>Ga0163217_1059017_pt1 | contig 14632 bp, 20 predicted proteins | sample SynspAceP_FD_185933 | JGI IMG/M metagenome (GOLD analysis project Ga0163217, IMG submission 185933) | Saline lake microbial communities from Ace Lake in Antarctica - Synechococcus sp. Ace-P (PacBio error correction) | ecosystem: Environmental > Aquatic > Non-marine Saline and Alkaline > Saline ... | reverse complement strand
CGAAGCGGTTCGAGCATCTTGCCACCTGTCGGAAGGACCTCCAGGACCTCGCTCCAGGCCCGGCCACGGTGATCACCAGGCCCCCTTCAGGCGTGGCGCCGAGGGGCGAGGGCCCAGAGCAGGGAACGGGGGCTTCAAAGCACCAGAACCCCCACTCGTGGCGTTGCCAGCTGGCCCCTGCCAGAACCGCTGCCGGAGGCGATCGAGACGGCTCCCCTTCAGCCGAGCGGCCGGCGTTGCCCCAGCCAGCGCCGCAGCAGGGGGTTCGGCCTCGCTTGCTGTGCTGACATCTCTATCTGCTCGGCGCTGCTTTCGGCTTCTGCGGCCAGTTGGCGCGCCCGTAGCCGCAGCCTGGCCCCGATGGCCCTTTCCCGCCCAGGGAGCCGGGCGCCAGAACACTTGCCCTTGCAAGGGCCGCAAGGTAGGTCTGGGCGACCAGTGCTTCGCTTGTAGGCATGGGGTAGCGGTAGCCCTGAGCCCAGCCACCGAAGGCCTGCCATCGCGAAGTTGGCGTCGCGCAGGTGGAGGGAAACGGCTGCTTGCTGGCCGGCACAAACAGTTGGTGGCATCTCGAAAAAGCCAGCACGCTGTTGCTGTTTCTCGGCACCAGCGAGATAGGGGTGCCGCCTGGGCGAGGGTAGAGCCCTCCGGCAGCCCACCCGCTGAAGCGCGGCACAGGCTTCGACCCACCACGATCGCCTGGCGATCGGCCAGGCCCACGCTTCTCCTGTCTGCGAGATCAACATCCGGCGAAAAAATGAGCGTGGATTCTCCGGGGCCTCCACACCGGGCCACCAGAAACAGAGCCGCGTCGCTGTCGGAGCCCCTCAGCGACTATGATGAAGGCGCTGATCGTGGTGGTCGAAGTGAGGCATTTCCCCCCTGCCTTGGTCGGAGAGAACCGCCGCGCTGCTGGACGGACTCCTCCGGCGATGCTCAGATCGATTGGCGGATAGCCCCGTCGGGCGCCTGGTTCGGTGGTCTCAACGCCAACTCCAGGGCATTTGAGCACGCTGCGGGCATCGCCACTTGGCACATCCAGCAGGTGGGCGGCGGCGGCTGGCTTCCAGGGCCACCGACGATCGCGCGTACCCCCCGCTGCCGGATCACCAGGTTCGAGCCTTCTTCCGCAGCAAACTGCCCAGTTTCTATCCGCCTCCAGGGGGCTGCAGCCGGAACAGGACGCAAGCGACTCACCAACCGCCTTGTTTCACCTCGAAGCAGGGGTTTTCGTGTGGCGCCAATCAGGAGTGACGCGTGCCGTTCTCCACCCAGGGCAGCAGGCGTCCTGCTGGGCGCTGTTGAAACCGATGACCTCAGCGATGAACAGAAAGCTGCGCAGGCCATGGGTGCGACCGAGCCGCTCGCGCGCGGCCTCCACCTCGGCCCGAACTCCTTGACGGGCCGGCCAGCACCGCATTTGAGGCTGGCGAAGTGGGCGCGGGTGCTGCCGGCGAGGATCCGGGCCAATGTGGTTTGCCCACTCCGGGCGCCCCGTGCAGGATCAGATTGCCCCACCCGGTCGCCGGCGATGGCGCCGCGCAACAGCCTCCGGGCCGAGGATTGCGTCCTGGCCCACGAAACTTCCTCGATTTGTTGCGTGGTCGCATCCGATCGGCAGGGGCGCGATCCGCCTGCAAGCGGCGCTGCGCTTCGAACGCGAACAGATCGCTCACAACGGTTTGGTTCCGTTCTGGATCGCGGCAAGGGTCAGGCGATCGGGTGACAATTCCTGCCTAGGTCGATCTCGTCGCAACAGATCGTTGCCCGAGTCAAGCAGAATCTGCCCAACTTTCTCCGACCGCGTGATTTCATTCCCGTCGTTCCATCCCTCGGGAACCAGCGCTTTCCTGGGCAGCCGGGCTGTTGCGCTCAGCGCTGCGCCAGTCCGCCGCCGGAGGCGGTTTGCGCCGACGGGTGGCGGATGTGCCTTCCACCCAAGCCGTGGCGCTGGGCCGCTCAGCAACGACACGTCGGACACGATCAGCACCCTTGAAGCGATCGAGGAGGTGCCAGCTGGCGGCCCAGGCCCAGGCCGGCATTTGAGCGCCATGCTGGTCCGTCAGGGTGATCAGTCAGCAGGGGCAGTTGCGCTGGTGCTCGATCAAGGACCCAGCGTGCGTGCGATGCTGCGAGCCTTGAATCGCTGAGCGCCACCAAGGGACACAGCTCAAACTACGAGCGCTTTGAATATCCTCGCAACCATTGGGGGCTAGCACAGCGGCCCAGCAGCGCGACCGAGTTGAAGGCCAATACTGCAGTCACGGGAAGCCGTGGCGGCGCCGCGAGGTCCGACTGGCCTTCAGCAACCTGCGCGCCCGATTTCAGCGGCGTATCAGCCGACCCTCCAGGAAGACAGGCGATGTGATCGCGCCGCCGGCGGCGGCCTTTCACCCAAGGTGGTGCGCAACACCGACTGATAGGCCCGCATCGATTGTGCCCGTATTTTTTACCAATCGGGTCCGCCCCGCCTGCCGGATGCTGCTTGCAGGAAACCTCAGGGTAGCACGGCGTGCTACGGGGGGTCAGGCTCGGTGGATCCGCCGTCACCCAAAACAGGGGACCCAGGACCTGGTTGCTTCAAGGCAGGAGTTTCCTAACCCAACGGGGCGCCCTGCGCACCGCCTGAGGCTGCGCACCCGGCTGGTCTGGCCCCGGCGAGCTGCCTTCGGTGCGTTCGCTGCTGTCACCAGTCGTCCGGGGACAGAGCTTTCGTGTTCTCCGTCTGCAGTTTGCAGGATCTTGGAGCGCAAACCCAGGCAAGGTTGAAGTCTTTGAGCCCCTAGCGCGCCTTTACCGGCCGGCTCCAAGTTCGCCTTGGGCAAATTCCAAGTACAGCTCGGCATCTGCAGAACAAGCCCTATCGTGCTTCAAGGGAGGTTGGCCTTCAGCATCCGGAGTAATCACCACCCAACCTGCTTCCACCCTTCCGCACGGCACGCCTTCGGACGGTGAAATAGGGAAGCCGCCCGGATGTCTTGCTTCCGATAATTTCATCACCCGGCCGGTGCGGACCACCGTCTGCAGCCTGCTGATCGTGATCGGGTGGCGCTGATCGCGATCCCCCTGCTGTCGATCGAGAACCTTGCCCGAACTTCCGCCCCCCGACGGTGACGGTTGAACTCCCGTTACAACGGCGCCGGGACGCGCTGGTGTCGGTTGGAGAAGGTGTCACCAATGTGCTGGAGACAGCAGAATCAACGGGGTGAGAACAGGACTTCATTCAACCTCCTCCAGCGCCCGCGATGCCAGCAGCGCGACTCACCGCGTGTCGTTCGCTGAGGGCACCGACGGGACATTCAACCAGGTGAACGTGCAGACACCGGGTGCACTGCGGCCCAGGCCCCAGTTTGCCCGAGGGAGTGCGCCAATCCCGGGGGTGGTGGTTCAACAAGGCCTCCAACTCGATTCTGCTGGTTGTAGCAACTTCAGGCAGCCGTCGATGCAATAATCCATTCGCACGAATTCATCAGTGGCCTCTCGATCAGAAACCTCACGATCGGATCAAACGGGTCCAAGGGTGGTTGGGCAAAACACTGCCTAGTGGCAACCGCCCAAACTCACCTTCCGGCTCTGGCTCGATCGCTCCGATCGTCTGGCGGCCAACAGCTGACCCTCCTCCGATGTGGTGAACGCCCTGCGCAGCCAGAGCCGCCTGTGCAGCTTGGTTCAGGTGGGGGAGAGCCCGCTCCTGAGGGTCAGCAGTCCACCTTTCACGGCTGCAGCTTCAGGGTCGGTGCGCAGCACACGGAATTACCATCTGGTCCTGCGGCCACCGGTGAAGACCGGCGGCCTGGTGCGCCTCAGGATGTGGGCCGGGTGAGCTGGGCGCCGAGACCTACACGCCAACGCCACCGATCTCCAGGGGCTTCCCCTCCGTCGCCTACTGCTACCAGTTGACGGGCAGCATGCCCTCGAGGTTGTCGCGGGGCGTGGAGGAGGTGCTCCGACGAGTTCAGCCGCAGCATGCCGCCGGCATTGAAGGTCGAGAAGACTCGACGACACCACGGACTTCAATCAATGCTCCATCCAGGGAGGTGACAGTTCCCTTGCGCGCATGGCCGTGCTGCGGGTGGTGCTGATCCTGTTCTGTTTCCTGCAGAACTGGAAGGCCACCCTGGTGCCTGGCATCGCATCCCGTGGCCCTGCGTGGGCACCTTCCTGTTCGTGAAGTGCGGCCGGCTTCTCTTCCCATTAAACCAGCTCACCCATGTCGGTCTGGTGCTGGCGACAGGCCTGTGCGTTGGATTGACGCGATCACCGCGTGATCGAAGACAACCTCCACCAAGACAGCCCAGGGATGACCGCCCTGGGAGGCGCCTGAGCCACCATGACGAAATTGTTCGGGCGGTGATCGCCACATCGGCTGTGCTGTTTGCCGTGTCCTTGCCGGTGCTCTTCTTTCCCGGCGCCACCGGCACTATCATACCAGCAGTTCGCCGCCACGATCATCTTCTCGGTGGCCATTTCACCTTTCAACGCCCTCCACCTTCTCGCGATGCTCTCGGCCCTGTTGCTCGCGCGTGAAAGCGAACACCGAGCGGGCGCACCTGTATGCCATCGCGGGCACACGATCGCTTCGTCTACTGGCCTGCTGGTAGTCGGTGGCGGTGCCCTTGTTGGTGCTCGGGGTGCTGGTGGCGGGCCTGCTGCTCGGGCTACCTGCTGGCCTGATCACCGTCTGCCCCTGCGGCTTGCCCGTCCACCGTGCAGCGGCGGTGCTGGGGCTGCGTTCTCGCCGGCTGGTTCGCAGTCCGCTAGCAGTGGGGATCTTCAGCCTGATCGGTCTGCTGCTGGGGCTTTCCTGGGAGGCCGATTTTTCAGCGGGCTTCACCGCTTCTATGCCTCCGGGGAAGGTTGTATCAGGCGAGCCTGGCTTGCGTGCTCCCCACCGGCTGCTGATCATGGGCCGGTTGGTGGGGGAAATCGTTCCTCACGGGGGTGCCTTTACATCGATCCCTCGGGCTTCGTCCCCATCGAGGACAGGGCTACGCAGATCGCTGTGCAGGCTCCCGACGGCGGCTCCGCAGCAGAACACCCGCAAGAATCAAATGCCCAGGTTGGCTGAGATCATCCGCACCGAACGGGATCTCCAACCTCCGTGCATGCATCAGTGCTTCAGCCTCGATGGACAGAACGCTGCCACAACCGTCGGCCTCTTCTTCTTTTGGGACCCAAGAACTGGGAAGAGCGCCCTAATCCCGATCATCATGGAGAAGATCGTGGAGCGGCTGAAACCGCAAGCTCTCCGGTGATCAACGGGCCTGATCTTCGTGGTGAACCGCCGCGATCCCCGTACGGAACCTTCCGGGGCTTCGAGATCCAGATAGCTGATCAGAGCTTCCGGTGCCCCTGAGCCGCTCTGGAGTTCTTCGCCCAATTACTGACCACACCAAGCCTGATCGCCAGGCGGATCTCCACCGTGAGTGTCAGCCCCGCTGTGGCTTACCCAGTTCACGCCTCGAGTCCGCCCCAGGAGCTCTTGCTAAGGTAGGTGAGGTCACACCGGGGTAGCGAAACTGGGCCGCCCTCGATGTCGACTTCGCCGGCCAGGCCGATGTCAGACCTTCAGCTTATCTAACTTCGGTGGGTACCTACATCATTAACCGACACCTTCCAGGAGGGGCAAGCTCCCGTGGGTCTACGCTAGCAGCTTCGGAATCTGCGGCCTTCCGGGCCAACGCCACCCCAGCACTGATAGTCTGCGTCGTGGAGCAACCGCTAGCGGCGAACCTGTGCCGCTGTCAGAGGTGTTCACGGTTGGAACCTCACCACCGGTCCGGGCGGTGTATTCCCCATTTCAAACCTGTTCGCTCTGATCAAGACTCGACGGGTCACAGGCACGTGGCCGCAGCTCCGGATGAGGCGATTCAAGGGCATCACATCAGACACCTTCAAACCAGCTCGACATTCAACGCCTCGGCTTCGACTGACCCGGCTTGTACGCGTGAAGAGTGGAAGCGCTCGAGCGCCCTGGACGGTACAGGAGAGTGATCTTCGCGTGTCGTGTCTATTCTCGGTGTGTCTGTACTTGTGGGCTCGCCGCCCCAGTTACGAGAGCTGACATTCGACACCTTCGATCATCCTGATTGACATTCCCCACCGCGGCTCATGAACTTGCTTCGGGGCTTCTGGCTCCTGGCGCTGGCGCGGCCGACGGTGTGCTCTATCATTACGCCCCAGGTGGACCCCCTGGAGTTAGATTGTCCTCGGATCGGGCCCTGGCCGTGCTCAACAGAACGGTGATCCTCTGAATCGTCGATACCTGGCTGCAGTCATTCGCGGTATGGCCGAGGCGCCACCCGCCATATCAGGCATCGAATGTATGCGTGCGTGAGAGCGCGCGTGCGTCGACGGCCGACTCCTCGATGACACCATCTCTTCGCGCTGTTCGGCCGTGTCCTGCCCCTTGGCTCGCTCGCCCATGTCTGGCGCGGGGTGGCCCGCAGCCAGCGACCGTCGTCCCCCTTGGCCATCGAGCACGCGTCCGGGCGATGTTCGGCGGTCTGATGGTGAGTCCACCGTCGCCTATCCCTTTTTTGTGAGTGTCGCGTCTGATTCGGTCGTCGATACAGCATGAGGTCGTCCGGCAGAACAAGCCACCCAGGCATCTCCTCTCCAGGTCGTTGTCAGCGCCTCGCCCTCCCCTTGATGGCCCCCCCCCGACTACCCCTCACACGGTCCGCACAGCATTCGTTGTCTCCTGAACGTCCTTGTCCCGCGGCCCTCCTTGCCTGTTGGTTAGGTTTCCTGCAGTCGATTGTGGCCAACACCCTGTCAGCATGGTCATGCTCCTTAATGCCCAGTTCTGGTTCGGTTGCTGCTTTGGGCAGCATCGCCGTCGTGGCCTGGGCGCGGCCTGACGACTTAGGCGATCGAAACCGCTCACCGCAGTTCTTCAGCGGTCAGCAATCTCGGACCTGCCCGTATCACCAATCCCCCTGGGCCTGTTGGGGCCGCCCCCGCAAATCGCCTCCTGAGAGCTGTGTAGCAACCCCTTGGTTGGGAGCGAATTGTGCCTCGGTATCCCAGTCTGTGCATGCTTACCAGACAACCCATTTGTGCCCGCTCTAAGTTGATCCACAGTGTAGTCTGCAAGCCGCTCAGTTATGAGAGCAGGGCCTTTTGCGGGTCCTTTGGTTCGCATCTGAGTCACACTACGTTCCCCTGGATTCGCCAGCACGACGGTCAAAGCCGAGCCTTTGGCATATTGAATTGGAATTCAACTCCCCCAGTGCACGACTCGTTACCTGATACCGCTCAAAATGTCAAAGTCGGCCCACCGACGAGGGCCCCGATTCTAGGACGCGCTTTCCTATGCCCCTTGCAACGCTTAGCGCCGCCCTGGCACTGCTCCCTCTCTAGATTGGTAGTGGGCATGCGGCACTCCAGGCCACAGCCCCCAACCCTTGCTCTCGGTCCAGTCTGCCCCAGCTCCGGAGAGCAAATGTTCACCCCCAGCATCCGCCCTTGATCCGTGCAGCAAGCTTGAGTCTCGGATGAACGCGAGATGTGGTGCTCAAGCCCCGAAACGGATTGGTCGCATGGTCCGGATGCGTGATTCCTTGCCCTTAGGCAGGCGTCAAGCGACGGTCTAGAGCAGAAAACCATCACCCGTCTTGTTCCTGCAGAAACAACGTGGGCAGCCGACGGCCCGCGTCTGGGACGCCAGCCGTGCCATCAGGCGCTAGCAAAGATCAGATCAATGCAGAGCTACATGCCTTTGAGAGATCAGGTGAGCTGGTTCCTTTCCACCAAGGAGAGGGATTTTCTCATATCATCCCAGGCGCCTTGAATCCAGGGATTCAGGCAGAAAGCGACGCCGGCCACCCTTGGATTTACAACCGCGTCAGGCGCGTATTTGCCGGTCCTTCTGGTGCTTGGTGATCTCAGCAGTGTCCACTCGTATCTGGCGAGTAAGGGTCAGGCCATCACCGATGTGGTGAGAACGGCTCCCTCTGAGTCAGATGGATGTGTGCTATGCCACCCAACAGAGGAAATTCAAGATTGGTCAGAAGGTCTTTGCTGACCCTTCCGTCATGCTCGCAGCGTGACAGGCGAGGGTCGTGTGGTGTTCATCTCGCCCTTTGTCAGTCGGACGGGCAAGCTCCGCTTCTACCGAATTCTCTGCTGGTGAAGCGGAAGTCGCCAATCCGACCGGGCCAGCTCAAGACGTGGCCCGTAGTGTGAAAAATGAAATCATCACCACCGAGTCAAATACAGTGGCTGTTCCGGTCCAAGCCGGTGACGATGTCATCCTCCCAGCCTTGTTTATCGGATCGTTGCCCCTGTCGGAGATCCTGCCAAAGATCAAAGCATCGCAGCAGGTTCTCATTCAGAAGTAATGAAGATGACTGTCTATCGAAGTGCGGCCGAGAAACCCAAGCAGCCCACGTGGAATCCAGGTGGCTTGACGCTTGGCCCCCTTCAGGAAATTCCTAGTCCCTGATCAGTGCCTGCCCAGCGGAGGTCGCGTTGGTGGTGAGTAAGTACCGCGCTGTCGCCGCAGCGGATGCCTGGTGAAGGAGATAGCCGTGGCGCAGCAAGGTGAGAGCTGAACAGGGATGTCCACTCTCCGATAATTTCATCAAGCGGCCCGTTCTAACAACGGTCTGCAGCATTGATCGTATTGATGGCGGATCCAGTATTCCTGCCCTTCTCCAGTTTTGGAAAATCTTCCGAACATCTCGCCGCCGTTAATTCAGGTGTCGCCAAACTATGGCGGAGCGAACTCCCTGGTCACGAGCAATCGGCTGGACGAACCCGATTGAACAGCAGATCAGTGAGTGCCGGGAGCCCTCGTTATATTCTCCTACATTCAGCACGATTGCAGGGGAATAGCCGACGATCAATGTTTATTTCGACGAAGGAACTGATCATTCAACATTGACCAAGTCAATGTTCAGAACCGGGTTTCTCTGGCCAGCCCCAGTTGCCCCAGCAGGCCAGGCCACGGTTGTCCGTCAAGCAATCCAACCCCTTCCATCCTGTGGCTTACCCAGGCTGGGCTCCAGGATGGCCAGTTTGATGCTCCCTATCTCAATGGCCTGATCTTTTACGCCCAGCCTTTTACTACCAATTTGGGCGGGTGCCCGTGTGGCCAATTGTGAATCTTGCTTGGGCGGGAGTAATCCCGCCTTCTGGCTTGTTCATCGATTGCCACAAGGTCACGCAATGCGGCCTCTTCACGGCCAACGGATGTGTGAGTGCGTGCAGAGGCCAGAACACGGCGCATTGGTGGCCTCGTGGGTGAACCACCGCCGGCGCGGACCAGGCCTATGCCATCCGTTGTTGGGAAGGAAACAACGGAAACCTCGTTTTCAATTGAAGACTTCAAATGATCTGATCAATTGGACGCACGATGCCGGTAATTTTGCTGCGGCCTCCGCGACGTCGGCAGTGCGACCTACGGCTTCAAAACACCTTCAGCCAGGGACAGCCGTTCGATAAGCTGGCCGCCCTGCCATCACCAGTGGCCATCTTCCCAGACCCAGAGAGCAATGCCCTTGATGTTTCCGAGGGGTGGTGAAGGTGATCAATGAATTTGCTCATTTGCGCCTGTGTCACAGTGAGCAGATTTATAACATTGGCAGTTCATCGAATTCTCTGTGAGGGGTGGTGGATCCTTGGCCTGGCGATCCTGCTGGTGCTTGCTGATTCTTTTCCTGTTCCTTCAAGATTGCGCGCCACAGGTGGTGCCGATCCTGGCCATCCCGATCTCGTTGATTGGCACCTTTGCCTTTGTGAATTCTTTGCTTCTCGATCAACCAGTGCTCAACCTGCTGGGGGTGGTGCTGGGACTACAGGCGTGGTCGTTGATCTGACGCCTATCGTGGTTTGATTGAGGGCGGTGTCGATTCAAACCTGAGAAAGGATGAAACCTTCGTTCAGGCGGCAAACGGCCGCCATGGCGAGCTGATTGTGCCTTGGTGCGCCACCGCCCTGGTGCTGATGGGCTGTGTTTTGTGCCGGTGCCTTCACCCGGCTGGAATCGGCATCATCTACCAAGCAATTCCGCCCTCCACGATTCGCCTTGCTCGATTGCGATCTCCGCGTTTCAAATGCGCTCACCTTTTCGCCCATGCTTCCGATTGATCCTACGCGCGTTGGGCAAACCCCTAGGCCTCCGAAGGCCCATCTGGATGGCGCTCGGGGGATCTCGGCCTTGCCTTTTGGCGCTTCAAATGGGTGGGGCGCTGGACTTACATCCTCGGCGTGGTGGTTGGGAGTTGATCCCGAGCCAACCTGCTCAGAATCTTCCGTTTTCAATGCTTCTTTGACGCCTTCAGGCCAGTTACGCCAATCTCATTTCCGGCTTGATCCTTAGGGGCGCAAACTGATCCTCATGGGCTTGTTGCTGGATTGTTGCTGACGGTGCTGGCCTTCGCCAACATGCCACGGCCTTCATCCAAACGGAGGACCAGGGCATATTGCGCGTTGGCTTCTTTCCAGTTGAGGAACGGTGCTTTCCCTAGCCTAAACGGAAGCCACCTCGCGAAAATTTTCCAAGCTGACAATGAGGAGGAGGACATCACCCAGGCCTCCATCATCAGTGGCTATGGGTCAATGGATCAACCCTGAATTCAAGGCGGGATTTTTTCTTTGGCCTCAAACCCCTGGAGTGAGCGCGGTTTGCCGCGATCAATCGGCAGAGGCCATGTGAAAAGGCTGAACGAGAAAAATGGCCACGATCAGCAGTGGTTTCGTGCGTGCTGGCTTGCCCACCAGCCATTCCTGGTTTCTCACAGCTCCCACAGGTGGATCTATTTTCAGTTCAATGACCTCAGCAATGGTGGCTTCAGCTTCGTGGGAGTGGCCTGACCACACACAAGCTGGAGCGGACCTCCAATTGCCAACCGGTGATTTTCACCTCGGGTTTACACCCAGTTCATCCCCAGGCCCCGGCCTCATTTGCTGAGCATGGAGCGTGATGTGATGGGTGGCCCTGGACATCGACCTTTCCACTGCGAAGACCACCATCGGGCATCTGGCTGGCAGCACTTTGCAAGCCGACCTATGAGATGGCAGGTTCGCAACATCTATTGTTCAGGCCGAAGCCTCAACCGCAGCACGATTCAAGATGTGGAGGGGTACTACGTTCGCCCTCCAACGGACGGCAAGCTCGTTCCTGTTTCTGAATTTGCAGAGGTTTTCACTCTCGAGTGCGCCGCCCAGTGATCAGCCACTACAAACTGTTACCGACGGTTTCTTGGGCGCAGGATCTGAGGCTATCGGGGCAAGAGCTCCGGTACGGCGCTCGCAGTCGACTTCAAACATGGTGTTCGACTCGCTCAATACTTCAAATCAAACCATCGGCCTATGCCTTTAACGGGCCTGGCTGCTCTGCAGCTTTCGGCGGTTTCGGACTCACGCTGATGTGCCCTGGTGTTTGGTTCGGCCATCCTGTGTGGGTTTATCTGGTGCTCTCAGCCCAAATTACGTAGAAGCTACGTCACCCCTGTATCATTCCTTGATGACCGTGCCGCTGGCGGATGCTTTGGGGCGCTGGCGCTTTCTGGCCTATGCGCTCGATCGATCTCAAACATGCTTTTTCCCAGTTGGCCTGGTCACCTTGATCGGGCCTGGCGCGCAAGAACGCATCCCTGATTGGGAGTGGCGGCACAAACACCAAGCCCGCTATGACGGCAAGCCAGGCTGCATTGCTTCGGCTGAATCCCCCCTTCAGCCCCATCCGATGACCCGCCATCGGCGGCACTGGCCGGCTTCTTCCCGCTGGTGGTGGCCCATTCAGCAGGCGCCCCAGTAGTCACAATCGCTCGCGGCACGGTATCTTACCAGGGGCCTGGCTCGCAAGTGGCCACCAGTGCCTTTCGCCTTGGGTGTGTTGCCCCCCTTCTACGTGAGCGATTCAAGGAGTTGGAAGAGCGACTTCTTCTCTGGCTCAGCGGGCCGCACGGAGCCGCCTTCGATCAACGTGTGATCACCTGTGGGCTGGGTCTCATACCGGGCTGACGGGCTGCGGATCTCGCTGAGCTGCGTCGGCGGGCGCTGATCAGACAGCGAGGCTTGCTGGGGGACTTCCTGATCGAGGTTGCCGCCCGGCGCCACGTAGCGCTCCAGGTAGAGCGCAGGGTGGCTCCCTTGCCGCGTGCCGTGCCGGAAGAGGGCGGAACACCACCGCTTGCCGTCTTCGCAGCAGCAGGCTCCGCAGGCCCTGGCGCGGTGTATGAGCTGAGGCCATCCACCGGAGTCGGTATAAACTTGAAGGTCGTCGGCGGTGGTGATGTGCGGCCGAGGCGAAGCTTGGCCCCCACCAGGGAGCGGCAGGCCATTCCCTTTCAGGGCCGGTACGTAGAGGGCCCTGGGCCTTGTCGCTGGCGATGGCCTTCGTAGGTCATGGCGTGACGTAGTAGTGGCGGCCAAGCGGTCCAATGCTCGGCCATCAGCTCAGCCACCGAACAGCGGCGCACCGCCAGGGATCTGCAGCCAGAACAGCACGGCCCAGAGGCCATCTTCTTTCTGCGGATATGGTCGCTGCCGGTGCCGAAGCTCTCCTCGCCGCAGGAGGCTGATTGCGGGCCGGCATCAAGCAGGTTCCGAAGGCCGTTGGGGTGACATAACAAGGAATGCCCAGCTCCGTTGCACAGCCACACCGCGCGACGAGCGGGCGCCCTCCGTGTTCTGCAATCGCGACTAACGGCGCGGCCAACCCCCGCCAGGCGCCGCCGGAATAGACCCGTGCAGCCACGAACATGGGCACATTGGCGGCGGGTCGCCCTCTCCCCAGGCTGTCGCTGGGTTCACCGAAACAACCGCTGGCCCACCAGAAACACCCCCATGTTTGCTCTCCCGCCACCTCGCCGTTCTTCAGGCGCCTCCGAAGCGGAGCGTCGCCACTGGCGCCAACACAGCTCGGGCCAGTCATGTTGCCACCGCCCCTCAAAACCCCGGTGACCACCGCCAAAAACTTCCAGGGGCGTCGTTGCCGTTACGCACCGAGCCGGCGGCTGCTCCCAGCAGCCCCTCCAGCAGCGCGGCTGTGGCGCTAAGCGAACCCGCGTGACGCATGGCGAATCGCATCGAGGCGATTGGAAGTCGACCCTCGAAGCAGTTTTCTGCGATTCGCGCGAAAATCGAACCAGGCCCTGCAAGCAGGGTGATGTAGTCGTCGACCCGTCGACAGCGTCGATGGACAGTGTTTCCCATGGATGTAGTTCCCTGGCGCCTGCCAGCCGACGCGTTTGGCGGCGTCAATGAATTCGACGTTTGCCCTTCTGAGTTGGTTGGCCCTGTAAATGGCATCGGTGATCGATTCGGGCCCGGCCCTCCGTTGGCCGCGTTCAACCTTGACGCCGAAAATCACCCTCGGGTCCGCCGGGGTTGTGGCTGGCCGAGAGGATGATTCCGCCGATGGCCTGGTGCTTGCGGATCAGGTGCGAGCAGCGGGAGTGGAGAGGATGCCCGCGTGGTGATGATCAGCGGCTGGATTGCCGTTGAGGTGCCGGCCATGGCGCGTGATTCACGTCGATGCGTGGGCGGTTGCCGTAACGGCCGTCGCCGCCGAGGATCAAGGTGCCGCCAACCACTCCAGGTAACACCTGGAAAGATCGCCTCGATGAAGCTTTCGAGTAATGGGGATTGGTTGCGAAGTCGCGGCTCTTTTTGCGCAGGCCTGAAGTTCCGGGCTTCTGATCGCTGAAGGCAACGGCCAAGGCAACCTGGCGAATATCCAAAGCGGTTGCCGCCGCTGCAGCAGCGGTGGACTGGAGCACTGCTGGTCATTTAACCACCCCAGGCCGAAATCGATTTTCAAAAGGCTAACCCTGGTGGTTGCATGGCCAGGCCGACTAAATAGACGCGGTGTTCTCGAACCTGAGAGCTGGCAGCGTTGTCTCTTAGCTCTCCGCTTCGTTCTGGCCGTCGCTCCACCTGGCGTCCTCTTTGTCGCCCACGGCGGCATCGGCTGGGCCTGCACCCTTGGCTGACAGTGCGCGTGCAAACCACCCGACGGCGCTCAAGCCTAGATACCATCCGAAGCTAAAATCGCGGGCAAATGAAACATTGCCTGCCGGCAAGCTTCACCCAAGTGCCCTGCTTGGCCTTGTCATCGAGCTGCGATGGCCGGAAGGGCCAGCGCTCGGGCCCCGTGCAGCTGTTCGGCGATCGGGTGGTCTGTCACCACGGGATGGAGGCGTCTCACCTTCCATGGAGAAACACCGCAAAAAAGAAGCTCCTGGCCCTCACCCCACGTTGGGCCCTGAAACAAAGAAGGTTTTTTACCGTTCGGTCCAGTCAGATTGGGCCATGGAGAAGGATTGAGCATTCCGGCTCAAAACCACTAAAACGGCCTGAGCAGCAGGCCATCGTTCGCTCAACGTTTTACCAAGGAGAAGGGTTTTTGCGCGCAAGGCCGCCCAAAAGGAGGGGCTCACCGCCTCAAATTTGTGACCCAAAACTTGGGTCAAGAATTTGCGGAACCATCCCGGAGTTCAGCCTCGAAAAAAAAAACTGCCTTTTCAGGGGCGTTTCGAGAGGAGGGCCAAAAAACGCTTGGCTCCCCTTCCTTTTGGGCGGGCGCAATCCAATTTTCGACTGGGAACTGGACCTTCCCGAAAAACAAAAAAACCCCGAGGCGGCCACCACGATTCTTCTTCTTTCCTTGACGGGCTTT
>Ga0163217_1001715_pt1 | contig 14633 bp, 18 predicted proteins | sample SynspAceP_FD_185933 | JGI IMG/M metagenome (GOLD analysis project Ga0163217, IMG submission 185933) | Saline lake microbial communities from Ace Lake in Antarctica - Synechococcus sp. Ace-P (PacBio error correction) | ecosystem: Environmental > Aquatic > Non-marine Saline and Alkaline > Saline ... | reverse complement strand
GAAATCCAAACCCCGTCGGCACCGCTCGGGCCAAGGGCCTGTCTTGCAAGGCTGGCTATTCGGCGTGCCGCCGGAAGCTGGTGCGGCCCTGATTTCGTATACGCCCTTTCGAAAATTCCCCCAAAATTTGTGTTTCCACTCGCGGTGAAGTGCGTGACGAACTCAACTGGCCGCTACTGGCGTCACATCCCTACATTTCGTTTTCGAAGGGTGCGGCCGACGCGCTTCCTGTTTCAACCTTGACGCCAGCAGACAGCGCATGGCCGGCTACCCAGCGTTTCATCCTATCAAGAAGCCTTCCGTAACTCTACACAAGGCCTGCGGCTTCTTGAACAGCGACAACAGGAAATCGGTGGCCGTGAGCAGTTCGGTCCCTCGGAGGGCAAGAGTTTGCTATTGTGCTGGTGGCCAAAAACCCTGAGTGAACTGGCAAGCGTGCTGCGCATTGATGCCACCTACCGCCAACCCAGGTGCATGCACAGGCTCGGGACTGAACACTTGAGCGGCCTTTCCAAACCTGCTCACGGACCAGGGCACTGGACTGGCGCTCCAGCTGCAGACCGTGCCGAGAACATCCCAGTTGCAGTGATCACTGCCGGCCGGCGCGATAGCCCGGAACTCCACCGCGGCTGTTGCAGCTCTCTGAGCGAATGCCATCTGGTCAAGGAATTGGCCCGACACCGACGCTTTCGACCTGATTCTGTACGACACCCCACTAGCCCTGGATTTGCCGATGCCTACCCTGGCTGGCGAAAACCTCGACGGCATCGCTCTTGGTGGTGGGCCTCTGAACAAGGGGACCGGCCAGCTCCCGGCTCAGGCGGTGGAGCCGCATCAAGTCCGGCCGGTGCCCCGCTTCTGCGTGGTGAACCAATCGCCCGGATACGCCACGGGAGATCGCACCAATCATTTACGCTACTTCAGGCTATGGCTATGGAATTACAGGGAGGGAGCCAAGGACTTGGATCCAAGCACGCTTACAATTACTATTCCGAATATCCATTCTGAGCCAAGCCCTCACCCAGGGGGCTGGGCTTCCTCTGGCTACCGCATATCGCCAAAATCTCAAGCCGCTGGAAAAAGGGCTTGACCACCTGGCTCAAGATAAGCCAACTCTGCACCGTGCCACTCCGCGGACTGGCTCGCGCTGATGAACGTTCAAACGCCAAGTCTTGTAATAACAATTTTCCATGCATCAGTCATTCGCCAACGCTCTTCTCTGCCCTTAACTCTGGGGCAGCTGTGGTTGTGCTTCGGGCTTTGGTGGCGCATAACGGCTAATGCGCTTACGCCTGTTGCTCGAAAGTTGTTCATTTCAATCGCATGTGTCCTGGCAGCATCGATAATCCGGAACTCATAACTTACCAACTTGGTGGATATCATACTCGGCTTTTCTTAGACCCCGATTTGTCCAGGCAAATATAAGTCACTCAGAGAGGCTATTGCTGTTGCTGCTAGCCGTCAGGGAGACAACTGCTTTTGCTCCCTCCATTGGCTGGACTTGGCTCCAGACTAATGCTGAAATCACAAGTCTTTCGCTTAACTATTTTCCCGGCCTGCAAGGAAGTGGGTGAGCGTGAGTGGTGGTCACCTGCATCAGTTTGTGGCATCAATCGCAGGGGTGCTCAGATTTACAAATGTAATTGAGCTACCACCTTCTTGATGAGTTGGTGTATTGATGTTGGTGGGCAGGGATGGAGTAGCCAATATCCTCAATGGACGAAAATGGCGGAAGACTGGAAACTGTAGCTGCTAGGAATGCTGCTTGAAGCTGCTGGCATTCGGTCAATGGCTTGCCGGGAGAGTAGGTGTGTTAATAGCTCTCTCGTGTGAGCAGGTGTGGGGATTTTTGCTAGAGATAATGTACATTACAGCAGTATGGGTTTGGCAGTTCAGGCGAAACTCTTTTTGCTGATTTCGGATGATGCTGTTCGCGAACAAGATCGTTGACAGAATGTTCCCCTCTCCATTCTCTGCTGTTGCAGTGTGTTGTGCACCATTTAGCATGTCTTGCTGAAGCTCAGGGTTTAAGGTAGCGGAGTGGTAGCTGAGCTTCAACTAGCAGCAGAAAGTCTCTTAACAAAATTGTCCTGACCGTTAAAGCCGGATATAGTTTTAAATTTCTCTATCTTCCGTTGAGGTAGACTTTTCCGGAATGGTTAAAAGTCATTTACCTTAATGCAACGGGCTGGCGATATTTTTCCTGTTCCAATTGGGTTATTATTAATGTTCGACAGATTTGGATCCTTTTTGTGGACAGATGACAGCTTCTTATGTATTGAGTTAAGAGCCTAAAGAAGTGAAAGCTGTGATCAGCTTCTGTTTAAGTAAGCTGGTTGTTGTGAGCTTATAGACGCGAATCACAAGCAGAAATTGCGCCACGGAGAAGCCTTGATAGGAATGACAATTTCAGTTGATCCAAAAATCGAAAAGACCAGGAGTCTTGATCAGGTGAATTGATTTTTTTTGAAAAAAAACAAACAGTACCTGCTCTGATCCTTGGCTCTGACGGTTCGTTTCTGCCTTCTGTCCCTTAGTGTTGGCAGCATTTTCAAAAGGCACTGCAGTCGTGCGCTCCAAACCGATCGGACCCCAGCCCACCAGGAGTAATCCAAGACCATCACAGGAAACCCAGGCAGGGCTCCCACAGGGGCTCGAGCCACCGCCTGTCCGAGTTGATCGCGGCTGGGCAAAAATCAGCAGGAACACACGTGGACCAGGGCAACGGCCAGCGCAGCGCTGAAACCAGCGCCGAGAACACCGCCGTGATCGAGGCGGCTGCACGTTGAAGGGCTTGGGGCGGACGCGCAGGGCAGATTCAGCGCTCAACCGCCAAACACCGCTTCCAAAGGCTTCGGTGCCAGCAGCAGCGGGGCAGCCGGCAACGGGCCGCCGCGGGATACCCGCCGGATCCGGCTCAAGCGGAAACACCTGCCACCTCATCCTGGAACAGACAAGTGCGTTGCGCCCATCAAGCGCCCATCTTTCAAGCTGATCCTGGGCAGGCAAGTGTCTCTAGGTCGATTAGCGAACCCCCACAAGCTCAAGTAATGTTCTTACTGAGCCATGGTAGAATTCGCATGCGCATCACCAGCAAGGGCCAGGTCACGATCCCCCAGCCATCCGGAGCAGGCGGCTTGTCACTCCAGCTGTGGTCCGCAGTTTCCTGCTTTTCCGCTGGTCGATCGGTGGTGCTCTTTTTTTGTAGAAGGGTGGAAGACGAAGGGCCTCAGTCTGCGCCCAGGAGGCGATGGTTGGATTTCTATGTGCTGCCTGGATTGTTTGATCACCGGGCCCCTGTCCTAACCGCTTGACCCGATCATTCAAATTGCGCCTGATCGTAGTCGGCCGATGTGACTTTTGCCTATCTGAAAGGATCAAGGTGTATGAGCGCTGCCCTTCACTTCTTCTGAACCAACTTACCTCGGCCGATTCGAGAACCCTTTCTGTGGCGCCCGCCCGCCCATGCGCTTACCGCCCAGAGGTGGGCACCACGCCAAATGATCTGTGGATGTCCTGATCGGTGCCCATGCGGTGATTCGAGCGCTGCGAAGCTGCTGACGCGTGAGGCCCAGGGCTATCGGCAGTCTTTCCTGCTGCCTGCAGGCTCATTCCCAAGTCTGATCATCCAAGCCATCACAGGGCAATCACGAAGTGCGTCACACCTTCTAAGCGGATGCCAATTCGAAGACATGCATCGCCACCTGCGGATCGCCCGGTCGACTGGCTTGATCTATCCCTAACATGCCGTGAAGCCCTAACGAGGAACGTCTTACAATTTGGTGATACAGAAAAAGAACTTGCAGAAATGTGTCTTCATGGGTTGCCGTCAGCCTAGACTGCCAGAGGACTTGGTGCAAAGCTTCAGCCAGAAGCCAGCCTCAGCGGCCAGCCCCGCTCCCAGCTGATCCGAGAGCCCTGAAGCTCTCCTCTCCCGTAGGAGCGAGAGCCGCCTTGGAAGCTGCCATGGAGTGCCGCCGCCAGGGTGCTGGCCTCCGACCCAGCGGCCGTGCGCCGAAGCCCTCGCCGCCGCACAGTATCTCCTGCGTGCCGAGCTACGTAAGCCGCTGGAGCCGGGCGGAGCACAATCCGTAAGATGGCGATTGCCACTATACATCTCTCTGGATCTGCTGGTGGCGATGATTCAGCCCGCGGCGAGATCTGTGACAGCGCCTTCCACCCGATGCATCAGGGCGCAGTGGACGTACGGGAAAGTCCGTACACGGTGGTGGGTGATCCAGGTCCGGATCCGAGCTTTCGCGGTGGCGGGCTCGCCGACAGTGCTTGTTGTGCCCCTCACAAGCCCCAGCAGCCGCCGCGTGCCGAAGCCCTGCCGGCCGTGAGCGTGCCCGCCGTGATCGGCTCCTTGCGCAACAGTTTATGCCCATGCCACAGCCCCGCGCCCTCGACGCCACACGAATCGGTGAAGGCCCCCTCCATCCTCAATCCTCACCAGGACTGAGACTGGACCACCCCGAGCAGGCACTTAGGAAGCGTGATGGGATGGTCCTGATATCGATTCAGCCTCCCCGCCCTCGCCTGCCTGAACGCCGTTGGAAAACGGCACCGAACAGCCCCCCTAATGAACAGGCCGCGGCCGTTGGCAGCTCCAGTTCGCAGGGACGCAGCATAAAGGATGTCCGAGCCGGACACTAAAGCCTGTCATCCTCATGCGTCTGACAGTCGCTTCATCGTGCCTCTACTAAACAGCCTAGCTTGCGTCCATCTATTAGCCCTAAAAAGGCCGATGTCGAGTGCGCGTGAGATGCGTGCTGGTACGCCCTCAGGCTACCACGAAGGACCAGCGCTCAAGACAGTTACATCATCTCTCTCCCAATAGTCCGTCCGCCCCCAATCTGTTCACACGGCGCCGTGCGATACAACCCGTCATCACGCTGTGTTAGGAAGATTGAGGTGAGTCACGAACAGTACACCTGCGCACACACCATACCTACCAGCGCGCGAGATGGAGCGTGGACACATGGAGCTGCCTCAGTGGACACACATCGAGCGCGCTAGAACTGGAGCTCCCCGGCACCTGTGGAGGAGTTAAGTGTTCTCTACTGCGGATATCACGGCTTTGTCATCTTTCAGAAACTGCGCAGGCGTGGGCGGATCCAGCGTCGAATGCTGGGGCGCGCCTGGCTCATGTCGAGCATGAATTCCGATGATCTCTATCCCTAAGTGTGATCAGTCTTGAGAGATCGAGCGGGCACGTGATTAAGCAGAAAGTTCTGATGCCGTATATCGCCAGGCGTCTGCAGGGCTGGGGCTGCGAGGATGCTGTTGTGTATGGCCACGAATCCTTCCTGTCATGGTGCCATCGCCAGACGGGCTCGCGGGCCCAGCTTTCAGCGGAGATCGGCCTGACGGCGCTGAGCCTGATTGATCGCAGCCACGCACTGAGCACGGATTTGCAGTGTGACACCGCAAACGTTCGCCATTTCATCCCCACTAGGGGTGCAGGCTCTGAATCCCTTCAGCAGAACCCCGCAACCGTTCCCACGCTGCCGCCCAGGTGAACGCATGGCCTGCTGTCGCAAGGGCCTCTCCGGACCAGGTCGCATGTCCTAGGGCATTCAGGCGCATCCTGAGACTTGCCGTGAGTGACTTTGAGGCACATCGACAGGCGCCTCAGCCCAAGGAAGCCAGACCGGCCACTTCTCCATCGACCCGATCCGCTCCTGTCCTGAACGCCGCCGTGGACAAAGCACCGGCTACCGTCAGCGTGCGATCGAAGCGCCAAACCCCAGAGCCAGCACACCTGCGACCCAGCCACCGCACACAAACAACACAACACACACACATCTGCACGTAGCTAGCCACCCTGACTGTGCGAACGCAGCCAGGCCTGAGCTGCAGGCGCTGGTGAGGCTGGCAGCGAGGGCTCGATCACACAGCTGGCCGTCCCATTCTAGCCGCCGCAGTACGCAGATCAGGCATCGGCCCGCCACAAGCAACGGCACGGCCACAGCAGGCTAGCGCGTGCTATCATCACATCGGGCAACGCCGGAGCTGCCTCAGCACCACCCCGTGCGTGAACACCCACCGACATGGTGCTGCCCACCATCGCCCATTGAAACAGCCGCGCCGGGCTCCAGTTCCAGATCAAGGAAGCACAGGCGAGGGCCCCCCACCAGGGGCCCAGAGCCATGTACGCTCCCGGAGCTGATTCGCGGCTACGGCGACACACCGCCGAGCAACCGGCCACAAGGCATCGAGGCCACTCCCATGAAATTAAGGAAGTTGACCCACTGCCGTGCCATCCGCCACGGAAGGCCAACGCGCCACGCAGGCACGGGCGCAATCCGGTGACGGCCCGACTGATTCCAACCACACAGCGCACTGTGAGTCCCAAGCTGAGCTCCGTAGCGCAGGCCGCCGCAGATTCAGCCGATCATCAAGGAGCCCACCAAAAGCGCCAGGGGCGCGCAGAGCAGCGAAACCAACGGAAAGCTATGTCTATGCGTCGTCTTCATCCAACACCGCAAGCCCACCCCACCTGCTCAACGGCGCGTGGCAGCGGTGGGCGCTGCTCTGTGCTCTGGGCTGATCGAGCAGGCCCCGCGCTCCATCTCTTAGCCAGCCCCCAGCAGCTAGCAGCCAGCACCTCAGTGCCAGCGCGCACGCTCGACTGATCAGCGCTGAGTGCCGAAGGGGAGTGCTCATGGCGCGGGCTGCACCTGGAAACGGCTGGGCGAACCCCGCAGCAGAATCAGCAACACAAATAAACCCGGCCAGATCCGCGCCAACAGCGCAACACCGCCTCGAAAGTTTTCGGCGACACAGCAGCCAGCGGGTGACGCCAAGCCACTGAAAAAAAGAGGTGGCAGGGTGAGCAAGCCGGCAGCGGGCCGCGCGCGGATCGCCCGCCTGGATCCGCGCCAGCAGGGCGCGATTGTAGCTGAGAGTATCCGTCACCCGCGGATGCACGATCACTCAGGGCGATTCCTCGCCGGTGCGCCATCTCACGCCCTGTTGAAGAAGCCACCGCCAGGCCAGTCGGCGGCGGCAATCGGCTGGGCGGCAGCGCCCGTCTGGGCGAAGGGGAAGCACGGCAGCCGGCGCAACAAGCTTCGCAAGCGCTTCCACATTGGCGGTCGCTGATGGCGCTCGGGCCGTGAATCAGGTGGGCGCCTAAGATCCCGGAGGCGGGAACGCCCAGCTGCTCGCATCGTCTCCAGAAAGCAGGGTCTGGAGTGAGCCAGACCGCGCCGCAGCTCTCTGATCGAAAGCGGTTGCCGGCGAAGCGGCTTCTCTCTCGCTAGTAGCAAGCCACTCACCTTTTCACATTACAAGCGCTCATGCGAGCTGCTTCTTCACTCTCGGAGCTCCGCACTTCCAGGAAGGGCGCCAGCAGCCACGATGGGACCGCGTACAGCCATCCAGATTCTGGGGCCCGTGCAGGGCAGCGCGTCGCGGCCCTCAAGAGCACCTTCGCCCTACGAAATCGCTGCGAATCGCAGTGGTGCCAGCACAGCCCGCGCCCCGGGGCCCAGATCTGGATCGGCTTCGCCCCCATTGGCATGCTGGGCGCCCTTCCTGGCCTGCGATGCCCGCCACAAGCTGAAGCACTCGGCAGAGCTTGAGGGGAGTGGTTGGCTTGCTCGTTTCGTCGAGCGTGATCACCAAGCGCTTTCGCGCCAACCGCTTCGATCGAGAGCTGGCGCGCGTCTGCGCTCACTCCCAGACCCTGCTTCTGGAGTACCTGCGAAGCAGCTGGCGTTCCCGCCCGGATTCCTGGGCGCCCACCCTGATTCACGGCGCGCAGCGCCAGTCCACGCCGACGCAATTGTGGAGCGCTTGCGAAGCTTGTTGCGCCGGCTGCCGCTGCTTCCCCTTCCAGCCCAGGACGCGGCCTTGCGTCCAGCCGATGCCGGCCAGCGATTCTGGCTGCGGTGCTCTTGTCAACCAGGGGCGTGAGATGGCCAGCACCGCGAAGGAATCGCCCTGAGTGAATCAGCCGTGCTGCCGCTGAGGTGGAGACGAAACCCTCAGCTAATCACGCCCTGCTGGCGCGATCCAGGCGGGCGATCCGCAGCGCGGCCCGCTTGGCGCTGCTTCACCCGCCCACCTCTTTCAGTGGCTGGCGTCACGCTGCTGCTGGTTCGCCGAGAAAACTTTCGAGGCGGTCATTGTTGCGCATTGAGCGCGGATCTGGCCGGTTAAACCCCTTTGGTTTGTTTGGGTTTTTTGCTATCATGCTCGGGCGTTCGCCCCAGGCCGTTCCAGATGCAGGCCGCCCGCCAGAGCCACTCCCCTCGCCTCGGCCGGTCCAGCGTGCCGCTGGCGCACTGAGCTGCTGGCTGTGCTGCTGGTGCTTGCTTGCCCCCTGCTGCGCCCGGGGCCGCGCGATCAGCCCAATGCCCGCAGCGCCCACCGCCTGCCCCACGCGCGTGGCAGGTGGTGGCTTCTGTTGGTGAAGCTGCCCTGGGGCTTTCGTTGTTCCGCTGCTCTGCGCGCCCCTGGCGCTGCTGGCTCCTGATGATGCTGAATCGCGCGGCCCTGCGCTAGGAGCTCACTGCCACCGCCATCGCCTTTATTGTTGGCCGTCGGGCCGCACCGATTGCGCAACTGCTGCTGGCCGTTGGCCTTATGGCGATCACGGCAGTGATCAACTTCTTCAATTTCTGGATGGCCTCGATGGCCTTGTGGCCGTTGCTCGGCCTTGCCGTGTTTCGCCGTAGCCGCGCATCAAGCCTCCGGAGCGTCCTGGCTCTGCCCCTGGTGGGCCCTTGCCTGGGCTTCCTGATCTGGGAACGGAGCCCGGCGGCGGCTGATCATGGCTGATGTGGGCAGCACCTCCTGGCTGCGTGTTCGCCGGGGTGGTTGCTTGCAGGCTCCGGCGTTGCCGATGGCCTTGGCGTTGCTGCTGGTGGCCGTGCCTTGCTGGCCGATGCCCTGATCTCGCCGTACTGCGGCGCTGATGGTCCGGCCAGCCGGCTGTTCCAGGCCCATCGGCTGCACCTCTACCAGCCGCCTGCCCAGACAGGCCGGCTGTCGCCACCGTCGATGTGCCTGCTACCTGGTGGCAACCGCGCTGATCGTGCGGCGCTGGGCGGTGCCGGGCTGGGTCGCTCGGCGGCCGTGGGCTGGCCTGGGGTGTGCGCTCGATCGCACGCTGGGCGGTGCCGTTTTCACGGCGTCAGCAGGGCAATCGGTGATGGCAGTGGCCGCTGAGGCTGGCTCCTGGCTGAGCTTTTGCTCCAATCCTCAGCAGTCCAGATTATGCGCCTGATGCCTAGACACCGACCTGTACCGGAGAGAGGCCCTTGCACAGCAGGGCCATGCGTTCACCTGGGCGGCCACGTGGAACGTTGGCGGGGATTCTGGCTGAAGGGATTCAGCACCTGCCACCCCTTGGGGATGAAAATGGCGAACGTGCGGTCACACCTGCACAATCCGTGCTCCAGTGCCGTGGCTGCGATCATCAGGTCAGCGCCCGTCATGGCCGATCTCCCGCTGATAAGCTGGGCCCAGCGTCTGGCGATGCACCATCGACAGGAAGGATTCGCTGCCATACAACAACAGCAATCCCTCCAAAAGCCAGCCCTGCAGACGCCTGGCAATACGGGCATCAACCTTCTGCTAATTCACGATGCCCGCTCGATCTCTCCAAGACTGATCACACTTAGATAGAGAATCATCGGAATTCTGCCTCACTGAGCCAGGCCACCACGCCTGGATCCGCCCACGCCTGCGCAGTTCTGAGATGGACAACCTATCAGTAGAAACACTTACTCCTCCCAGTGCCGGGGCTCCAGTCACGCGGCTTCGACTGCCGTCGCTTCCTGAGCAGCTCCAGGAGCAGCTCCACCATGCTGGGTGGTTTAGCGCCCAGCCGTCGCAGGCGCTTCGTACTCCCCTCAACTCCTAACACCACCGTGGCGGGTTTGCCACGCCGTGTGGACAGTTGGGCGACCGGCCATGGCGGCGTTCAACCACTGCCACTGAAGCAGTTCTTGGCGTCCGCAGGTTCCAGAACTTCCGATGCCATGCCTTTTCCTGGCTAGATTGATCAAGCTAGCTGTTTAAGAGCCGAAAAAGGGCCTGTCCTTGATGAGGTGAAAGGTTATGTCCGGCTGGAACCTTTTCTGCGCCCTACTTGGAGCCCGGCGCGGACTGTTCATGGGGGCATGTGTTCGCCCGGGGTGGTGCGTTCCCGCAGTTCAGCAGGGCCCGAGGAGCGGGGGAGGGCTGAATCGATTCAAAGGACCATCCCATCACCGCTCCTAAGTGCCTGCCGAGGGTGGCCATCTCCGCTCTGGTGGAGGATGGCTGAGGGGCCTTCACCGATTCGTGTTGCGATCGAGGGCGCGGGGCTGTTCGGCCATTGCATAACGTTGCGCAGGAGCCGATCACGGCGGCACGCTCACCCGCAGGGCTTCGGCCACCGCGGCGCTGCTGGGTTGTGAGGGGCACAACACAGCACTTGATGGCGAGCCCCCGCCTCCGAAAGCGGATTCCGCCTGGACACCACCCACCGACGGACTTTCCCTACTTCTGCGCCCTGATTCGGGTTGGAGGCGCGCCACCCAGATCTCGCCGCGGCGAATCCATCGCCACCAGAGCATCTTCTGTGTTCGGCATTCGCCACTTACGGATTCTGTCTCCGCCCGCTCCAGGGCTTCGTTCTCCGCGCCAGGAAGTCGGCTGCGGCGCGAGGGCTTCCCGGCGGGCAGGCCGCTGGGTCGGAGGGCCAGGCACCCTGGGCCGCCGCCTTCCATGGCCGCTTCCCAGGCGCTCTCCGCTCCCTACGAGAGAGGAGAGCTTCCCAGGGCCTCTCGGATCAGCTGGAGCGGGGCTGGCCGCTCGAGGGCTGGCTTCCTGGCTGAGCTTTTGCACCCAAGTCCTCTGGCAGTCTTTAGGCTGACGGCCACCCATGAAGCAACATTCTGCAGTTTTTCTGTATCACCAAATTGTAGCGACGTCTCGTAGGGCTTCACGGCATGTCAGGGATAGATCAAGCCAGTCGACCGGGCGATGCAAGCATGGGCGATCTTGTCTTCGAATTGGCATTCCGCTAGAAGGTGTGACGCACTTCGTGATTTGCCCTGTGCTGGCTGGATGATTCAGACTTGATGAGCTGCAGCACAGGAAAGGGACCTCCCGATAGCCCTGCCGCATCACGCTCAGCAGCTTCGCAGCGCTCGATCACCGCAGGGCACCGATCAGGACATCCGACAGGATCATTGGCGTGTGCCAACCTCTGGAGCGGTAAGCCGCATGGGCGCGGGCCGCCCAGAAAGGCAGCTTCTCGGGAATCGGCCATAGTTGAAAAGATGAAGCGGCAGCGCCTCAATCCACCACCTCGATCCTTTCATAGGCAAAAGCCACATTCGCATTCGACAGCGGGCATTATCGATACTGTCAGCGGTTAGCAGCGGCCCGGTGATCACATCCAGCAGCACATAGGAATCCACCATCGCCTCCTGGGCGCCTGAGGCCCCTCGTCTTCACCTTCTCGAGCACCACCCGATCGCCAACAGCGAAACTGCACCCCCACAGCTGGGGATTTGCAAGCCGCCGCTCACGAATGGCCTGGGGGTCGTGACCTGCCCTTGCTGGTGATGCGCATGCGAATTCTCCCATGGCTCATAAGGACACTTCCTTGAGCTGTGGGGCTCGCTATCGACTAGAGACACTGGCCTGCCCAGATTCAGCCACCCTGAGGATGGGCGCTGCATGGGCGCACGCACTGTCTGTTCCAGATGAGGTGCAGTGTTTCCCTATGGAAGCGACCAGCGGTTAATCGCGCCGGCCCGTTGCGCTGCACCGCTGCCTCTGGCACCGAAAAAGGCCTTTGAAGCGCGTGTTGCCGGTTGAGGCTGATCTGCCCTGGCGTCCGCCCAGCCCTTCAACGTGCAGCCGCCTCGATCACGGCTTGTTACGGCGCCTGCGTTCAGCCGGCTGCTGCTGGCCGTGCCCGCGTTCACGTGTGTTCCCTGCTGATCTTTGCCCCAGGCGCGATCAATCCGACAGCGTGCTCGAGCCCCTCGTGGGACCCTGCTGGGTTTCCTGTGATGTCTTGGATTACTCCTGGTGGCTGGGGTCGATGGCTGGAGCGCACGACTGCAGTGCCTTTTGAAAATGCTGCCAACACTAGGGACAGAAGGCAGAAACGAAACCGTCAGAGCCCAAGGACAGAGCAGGTACTGTTGTTTTTTCCATCAATTCACCTGATCAAGACTCTGGTACTTTTCGATTTTTGGATCACACTAAATTGTCATTCCTATCAAGCTTCTCCGAGGCGCCACATTCTGCTTGTGAACTTCGCGTCATTAAGCTCACAACAACCAGCTTACTTTAAAACAGAACGCCTGATCCAGCAGCTTTCAACTCTTTAGCTCTTAACTCAATACCAACTAGAAGCTGCTCATCTGTCCACAAAAAAGGAATCCAAATCTGTCGAAACCATTAATAATCAACCCAATTGAACAGGAAAAACTTATCGCCAGCCCGTGCAATTAAAGGTAAATGACTTTAACCATCCGGAAAAGTCTACCAAACGGAAGATAGAAAATTTAAAAACTATATCCGGCTTTAAAACGGCAGGAACATTTTTAAGAGCTGTTGCTCTAGTTGAAGTGTATCGTCTTTCTGAGCTTAGCAAGACAGCTAAAAATGGTGCAACTGCAACAGCAGAGAATGAAGGAACAACCTTCTGTCACGATCTTGTCGCGAAACAGCATCATGAAAATCAGCAAAAGAAGTTTGCCTGAACTCAAACCCATCTGCTGTAAAGACATTATCTTGAAAATATGTAAAGAAGAAGCATACCTTCCTCCAATCGGCAAGCCATTGCCCGAATTGCCAGCAGCTTCAGCAGGCCATTTCCTAGCGGCTACCAGTTCCAGTCTTGCATTTTCGTCATTGCCAGGACTATTGTCTACTTCCATCACCTGAAACATCAAATAACAAGATTAGAAGATGGTTACTCATTACTTGTAATCTGAGCAACCCCTGCGTTGATGCCCACAACTGGATGCAGGTAAATCGTTCAACCTTTCCTGCAAAGGCGGGAAAATAGATTAGCAAAGCTGTGATTTCAGCATTAGTCTGGAGCAAAGTCCAGCCAATGGAGGAGCAAAAGCAGTTGTACTCACTGACTACAGGCAACCAGCAATTACCTTTCTGAGCTTGACTATATTGCTGGACAAACGGGTCAGAAAAGCGAGTTATATCCACCAAGTTGTAAGTTATATTCGGATGGATCGATGCTTGCCAGGACACATCGATTTGAAATGGAACAACTCTTGACAACAGGCGTAAGCGCATTAGCCGTTATTGGCGCCACAAGCCCGAGCCAACCACAGCGCCCCAAGAGTAAGGGCCAGAGAAAAAGCGTGGCGTAATGACTGATCATGAAATTGATTATTACAAGACTTGAGCGTTTGACTTCATTCAGCTGACAGTCCGGAGTGGCACGTGCAGAATTGGCTTATTGAGCCAGGTGTCAAGCCCCTTTTTCCAGCCGCTTGAGATTTTGGCATTGGGAGCCAAGGAGCCAGCCCCCTGGTTGAGGGCTTGGCCAGAATGGATATCGGAATAATAGTAATTGTAAGCGGGCTGGATCAATCCTTGAGCTCTCCTTCACTGTAACTCCCATGCCATAGCCTGAGTAGCCGTAAATGTTGGTGCTATCTCCGTGGCGATCGCGGAATTGTCACACGCCCAGAAGCGGGGCACCGGCGGGACTTGATGCGCTCCACCGCCTGAGCCGGGAGCTGGCGGTCCACCTTGTTTCAGGCCCCACCACCAAGGGATGCCGTCGAGTTTTCGGCAAAGCAGGAGCAGCGCCAATCCCAGCTAGTGGGGTGCGGAACAGAATCAGGTCGAAAGCTCGGTCGGCAAATCTCCTTGGACCAGATGGCCCATTCGCTCAGAGCTCAACAGCCGTTGATCCGGCACGGCGCCGCCGGCAGTGATTCACCTGCAAACTGGGATGTTCTGGCACGGTCTGCAGCATGGGAGCGCCACAAGTCAGTGCCCTGGTCCGTGAGCAGGTTGGAAAGGCCGCTCAAGTTGTTCAGTCCGAGCCTGTTGAGCACCTGGGTTGGCGGTAAGGTCGCATTCAACAGCAGCACCCGCTTGCCCAGTTCACTCAGGGTTTTGGGCCAGCAGCCACAATCAGCAAACTCTGGCCCCTCCGAGGGGGCACCCGAACTGCTCACGGCCACCGATTTTTCACTGTTCGTCGCTTTTCAAGAAGCGCAGGTTTTGTGTAGAGGTTTACGGGAAAGCTTCTTGATAGGTGAACGCTGGTAGCCGGCCATGCCTCTGCTGGGCGTCAAGGTCTTTTTGAAACAGGAAGCCGCTTTTGTCGCGGCCCGCACCCCCTTCGAAAAAACGAAATGTAGGAATGTGGACCCGAGTAGCGCACCCTGGAGTTTCGTCCACGCACTTCCACGGGCCGGAGTGGAAACACATTGATCCGAGGCGATTCCCCCACGGTGGGGGAAATCAGGGCCCGCACCAGGCTTTTCCGGCGGCCACGCTCGAATAAGGGCAAAGCCCCTTGGCCAACCAAAAAGCCCTTGGGCCCAAAGCCAAAGCCGGTGCCACGGGGGTTGGGATTTTTTTTTCCAACCCGCCCCCGTATCCCCCTTCTTTTTCCCTGGCCCCCTTTTTTT
>Ga0163217_1055088_pt1 | contig 14634 bp, 19 predicted proteins | sample SynspAceP_FD_185933 | JGI IMG/M metagenome (GOLD analysis project Ga0163217, IMG submission 185933) | Saline lake microbial communities from Ace Lake in Antarctica - Synechococcus sp. Ace-P (PacBio error correction) | ecosystem: Environmental > Aquatic > Non-marine Saline and Alkaline > Saline ... | reverse complement strand
GCCTCCAGCCCGGTTCATCCGGTGGGGGTGAACCGAAGCCGCTCACCAGCAGGTGCTCCCCTTGATTGGGGAGTCCAGAGAACTCCAGGCTGGCCACCGGCGGGCGTTTGCCATCGCGTCGCGCACCGCAGCAGGCATCGGCGGCGGCGAAGTGCAGGGGCTGGTGGGGGAGGCAGTTTGTGCGTCTCCAGCCTGGCCTGCACCGCCGCAGGCTGAGGTTTTCCCGCCATTCGATCCCCAGGGCCGCAAACAGCTCGGCGAGGTGATGCCGTACTTCACCGGCATCGGATCGCCGCCGTGCAGCACAACCGGCTGCCGGCGGCCGCCAGCATTTCAGCCGCCAGCAGGGTAGCAGGGGCGCCGTGCCGGCTGCGGCCTCCGCTAGGGCACCCCAAAACAGAGCGGCTTCTTCCCCGGGACTGAGCAACACCGGACTGCGCAAAGACCGGGGCCGCGGGCGGCGGTAACTTGTCGACATGCCGGCGAGCTCAACCGGCGAGGCCGCCGGATCCGATGGGCGATCAGAAAGGCGCCGAAGCTGGGCCTCCCCCACTCCGCCGGCCAGCATCAGGTCCACGCCTCACGGGCCTCGGCCTGGCTCAGGCCCTTGCTTGGTGTTGCTCACCGCTGCCCACCTTGGCGAGCAACTTCACGGAAAAACGCAGGCATCGGCAGCCATCGCCGGCCGTCTGGGCCTGTTGCAAAGAAGGGCTCCGCCCCCAGTCGGCCTTGCGTGGCAGTTGCCAACGAGGTCGTCGTGAGGTCCCCGTAAAAACCGGCTAGGGAATGATTGATTCTTCAGACCTTCTCCTTGACCTCCACCCCCTGACCTCAGCCCCTCACATCACCCGCTCCATAGGTCAGCAAGGGCGAGTGGCGAAAACCACTCATACACTGCCTTGCAGATTGTGGAAGGACCGGAAAGCTGGCGACCGCACGACAACCTGACTCAGGGGCGTGGGTCTGCCCTTGGTGGCCTTGCCGTGACCGGCACGGTGTAACCTGGTGGGAGCCGGGACCTGTGACCCGGAAGCTGCCTCACCCTCAAGGCCCACGTCTGCTGCGCCGTTTGTGATGCGCTCGTCTACGGACTCTCTGTTCCGCGGGCCTTGCTTGATTCTCACCCCAGCAGGTTGTGAGCGCCATTTCGTTGGCAAAGCGGGCGGCCACCATTCGGTTTGCCCCAGCGGCACCAATGCCGTGTGGTGGACCGGCCCAGCGCTCGATTGCATTCGTGCGGCTCAAGGGTGGCGATCCCTTTCTGTTCGGCCGCCGGCGGCGAGGAGGCCGCCCACCTGGGGTGGCGCCGGGGCGGTGCCGGGTGCAGGTGGTTGCCCGGGGTTGACCGCCGGAATCGCCGCTTCCGCCTACATCGGCCGCCGGTCACCCATCGCCGTCCGCTGGCTCCAGCGTCACCCTTCTCACCGGGCCCATGAGGAGATCGACAAAGGACCGCCCCGGGTCGACTGCGGGGGCTTGGCCCGCAGCCAGCGACGGGCTTTGTTGATTACATGGGCCTGCAACAACCTGCGCCGGATCTGCGAGGAAGCTGGATCCGCCGGTGGCACTGGCCGTGAGGAAACGCCAGCGCGTGATCCAGCAGGGGCACGTCCGTGGTCAAGCCGCGACCTGTGAGCTACTGGGGGGTTTGGCCCATCGGGTTGAGCCGAAGGCTTTGAGTTCCCCTTCGATTGTTTGTGGATCGCCACGGTGGTGGAGGAGCGGATTCCCGCAGTGCCGCCAGAGCCGGCTGATGCCGAAATGCCGATCCCGTTCTGATTCTTTGGCCCAGGGTCAGGCGGCTACGTGGCCGGTTCCACTCCAGTTGAAGTGTTGCCGCGCGGTACGTTGACGACGTTGCTGGTCTGGGCGTCGAAGGCGGCCATGCAAGTTTCCCGGGGGCACCAGGCAGGCAGTTCACGTGAGGTCGGGAGGGGCGTCGATCAGGGCGGCCGCGGATGGCCTGTGGGCGGGCCGAGGGTGCGCTGCGACTGCGGCTTTCGTTGGAAGCCAAGTTCACAGGGTGCCGCGGCGCCGGTGAGCACCTGACCGGTTGCGGCCCATGTTCGGGCCAGCAGCAGGGCGCCGCGGGCCAACGGAGCCAGCAGGGCTGCCCCCCTGCTCCCTGGCTTCAGCGGTTGCTTGGTGGCTCGCCCTTCCCACGGTGCGGGGCGTCCCACCACTCACCGGTGCTGCTGTCGAGACACGGGATGTCGATCCGCCACGTAATCCTTGGTTTTCCACCTGCTGCTTCTGGTGCCGAAAGCCGAGCAGGCCGAAATTTGCTGCCTGAGCTTGTGTTCTTCCACGTTTGGAGTCGTTAGGAGCTCACCGTGCCGAGGCACGATGTAGCGGGCGCGGTATCTGGCCCGCTGGGGCCGCATTCGCTCTGGCGGCACGATTCCCAGGTCGGTGAGCTCCTGTCGAGAGCACTCCTGAGATTGCTGCGCTCCCACCACCCTGCAGATCGCCTTCAAAAGCCGCCAGCTCATTGGCCAGCATGGCGGCGAGATCCTCTGCCACGGCCCTTGCCCACCACCAGGCCTGCGGGTCACGTGTTGGAATTGGGCACCGACACGGTGGGCCTGCCGGGCGGAGCGGCCTGTCTGGGCAAAGCAGCAAAGGTCTGCAGGGCCCAGGCCGGCGGCCAACCAGGCACGGCCGCCAGGCGCAGAACGGCAAGGGAGCGATCGCATTGACTTCGGGCTCCATCAACGGGTATTCCCCGCATTAAGCAAATGGCCGCAGACCGTTCTGCTGGGGAGTTGAAGCTCTGCGCGGCTTTAAGCTCAAACAACCGCCTAAGTCCATCAGCCGGATTGCTTTCCGACACCCAGCGCGGGGCTTTCCGTAGCGGTGCGCACGGCTTTTGCTGGCCGAACTCCTCCGGTTAGGGGTGGGATTCACTTTTCAAGGCGTCTCTTCCCTGACGCGTTGTTCCGATGTTCCAGCTCCCGCCTCCAGCGAGCGAGTCAAGATGCCCCGTCCGGCGTGGCTCGATGTTCGAGCTCAATTCCCCTACGAAAAGTTCCGCGACCACCCCTTCGGTGTCGCTTTCTTTCGATTCACCGTTCCCACTCCAACGCCCGCGAAACCTGGTGTCACAAGCGGGCCGGCGGTGAGCCCCCCGGATGATTCCGGAATCCGTAGCCTTGGCAGTTTTTTACCTCGGCATCCCCACCAGGAGGACAACCTTCTGGCCATTGGCACGGTGCCGCACCTTCTTTTTGGTTGAATCTGGGCTGGAACTACCCGTTCCAATATCGTTCCGGCTCGACCACCGGTTCTGAGCTAGTGTGTGTGCCTGCGCATCCCGCCTCGGGCACCTTCCACCGCTCGGTCTCCGATCCCGTATGCTCTCTGGTGCTCAACCAGCGGGTCCGCAAGGGATATGACCTGGTGAGGAATTCATGGGTGTTCTACAACAGCAACCGCATCCCCGCGTTCGCCACCACCAGCCAGAACCGCTACGCTGCCTACCGAAGCTGAGTGGTGAGGCCTAATCCTATGTCCTATCAGAAGTGAGCTGAATCTCAATCTCAGTAATATGATCGGCCTTCAAAGTGCTGATCTGCTGCATGGAACGGACCAGCGGCGCTAGGCGAGGCATCATCCAATCGCTGGGCTGAGTGGCCTGTGACGCTTGGGTGTGCCTGTTGTCTGTGGACTGTTGATGCCCGCTCCACCGCCCTCGTGCCTCCCGGTGCTGCGAGTCTCGTCAGCCCCTGCCGCCCCTGTGCGCCGTCCTAACCGTGCCATGACGCGGCCCGTGAGGACCACAGGTGTGCTCACTCCGTGATATGCTGGCGCAACAGTTTCATTGTGATCTGGCCAGGCCTGGTACGAACGCCACCAAAGGCCGCGTGTCTTGTCTACCGACGGCGCTGAAGCTGTGTCGCTCCCCCCAGGAAGCGGAGGATCTCCACCCAGACTTTCTACCTCCGCTACTGGTCGCCAGGTTGGCCGCTACGACCCGGCCCGTCGGTTGTTCCGTTGTGTGTTGGTGGCCTCCTGCTCTTGTTGCCCCGCCGATTGGCCCTCAATCGCCTCAGTCAGCGGCAATCCGGTTCTGGCGGAAAGTTCAGCCAGTGGTCGAAAGCCAGCTGCTGCCCAGGACCTCCCGCGGTCCGCAGGAATGTGCGCCGAGACCGACAACCTGCCGAGCGGGTGCGTGCCCCGCTGTAGCTATCCGATGTCCCCCCCGCCAACGCCGGTTGCTTCGATCTGTGTGGCGTACTACAGGGGCTCAGCCATGTCGGCGATCGCCAGCCAGCTTTGCAGCTGCCCCCTCGGCACCGTCAAAACCCTGATGTGTGCTTCGCCAGGGGCTGATCCGCCTTGCGCACGCCTGTGAAACGATTTTGCTGCCCAGCCCATGACCCTGCCCCAACCCCGCCGACGACCGCGATCCTCCGGATCCCTCGAACGACGAGCTGCTCGCAGGCTTTCGCGCTCGGTTGATCTCGACGACGCAGAACGCGATCGGCTCACGCTGCGGCTGCAGCAGGCACCTTAGCTGAACTCTCGGCTGGAGGGAATCCAAGGCACCTCTCCATCTTTGCTGCCCTAGCCTTCAACGGAGGCCGCGGTCCCTCCCCCTCGCCTGCGCCGTCTGTGCCTCCGATCCGGCGGTGCCGCTCTGAATGCGTCGTATTGACCGCGCCCCAGCTGCGGGCCGGGCCCAGGCCAGCGCTGGTGGGATCCCCGTGCCCTGGCCCTGGTCTGCTGGTGACCGGCGGCGAGCTTGTGGGCGCACCCGCAGCCAGTCGCCACATCTCACACTCCTCCAGCTCCCTGGAGATACAGGCGACGCCCGGCCTTCGGGTCAGCCGCAGCCTGCCCTTGCGCCAGCATGGATGCCGCCACCCGCATCAGCGGTGCAGTTCAGGTAAGCGGCAGCCAGCCCTACAAACTGTCTTGCGGTTGGAAGAGTTTGCCGGTCCGCCCGCCCCCCGCCACGCCTTTACCGGCTCTGGGGCGCGGGGTCAACGGCCAAGGAGGTGGGGCTGTGTCCACTTCGTGCCCGCGCCAACGGCACGGTGTCGATTGCCGATTCCCGGCCGGAACCCACCAGCCAGGCCAGCAGGCCTCACCGTCAGCTCGAAGCGCTTGATGCACCCGCAGCGGCCCCCCACGGTCCCACTGTTCTGTCCATGTGTGAGCCACCATCTGAGTCGATCGTTCCTGCTACAGCGTCGTTCCAGCCTCGGCATGGCGCTCGTGAGCCTTCCCCGCCCCACTCCGACCATCTCACCCCAACGGGTACTGACCTCGGCATCTGTCGCCTGGATTTCCCCAGCCTGCGGGCGGCTTGATCTTTTTTGTGTGCGTCGATGTACCGCGTTCAGGTGAACATCACCTACCCGCCTGTAACCAGGTCGTGCTGTCTGCCCACTGTCACGTGGATGCCAGCCCCAGCCGCCACCGAAAGCATGGACGACCGCCACCCTGGCGGCTGATCTCCGTTGTTGTGCTGCGTGAGCTGCCTCTGCTGGGTTGCCTGGGATTCTCAACGTGGTTGCGCCGGAGCTGCACCCTGGCTTTCCGGGGGCTTGGTGCGCGGCCGCCCGCGGCTCGGCGTCAGGTGTTATTCGATCGCTGCACCTGACCATCCTTGCTGGCCGGGCCAGTATACCTCTTCCTGGCGTCGCGTAACTCTACGCTGGTCTCATGTCCCTGTTATCTCAAAGGAAAAACGTCGAGAAAACAGCGGGGCGGGTCGGCGTGTTTGCCCCGCAGCAATCGAGGGTCTGCGGCGCTCAAAACGCTCTGGGTGTGTGTGGTGCTTTGTAAGGCCAGCCTGACAAGCGGCTCGAGCTGGATCTCGTCTACAACCCCGCAGGGGGCCGCGCTGCCCCGCCCCAGCAGGCCCTTGGATGGCCGATTACCGGCGGGGTTGCTTGTTGCAGGAGTTACGCGTTGTTTTCATGATCTCTCCTACCGCCCTGCGCAACATCTCTATTTCCAGCGGTTTTCGGGCGGCGGCTCGCCGCCAGCGGCCAGCTCGACGATACCTCGCCCTGCTGGCGCGCCAGCCACCGCGGCGAATCTCGATTCTATAGTCCCCATTTCTGATCAGCGTGGATGGCAGGGCTGTCTTCTACGTACTGCGACTTAATCCAGTCGAGATCGCCCCTGTCGGCCCCTAGCCTGGCGCGATCTGTTGCAGCGCGATCCCCCCGTTGATCCCGATCCAGGTGGCCGCCCACTGCTTCGGCTGCACCGCCGCAAAGGGCGCTCCAGACTGGCGGTGCGCTGGCGCATGATCCGTCGCCGCTGTGCTTGCTGGCCGTCGCCCTGCTGGTGGGCCTGTTCTTTGCGCTGGATCTTGCAGCGTCCCGAAACCGTGAGCCCTGCGTTCGGGCCCAGGACTCGTTGCAGACCTGCTTCTCTGCTCCGCTTCTTGCTGGCTCTCTGATCTATGCGGCGGTCCTAATGGCTGTGACCGGGCTGTCGCTTGCCTGGCGCGGCGTGTTATGACCCTGGCAGGCGGCGCCATCTTCGGCTTGGCGCAGGGCACGGTGTGGTGTCCGTTCGCCTCCACGCTGGGCGCCCTGCTTCCTTTTGCTGGCCCGCACACTGTTGCCGCGATCTGTGCAGCGCAACTTCAGCGCCCAGCTGGGCGCCGATCGAGGCGGGCGTGCGCCGTGATGGGTGCTCTACTGCTCAGCCTCGGCTGGTGCCGGGTTTCCGTTCTTTTCTTGATCATTGGTGATGGCGTCTGACCGCCGATGCGCTGGCCCTCCCCTACACGCTCCACCAGCCAGATCGGCATGCTGCCCGCACGATCGTGTATGTGAAACGGCCGGCACCCAGGCTGGCGGCGCTGCCGCAGCCTCGACGGAATTCCTCTCGCCGCCGCTGCTGGGCTCGCTCGCCCTGTTGGCCGCCTATCCCCCTGGATTCGTCAAGCTGCTGCTGCCGCTGGCAGCGCTGGGGCGTCTGTACCGCCCCTTGGCCGCGGCCGCAGCACTTTGAGCGCAACTTGATAACCGTGATTTCGGTGCCGGCGCCGCGGTTTGGTTACCTCCTACATCCCGCCCACCGTGAAGGCGCGGCGTTGACCCCTGATCGAAGCCGAATCGCATTGGCAGGCGATTGCCTCAACAGGCTTGGCGTGCCCCAGCGATACGTGTGGGCTGATCAGCTCCGCCCGGCTGGCTGCCCGCATGCGCCGCGCCGACCGTTGATGGCCTGACGTCTGCGTGCTGTGAGTCGCTCGATGTTCCTGGCAGGTCTGTGTGTGGGTGCGGGGCGGGTTTCCGCGAAGGTGGAGGCCATTCGCCCCCCACGGACAGCGTCGAGCGCTACGAGGGCCGGGGGTTGGAGAGGTGCTCAGCGGCCATGCCCGCCTGCTGCTACTGTCGCGCTTACGCGTTTTGTCTGTAGTCGCTCGTCGGCGACTTGGGCAGCGAGCGCGGCTGACAAAACCCGCGCATTCGTGCTGGCCACCGCGCCCGGCCGATCTTGCCCCGATTCCCTGGCATCGAGGCCGTGTTGGGCGCCACCAGCGAAGACCCTCTAGCAGAACCTGCGCCAGTGCGAGCTGGCCGCCGCCGGCGGATTCCTTGGTGCTGGGGCGGCCCGATCGGCTTGTTGAACTGGCCAGGCCCTGGCCCAGCGGCGGCCCGCGTCACCCTGCTGCAACGGGGCGGATCGCCTGCTCAGCGTAGAGGACGCCGAGGTGTCTGCCCTGTGCGTGCTGCCCTCGAAAGCCGATGGCGTTGCGGGTGCTCAGCAACGCCAGGCCTGGCCAGGCGTTGAGAACGGCGAAGCCCTCGTGAAGAGCGGCGTAGCCGAGTGGATCGAGCTGATCGGGTTGACCGCCTGCTTTCTTTGCGCCATCGGCCGCCCAGGCGCGGGCTGGATGGCTTCGCCCGAGGAGCTTCGGCATCCCCACCGGCCGCACGATCGAAACTGACGGCCCCCTGCAACGCGCTACCCCAACATCTATTGCCGCCGGCGATTGGCCGTGCCCTTTACCAGTTTCACCCACACGCCGGCTCACCAGGGCCTGGTATGCCGCCCGTCAACGCCCTGTTCGGCGACCTGCGCCGCTCCAGGTTGGACACGCGTGATTCCCCGCACCACCTTCTGCGATCCCGAGGTGCCCAGCGTGGGGCTCACGGAAACAGAGGCGGGCCGCTGCAGGCTCAAGGCGTGAGGTCACCCGCTTTTCGGCTCGCCGAACTATCGATCGGGCCATCATTGAAGGTGGCACTTGCGGGAAGGCCAGCGCCGGCTTGTGAAGGTGCTCACCCGCCTGGCAGCGACAAGATCCTGGTGGTCACGAATCGTGGGGTGAAACATGCCGGTGAACTGGCTGCTGGAAAATTCTGCAGGCGATGAACAGTGGGGCCTGGGCCTGGCAAGATCCTCGGCAGCATCCATGCGTATTCCCACCCTGCTGAGGCCAACAAAAATTACGTGGCGGTAGAATGGAAGCGAAACCTGCTCCGCAACGGGCCCTGCAACTGCTGAGCGCTTCCCACGGACTGGCGCCGCGGCTTGATCGCCCCACCTCCGTCCTTCTCCCACCCTCCATCCTTCTTCCCCAGCGCCATGGCCGAGCACCAGCACCCAGCCAAACCCCCAGGAGGGCGTTCAGGAGTACTACGGCAGCACCCATGGCGGAGCAAGCGCCGACCTGCGCACCGACGCCTGCTGTTGATTGCCTCGGCGGTGCCCGCCGCTCTAGCGGCCGCTTGCTGGCCCGCATCCCATTCCCGAGGTGCTCTCGCGCTACTTACGGCTTGCGCCTGTGGGCCGGAAACTGACTGGAGGGTGCCCCGCGATAGAGGGTGCGATTTCGACCTCGGCTGCGGCTATGCGCCGCGACGTCTACCTGCTTCGCCCAGTGGTGTGCCGGACCGCTCGGTGGTGGGGATCTTATCTATGACCCCCCAGCAGCTGGAGTGTCCATATATCTCTCTATCTCTATTCCACGCCGAGCGCTTCGGCTACGCCAACGTCTCGTTCCTGGAGGGAACTCCTAATCTCCTGGCACTCCTCGTCTGGTGCCGGCCAGCTCGATCTGGTTGGTGCGCAACTGTGTGGTGAACCTCTGCACCCGGAACAAAGCTGGCCGTGCTGGCCGGGGCGGCGTCTCTCTCTATAGCCCTGGTGGCGAGTTCTATTTTCGCCCGATGTCTACGCCGATCGGCGCGTACCCGAAAGCGCTTTGCTCTTACTCTCTCCTATCAATCCTCTACTGCGCCCTCTACTGGAGCGACTTCAGCAGCTGGCCCGCCGTGCGGCTCCCCGATCCGCGCCTGGTGAGGCGACCCGGCCGCTGGCGATCACCGATTCCTATACGCTGTAGCTGTCTGCTCATCCGGCCCCTGCGCTTTTCTCCGCCACCCACCGGCCTGTTCGCCATCGACGGGGCTCGAATAATCTCTTCTTGGAAAGGGGACCACGGGCCAGGCCGTGATCTACCCAGGGCGGATCGCCGCCCAACCCTCACGTCTTTCCCTTCGACAAGCACCACCGCACGAGGCGGCCGGGTTTTTCCCCGTCTGCGGCAACACCTCCGGATGCTGTCTTATATATCCCCTCATCTGGCGCCCCACTTCCAGTTCATCGGCAGCTTCCGATCGCTCAGTCTACGGCCCCTTCCCCGGCTCGGTGCTGCCTTCTCTTTTTACCTTTTTCCGTATTGTCATCTCTGTGCCCCCTACTCACCTTACTATAATTCTGCCAGTCTCTCTGTCGCTTTTCACCCATCTGGCTTTCTCTGGCTGTCAGTGCCCTATTACGTAGTCGAGTAAGGTGAAGCGTAGCGTCTTTGATTATATCTTTTCTTGTTCCTGGCGTCTGGGGGTCTGTTGTTGGTCTATTATAATGTGAAGCACGGCGCTGCTGGGTGCCGTCGATATCAACCCTAGTTTGTAGGTGCCGGTCCCAGTCTTCGGCGAACCACTCGAAGATCTTCGAGATCGCCCACGGTGTTGTTTGGCGCGATCGATCTGCAGGCCGTGGTCGCTGGAGCAGAGTCCACTTGGTTTCGTATTCTGTTTTTATTTCTAGCTCTCTCTCCTAACTGCTCCGGCTGCAGGCGCTAATTCTCCACCCGCCTGCGCTATTACGAGTGTGCGGCATGTGGATGCTCGTCTATCCTTGCGCAGGATCTCTGTTTTGCTTCTATTTTTATCTGAGGGTCATCGACTGGCCTCGGCCACGCTGTGGCGCCTCAGGTTCCACACCTCTAGGGATGTCGCGCTTGTTTTATATATTCAGTGGTTTGTGATGCTTCCTATGCGGTGTGTCTCTGTCATTATCGCGACAGGTGAGGCTTGTAGGCGTTTGATTCAGCAACACGAATCTGGCTCCGCTTCGCTCAGCTTGGCCGGAAGCTGGCGGCGGGAAAGGCCGGCCGAGCTGGTCCACGTTAGGCTGGAGCGCCTTGGGGTTCTGCTGGCAGGCCGCGGTAATCCCACCAGACCCTCGGCATCCACATAGTCTGTCTGCTGCTAAGCCACTTCGGTGAAGTCTCTGTGTTGACTGATGCTATTTGGGCCGGCGTGGGCGTTGAGCTGGCCGCCCCGCCAGCCCCCCCCCAGGCCACCGGACGGCCGGAGAACTGATGCAGCAGGCCGCAGGCGGGAGGCAGGATCAAGCTCCTATCTTAGGCCGCAGGCCCAGCAAACGACGGCAGGCTGGGCTGGAGAGGACGGCGGAGCATGCGGGCGATTAACGAGTGTGTGCGTGTGCGAGTGAATGTGCCGTGCGGCATGAAGGCCGTCTGGATTTCAGAAGGGTGATCTGATCAGCGTTTTCTGGAAGGTCAACGGGTTTCTAGCTGGTGCCAGCGAGGGCGGCTCAGTGCGGTGTCCGAATACAGGAGGGGTGCCCCAGAGCATCAGCGTCGGGATCCTGATTTGCCTCATGACCTGCATCGTGTAGGAGCACTATAGATATATATCGAGCGCGACCAGGCCGCGCCCCCAGTGCCTGTTCGGCACCGCGAAGGGGATCATCCAAACTGTAAGTACCAGGCATGGATTGATCGGGGATGTGACAGAAAAGGCAGAAAGAACCACAGCCGGCAGAAACTGGGCGACGCTGCGGGCCCGCAACGTCAGCAGCGCCAAACACCCGGCAGTGGGGCGAGCAGAAAAACAGGGGCGTTCCAGTCCGCGAGGCGCTCCAGACGGCGCCCACCCCAGATGGGGCAACAGCTCGGCGCGTTGCGCCCGTAACGCGACTGGAAGGTACATTTCCTGTTTTGTTGAGACCATCGGGCAAGCTGGTGTTGTTCGCATAATACACCAATCTCCGTCTCTCATCCATCGTGCGAGTGCAAGTAAAGAAATGGAAAAAAAACCCCAGCGCCCCCACCAAACAGGGGCCCAGCCGGGGCCGCGCCCGCAGGCGACCGCCAGCCCAGGAAACCCCAGCACTCGTGCAGGGAGATTCGGACGTGTGATGTTCCGCTATGCTCACGCCTACTAGCTATGTGTGTCGGCCCGCCTTAGCCAACGCTTGCGATCGCCCTGGGCGGATCGATTCAGAACCAGGCCGCCCACCAGCTGGGTGGGCAGCAGAAACCAGCTGTCGAAAATGCCCGCTCCCCGCGAAAAGAACAGTGAGATCAGGTGTTCCCATGCGTAGAGGGCAGGCTCGGCGTGGCCCGAAGTGGCGCGCCAGCAAACGCGCGTTGTTGGTGTGCCAGACCCCCAGACGGCCGCACGATCGCCAGCTTCACGGCCAGCACGTGGGGCCGCCCAAGGCCAGCAGCCGGACAGCAGTGGGTCAGCGGCGGGTAAGAGCGCTGAAAGACGTCCTGTGGTTGATCAGCCCCACCAGGGGTGCGCAAGGGAACCGCGCGGCGGCGTCGGGCGCCAGCTTCGAACGGATTGAAGCCCAGGTCTGGATGTGCCCTTCCCAGAGGTTAGCGCCAGATGTCGTCGCCGGGCTCCATCGGCAGCGCAGCAGCCGGGCGGCCAGCGCCACGCCCAGAACAGGCCGGCCCCCACCGTTTCAGCTGCCAGGTGAGGGCGAAGCCCCGCAGCATCACCGGCCGCCTGCCAGGAAGAAAAGTGCTGCAAGCACGGCTAGGATTTCGTCAGCTGCCCGTTCGGGGGCCATCGCGCGGCGCCAATGATCAGCAGGGGGCGCTGGTGGGGAGGATCCCAGGCGGGAGCCGGCGGTGTGAAGCTGGCGAGGCGGAGGACGTTCCATTTCAGGACGATTCGCTGCGCGATGCACGAACCGGTTCCGCCGCAGCCGTTTGGGCCGTAGAGGCGAGCCCAGTGCTGAGGATGCCAGGCCCGGCCCGGAACGCTTCCCCCACGGTGCCGGAGAATTTTGGAGTGGCCGCCGCGCGGGGATGGGTGCGGCACCGGCAAAAAACTCGCAGATGCGCAGGCCAGCTCGATGGCCCGCACCTGCATCTCGATCGTCAGCCGAAGCCGCGACGCCCACCTGCCAGCGCTGGGCAGGCCTGCTGCGGCGCACCAACCGCAGCGGGCCGAGATCCTTGGTAGCGCCGGCCCCAGCCCCAGCTGGATCAGGCTGGTCGCCAGCGGTTCCCGAAGCGCTGCACGGTGTGAGCGCCCGTGCGGCCTGCTGCTGTGGCGGACCCGGGTGCCAGGATTCAGGTCGTGTTCGGCCAGGCCGGCTGCTCCAGGGCCGGCAACGAGGCCAGGTTCGTCGCTGCCGTCGCCATCGCAAGAAGAGGATTCCATCGATCGCCTCGGGCAGCTGGGGCGAGCCCGCGCCAGCAGGCCCGGCGAGCCGCCACCGGTTCGCGGCAGCAACGCGGCGCCGGCGGCCGTGGCCACCGCCCAGCGCTGGCATTCGCTGCTTTGCGTTGTCGACACCCGGCATGTTGAGGCAGGCCGATCGCTTGCAGCTGGTTGATCACCGCAGCCAGGGTCCTGCTCGTTGAGTACTGGAATGATTCACCCATGACGGTTGTCGCCCACGGTTGCCGTCAAACGGTGGTAGCGCCTGCGCGGTTGCGTGTTCATCGGTAGAACCTGCCCAACGCCTGTGGCGCGGAACGGCCCGCAGGCATAGGCAGTCGCAAAAGCCCCACATGTGCAGGATCGTCGGCACGATGCCGTAGCGATGCCAGCCGCCAGCGCTGAGGTGACCACCCCGGGCCCGCAGGCAGACGGGGCGGACAGGGACGCAGCCGCGCCGAGAGTTCGACGTCCTTCCATCATGCGGCTGCGTTAGGAAAGCGCCGACGCGATCGAAGCAGGTGCGGCTCAGAAAAATCGCCTGATCGCCGGTTGGCGATGCCGCCCAGCCCGCGAGCGCAAGGGTTCATCGAGGCGGCCACCAGCCCGCAGCAGCGCCGCCGCCGCCCGAGAGCTCCACATCAAAGCGACCCCAGCCGGGGCCGGCCGAGGAGGGCCTGTCCCCACAGTGCGAGGCGCGCCCTAGGCAGGGGCGGTGTCAGCGTGGAGAAAAAGAGCAAGCAGCGCGCCGCTGCTTGTGGCCGGCACCGGCATCATCTGGCGGCGCGGCCCCGCTTGCTGCACCAGCGCGAAGCCTTGCTGGCGGATTCCGCTCGGCCGTTGCCCATCGCTTGCTTCCCGCCGTCGACCACGATCAACTCCGCCCCGCCGCGCTCGAGGCTGCTGCCAGTGGGCCAGGGCGATTCCAAGCAGGCCGGCTTTCATTCACAAACCGGGATAGATTGACCACGCTGATCGTGGCTTCTCCTCCAAGCGTGGTCGGCAGGGCGCGGAGGCAGCGGTGCCGGCCGCGGCGCCCGGGATGGCCTGCTCATTGGTGTGGCTTGCGCTCGTATCACGATCCAAACCGAGTGCTGAACCGCTTTGCGATAGGATGCAGGACTACCGGCGACGCGACCGGATCGGGATGGGTTTAGGTGTGATCTGCTGTCGTAGTGCCAACAGTTGTTTGGCCCGGCAGCTGGTTGGCTTCATGGCGCATCCATTGGGCTGACTTCCAGTCCCGGGAGCAAGCGCTTTCATTTGATTCCGCTGAATTCGCCATTTCCCCTTCCGCTTCGCCGCTTCCGCCCGGCCTTGGCCCCCCTTCCGCTTTCAACTTTGCCAAGAGGCGGGCTGAGCTCGATTTCAGTCGGGTGGCCGTGGCCCAGGGCCCTGGTGCTGATCGGCCCTGGGCGGTCATCGGCGTCACCGTGCTGGCCGTAGGCGCCGTGTCCTGGGCAAGGGGCCCTAGGGCAGGGACCGTGGACCGCCAGCCCAGTGGATCAGGCAGTGGCGGCCAAATCGAAGCCGCTGAAGGGTTGTAGGCGAAAAGGGGCAGGCCAACCCCAAGGCGGGGGTTGCACTGCACCAGAAAAACGTGGGTCATGGGAAACACCCCTCTTGGCGTTGGGGTACCCAGGTGCGGCCCCGCCAGGGGGTGGTAGAGTCCCACAAAACAAGCCCCCATTGGGCTCCCAAGGAACCCCAGGCCGGAGCGTGGCCCCCGCCCAGGGCCTTTCCCCCCTCCAAGCGGATTGGGGCAGCAGGCGACGCGAAAAAAAACCAACAGGTTCCTTCCCACCCCCAAGGCGGGGGCAAAATCAAAGCAAACCCAACAAGGGAATCGGCGCAAACAGGGGAGGTGGCGGGTTCCCCAAAACGCCCAACCTTTTTTGCGGGAATCCCGCCTTTTTCCTTTTTTCCCCCGGGTTGTGGGTGTTTT
>Ga0163217_1011942_pt1 | contig 14635 bp, 8 predicted proteins | sample SynspAceP_FD_185933 | JGI IMG/M metagenome (GOLD analysis project Ga0163217, IMG submission 185933) | Saline lake microbial communities from Ace Lake in Antarctica - Synechococcus sp. Ace-P (PacBio error correction) | ecosystem: Environmental > Aquatic > Non-marine Saline and Alkaline > Saline ... | reverse complement strand
TTTTTTGCTTCCAATCCACAAGCAACCCAATAGCGCCCCTCCAACATATTACTAAATCCCAGAATCTTCATTATCCTACTAAAATTTTGAAGTCCTAATGTTTGCGTTGGATTATCGCTTTAAATACAAGAGCTGCCTGCTACCAAGACATCAGCCCCGCATTCAATAAGTTGCTTGGCCATTTTTAGAGTAAAACTCCCGCCATCATCTCTATTTAGGGTATGGCACTTTTTTCTTGTTATGATAAGTTCTTTTAGGGCCCTACCTTCATAGGTGTTTCTATAAACGTTTGTCCCCAAATTCCAGGATATTACGCTCATGACGCACAACTAGGTCGAATGTCAATTTATAGTATCTTCCAATAATTTAATATTGGTATGTGGGTTAGGGCGAACAACTGCTGCATGCCTGCTCGGCTTTATAGCCTGTTATAGTGTGCGGTGCAAATTGAGGACAGGCTTCGTATATGTTTAAAAAAAAACCCCCGTTAGCTTGTTGTTGGCGCCCAGTTCGGCAAAGGGTCTATAGCCGATCCGGACCATCAACGATCATTAGAGTTACGTCTCAAGTTTTGCTTGCATGGGTTTGCAATTGCCTTGAGGACTGCATACCAAAGGATATGCTTGGTACAAAACACCATCCTAATATCATGTGATTGCCAATCGGCATCACCTTTGGTAACCATTTCAAGATCTCGCTGTAGTACGTTTGGCAAAATCGGCTGCCAATAGGGAGGGGGCAAATAATCTTTTCGTCCATTACTTTTAAGGAAATTTAGTTTGCTACAAAGGTAATAAAATTATTGATATGGTTAGGGCAATCGGGGGCAAGCGTTTGTGATTTCGGCTCCCAAAAAATCGCTTAGTACGTTCGCATCAATACCAGCGCTTTCTTTTTCTTTTTTGATGCTTCCGATTTCCTTCCTTTTTATATGTTTTTTATACACTTGTTTTTGTGCACTTTCCGGCTTGCCTTGGGATCAAGTGTGATAAGGATGTTCTTCAACAATTCATGTGCTTCTGGCTATCAGTTTATAATGAATAGTGGACAGTATACTTTTTCCATCGCGGAGCAAAAAGCATAGGAGGTTCCAGTGTTACCAGCTCTACCCGTTCTTCCTAGTTACGGTGAACTAGGTCAGCGTATCACGTGGGTAGTCAAAGTTGGATGGAACGGGCGTCCAGATCGGTCTAATATCCAATCCACGGGCGAAGCCGAACGATCAGTGGCCGGACAAGAAGTGTTCGTTTCTCCTTTTGTTTGAATTTGCCTAGGGCCTCTTGATCGGTTCGTCTTGGGACTTGTCGCCATGTAAGCTTCCTACCTTGAAATTATGTTTGTGGGAGTGTTTTCTCTAATTTATCGCACTCCAAATTTTTGCTACGTCTAAAAAATAGGATATGACCCCTTTATGGTATTTCTAAGTAGGGTATAGCACAATTTATTTTTATCGGCTTTGGAGGTGTAATATAACAGCTGATGCTACGGTAGGCCGCTGCCGAGGAGGTTGGGGTTACGGCTACTTTTCTTGCGTCTGTTCAGAATGGATATCTGCTAATTGAACCACTTTAAAAGCCATAGTAGGCAGAAAACAACAAGTTTGTTTTTCCTTGGCACAGTTTCGTTCTATTTGTTTTTTACATCATCAATAAATCCATGTCCAGCCCATTAAATCGGCCTCGGTCCAATACTAAAGGTTTCTACGTGAGGTGCAGAATGTAACCACATCCTGGGTTTGTGGCAGTCCAATAATGCCCTTACCCCTGGAGCTTGCCACTAAGCATATCCACTCGCCTCTTCTCTAAGGCGGCTATTCGTGGCTCCTCTATCTCTTAGCTTCTCACCCGTTAACCTTACCGGTTTGAGGGGTTAAGGGGGATGGGTGGATTGCTTGCCGTAATCTATAAAAACTCTCATGGAATTTGCGATGCCAAATTCTCGTGTAGGACTAATTATTAGGCCTTTGATTTTTTTTGCCTTTTTCAGAGGTTTCCCTGTCTGGTCAAATAACATTGTAGAAGGGTAGAGCAAAAGCGGCTGTTCTTCCCGTTCGCTGTTCGGCGGACGCGAATGAAATGTCATTTTTCTAGTAAAACCAATGGGATGGCAGATTTCCTGGAATTGAGGTTGCGATCATTATAGTTCATTTCCGCAACCGCTCTCAGGAGATGTTTATTTAGCTTTTAATTCTTTAAAAATTTCATATGGGTTACTAGTTTTGGCAGTGATGTTACAAAGGTAAGTAAAATAGGCTTAACCAACGTGTATGGTTTTACGTACTAAACTACTACCTAAAAAAAAACTGTTGGCATTCTCTAAGGTCGACCTGCCGAACAAATAATTTGTATAATAACCCCACAAATTTAGGCTTAAGCCTTAACTAGGGGAAGTTTTTAGAGGCAAAAAGGTGTATTTATTAATTTAAAGTTGTGCTGTGTTTCATGTTCGTAGTGGGGTTACTGCTGGGCTCGTTAAAGTAGAGTTTAGATAGAGAGAAAACAGTGCTTGTAAAAATGCCTAAGAGTTATAAAAAAATAGATTGGGGGTACGATGGTCAGAATGTCTCCCTGTTTATGTAGATAGTGGGAATGGTTAAAAATGAGCAAAACACAGGATGTGGAAAGCGTTTAGGAATTCCATACTTTAATTGAGATGGGTAATGTCAATTGGAATTCTCCTTTCGCTGATAATAATGAAGTTAGCCGACTTTCGGTTTACTTCAAGATTTACTTTGATGGAATGATTAATCTAAATGTTATTTATTATGGAAAAAAAGAAAATTATGCTGTAGTTAGGGCTACTGGAGCCCAAGGTGGCGGTATTGGTACGCTCAAATATTAAATGATAGTAAAAAGGAATTTTGCTGTAAGGGCGCAATAACTCCCGGGATGTTAATTCAAAAAGGCAACTGGAGTTAAAGAATTGGTGTGGTTCTTGGTGGCTTCTGCCGTGCAATATAGATAGATAGAATAGATTGTAAGAGCTTTTAAAGGGGCTTACGGGTCCTAAAAATAGTGTCACCTTTTCGGGATCAATTTTTCTCCCGAAAAGGAATGGAACAGGCAAATTAATATGGCGATTAGGCGAGATATCGGTAGGATGAAAACATGTTTTTGGTCTACTTTGGGAAAGATACACGCAAATGGTTCCTTTGACGGGTACAAAAACGCATGCCCAACCTGATGGGAAGTTACAAAGTACCTCATTTTGGATGCCAAAAGGGAGCAATCCAACACTTCTACTCGAGCAAAGTGGCCGCCTTACACGCTCTTGCTAACTTTCGTTTTTGGGACAATTTTTAATATTTTGGTTTAGGGCCTTTACCAGAGGGCCTGAATGGACGGTAAAATTACGTATTTACAATGCCTATGGTAGTGCCAAAGCTTCCCAGTATGCCGCTGAAGATATAGGGTAAATCTGCTTTGGGAATTTTCAGGGGAGGTAAAAAGTATTAAAAATAAAAACCTGGGTATGCCGTGAGGCATACACCGGAAGCCAAATGGCCGAGTTTTACAACGATTTTCGGAGTTGAAATTGGTTTCAAAAGATATTCCGGCAAAAAGACGATTACAGGAAATTGGGTTTCCTGGCGCAGATGATGACTGGGAAATACTGTTCCAATTTAAAAGGAATTTGAAGATTATTTTTGTAAAGTCCGTGATGTAAAATTGTTTACCAAGGAATTAAAATCCATAATTTTTGATGTCCTTTAATCCTGGTGATCAAAAATAAACGGGCTGCTGGAATCTGGGTATCGAAGGGAAGGCTGCCATGGCTTGATCGGAATTTAGTAATTTGATACAATTGCTTATTAAAAAGAAGAAGCAGTTAGACTTGTTCAATGCTTCTCGTTACAGATTGTGTGCTAAATTTTGGGTCTGGTGCTAACACATAAAAAAGTGTAGTATCCGCTAACCAAAATTTGCCATTGTATTCATAATGCAATGGTAGAATGGTAAGGCTTTTGTTTTACGGGATTTGTAATTTTTCCAAAATGGCATTAGGGTTTTTTTCCCAAGATTGCTTCAAAAACGCTCTGCTGATTTCCCAGAGATCAACAATCAACATAACCATTGGAAGTGGGTGCACCAAAGTGGTGTATCAATCCTTTTGATGGCAAGTATTGCGCCTGCTTTTGATTTACTACCCAAACTTTGGTCATACTGCTTCGTGGTCATTCCACGAAAGTCAAATTGAACTGACAACTTTTTTCATAGTACAGAAGTTTTTTTTCCTACCGGTGGCTTTTTCGGTTACCGCCCCGTTTTTAAAGGGTGTTTCTGGACTCCTCTTTTTTATTTATGTATAAATACAAATGCAGAAAAACTTAAATGGAGGGGGTAATTGGAAGTTCAAAAAAAGAGTTTGGTAGGTGGTTTATTGATATTTAAGTACATTCTGTATCCCGTTATTTACCTAAACTCAACATTAAAGTTACTGATTTGTTTCAAAGGGCAACTTGGTAATTGTGAATCGGTGTTGTTATTGTGATATTCTTAAACGTGTTGGGAGAGCTAAATTTTCGATTTTACAAAATGTTAAAGACCATGGTTCTTAGGTCGTAAAGGTTGGAAATAACCAGAACATTCAAAATCTTCAAATTGTGATTCAAAAACGTTTTAAAGCTGGCCACAAGGTTGGGGGGTTTTTCCATTTTGATCTGAATAAATCCCCAAAGTGTTCCCTTAACCGTTCCTCCTTGTTGGTTATCTACTGTGGCGGATATAGTGACCTACCTTGTCGTGAAAGGTCAATTTCAGCAAATTTTCCATGTAAAACCCCTTTTTTTAAGATTCGAAAATAGTTCTGTGCAATAGGTTTACCCCCAACCAAAACTATTTTTAGCATTTGGTTTGGATGTTACAACAGTGCTCTTTCTATCAATGCATTTTCTATGAAATTGGGGGAGATGAGTTCTCTGGGATTTTGAAATCGAAACCAACTTCTGTGAATGGAATGGTCAAACAGATTCCGTGCATATAGTTGAAGAGCGATTTTTTTTAATCCGGAAACTAAGCGTCGTGACTATTACCGGTAAGGTCTTTGAATTGGATATCATTGTTGGCCAAAATGTTATGGGTATAGTCTGGGTATAATGTGGTATTCAGATTGGATTGAGTCCACTGGACTTGGCGGTTTTAAAAGGCAAATTGATGCAGAAACCCGATGCTAAAAATACCAAACTTGAAACATTTGGCGTACCATTTCCAAACTGGCTACTGTCCTTGTTATTGTTTGGTTTAGGTAGTCCGTAACATTAGATAACAGTGAACCATAAATAGCCGCTTCCTGTGAAAATTACGGGTTCACCTTGGCTATTCTGTGCTCCACGAACACCCTTTTGTATCAAAAGCAACAAACGGTCCGAAGCCACTTCCCAAAACCACCGGAACGGCAATACAACCCGAGGCCGTCAAGAGTATGCAAAGTCCCTGCCAAAGCTTCTCAAAACCTATATATTGGTCCACCAAGTAACAATTAAATCTGGTCGGATTAATGGAAATTTCAAGTGCCAAGCCCTCATTAAGGCCGGGGGCAGCGTTCATCCACAAAAGAATCCCCTTTCCCCTGTTTGCTACTTATGGTTTCCTCCATGCGGCCACTAAAAGTTAGCGGGCTGATAGGTTCATAGATTTTTTTAGAGTCCAGGAGATATCGCAAAAGGTACATTATGCCCCAATAACAACCATTGTGCCATGTAAGTTTGTTCCATCGGCCATCACTCCACAGACTGTGTGCGATCTCAATAACGGAAATTGTACTTGTTCAAGATAAGATCGGAATAATCTGGGGTGCCCCGACGGGCTCACTTTGGTTTGTTAATCTGTGCCGTAGAGCGGTTATTTATAAAATACTACCCCCTCCTTGATTAAAAAGGTTCCCTTTGGAGATGGTGACGCCATCGATGCGTCAGTCGATTTGGTCTTGTGCAATGGGCTGCTAAAAGTTCTAAGGGGAACTCTCTTCCATCGTCAATGTAATATAATCGAGAATCGGAAAAAAACCCGGCATCTGTTAAGGGGACCCTTAATTCCGTATTTTGGAAAGGCCTCCACCTCCCGGTTGGAGACGCTTAGATCTTCGGAAAGTTCTGTTTTAAATTGGGCCACATCAAAATGCCGCTGTATTAAGTTGCCAGGAAAGAGGCACATAGAAAAGCATTACCAGTTTAGGATTATTGTAATAGCCTTTCTTGCAGAAGGGTTAAGTTAATCCGATTCAATTTAAGTGATTTTATTTTGTAGATGGGCCGTATAAAATTCATTCAAAAAGAATTGGCGCTTCTTCCCACATGCTCTGTCATTTTAGCCGACTAAAACCAAAATTTGTCAATCAATGCATTCAGGAATTAAAAATCGGATAGGTCTCAAGGTATAAGGTTGCAAAGGTGTTCGCCCTATCCTGTATATGTTACCCAGGTGCCCAAGGCCCCATTCCAATCGTTCCATAACTTGATCAAAATCTTGCAGCTTTTGGTAAAAAAATTAGGGTGTAGCATATTTGTTGCAAATGTGGTATTTCCTGCCTGTTAAAAAAGATAATAACTGAATTCTGAGGTTTTTAAATACCTCTTCTTTTAAGCATATATTCTATGGGCCATTATCGGAGCTTAATAGAAATTTTTTCAAAAGGCAAGGTTGCGAAAAATCTCCTGTTAATCCAGATTTAGAAAAGAGTTCCAGAATAACTTCGATGCCCAAATCATCTGGAAATCAGCACTAATTGCCTTTGTGTTTTAAAAAAACCCTATTATAAAATGCCGTGGCCCGGATTAGGGGAATTCAATTTGCGAAAGGAGGGGTTATAAGAAGGACAGGTTCCTTTGGCCATTGATAAGTATGAGATTAGATGCAAAGATAACGGGTTTTCTAGTAATAGGCTTGGTAAAATGGGTAGGGAAGCAATTGCCGCCGTAGAGTCAAATTGATTTTAGTTTTAAAAAAGAATGGCAGAAGAAGAAAAAAGGAAAGTGGGAAAAAAAAAAAGCCCCCAGAAACCCCCCGCCGCTACCCTCCCTTTTCTCCTCTCGATCCCTCTCAATATAAAATAAAAATCAATAAAGAACACGGGGGGGTGGGGTGGGTGCTATAATTAAAAAAAGGTAATTTTTTCTTTTTGGATTAGTCTTCTCTTCTGCTTAAATTCTAAAAACCTAAATAATATATCTTTTTCCGTAATTCTTTATGCTCCTGCTTTACGATGAGTTTATTCATCAATCAAAAAAACAGAAAACAGTCATAGATAAACTGTTGTTAAGGCATATAATACAAATTTACGATTTTATTGCGCTAACGACTTTCCATGGGGGATGAAAACCCCCCAATAAAAAGGGCTATATGGCTTGTTTTTTGCTTTGTCATATGAAGGGTGTTCGATTTAAGAAAAAATGTTGCGAGTTAACCAAGAATTCAATAGTTTATAAGGATTTTTGCTCACTTGAGAACGTGTGTAATTTAACCTTCCTAAATTAGCTCTTTTCCTTTAATTTGACGGACTCTTCTCGGGGCTCTGGGTAAAGGTCAAAAGTTAATCCTCTATTTCTTTCCGAAGATCAACCACTCCCCTGCTCGATGGGAAATGGTGTTTTGCTGCCAATCCAAAGAAAGTACAAACGGGAATTAAACATCCGCAATATCCCATATATGGCGTATTTTAAGTTTCCAATAAGCGTCGTCTATTTCTGGCGCTCCTACCAGGGATTCCATGCAACGAAGTTTCCCCTTTCGGGCCCCCGGGGGGCCAAATTAGAGGAGACTCTCCCAATACGCGAATACATCAGAATTACCAAAAGGTAATAAAATCCATACCCCGAAAAAGTACTCTAATTAAAGGAGCATCCAAAATGGATTACGGTGTAGGCGTGCACCGCCCCTGAACTTCTTTTTGAAGGGATCTGCTTTTACATCCTCCACGGTCAGCCATGCCTTCGGCACTTTCTTCTGCAAAGAAACAGGAATAAAAAAAAAAAAAAAGAGAAAGAGTAATAGTACTTTCAGTGGGCTCTCCAAGGGGGGAAAGCGAACGTCTTATTTATACTATTGATAGACCATTTTTAGTTCAATGGTAATCTGACAATACGGACTGTTCTGCTCCAAGCTTGTAATATGGACTGACGAATCCACCATACCGCCATAATAGGATATGAATTTAAATCCACCGAGTTTTCATTCAAAAACGTTGTAGCACCTTAATTAAGCCAAGGTTGCCTTTGCGTTGATCAAAATCGGGAGTTAGTGTTTAAACCCTTCCGTTAGAAGGAGACTGACTTTGCAACAGGAAACCGAACAAATGAGTAATATTGGTCACCCAATTGAAGTCATACCCAACTTTCTCAGTCCTGCAACGTTGATCACCCTCGCCTTCGACTACCTTTGTGCCCAATCTCTTACTTCTTCCATTCTCTCGCTAACTCACAATCGACCGCTACAATTTCTTGTAATCTTATTATCCAAAATGAAGACCAGTTTCTCTGTTATGCCTCCGTAACCTGTTTTGTAATTTTAAGCTGTTACTCATCGGAAATTTATTTATTCATATATATGTTGCATTAAGATAAGCTGCATAAGGTAATGACGTACAAAAAGTCTAGGAATGTCTACAATTGGTCTGTTTTATTTTTCGTTTTAGTTGCAAATGCCCATGAAAAAAGCCACGCCTTCCCTTTAAAAAGGAAAAAACGTGGCTTGAAATTAAAAAGGGGTTACCAATTATTTATTAAACTATCCCTCTTGGCTTACGATCCTTATCTCTATTATCGATCGTTGCCCCTATCATTTCTTACCCGTACTCTTCTCGTGGTGGTTCTTTCTATATAGCCTTCAGGTTTTGCCCAAAAAGCTTTTGCGGAGATACTTTTTCTTTTCTCCGCTGTTCTTGGTCTTAGACCAAAGTTAACTTAACATCAAAAACAGTCACCATATTTAACTACATCGGAAACATTTTCGGTACCGTTCCCATGCCAATTCGGATACAGAAGGCAATTCCATTTCGGGGAGACATCACATAATATTTCAAACTACAGCACCAAAAATCTAACATTAATTGAATTACCTATAACTTCGTATTGCGCATGCCAACAAACTATGGTTTTAAACAAATAAAGAATAAGGATCTATTGTAAGTACCTTTTATCAATACCTTTCTTGTGCAACGTACTAAGATTTCAACAAATACCTTCTTCAAGATAAAACAGGATCTTCAGTAATAAACGTTGTACATCCAGAGTTTTCATTATTGAAGTTCTTGAATTACTTTTACCAAACCAGTGAACCATTAATGCGCCAATGAGATTCGTTAGGATATTCTACGCAGATGATCGATTTTTGGGAATGAGAATGTGCGTTCAACATGCATTTGGTTTCAGCAATAGTTTCGGTATTATTAATTTTTTACTTAAAAATATGTAAACGACCTATCGCGTGCTTGATTATTAGACATTATACCAAAATCTCCATAGGAAGACCTTTATTTGCATATCCATTTGACAGAGCAGTAATCCTTCGGAAAGTTACCTGTAACTTTAAAGTACCCATGGTCCCTAAATGGATCTTCATCACCTAAAATATCGGACAATACAGCACATTAAGCGGTCACCAATCAGAAATGAATTCCATGTGCAGAAATACCGGGAACTGCGGGCTTTTTTCAATTGAACCCCCAGCACGCTCATGCAGACTGGCCCTGCCCACAAAACAGTCCCCTATTGAAAAGATAGAACCTTTTCCCATTCCTACTTCAGAAACGTACTCTTACTGTAGTTAAGGGGGCAGTTGTATCAGGGAATCATTCCTTTATTGTGAACCCCCGCCGTGTGCTCTAACGTGTACTATGACACCTCTAACATCACAAACTTGCATCCCGTGCGCGACCTCTTATTAATTTCACGATTACACCTTATTATGAACAATATAGGAAGCAGAATGTATAAATGTCCACATAGAAACTCTTCTAACTACACTGTATACGAATTAACGCGGTATATGCAATAGATAAATATATATAGATACGATACGGAATGTTGACATGACACTAATCATATAATAAAATGAAGAAGATCCTTGTAAATATATTACCAGCCTGAACCGTGTTGTAGATGTATCTCTCTACATATGATCGGAATTGGCCTTAATTTTTCATTCTAATTTCATACGTCATGTCAGTCTGGGAAACCTCCTCGCGTGCGTGTGAGACTGACTTCGTTATTCGCGCCTACCACCTTTAATATCACTCCTCACCGAGGAGAAACTGAAAATTCAATGCAAATCGTATCTCCATATATATAGAGAAAGAAACTATAACTAATTCACATATTATATCAACTCAGGACATGCGGCCGTAGATAGGATCCTAATAACTCTCTGCTCTTCCTGCTTTTAGTAAGGTTTCCTCTACATGGTATTACCGTAAGCTCTTCTTGCCCATTTATCGCAACTAATTTTAAGAGCTACAAATCTAGGTATCGCTTTTTCTTAATGTCTTTAGCTCTCGCGACGCAAAGTCCTGCTCAGATCATATACCTCTCTATCTCGGCTCTCCTTCCTTAAATTTCCACTTACAAACATTGGCTGTGGGCCATAACCTGACTGAAAATTTTTGGTGCGTGCTCGCAGGCGCGTGCAATATATATGCAAGTTTGTATAAATAGCTTCTGGGCAAACGTTCAATCCCGGCGCATCAGCCACTTTCTTCTTTCCTTGCAGATTCCTTTCATCTCGCTTCCACACCATCCCATTACTGAATCTGCTAAGCACCAATCCATCACGCCATGTGCTGGATTCTGGGGTGCCGAAGGGGGTGTGGGCAGCGGGGTGTGTGGGTGTAAGTCACGAGATTCACCATTAACACGGACCAACTCCTGGCTTCGACCCGGAGGTAGCCGAGCAGTTCAGAATGGGAAAACTGGAGTAATTGGGATGTCTGCAAGTGCAGGCTGAGTCCTGGCATGTGGCGTTCTGGCAGTTGTAACGACGAGTCAGTCATGGGACATTAAGTGTGGGATGCATCACCTGAGGTTCCGCCAGTGGTAAGTCTGTGGGGAAGAGGTGGTCGTAATAGCCGGACATCTACTAAACGCATAGGTTGAATACTTTCGGAGCCAGTGCAGGCTAGGGGCCTAGCCCCCCCTTCTCCTTTTTGAAGCCACACCCAACCCAGCCCCCGGGTGGTAACGACTGATAGCTGCTAAATTTTGCACGTAATTCTTTCTACCGTCTAGTGGAAGAAAAGTCCAGGCAGCAGCGGGTGTGTTTGTAATTGGATAACTACTGTACATTAATAACATACCATTTCCAGATGACAAAACAAACAGAACCATGTGGCCTGTTTGTGCCTAATTTTGCCGTTTCGATGAAATTTCTCCTACCCCGTCCTCCACACGCCGCTCGTATGACTCTTTAATATACTTTTTGGTTATCATAAATACGATATTAAAAACCTGTGTCATTACCAGGTTTGTTAAAAACAATGGTCTTCGTCTTCAATAGACGACGTTGTTGTGTGTAGTTTGTATGTGTGTTTGTTTGACCATGAAAAAACTATGTGCAAGCTTTGTTGTTTTTTTGTCCATTGGTTAACCTTTGGGACTTTCCAATATTACATAATAAAAACAGTAATACTGGTATTGTAAAAATAACTTTCCCGCTTTTTTATAAAATTTTTTCTAATTCCTAATTCTTTAATTATCTCACGCATTATCCCCTTACAATATAGTCTTTAATTACCAATAATTCCTAGAAGTGACCTCCTTCCTCTTACCTACGAACTTACCAAAGAACGTTCTGTGTTGAAATCCTTCCGTTTTTTTTTAAATGTTCGGTTAAGTGTGGTTAATTCTGTGAGTAAATAGTTGCAATCTGACCTCAGAAGACCCTCTGTGGTTTTTTAGCCTCACCACCCGTGTTTCTTAAAACATTTCGCGCTTCTAACTCCTTTCGCCTTAAATACAATTCTCCAATATTATTTTAATGATTTTATGCTACCCCTCTGAACTTGATTTTCACATCAGGCGCAAAGACCGTAGACTTCTCTTTTTAGGAAAACGCTGAGGAATCGTAGGTTTTTTGGGCAGCCAGTTTAAATAAAAAAAGCCGCTGAGAAGGTATAATATTTCAAGGCCTGTGGTATCCTGAGCCGTCTAACGAGGGATGTGTTCTTATCCCCTACCAATCCCTACTATAAAGACCCCCTTGACTTTGTGGGCTTTTTAAGAGTCCGTTCGATGGACGAAAATAAAATCTATAAAAAAATCCAAATAAGATCCTGAAGAAAAATCGGACGTCTGAAAAGACCTCCCCTCTGGCAACTTCCTTGCCGTCAGCTTCCCCTTCACACCCAACACGTGGACTGTGCAAAAAATTCGATCATGTGCTCCAGGTTTCGGATAGGATTGTATATCCCCAATTAGCATGGTCATAGGAAGCAGTGTTCCTGCAGTTACGGTAGTACCGTACAGAGTGACGATATAGGGAGGCCTGCATCCGCAAGCTCGAAGCCAATTTAGCGATGTTTTGGCCAATTGCGATTAGCATAATGCAGCTCTCCATCATACGTGCTCCACCGGTTGGGAAATCATTACAAAAAGGGTATTTTCTTTTTTATAGCATAGTCTATTCCCCGTGCAATTTTCTCTCTAACCACGCACTACCCATAGAACCACCAATAAAAGCTGAAATCCATACAAGCAATGACTAAATCCTTACCTAAATGGATTTTGCCTACCGCAGTTCTAACCGCATCCTAAGTCCTTTTAGGCTTCGCAGCATTTTAAACGGTCGGCATACTTTTGGTATCCTCGAATTTAAGGATGCCTTGCGAAAGAATAACTTGGCATCAACTCTGTAACTTGTTTTGTCGAAAAAGAATTTCAAAATATCCTTACTACCAATGCTACATGGTAATCATCCTCAGGCCTAACATAAATTCTTAGGCCAAAACAAAAAAAAAACTCATCGGGATCTACAAATTTTACCTGTATGCGATTGTACCAAAGGGCCCCTTGCGAGTATCCTTTTTTCTGAGCGGTGCAGTTTGTATTCCTTTTCTTTTCTTTTTGTGAACCAAGACGACATTAAACTTTCCTTTGGTTGGGGGATATAGGGTATTCATGTTATAAGGGTCTTCAAAGCCTTTTTAGAGGGTTAGTACGGTAACAATATAGTTTTTTTCACCTTCTCTCTTAACCAAACACGTGGTCATATTTCCCCCGTGAGCTTTGTTGGGTTCCATGCGGGCGACCATTTGGATGCCGATCTGAGATGTGGGTAAGATTAAGTCTATTTTTCCTGAACATATAGTCCCCCACTTGGGGAATCCCTTCCAAGAAGGCATATGAGGTCGTATCTATATTCATTTAAGACACGCCAATAACATAAATGCCTTCACGTAATTTCTTCCAACAGTTGAAACCTGAACCACCGTGGAAAACGAAATCGATATGGGTTATTTTATCTTACACGCGTGAGTTTGTTATGAGAATTCCTGGGAAGTGTTTTTAAAAATTTCGCGGTCAAATTTTACGTGTCCGGGTGGGCTGGGTTATAATACGCCGGTAGACGTTTCGAAAGCGGCATGCAAATGGTGAAACCCTAGGGACTGTATCTTGGGAAAGCTCTTCATAGGCATAGGCAACCTCCTCTGGTTATGGGATATTATAAATGGAAATCGTCAACATCTGAGAATGTCCACGCCAATCTTTCTTCACCAATCCAGTTGATGCCGTAATTCTATTTCTAAGTGATCATCCCCATGCTTGCTCATTCTGGGCCAGGATATGTTTTACAATTTCCAATGTCTCCTCCCATCGGTTCCTCCGATAGGTCGATTTCATATTGGTGAACATGTATTAACGGATTTTCAGTTTCTTTAAAGAGTTTTCACTAATGCCAATCCAACAATCCGTCGATTCACATGGTAAAAAGTTTTATATGCACAAATGGTCTGTGTGCAATATTACAGTGCACCATTAGCCTCGCCAATTTGGTGACGTGTTTTGCTCCGGCAACAGGCAACCCTCAAAATGGCGGCCTGCTGACCTTCAATATGGACCAATCCTTTGCAGCATATAGATTGGGCTCTTCACAATTCGAAGAACTGTATTATTACAGAAGCAGTTTAAAACTGCAAGCAGTTTCTAAAAACCCATTTATATAGTGCTGATCCGATACATTAACAAGCAGGAAGGGCAAAACCTTTTGTCTTGTCGCGATAGTTGAAAGATTTTCGTGTACTTCAATCTTCCGTAGCAACTCCTGGGTGTGAATTTATTGGGTGTGGACATTATCTTATTTTAGTGGATTATTAAAAGAGAGGGAGCAGTAAAGTAGATAGAAATATTTTGCAGGCATCCTAAAAAGGATTATATTTTATATACACTATGATTAGAAATACTGAACTATGGATAGATTAATAGTCTCTAAAACCATCTATTTAGTAGATTCTTCCGCTGGATATGTAGTTTATAAACCCCATAATCAGTCTAAAAAACTGAATAGGTTAAAATCGTAACGCCGAGACCAAGGCCATGTGTGCCTAGTTGCAATGTCTCGAGGGTATGCCTATTTGTTTTCTGAAATTTGCCTTTTTCTATCTTGTAACATTGTACGAAGACGATTCCAAATATTGACCACGCATCGTGGCT
>Ga0163217_1005942_pt1 | contig 14635 bp, 15 predicted proteins | sample SynspAceP_FD_185933 | JGI IMG/M metagenome (GOLD analysis project Ga0163217, IMG submission 185933) | Saline lake microbial communities from Ace Lake in Antarctica - Synechococcus sp. Ace-P (PacBio error correction) | ecosystem: Environmental > Aquatic > Non-marine Saline and Alkaline > Saline ... | reverse complement strand
GCGCAGCAGCTAACCAATGTCTGTTTAAGAGATTATGGACCCTGTCGCCGCATTGCTCTTGTCGCGCACAATTTGCCATAAGCCGTTGCTTTGACCAAAGCCGGTTACTTTGCAATGGGAGGATGTATTGTTGATCGCGGATGTTGCACCCAAGGTCTGGGCACAATTGCGACGCGTTTGCCAGCATCCGCCCTGGGGGAACCAGAGCCCGCCGCGAATGAAGCCGCACCCCACAGATCGGTGGCTGATTGCGCCGTCACCTGATTACAAGCACGCCGGCCGGGTTAGTGATTTGCGTGGCCAAAAATTTTATTGCTGGCGTTTTGTTGTTCATTGGTCGTTAAAGGCAATTGTAAAAGGCCAGTGGCGTGAAAAAAGAGCGCGTGATCGGTGCTGCTTTGGTGCGCCTGAAACTGCTGTGATAAAACGTCTTGCGGCAACAGCCGGCAGATAGCAGCAGCGCCGTGTTGCGGCGAATAATTCCACCCCCCAACTTGGCGTAAAGGCGCACCCTGTTGCTTGCCCGAAGAGCTGGCCTTGGCGTTTCAGTGAATCCAGGTATTTGTACTTGGCCACTCCGCGTCTGCCAAGTCTGCGCGCGAGGCAGGCACCGGCGATGCCAGGCCGATAATTGACCACGGATCGGGCGGGCAGGGCTGGCTGCAGATCGGGTTTGCTCAGGGTTCTTGCAAAAAGCGTCACCTTGCGGGCGAAGTGCGTGTCAGTCGGTATTTGGCCCATTCGCAAGGACTAATCGGTGTAGGGCCCGCCACGGTGGGGTGCGCCAAGCTGTGTACAGCTGTTCGCTAGAATTCGGCCAGTTGCGGCCAGAGTGACACTGCACGCTTGAGAATCGTCACGCTGAGGGGGTGTTGCGGTGGGAAATAAAATGCAGAACATTCGGGTTCAGGGCTTTGATTCATCCAGTTCTGCCAAACAGGCCAGAAAATCCCGCCCGAGGCAAATTCGGCCTCGCAAAGGACTGTCTGCTGATAGTTCGTTATTTCGCTCAACATGCTGAAAATTCTGGATTGTCTAGACTGAGTCGTTCAAATCGGTTACTGGAAAGCATTTTAAGTAAAACCGGCCATCTCTCCAACCAGGTTAATTTTAGCGTTGATTCCAGCGCCGGCCCCTCGTCATGGGCCATAGTTTTTAACAAGCGACTGCTTCTCCGATCCTAATGGCCCTGAAGCGGAACATCATCATCGCTTTTGCGCGATCCTGTTTCTTATGGCAATGGGCGTCAATGACGTCCTGCCTGAAACAACTTTGCCAAACCACCGAGTACTGCAACCGCGGCGAGTTTTGGATTAAGAAAGTCGTTGTCGGTCAGTGTTGAAAAGAATTGGTGCGGTTGCAGAGTCTGCGTGGCGTTTGTGTTTCCGCGCCATTGCCACGTTGCCACGCAGGTTTGGTAATGACGGCTGCTTCGTTGCGGATGTGGGGCGCGGGTTTCTTGGGACTGCAGCTCGGGAGCTAAATCCGCGCTGAACCATGGAAACCTGGAATACCCGGTGAAATACGTTGTGCCTTGGTAAAAGCCGAGCGCACGTATTCCAGAAATTGGCACGGTTGCGTCCGGGACCACTCGGGCCTCAACTGGAAGTTGTAAATTGGCCTTCGAGGGTATATGGACGTCGCGTTAACCAGATCTGGAATGGCGCTATCATCAGCGTTGACGTGCCCACTAGAGCGCAGCTGCGGGCTAGACTGAAAGGAAAATGCGGACAAAAAACGTTTTACAGCGGGGCTCTGCTCTGGCTACTTGGCAGTGCGATTAAAAAAACGTGGTCAAAGCACGGCAGCGACGCATAAGACTAATTAATGCGTCAGGCGGTGGCCAGAATAGTTATCGTGACACTTGCCGTATGCTGGCCATGCAGCCCGTAAGTTTTCTGTCGGCTACTGGCTCCGCGCACTATATTACTTAATCTAGCAGGCGTTGTTTGGCATGTGGCTGGGCCCGGCCGTTGTTTTGGTTCAGCTGCTGGCACTGGGTCAGCGCTTGATCGGCTTTTAGGCGCCAGAGCTGGTTGGAGTCAGGTCAAGCCAGCGCGGCAATGAAGCGGGAGGATTGCCGCTCTCAGGACGAAAGCCCATCGCTACCAAAGCGTGATCTTAAGTTTGGCGCGTTCGCGAATTTTGCTTCCAGCTGGCGTTTTTCGGCTCGGTCAGGTGCCTGTTAGCTGTTGATGTCAGAGGTAGACAGCAGCTCTTCTCATCGCGCAAGGAGGTCGCCATAGCAGACAACTGGGGACTTCTGCGACAAGAAGGTGTTTCTAGATCATCAATAGCGGCCATCTATTATTTTACCCAATATGCTTTTAATCCATTTATCAAGCATTTCTGGGCCAATTGTTGAGCGTCTACGTTTGGTAACGCCAATTTTTCCAGAGCGCTGCGAATCTTTTAGAAATCTGTCATCGTTTCATTTCGGGAAGTCGCCCAGTTTTTGTCTAGCTGTTTAAGATCGTCGGGGCCTGGCTGCTCAAATTAACACTCTCACGCGGGCCTGCGTACTTTGTGCTGTTGGCCCTGTCCGCAGTTGGCGTTTGCCGCGCTGCGGCTTTATCGGCGGGTGGGGCGCTGCGTGTTTGATTTGCTTTGTGATTCCGGTTAAGTCAACGGACATGGTTGTTTACCTTTGCTGTTTTGGTTTGCTGCGCCCGATTGGGGCGCAAAAATATGTTATATTGCCGTAACGGCGCGGCGCGGAAAGCTTAATATGTTTCTACAAAAAGTAAAGCCGGCTCGTTTTTGCCGCTTGTGCTTTGGCTGGCAAGGGATTATGCGATGTAACGGCAAGAAAGTGACCGGTTAGCGTCGCCTATTTTCGGTTTGTTTCTTAACTCGGAATCTGCCCTGGCCAGGGTTGCAGTTCACCCGACCTTTGATTGTCTGTGAGGACTGCAAGTTCTCTCTCACCAGCAACCTGCTCACCAATAGCTCATTGGGCAAGGGGCCTTTCCGCGCGAACTCACGGTGAAAGACCCGCGTTGCTGGCGGTTGAATTCATCACATGGTCGGCACGTTTCCACGGCATCAGGAGGCGCAAGCAGATCCGGGGTGATCAACGGCCACTGTTAATTGGCACGGCGAACCTCCATACCAATGGATTGACTGTGCTTTGGGCGATTGTACCCGGCGGCTTGGCATTCAACCCAACGGTCTGTGGCTCACCATATCGGCGCGGAGGCGCTCGCCACGGCGAGTGGCGGCTGCCACCAAGCCGGTCGTGAATGTCACGGTAGCGCTCAGGTACATTGCGCCATTGGCCGCTCCCCGCTGCACTCGATAACATTAGAGGCTGGCCGGATTTTCCAAGGATCACCGCTGAAATTGACATCCAGTGCCACCATTGCATTCAGGCCCAATGACAATCTGGGGTCGGTTTTGCCATTTTCTAGCGACTCATAGCCTTGCGGCCGGGCCTTTCTGTGGCAATGTTGCAAAAACAGTTAGTTGCGCGTGGGAAGGATTCCGTTGTGCGGTAGATGTATTGCTCGCAAATTGAGCTTTAGGCATAGGCCGAGCAGGGGCGATGACCAAGAGCTTGTGGTTGGCATAATGTGAAGCGTCCTGTTTTTGCGGTTCTGTGTTGTTTAAGTCGCCGTGCTGCGCGAAAAATATTCGCGGTGGCATCACGATTCGCGGGCAAATGGCGATTAAACTTGACATTGCAGTCGCCTATTTGGCGCATGTCAGAAAATTGACTCTTTTCAGGACTCAAGCGAGCAAAAACTATGCGGGTTAGGCCCGGCCGTCGGAGAAAGAACTATGGCAGGTGTATTGGACAGCGTTAAGCCAGCGTACGCAGATGGTCGTAAAACCCGCTGGAGTTGTTATTGTTCGGCTCGCGGGCGCCAGATTTTATGCAATAATGTGTTCAAGGTAAAAGAGGTGTTGCAGTGCCCTTAAAGCTGTTTCAGCATTCCCAGCAGCCTGCGGTTGCGTTCGCCGGCTGGCCTACACCGCGGGCGCGACTATCGATTATTGATCTGGCGATGGCGAATTGGGCATGCCGGCCATCCCTCAAGAAAGATCTGGCCACCAGTTTTGTGATCATTACCGAGTTCAATCGCAAAACCCAAGGCTTTTGGTAAGTTGGTGTGGAGGCTTGTGCAATGAACTTGGGAGATATTTGCCACCGCCCAAAGCGCAGGCCGCGATGTATACCTGACAGCCGTCACCAATTGAACGACAAATCATTGAGCGTCAATGATGTTAGAAAAGTTCTTTCGGAAGTGGCTCCGTTTAAAAGAAGACGTTGGTGAAGAATTTTCAGCCGCAATGCATCGCGGATTCCAAGGTTCATCTTCGGTGTTGAGTGTGTGGATGATTCCAGTGTGGCCGGCGGCAGATCGAGCGTTTGCCTGAAAGCGATAGGCATGGATGTTGTACCTAATGACGGCAAGCAGGCGTTGGATTATCTGGGGAGAGATCCCGCCGACGGTTCGAGGCGAAGGATCATCCATTCGATGTGATTTTCCTGACGTTTGAAATGCCTGAATTGGAACGGTACACTGTGCGCGCTGCAAAGAAAATCCGCTTGATCAGCGAACTGTTTTTATGCTGCACACGTCCCTGAAGCGGAAAACAGTGTTTTAATTTAAAGAACCTGGCTTCAGAAAGGTGCGGTGCAAGACGACGGTTTTATGAGCAAAATTTAGCCGACCCGAACTGGCGAGCGGGTTATGGATATTATGATGGAAATAAACGTGTACTTCACAGGGCTGTCAGATCGAGAAACGCATGAAAGCTGAATGAAATTACTCCTCAGGACGTTGCGTTCAAAACCTTTTTACAGAACGCATCCGTTCATTCTGCTGGGGCGAAATAAACAGTTCTGGTGAAGGAGTCGGCTGCGCCGGATTCTGGAGACAATTCAGCTCGCGCTCCTTGGCGAGTTACTCGATCGCTTGACGCGTCGGGCGCCATTATTGAGCGAGCGGTGGCTCTATTGATGCTGTATGACCCCCAAACGAAACTCTATGTTTCGGGGCAATCATTCCGTTCCGCCTTTTGCAGGATTTTTGCTGCCTGATTTGGCTGATTCGTAAATGGCACAACCAGTTACGCATCTGGGTCGGCGGCCGCCCTCCACCGGGCAGGAACCTTTATTCAACGGCAATCGTGATCGATTAGAGTATCGCCGCTCGCGTCCTGGCGCCTGCGTGACGTGATGATTGTTGCCACCGACATTTCCAAAACGGTTTCTGATGCGGCGCGACGCGGCAGAATATGAAGCTATGCTATTGGCGGGGCTTGTCGCGGGAGCGACCAAAACAGTTTTTTTACCGCTGCTTGTCAAACGGCAGTTGCAGATCAAAACACAGATAAATGATGGTGGAGTATAGGCGAAATCAACTTTATTAGAGCGTATTCTAGGTAGTATTGATATTGCCATGTGCCGCAACGTGCTGATTTATTTCTCCGCGGAGCTACAACGCGACATCTTACCCGTATGCACGCGCTCTTGGAACCCGGGCGGCTATTCTTATACTGGGCGCTTCGGGAATTCCACTTACAGGGTTAACTGGACCTTGTTACGGATGGTCCAGTGCAGTTCGGGTTATTATCTACGAAAAAAATAAATATGCCTTAAATGTAGGGTTTGGTGCGGCGCAGGCGATTGGGCATGTGCACGGCGCCATTTATGTGTTTATTGGCAGCATTTTCAGGGCCGGGCGTTGGCCGGTAGCCCTGAATACCGCGACCTTTGCCGGTTGCGTTCGTGTGGTGAGGTACGGTTTGTTGTCCATCAAACCGGGCCACGGCTATCTGGCTCGGCGTCGGGCGCAAGCCGGTTATGTGTGGGCCCCGGTTATGGGCACGATCGCGGGCTGGGGTGGGCTGCCTTGGGCTCCTGGCAAGGTTGCTTTTGCCCTTTTGGCTAGCGGCGGTGCTCGGCGCATGCGGGCTTGCAGTGGTACGATCAATACGCTTGCCGCTATGGAGTCTGTCCCTCCCAGCTAGCCGGCACCGCAGCAGCCGCCGTTCTGTTAGGTGATTGGTTGCGGCCTGGGTCGGTCCGGGAAATTGGCCTCGATTGAGGTGACGATTCCGCTTACACCGTTTTTGACTTAGCTGGCTGGGACTTGGCAGCGGTTTCAGCTTGCTGCGATTGTCATATTGATGTCGGTTACCGCTAGTAGCGGGCGAATTAAACGCGACCGCGCTGCATTGGGAAGGTGGTGGTCGGCCGATGCGCTGAAATCTTGCAAACCGCGTAATATGGCGTGCCTCAGCGCCGCTAGCGGCTTGGGTTACGCGATTCATGAGTTCATATATGACGGCAACGCCCCTTAGCATGACCGAAATGGCAGGGCACCCGCTTAGACGATGCAAACGAGTCATCAGGTGCCACATCATGGGGGGGGACATGTATTTGCCATCCGCTTATTAAGCGGCTGGTTAATTCGGTGTGGTGGGGACTAAGGGTATGTGCTAGTGGGCACTGGTCGCCTATCTTATTTGGCATCGCTCTGGCAGCCACGGGCGTCAGCTTCATCACTACCTGAGCGCTCTTATTCTGCTGGGTATTGTTGGGAATTTTTGGTTTTGTGGGTAGGCACAGTTTACTGCCGCAGGGCTATAGCGATTCCGAGCGCTTTCGCGTGCAGGGCTTGAATGACTGATGTTTTTTGGCTTTCAGGCCGTTTGCGTCCATGTCAGCGGTCTGGCCTTTAAGGCTCCCTGGCTGGGCCGGCTATTGTTGCTTTGCGATCCCACTTTTAACTGCTTTGCATCTGGGCTCATGCTTTTTTGGTACCTGCGGCGCCAATTCGCCGTCACGGCAGCTGCACTGATACTCTTCGCATAACTATCCTCCTACCATCCGCAAAGGTATTGACGATTAACATTGTACGACTTACGCAAACTTCATCATCGCACCGCTGTTTATTTGATGGTGAGGTGCTCTGCACGCCTGCCTGAGGGTACTAACAGCCGATTAACAGGCTGGTACGATCGTTATCTGGGCACCTTGTACGAAATTGCCCGCTGACCATTCTTTCGAGGCAAAAGGTTTAAGCCGGGTGCGGCTAAGGTATGAATCGCAGAGGACGGAAGCCTGAAGTGATCAACGCGGTTACAATGACGAAAAAAAGAATGGAAAAAGCTGAGGGTTCGGGCGGTTCTTTGTCAAATGAATGGACACTGGACGGCCACCTGAAAGGATCCTTTTCTTCGCCCCTTTCTATGGCGTCGTACGTTTATTTTTTAGCTGGGGATGACCGTTACCAGCGGCTTTACCCATTACCGGCTACAATCGAATTATTTTGTGGTTTCTGTCACGCAGCCGACGGAAGCGCATGGGGCCCATGCAGAGTTCAGAAAGGAAACGGCTCTCAGATGCCAGCTCTTGACCTGCAAGAGCTGATTTCGTGGTGCGCTCACCAGCACCATTCCAGACTTAACTCGCTCCTGCTCTCCAACCACACCCAGCGGCAGTGGCGCGTTTTTCACCCAGGTAACAGGTCTCACTGCTCTACAAAAGGGATGATGTGGCACTCAAATGAGGGTTCCTTATCAGGTGCCTTGCGGATAAACGGCCCGTTCTCGTCAAAAACTCCCCTGAAAGAACACTAGATTTCCTTCCCCGCCAAATGCCAGGTGGCTGGAAAGCGTTCATTGCCTGGCATTTTACCAGTGCTACATTGTTCCGTGCTCGCATTCGTGCAGGGGCATGACTTCCAGTCCACGATTCCGGGAAGCCAGGAGTTTTCTTGCGGTTATTGATTCGCCCGGAGTGCGGTCTGCGTCTTGATCTGATTGCAGCTTTACCAGCAGGGGTACCCCAGCGGTTTGGCATGAAAGGCGCGTTCGCTCTCCCCGCGCGGTTGCGCAGGATAGGTTACCTTTGTGTATCACCAGTTTCATCCGAAAACACGCCTTGCAAGCACCAGTATTTCTTCACCCAGTGGTGCTCATGGCGGGCTGAACGAGCGGCACCGGGGCTTATAGCGAAAACGATACTTGGTACGCGTGGCGCGCTCCGCCTCTTCTTGGACCAATGGTTTTCTGTCCACAACCCACCTGACAGGGCTGGCAATCCATTCCTGTTCACCCCGGTGTGACAATTACAACCCTGCAGGCAAAAATCCTATCTCAGCATTGTTGACTCGTTACGCTGAAAACGGAGTAATGACTACGCCGCCTGTCTATGAACAGATGATTGGGTTTTCTGGCTTCACTTAATCAACCGCTGAAGACTCTTAGGGGCCGATCTTTTTTGCAGTGGCGCAAGGCCACCAAACGACGACCTTTCCAAACAGTAAACGCACGGCTGCTGCGCGACACCGGCTCTGAGACGGTCCAAAGGGCGACATCCGAAATCCGAATTCTCTTACGGCGACCTGTCAGCATCTGCTACCACCCAGAGCGACATAACCGCCAGTGCTATCAGGCTAGTTTGGCCGTCTGCATTCACGTGTACAATAGGTCTCGCAGCGGCAATAACAATATTGTGGCTCTCGGGTAGAGCCTCGATCAGGCCCGCTCCCGAGCAGGGCATCAAAGATGGAAGTTTGGTCAGCGGTACTGTGCAAAGCACCTTGACCGGCTTTCAGATTGGGACGACGTTTCTGGCATCTTGTTACGGATGGGCTAAAACCGGTTACGTTCAATAGGGCTGCAATCGTCCCAGCGTGACACATTGGGCTGACCACGATCCTGCCCATGGGGGCCATCGCGGGTATCAGATTTTTTCTTGTCGTTATCGATTAGCCGCAGGTTGAAAGTTGCGTCAGATCGCATCAACATTTATTATCCGCCTTTAAGTTCTGCTCATATTCTGAAACGAAATTCTGCCGCTTGACTAGACCACAAGGAATGGACGTTATCGTACACGACATTAACTGCGCAAGCTGGAAGTTGTGCAGATTTCGCGTTTCAAAGATGGTTGCTAAACGACTGATTAAAACAATAAAGTTGCGCCCTCGAAATCAGACGATCATTTTGCTGATTACCGACCACGTTTTTAGAGAGGTGGCGAGTGGCTTGAAGGCGCACGCCTGGAAAGTGTCTTTGTAAACGTTATAGCGTTCGAGGGTTCGAATCCCTCTTTCTCCCGCAATTTTGAAAACCCTTGATTTTTACGGGGAAAATCAGGTTTTTACGTTTCTGGGGACAAAAATTGCGGCCAAAATTGGCAACGATGGATGCCCGGGCTCCTGCACCGAAGTAGCGTCATGCCTGCGAGGGATTTTCCACGGATCTATCTCGCTAAACCTGGGGCAGGGGTGATCCGGCGGAAACGAATCCACCAACTCCGTTTCCAGTCACGCGCCTCCGAAACCGCAGGTTTGGGTTTCCACCATTTTCCATAACCGCTATATCAACTATCTGTAACCAGCTTGTAGCTAAACTGTCTATCTCTCTGACGCCTCTTTGTCACACTGAATAACTAGCGTGTCGAAAGGTTGAAACGATCGCAAATCAGAGAGGCGTACATGGAAAATCCCGCAAACCATTCTTGCAGCAGCCATTCTTTCAGCCACATGGGCTGTCAGCCCTGTGCTGGTAAACGTTAGCAATACGGCCAATAGTGCTAAGCCCATTGCGGTAAGCAAGATTTCCTGGCCGAAATAGGACGCTTTACCAGTTATCGATAATCAAACTTTGATGAGAGTGCTGCAGGAAATCTGTTGCTTATACCGGATACCACCCAAAGTTAGTTGTGAGTCAAACGCCAGCAAGGCGCCGGTGGATGTTCTGGACCTGAGTGATCCCGCTCATCCTTGAGAAAGTGGGAAACGATCTTTGCCCAGGTGCGCATTGGCAGAAGGCTGGGAGGCGATTAATAGCGTCAGCGTTTCTGACGGTATCGGGTTGGCCGTTGCTGTATCAAAACAGCCCAAAGGACATCTGCCGGTATCGGGTGCAAATATATAGGTCCGATGGACCTTGCGTTTTTCTCGGGCAAGTGGTCGTGGGCTCGCTTCCCGATTGTGACGTTCGCCGACGGTCGCACATACTGGTAAGCCAATTGAAGGCGAACCCAATCCTGATTCAGCCAGGATTCCGGAGGTTCGTGACGGATTTATCGATGTCCGGAATCCCGGACTCAAGCTCAGGCAGAACGGTAGAATTTTCAAAGAGTTAACCGGAATGGTCCCGGGCCGCGAGCTGTGCCGGCAGCAGGTGCGGACTCTCTTTGGCAATACGGCAGAAACTGAATTGCAGGTGGACGGGTTTGAAACAGCGAGCCGCGACACTGACGGTTTAAGGATGCCTCTGCTTTGTTGAGGTTGGCATGTGGATGACCGTTCGCCAGTAGTGAGGCTGGATCCATGCCCTATCGAGTTTGCCTCGATTGCTGGTAACTCCATCACTCTGACCAACGAGTTTTGACGGTGACACTGAAAGGCTGGTGACGAAGACACAACACTCAGAGGCGTATTCTACATGACGGTCAGTCGTCGGTAAGCCAGGATTCTGAGCCGGCAAATACAATTCGCGGTATCGCCAGACGGGCGGAAGCCTGGGTGACTCTGGGCAAGAAACAACGCCATTGCCGGTTTGATCGATTATTCAACAGGCCGCAAGCTGGACGAGCGACATAATCGCCCTGGGTACAAAAAACCCATGCCAATTCCCGGTAATGAGCTTGATGTCTCGAAAGTGATGCGGTCAATTATCGCAAACTGGCCGAGCACGGCATGGACATGCCATACCATCAAATCTGGGGAAAATTAAACGGCAAGGTCTTACTATCCTGACGCCAATGAAGGCGATTGCCGTGAATACGATGGCTTCGTAGAGGAAATCCGGTTTGCGATGGCTTTGGCCGATTAAGAAGGTGTAGTTCGGGCAGGCGAGATTTTCACTTAACGCAGCCAGCATGCCGATTACCTGACGACTCTGACTGCAGGGACACTGATGGCGGACGGCGAGCTGGACGAATCGCTGGCCTATGGCGCACGCAGCTTTTAGCATCTGGAGTCGCTCTGCGGGATTTGATTGCCGACCCAGCTTGGCACGGATCTCGAAGTGATTACCGCCACCTGCATTGGGTTTCCAACTTTATACCGACAGATGATGAAAACAGTTGGCGATAGCCCGCAGTTGATTGGCAAAAGGGCCTGAACCGAACGCGGATTGACAGTCGCGCGATCAAAACGGGCACACCTATGCGTTCTCATCGGGTTGGAGCGTACGTTGTGGGCTGATAGATTTACGACATCAGCACCCGCCAGCCAGGACTACATTTCATTACATCAATAATCGGAACTTCGATTTATTCGATTGAAAGACCAGTATGACGATGCAATGCCCCTGCCTGGACGCCGGAGACCTTGGCCCGAAAAGTATTTCTCTTGTATCTCTGCTGAAAGAGCTCGGACGGTCGACCGTTGCTGCCAAATTGTGTGGGCAACGAAGTGAGTGGCAAAAACCACCATTTCGGAAAATCGTTATGCCTGTTTCCTGAAGAACAGTCAAGGCCCGGAGTGGCGGATTTTGCCGCCCTCTGGGCTTTTTCCCGTTTATCTCTCCTCGCGTGTTTTCCGTCATTAAAACTTTCATAACATACCTATTTAATTGAAATAAGTTGCCTGTAGATTAAAAGCCTAAAGCTTGAGAGGAATTCCAGCTTTGAGTTGACGCTTACTTTTAGGTGAAGGGAACTTTGATTTGCTTGGGGCCTGCTCCCGGCTTTTTTAAAAATTGACCTTTCGTTGTCGCTCAAGTGCAAAGCGCGGCGCGGGAATTACGAATCCTTGAAACTTTCTGGAGTATACCGTTGAAAGCAATCGTTGCCCGTCTTTTTTATTGCGCCCCTGTTTTTTTCTTGACATTCAGGCCCTGCGAAGTACGCTGGCATTTGGGCCCGTGTGGCAGGCCCACGTGTGTCAACGGCCGAAGGAAAAAAAACAGTTCTGCCGGAGAGTTCCGCTGACGGCTGACCAATGGCACCCAGGCAGTTTGAGTTTGTGGGATTGCACGAGCCAATGCTTGGGCCGTTCCAACGATGATGCGATTCCCCGAGACGGCGAGGCTTTTATTCGCTTTTGAAAGCGCTGATTACCAAGCTGATTGCTGCAATCCCCACATTCAAACCCGCCAAAAGATGAAAGCCTTTAATCGCCAGAGGAACATCCTTCCGGCTGACCCACTGCGCACGGAACGTCTCTGGAATTACCACGTGGACGGTGTTTACGCGAAAAAAGAGGGACTTTCAGCGTTGTTCCGGGATTATCCTGGGCGAAGCTTGAGGCCTTCCAACCGGCACCCTCGTCACCCGCGGCTATCCGCATGCAACTGCGGGAATGGCTGATTGCTGCATACCGATACAGCGGGCCCCTTCGCCAAAGAGCTGGCGGTACAGGGCCGCTTACATCACCGAACACACGGTTCGCCAAATGCTTGCGCTACTGGTATTTTGCCAGGCGCGGCACAAAGCAAACTCGCAAAGAGGGCTGGAAGAATGGACCAATCCAGCAATAAAAGACCATTAAACCAATCGAAAATGGCAGGTAAAAACCCAATGAGAAGCTTCTTCTGGCTGTTGCTGTGTCCTCTGTAGCGGGCAGGTTCTGCCAGCGCTGCAAAACCCATTTATGAAAAGACGGGATTTACCTTACAAAACTGACCGCGCGATTCACGGTTCAGATGCGTTTCAGCCATTTGGGCAACGATGAGCGCTTGACCGAAGTTGGCAGTACGATGACCTGGAGCTGAAAAACATATGTCAGCTTGACCTGCGCAACCTTAACAGCCTTTGGTTCGCCCTGGATTTTTGCTTCAAGGATGCTGCGGAAGATGATGCAAACGGGCAGAACCTGGAAAGAGCCTACGTAGGACTTGAATTTTACAATCTGTTTCTTGTCTCTCCTTCGGTAAGCCAGAACTATGCCTCCGATGAATTTGGCATCGAAGAAGCCTATGAAATTTAAAAACCATCGATGACGACCGTTTTTGATGATTACGGGTACTGATGGCGATCCGACACCTTTGCGCTTGATGTTAGAGCTAGGGGACGATGTGTCATCGCGGTGTCTCACGAGATGACGCGCGCGAGACGACAATGATGGCATTTGATGGTGAAGTACTACGATGTCTTCATGGCGACCGACATTGCGGATCTGACTCTGGCAGCGGCCTATCAGGTGAACATTCAGGCCGGTACCCGCGGGATTCACGGGAACACCTATTGGTGTCAGCAAGCGCATCCTTACGATTTCGGTTTCATGAATCTGGCAGCGGAATTACAGCGTGACCGACAGACAACAACACCCGGGCAACTTTGAGACACAAGCAGTACACATTGCGGCAGTGTCTTGGGCGTTTTCCAGCACCACCGATGGGGCTCGCTCGCGCGCATGGGCAACAAAGGACTCCGCATGAAAATGGCTTCAAAGACCAATCACGAGTGGGTTACAGCCAACGTCACCTAAAGTTCCGCAGGCAAAGAACGTCAGTGTCTTTGCCGAGGTTGCTAACAGTGGACTTTGGAAAAAAAAATGGCAAAGAAAGTGGATATGCGGTTATGCTGGGCCGGTTTGCTGCCTGAAGTTCTGAAGTTTTACTGAAGCGCATTCGCTGTTCAGGGCGAGTGCGTCGACAAAGGCCATACAAAAAAGCCGGGGGCAATTGCCCGGCTTTTCTGCGTTATAACTTTTGCATTGTCTCCTCGGTTATTCATTTTCAGGTGACAGGGGACCTTCCCGAGTGAGATGGGTCAGGATTTGAAACCTGCCGCCTTCCAGATCTGAATGCAGCTCGGGTACGGAGGTCTAGTTCTATTGGAGAATTGGCAGTTAAATAGAGATTACGATCAGTACTTTCAAAGGCCTCCTTTTGACCCATTTGAAAAAAGAGGTCTCACCTCCATACGAGGCGGATTATCTCGCGAACGATTAGCAAGCCAAGCCCATGCCCTGGGAGTTTGTTCATCGAGCCGTCGCCCTCTCTGACCCAAGTGCAACCTGATCATCTTCTTAATACCGCCAGCCCCATTCATCTGTTACGAAATCACCGCTAAAACCATTTCGCCGCTGTTCTAAAGAGAGTTTCAACGCAATTCTGCAGACCTTTCCCGGGCATTAATCGAGTTAAATTTCCCAATAATTGCGTTTAGATCATGTTTCTTCAACTCGGCCAGCGAAATTCCTCCGTGAGCGAAGTGGGACAGTTCAATTGACTTTTTCGGGGTTAAGTCGGCCCAGCAATCCACAAAAGATCGCGGGCTTGCTTTGACGGGGAAGGCAACTTTTTTACCAAACCTTTGGGGCCGGCAACCGAACTTGCGCCGCATTTCTGCTTCTAGTTTGCCTGTTTTCAATGTCGGCCCCAGGCCGCGATTCCCATTTCATGTTGCCTCACGGCTTGTGGATTCCAAGGACGGTCGGCTTGATATCTTCTAAGGGAACCTGGTCTTAAACCCGCGGCCAATGGGGGGCGTCTTTACGGCTGTGAGAACAAGGGTTCCGCCCACCGGCTTTCCCCGGGGAGCCGCTTCAAGGCCGTCGGGATCCAGCGAAAAATCAAGGGGGGGCAAAAGTTGGAATTGAGGCTGTATGCACCCAGTTTGTGGTTAGGGGAAAAACCCCCGTTTTCCTTTTTTTCCCGGGGGGGGGGGGCCCTCCCCAATTTTTTCTCCCCTTTTCCTTTTTTTTTTTTTCCTTTTTTT
>Ga0163217_1029280_pt1 | contig 14638 bp, 12 predicted proteins | sample SynspAceP_FD_185933 | JGI IMG/M metagenome (GOLD analysis project Ga0163217, IMG submission 185933) | Saline lake microbial communities from Ace Lake in Antarctica - Synechococcus sp. Ace-P (PacBio error correction) | ecosystem: Environmental > Aquatic > Non-marine Saline and Alkaline > Saline ... | reverse complement strand
CCCCCCCGAGGTTGAAAAAAAGGGTTGATACTCGCTTTTTGAAGGGACTCGATTCTTTTTGAATGTGAAAAAGATGGGGAGAGGTTAGGTAACGGATATATCCACTATGTCCATAGATTAGGTAAAACTAGCAAATAAGCTTAGGAATATCTTCAATGTATAGCAACTTTGATGCCTGAGGGATTTGATGAACTCAACTTGTTGAGCTTGGGGCGGATACGTACAACCGGAAAGAGTGGACACGACAAGAAGCACGAGGATCCCTGTAACATTAACATACTCTGAACCCCACAACATGTGAGTGGCACTGAAGTGCGTGCAGTGTATCATATTCTCTCTGTGACTCTCGAATTTCTCTTTGCGGCAGATAGGCCAAAATAAATCATATACTTTGAGGATAGCCAATAGATTACCAATGTATGTCTCGGTGTGCCAACTTTATCGACTAATAACACTGACGAGCGATTTAGGTAAGTGTAAGAGATAACAACCTTCTGAGTGAAAGAAAACCTAATGGTTAGATTCAAATCTGTCGTACCTCTTCATAAAAGCTGTCGTGACCGCCGAACAATGTAGGGTGAGGGTACTGGTTGTCTTATTCTCTCTCCGTATTAATTCTGTAGTTAATAGCGATCGCAAAAGAGTTGCCACATACTATGTTTCCTTTCTTCTCCATAATATGTTTGGGCAAAAAGAGCTTGCTTAGAAAACCCAATGATAATTTTCATTCTGACACGATGATCAGGGTAAAATAATGAGCAGATCGTTGGTGTGTACGGAGTATACTTAGAATCTTCTCCCTACGCCGGAACTTCCGCGCCGCCTCCTCCCAGCACAAACCTACAGATGGAGTCTGTTTTTCACCTCGGGATATGTCTTCTACCCACGCCTACTATGCGTATGTGCGGGCTAAGTCCGAAGCAAGCTGGAATGTTGTGACACGTTGCTCGAGGTTTTCCATATGCAGACTCAAAGTGTTCTGGGTTGTTCCAGAATCATCTTCCCATAAATAGTGATTCCATTATAATCGGGATTCCTTTGTAACTAGGCCACGATGGCTTACGTGTTTTGAAAATGGCGGACTAATATGCAACCAGTGCTGCAATTAATCCGGCAATGGCATTTGATGCGCACATGCAATCTCTAGTATTTATAGTTCCCAATAAGACGAAGTTTTCGATGAAATTTATGTCACTCTCATATCAGAGAGGACATGAACTTACTTACCCACGCGAGGAATCACTAACGTAGCTAAAATCTTGCAAGAATTCTCATAACGACTCTGGTACGATGGGTACCAGAACCAAATTACTTTCGATATTATGATAACATTTGCGGAACCGAAGTAATATTAAACGGATTGCCATTTTTACTCGTGAAGATCCTGTTCATTTTTCTCGGAATACCGAGCATCTCATTCATAAAATGCCTCCTTCTTTCCTGACTCGTCGTTGTCCCCATAATGCGCTCATGCGCCTGCAGGCAACAGAGAGAATTACCCTAAGCAGACTCCATATAAAGACAGCAAGGCCGATTACTCTAGCCTCATATGCGTGGCAGTGCAGTGGCATAATGATGATGCACTCTTTAAATAAGCTTGAGAGTTACATATACAGAACACGCTCGTTTCTTTTTGTCTGATAATGGAGGCCAACAAGTGCAAACGCTTGGATAATATCCTTTGAGTGTTTTAAAGGAGATTTTGTTTTGTATAGGACTGGAGTACTCGACATGTGGCCTGCAGTGGAAGAATTATTCCTGCTGTCGGTCCAAACGTTATGAGTCATCCAGTTATTTCTCTCGACATCTCTCTACGCTGTAATTTATTTCGGAAGTTCCCAAAAAATCAAGTTGGATGGCTAATCGTTTTCCTTGGTGACTAGGTGAAATAAGAATGTCAGCATCAAGCGAATAATGTATGAGAAAGTTATGCAGCCAACTGCGTTGTCTATCAGTAACGCGCAGATAGAAACAGATACTAGAACGATAGATCTAGTCCAGTGATATTCAGAAGGATTAATCGGAAAAAGTAACCTTGCTTGACTAATCAACTATCGAGCGATGGGGATTGCCAAGGCTGAGTAGAATAATCTGGATAATGTTCTTATGGATCCCGTTTATGGGTTGCTGAGGGTAAGGAGTATTCATATTACACCCTGACACGACTCACCAGACAGTAGGTTTATATGATAGCAATATATAAGAATGTCAACGCAAAATAATTTTCTTGCCTTCCGGTTACTAACACAAACTTCACACTTCTTGGGTGCTTTGTTGCTTCGGTAAACTTTCAGAGTTAAGCACTGACTATATTTCATCCAAAGTGGCAATGACCACCTAAGCGAATGGGAACCATCTAACAGAATCATTTATGGACCTTAGGTAACATATGCTTCATTGGATTTAAAGGGGAGACAGGATTTTTATTGGAAGGCAGGAGAACTTCTTGAGGACTGTGTATCTCTCGGGCAAAATCAGGAAGTCTGGAAATGCTTATAGTTATTGTACCTATTTTGAATTCAACATTCTACATCAACTCAGCCAAAAGCCATATGATGCAAAAGGGCTAGCAAATGGAGTTCTTACTCCAGATTCAAAAGCTACATCGCGATCAGAATTTGGAAACCGTGCTGTTTGGAAGCTATTGACTCTATTACATGAGGAAATGGGGGTACACATATGGTTGACGTAAAAAATAATTGGAATTTTCTCGTTGGTCGCCCCTCATTAGAAGCCTCGAGATAGGAAAATGTTTTTTCGAGAATATAGATTTCAGATGAGGAGTGAGATAGTAGATCGTCCAATTATGATTTGTAGTCGAAAGCATTCTGAATACGGCCTGTGAATACGACTGTTACAATCAAAAACGAGTCTCAGGAATCGTTGAGGAATCAACTCCATGTGTGCAATTTCCAACCTCAGCATTACAGTATAAAGGGTTTAGACTGTGAAATTCTCACCATAACCATTCGAATGGACAATTTTCAGGGTATATAGTTCCAGGTTACTAAGACCGTGCCCTGGAATTCCAGATGTCGGGAGTGAATCGTTTTAGTTATCGACAATGAAGTGACCTATTCAGGCAGTGATGATGAGTAGTAGGAAAGGGGCCAGAGGTAGTGGGTTAGACTTGGGATTCTTCCATGTCCTGAATCGAAAAGAATAAGTTCATGACTCGCAATATGGTTCCTCTCATCGATCCGGTTGCTCCACTATAATATCAATTGTGACACATCGGCGCATGTCAGTATATCTGTGCTCACAACCGCAGGTGGTTTCTGAGTCGAGATTCTGAAAATGGTCCGACTATCGGTAAAGGTATAATATAATTGTCGTTTCCTTCCCATTCTACTAACATTAGGTATATAATGACGAGTTTCGTCGAAAGGATAAGGAATGTGAGTAGCATTTCAAGCAGGAAAAGTGTTTTGGCTGAGTTGGCTACCAGGGAGTGAGAAAGCCCGGAAAAAGGGCCCAGGCATTCATATTCTACAATAACACTATTTATTCAATGAAAGAAAATGTTTCTAAAATCGCCATGACATCGCTCAAGAGGCGTATTGGTAGCCAATAATATTTCCATTTAATGGGCGGAAGCACTTTAGGGAGTGTGAGAGCTCAAGTACAACCCAGCGATTGACCAAGGAAAACCTCCGTAAGATGATGTGATTTTTGAGATTCTAATCTTTTTCTACATAAAGGGGTTATTTGGCCCCTAAATCTGTTCTATTTATTAAACATTATACGCTCTAGCTGTTTTGTGAAAATGCCTTTTCTTTTTCGAAAACCAGGCGGTCTCTCAAGTAGAGGAAACTATCATTCCTTCTCTTAAAAAGAAGCTGGTCATGAAAGATTACCGATTTTCCGATTATTACCAAATTATGACTTTGGTACATGATGCAAGTTAAATCAGTACCAAAGAATTCTTGAAATATAATTCAAAGGAAACCCACCATTGGGCAATTACCATTTAAGTGTATAATTAGAAATTTAATTCTCTCCCGTTTTATGCATTATGTTCGTTTAACCGATAGAGTAAATAATCTCGAAAAGTAGATGATGAAAACAATATGACTCTTTTAATTAGCTACTAGTGATGCTTAGGATTCGCTTCTCTTTTTTATATGCTTAGTATCGCCAAGCTCACTAAATTAATGTTGTAGGATACAGCAGATGTTAAAATTCCAATATCATCGATTATATATATGCGGACATTGATTTAGCTTATGGCGACTATGAGTCTAACGATTGGCCGGCACGCTGCAAACACCCTAATTTCATTATGCTCGCCAATGGTGGAAATGCGCTTTCACCAATGCATACGCATCCTCTATGTCTATGTACTCCCAGCAGATATGCGATCTTGACAGGTAATAATCCATGGAGAAATGGAAGAAAAAATTTTAGGACTTTAATTCGGATATCGAATTTTGACCCTCTTCCTGACCATGGCGAGCGGTTTTTTTAGTGTGGTAGCGAGCCTGTCACTTCCAGCGATATCTACACTCATTTCTTTTGACAATTCCTAAAATTCTAATGCACACAAAGGGATATTCAACGGTTTTTATTCCAATTCGGTGAGTGAAATGGATCTAGGCTTTAGGAATTAGAGTGACGATTGTAACTCGAATAGGAAAATCTCAGTCCGGGCTCCACTTCAGGGTTGCTCTTGATTATTCCTATATCATAGTCCGCTACACAGATTCGCAAGTTACCTACTATGTATATATCGTACGATCGGAGATTGTGGCGGTATTGGATCCTAATGATCGATTGACCTGAGTTATGATCAGATTTTGAAGGTGATACCAAACAGTCGTATCACGATCCTGAAATGCGTTATCGATGAGTAATCGCCCATCATGTCAACAAAGCATAGTTTTATGAATGGGATACGAAATTGCTTTATGTAAAGGTGAAGAGCAGCAATGGTCCAGATGTTTGAAAGTCAACTCGTATGTAGGATCATCTTTATTGCGTGAGTAAAAGTCATATTCTTACCAAAATGAGGAGGGTAAATCTGAAAAGCTCTTTTGTCCTGTATTATGCAATGCAGCAGCCCCACCACGTACCTGTGCGTATACCCAACACCTGAGATTGTGGGGCACTTTCCGCGAATGGGACTAGAGGAGATGCTATATCGTAGTCAGACTAGATCTAGGGGGATATCAAGCAGATTGGAATCCTTCTCGGTATTATGGAATACGTTGATCATATTTTCCAGAGTGATAATGCGCCCTCTGCCAATATGGTATTACGACATGCGTAGAGAAGATTGGAGATCACACTCCTGCAGGACTTTAGAGGAGTAAAGTATAGCTTTTTGAGCCATGGTATCAAGGATTCCTTTTGTAGCTTATGAGAAAGTGATAAATATCTTCAGCCTGATGTTATCTTGCGCTTTATCATTCGCCTATTGGTCGGTATGAAGGACCCAAATTGACTTATTTAGAAAATCTATCTGTTGGTTCTCGATGCGTCAGGCAAGTGAAAAGTACAGACTGAGTATGTAGTGAAATTTACTCGGACGGTTTTGAGGCAAAAAAGTAATCATGAAGAGAAGATTTGTCATTGATAGCTATCTCAGGACGGCGTTCGCCTGCCGCAGGAGATTGGTTAAATGATTCACCATACAAAGGACTGCTATAAAAAAAATGAATATTGAATAGTCCGACAATTTCTACTGAGTTATCAGTTTACTCAAATTTGAAAAGAAGACCTCAGGAGCAAACAACTCATCTAGCTGATTCAAATCCTGAAAGCTGCCCTGAAATGATTTCAGGTTTTCTGTAGGCTCCAAAGAGGACATAAACAACAGGACAGATTTCAGCAATTGGAATTGAAATAGTAAAGAGTTGTAAGCACCCAGAAAGCCTGTATTTCCAGGCTTTTCTGTTTCAAGGTTTTGTTCTTGTGATAACCCATTGAGAAAATCTATTTTCCAGAGAGGCGATGATTAAGTTTGGCGTTGTATCTCGGTTCTCCGAATACGCGTTGCGCTCGGGACATTTGCTATATGGCCTTTTGAAAATGCAAACTTTTTATAAAGAGTAAATTCTTGCAGGCCGAAATCCAGCACAAATAGGTCATGCTTATCTTCCTCTCAAGATTTCATCCCGAGTTTTAATGGAACCTGAGTGGCATTAAAAAATCAATTTATATAATCTTATGAATTATTTCCTTAATAAGAGATTAAAACTTATTTTGGGGTGAATTAACAATCATTCTGGGTTATAAGTTTGAGTTGTTAATCAGAATCATCATTATGCGGTCTGCTTATGATTCATAACAGAATCTTTGTATATTTTTAAGTGTCTCACCTACTAAGCCACATGGATTCATAAAAAAAGATGCGAGATCTCAGAAACCCGATTTCCCCAAATAAACCCTAATTATATCTAATGCACTAGCTAACTATGCTGGTATTATTTGATTCCCAACTGTTGAGAATCAGGGTAAGTCAGGTTTTAGGTTGTTTTGAAGTACCAATTGGTCTGCCGCTGTTCTACTGGTTTTCTGACATCGCCATCTCTGCCATACATTCAGGATAATACTTAAAGTTAACAGATGGACACTTTCTTGTTAGGGTAGGAAGGATGATATACGATTCGCTAGTACTTACTGGGTTTGGATACACGCTTGAAATCGCAGCAGTCAATAGTTCTCCCTGCTCAATCGTCAGTTTTTCTACAGAATTTCAAGCTTTACTCTATGCTTGATCCTAATTCTCGCTCTGGAGTCTTATCAAGTAATTGCTATTTTATCAAATAATGGAAGCCTCTGTGGTCGCTGTCGGATTTCGATTGGTTAGAGCTCTACTTGAAGTTCTACCTCAATCACTTTTAGTGCGCGGGTAGTTCCAACTGCTCCAACTACCGTTCCCTGGTCTAGTGTAAAATGAACAACACTGCTTAGTACCATTGACGATGATCTACTGGTTTGCGTTCTATCTACTCTTGAGATATAGCTTGATCTGCAGTGGATAAGTTTCCAGCGCTCTTGATTTGTATATTTTCTGTAATAAACTAAAGGCTTTTCTCGTAGGAGAAGCCATAGTGTATGACCAAAGAGCAAGCCATTGCGATGCGCTTGCTGCAAAGTGGAAGATGGCTGGTGATCCAAGCATACTGTGCGTCTTCAGCTGTCTTCAAGTGAGTCAATCTCTTTCTAAGTAACTGATGTTTGTCATTGAACAGGGCGCAGTTTCAGTTCGTAAGCTCATTGTATTTATCGGGCCCCTTTTTGCAAATGATATTCAATCTATAAGTAGCCGTTTATTACCCCTATTCAACGCACGAGACCTCCTGATGGTAACACGCTTTGATCAGCTTAAGGTTCTCCTTTACTATTGTCTCTTGAAATTTATTATGTATCTTACTCATTGTAGTTGGTACATTGACATCCGGTTATTCTCTCGAGCTTCACGGCTATTACTTGGGACATCGTATCAAGAAAGCAGCGGAAGTTGACTTGCTGACCATTTGGAGGATGCTACGCAGTCACAGCAATAGCTATTTTCCAAAAAAATTCAGCATTTTCAGCTTCATGTCCTCGCCATAAATACTCTAATCACATCAGGATCTTCAGAGGAAGGTAAGTTTTCTTCAGAGCAATTGCTATCTATCTACTTTGAATTCACTGCCGCAGGAATTAGGGCTTGATCGGAAATGGATATGATTTCCATGCAGTTCAGAAGTAGAGCGGTAAGGATCGATTCTTCCCTCCCTTAAGATAGTGAAAGGCTTTCCAATACCATTCAAAGGCTCGATTTTCAATTATCCCACTTTCTAACTCGTCGTCGCCCACGTTGACCAAAGTGAGTTGTCACTTTGAGTCATAGATTGAATTTCGCCCAAATTCTATACGATATCCATTTCCTCAATTTCAAAATGAAAGTGACCTGACCGTCTTACCTGAGGAGTCGCAAGTGGGGTTACTACATTTGCCTCTATATAGCGCTCTCGATGGAGTACTGAGTTTTGATTTCCCACTTATTCTCCATAGTTCCATCCCAGCTTTCCAGGCCATAAATATAATATCTGTGCTAGTTGTTCCCATTTCTCCTGAGTTTCGTTGCAAGTATTCAGAAGGTGCTGCTTCTAGGTTTCCTCATACTTTCGTGACAGAGCCAGTTGATCAAGGTAAGTGAATGTTGGTAACTCAAAATGATTCTATGTTTTCCAGATTTAGGTTGTTAGAATCGAGGTAGATGTAGCCAACTATTTAGCGGGGAATTAACCTCCAATTGTCCTTTCAATTCTCATATCAATTTTCACTTGTTGTTTCCAGTGCTCACTGTCGGGAGGGCGTTGAACCTCGATAGGGGCCCTGGCGAGTTGAATAAGCCATATTTTGAAAAGTTTTGGCTCTGCTTAAACTATTTACTAGTGAGTTGTCGTGAGCCCTCGAAAGGTGGAGGTTCTTCAAATCGAATTAATTTTCCCTGCACATTGAGTTACCTTTTGACTGGACTTCGTTTCTCTTGTTGATGTCACTTTTATTACAGGTAAAGGGCACATCTGCTTCGAAACTGTGAGAACTTCTGGTGTAGGAGTGAAAGTTCATGCGTATCGTGAGGGTTCCATCGGATTCAAACCGTACTCAGTATAAAAGGTGAGGAAGTGTGATCAGGTATATTTCCCCATATTCGTTAGTTTGCCATTTCTCATCAGTGTTAGTGTCATGCTGTGGGTCAACTGAACGGAGGCACTATTAGAAGCTGCATCGGCTCAAAATAGGCGATCGCTTCTTACATCTTCCAGATGACTCCATAATAGCAGTGGCCAAAACTTAGAAGAGCAGCTTGAATGGCATATTTCTACTCCTCTTCTTGTGTTTCGGCGCTCTGAACTCACGTGATCCAAATTAAGATAATCCTATAATACGATGGTACATATTTTCTAAGTAGTTTAAATCTGCTGAAAATTGACCTTGAGGATCAGCATCTCGGGGAGTATTCCCGGTCAAAGGTGTTTGGCAGGATTGCTTCCCAGTATCATACCCAGATTGAACATGCACAAAATTCGAACCAACATCTCTCGTTTGGCGCAATTCAGCAAAATTCAGGAACCTAATCAGTAGGGCGTTCTCTCAGTTGCTGATCGAAGCAGTTGCTGCTGTGCCAAGACGCATTTCCGGTTTCATGATTATTTCTCGTAAATAGCGACTGCTACTTCTTGGTTTGTCAGACTATTGAAATTGTCCGGATTGATCATTGCAGGTTGTCAGACTTATTGAAGCCTAAGTAATTGATCACTTATCTTCTCAATTGAGTCTCTTGTAAATTACGGCAGGTGCGTAGCTTCGAGACGACCGCCAACTCTAAGTGGGCACATTCGTCAATTAGTGTTTGCTTTCGCGCTCCATCTCCCCCAATTGTAATACCAGCCGGGCATTCAAACTCTTCTGTGTATCCTCCGGGTGCTTTTTTGACTACCCAATTCCAGGGCTATCTCGGATTGAAGTCGTTACATAATTCGAAGTGCGGCGGGGTAGAACTCGATCAACCTAATTTGTAGTTCTGATGTTACACTTTTGCGTTTTTACTTGTGCCATTTTCAGAGATTTGCAAAGTGGCATGAATCCTCGTTTCAGTTAAAAAGACGTGGTTTGTCATTAAAACTATTTGTAAATACTTGAGCCGAATAAAATAACATCCCGCGTTGATTTTCATCATTGATATTCCGCTGGCGGTGAGAATTTGTTGGGCTACAGCATAAAATCCTAAACTTGCGTAAGTTTTCGACAAAGGGCGGTTAAAATCTCGTCTTAGTTTTTGGTTATTATTGATTGATTTCTGTAATCGAAATTTAAAGTGTGCCTCAGTATTTTGAATTCCAGTGACGGCTCGATGGTGCGCCGAGGTATCTTGAGGTTGCATGAAATTATCTAGAGTTGTTATTTTTTTCAAATCCACCCAAGATTCTAAATCTTCAATTCAATTGTCACTTCTGAACCCTCCAGGATCCATTCTTCAAATGGTTAGTAATGGTAGATCTTTTATCATTGAGATTCTCCATTTCTAATAAAGGATTGCTTGAGGTCACTCAGTTTGACTACGGTCCAAGCAATTAGTGAGACATCAAAACTACGACTCTGAGGTGGTATTCATGGATGCGTTTGCCGCCTCTATATATACCTAAAGCATGTAGCCAAAGACCCCGGTTCGAGCTGTGCTTCTGGTAGGATTCTTGTTGTGTGCTCGTCGAGGTTGTGTAGGATCGACTTCATTGAATTAGGGCCAATATTTGTTTATGATGAAGTTGTTTGCTTCTGGGAGGAACAGGCTGTCTTAGCACTGTGCAGGCCATTAATCTCTAACTATTTTGGCTTGGAAACATAGTGAGTAGGGATGTTTAGTCTCTATATCGTGTTCCAGTTGCCTTCATTAAAGACAAATATGCTCTTCCTCTCCTGTCAAAAAGGATTTTTGAGATAAATGTCACTAGGAATCTTGCACTTCCTGAGCCCTAAGGAAGGGGGAAACTCTAGTAAGAACGATGCTCCTTTATACAATTACGCGCCGATTTTTTTCATGCATTGGTTTTATCGATTTTGATTTTTATTTACTCCCCGATTTAGTTAGACTGAATTTAGTTGCTTTGGAGCTTTATGTAGGCCGTTAGGTTTTATCGGTCACTTTAACTTTTTATTGGTTTTAAGTGAGTTGCTGCAAAAAAATTGTATATAAGAGTCCAATCCTCGCTTACAATTCTGTTCATGGTTTTCACTAATCATTCACTGCAAAGTTTTTTACATTTTCTTCTTTCCTTATCGATTTCCCCGTTCGCCACTCCCCAGAGTTCTGACGTCAGCACCCATTTTTTCAAATGACAAGCTTTCTTCTCTTTTACTCTGGGAGAATGTGTTCACTCTTCATGGCAGATTCCTCGCATTCACGTTAGCTATTTACCGCAGTCCGACAACCTGGGATTCGGATAGACGGACCTTGAAAATTATCAGATCCTTTCGCTAATGACTTTCATCAATATGCCGGGAGAAGAAAGCTATTCTAAAGAGACGAGCAAATTTTATTATTCTCTTTATGAAATGATTCCATTCTACAGGTCATGAAGAATAGGTTTAGGTCAGTGTGTAGTTGTGAGATATCTAGGTTTAGTTGGTTTTGGCTCGATTGAGTATCAAAAGAGAATAATTGCAGAAAATGGGAGTCAGTTACTTGAAATGCATTTTGCATAATATCAAGGATGCCATTTTAGAATTTCCTTGGCTTAGGCTGATGTTTAAGAGCAATTTTACAGGATATCCTCTAATATAATTCTTATCTACTTCTTCTCGAAATGGCACATCAGCAGCTAATTATATTTTGGAATGGTATCAGAAAGGGTATGGAGTTAAATCCCCTATATTTTATTGAATGATGGTTTATGAAACTTAGTTTTGCTTGGATTCAAGATTCACTTGAGCTGATAGTATTGTGACAACCACTGCCTGATTGTCTCGCCTTTGGTCTCTTAAAACTCCTAGAGAAACTGTTTTTATACTTTCCATAGTCCAACCGACGACGTGAAAAAGCCTTTCTTTCCGAATGGGCTTATTAGTCTGTATAAGCTTATGGTTTCTATATATGCTTTTTTTCTTCTAGAGTCTTTCGCTTCGCTGTGAAGTTCCTATTTGTAGGTTCTAGAGTTTGATCTTAGGGGAAGTTTCTCGTTATCAGACGCTCTTTGTCCATATTTACTTTTCCTTTTTTTATGCACGTATCTAAGGAATCCTATGATCCTATTCCCATGGCTACGCAAAGAGGAAGGGTGTTTTCAGAGACCCACGTCACGATCATACGCGCAATGAAGCTGATAAATTACACTGTTCCTAGAATTTATTATGACACATTAATCAGATGTTAATTTGAGTCATCTAGTTCTACATTCATCTGATTAACTTCAATACGTTTGCTTTCTCGTTTCAGTGGGATTAAAATTGAGAATGTATTGTATATAAATGCAGTAGGCGTAATAATTTCAAGTGAGTTTTTTTATTAAGTAGAGATGCATGCGTGTTTTCCTTCCTGTGGAGAGTTAAATTACTTTGGGCGACAAAAAGTAAAAGAAAAGATAGAAAGGGTGCATAAATTGTTATTTTAACATAGAGTGAGTCAGCGGAGACCTGCGGTAATGTGCGATTCGCCACACTCGCGATTACCTCGTGGTACGCTATGTTCCATGGAGATAGGATTGTACTTTGGAATGATTTCAATATCAATTCAATTTGTAAAATTACTAGTTCTTCCTCCCTTATGTGCCCCTAAATTCAGGCTCTTATTATGTAATTTTGATAATTACTATTGATTAATTAGCCCTTCCCCGCTACTCCGAGGACACTAGAATGGTTGTCCTTATTTTTGTTTCATTTTTTTCGAGGCGTATGTACCCAATCAATTTCGATAACTTTCTGTTCTATCTTTCCTCATATCATGGACATATGCTCAGGATAGACAGGTTACTGCCTCCTTAGTCCAATGATGTGCTGGATTGATATGATTGGATTAGTAAAGCTATGAGTTAGGCTGTCAGTCATCAAAGAAATTGGTTAATAATGCTAGCCTTATTGTCGCTTTCCCCGTTTTTTTACAAAAAAATCTAATTTGTAATGTCGGTGTGTTAGGTTGATCCTCATACCGTATGGAGGCCCGTGTGTAGTTTTTGGTATTGACTTTGAAGGGTAATAATATATCTAAAAATTAGAAACCTAAAAAAGCTGATCGAAATTGTCCTCGCACGATGGATAGAAATGTTGTGCGTAGTTTCGAAAAAGAAGCGGCAGCATTCGAGTTAGGCAATAACCTGTTCGAACTGGTACCGCAGGAAAGTTCAATTGAACTCTCAACGTCAAGGAGGCAAGCTATTCCTTGGACTAATTTTTAAAAGAATGCGAAAGCCTTTAAATGCTTGAATGGGAAATTTCCTTTGAATGAAGAGCCTCTCACTGTTTTGCGCTTAGTCTTGCAAGCAAATCTAACTCCCTCACTTTCAAATCGCCTGTATCTCAATCCCGCTAAGTTATCTTTTGCTGATGAGGCTCGGCACAGAGATGTGTCCCTTGCTTATCAGCCGGTGTCTAATCGAACATTCCGCCATCATGGAAAGCCGCTACCTAACCAAAAACTTGCTTATACCCGGGGCAAAACCGATTGATAATGTTCAATATACCCATAGAGAGAGCAGGTCCAAGTTCCCATCTCCAAATTTGATTTCGGCTGGAGAATTTTTTGCCTCAAATCTGGGATAAAGCGAGTGATTAGTTCGGAAAATATTGTCCTTTTTACCCGATCGAAGGTTGATGACTGTGCTTAGTGTCGGCGATTTCCTGTTCCACCAAAGCGAAAACTGTTTCTGGAATAGGGGTACAGCCACCTTCATTATTCAGTTAATTATCATCGTTGCTTGGCTAAATCTTCGGGATTATTTTTTAACAGGACAAGAAGTAGCTTTACTTTATCATTTGGTATGGAGAAATCTGATAACCATTTAGCTGTTCACGCAGAGCTCAAGATCCCCAAAAGCAATTTTCTCAGGCTTCGACTTTTCCTTGATCTGTCAGGATGCTTTCACTTTTATCCGCTTTTCTCTTAAACACTTGCGTGTGTATAAAAAATCTGACTTGTTTTCACATTATTTTTCAAATAACTCTATACAAGGCCAGGGTCAGAATGTGACTGCATGCTCCAGGAAAAAGTACGGGCTCCTCTAGCGTTTCACTTTAAGATTTCAGCTCTACTTTTTGGATGATGATCGCAGACGTAGAGATTTGCTTGTCAATCCGTATTTCGTAGGCCATTGTCATTATATGGTTCCTAGTTGCCTCTTTTCACTGTCGGGATTGATTAATGCCAGTCATTAGCCCGTTTTTCCCCTCAAAGCGATAGCAGATCTCTGGACGTGTGCTTCACTTATAGAATTCTTGTTATAGCTATTGCTGTAGTAAGAACCGAGGGGTGATGAAGCGGGATAAGCTTTTTTTGTATTGTTTTCATTGGCAGCTCTGAAAAAATTAGACACACGCACTGCGCAAGTTTATAATCTGCATATACTCGCGTCCGCGGATGAATGTGACAGAGGGACTTTGGATAAAAAAATCAAGCCTTATCAATTTCGTCTGATCATCGGATAGCAGCGGCATGCCAATGGAGTAATATGTCAATCGGGACATCAATCCCCGCATTGCCTTGTGTTATGATTATCTTTCAGCTCTGTTTCTGGCCTTTCTAGCCGGGGGTTGGGGGGGGCGCCGGGGTTCCCAAATTTAAACAGTGACCTCATTCCTTCTTTTTGAAGAAATATGCTCGAGAAAGTCCGACGATTCCACCGCCGATGATTTAGAGGTTGCTTTCATTTTAAGTATCATAGAGTAACGTCAGTATCAAGATTAAGATCTTTTGGTCCAGTCTCAGACGTCTGATACTCTTGTCTTTCTTAATATTTTGTTTTATATAAGTCACTTTGAGTAGAATCATGCACATATGGATTTTTCGATCAGTCGTCCGCAAAGTAATGTTCGTTATTGTAAGCTCATACACTTTGTTGCCCACTTTACGACTGAATAAGGGCAGGTTTGCCGTTAGCTTCGTGCTTCTTCGATTGCTCGGTGATTTTTTGATGCCTGTTAAAGCTTTGATGCC
>Ga0163217_1013273_pt1 | contig 14638 bp, 14 predicted proteins | sample SynspAceP_FD_185933 | JGI IMG/M metagenome (GOLD analysis project Ga0163217, IMG submission 185933) | Saline lake microbial communities from Ace Lake in Antarctica - Synechococcus sp. Ace-P (PacBio error correction) | ecosystem: Environmental > Aquatic > Non-marine Saline and Alkaline > Saline ... | reverse complement strand
CGAGGAATCATTACGAAAGCGCCATGTGTATTTGGTTGGCACCTCCATTGATGCTAATAGCAGGGACGTTAAATTAAGGTTTCACGGTCATTGCATGATTGATGAAACGCCATAATTTTGCTTGTGGCTTATGTGTAGAAGAGGCTAGGATTTTTGATTACCGAAAATAAAAGTTATTTTGGCCTTGCCAGCGAGAGCGTCAGATTCGGTTCTGGATAACGTCCAAATGTTTTTAATCTGTCTTCGAAGGGAAAAGAAAGGTTAATTTCTTATGAGACTTAGGGCATGGTTAATTTGACAGGGGAATACCTTATAATGGTATATTTGCCCATAATTCCAGATAAATGGGTGAAATTAAAGGGATAGGATCAGGTATTGTTAATTTGGAGCATAGTGTAAATCTAGGCTTGGTGAGTCTTATCGGCTCGAGATGCACCCCTCGACTAACCAAGTATGTCTATCTTTTAATAGTTGGTGTTTTTATCTTTAATTTGCATTCTAAACCTTAATTATTTATTCCAATATGAAGGAGATTTGTACTTATGTCCCGATTCTTGTTCTTTGTTTAACGGGCTTGTAGGTTAGCCCCTACTTTCAGTGAGGCAAGAAGACATTGCTTGCCCAATAAAAAGCGTAATGGAGGTTCAGAAAAAGGCATTGTCCAAGTAATAGAATAGGAAACTTTTTTATGGGAGACCTTGCTATGTCGGGAATTCGGATTCCACTTACGTTTTTCAGTGGTGGGTCTGTAAACTCAGGGGATGGCAAAGTACTTTGGCCACATTATATAAAGAAGATATCCCACAGAGGAACTAACAGGGAATTACTTTGGATTTTACACTCCATAATATTACAAGGATAAATGAAGATGGGCCTATTGGCGTTATGGGTGAATATCATTTAACAAGCAAACATAAGGAAATTGCCAAAGTACATTTATGGTTATTTTAAGCAGAAATTTATGGGAATGGAAAATTGTAGGCGGATTCATACATGTTTGAGACCTACGCTAGGTCATCTACTTTAAATACTAGAATTTTCTATTTGGGGAAAAGCCAGCCAATATCCACTTTAACACAGCGTTTTTTGCTTCGATATTATTCCGAGGGGGACAATTGTCACTGTAACAGGTCCAAGACTCCCAGCCCATCATGGCATCGTCTGTTGGCAATGGTTTAAATTTTTTAAGGAGAGGGCATTTGCCAATTGTATGGTAAGCCATCAGGAGAAACTTGGGCGAAGCCCACTTTTGCACCCGCTATTTCCATTGTCCGTTAATTTCCGAATGTTCCGGATAAAATCCAGTGACTGCACTTTTGGCTTTATAGCCTCAACTCGCTGTTTTTTAATGATTTCGTTTATTCCAGAAACTCCATTGTACCTGCAAATCGGGTTATACTTCCTTCATTAGGAGTTCACGGCTACCTTTTTAGCTCCATTAAAAACTGCAGGAATGGTTAATTCTTGTTGGGCGCGGTACGTTTAACTGTATCCCTTGCCTGCCTGGGTCATGGGGAGTTTTAGGCCTCATTTTTTTTGGATAATTTCTACTGCTTTCCGAGGTCCTGCCGCCAAAACAATTTCATCGGGCCTGAATAATCAAGACTACCTCCTGTTCTGTGTTACTTTACGCCATTGTATTGCAATTGCTTATTTACTCAATAAAATCGCTTTAACCTCTCTTTGGTCTTGGATTATGATGTACGCCGCTTATGTTCTTAGGTAATCCAGCATTTCTCAAGCAAAATGAATTCTGTTTGCCGGTGTGGTAACCTGTCGCATCACACTCATATTATGAATAGCCCCTCTAAACATCCATGCTCACTTTGCGCGGTTCTGCAAATTTATCCCAAAGTATTTGCTTATCCAAGTACTTACTTCTAGGGCCTAAAAGGAAGCTTTTTCCGCCAACTTTGCATTTTCATTTGTTCCCCTTCTGCCTCAGTTTTATATAACAATTAATAAGCCTTCTTGTTCGCTTCCAGAACTGAGAAATCGCCCTAAGATCCCCAGAATTTTTACGGAAAGCAATGGGCTGTAAAAAGTTCGCCAGCCCCCTACTTATACTCTAGGTTACTTTGCTTTAATAACGGAATGGCCAGGTGCAACCTTTTCCTTTTGTGGAAGATGGTTTAATGAAAATACCAGGAACCATTTAAAAAAGTCGATATCCCATCTGGAGGTTGGCAGTATAAAAACGGACTGGTTTGGGACTAAAACGATCATTTAATTCCTTTTAAAATTCATTCCGGAGAGGCCAGTGGGAATAATATGGCTTGGGGTAATAAAATCCAGCGATTGACAAAAGAGGCTCCGGAAGTAAATTCGACTATCCAAAACGGTTAACCTGATGCCCCGTCTTTATGGTAATAAATATTGCAGAGCAGAGTCCCACTATTCCTCGCCAATGATCAAAACCGTTTTTCCCATGACTACAATGACCTGAAATCCGTGTGCATAAGGGATCATCATACGTCTATATGATATTGTTGTAACCCGTAGACCTGGGTCCCACCATCCCTTTGCACAGTATACTCTGGATTTATGGGCCATCTTGCCGGACAACTAGTTTCCTTCTTCCACCTGTCCTTTTAAATTAGATCGATCCAAGCAATGATAAAGAAACTTTCAATGTGCTAGATGAGTCTAAAATCTACTTCCTACCCCTAACTATTGCCCTCTCGGAATCCTGTGCCATTGCGCCAATTCAGCGCGAACTGAGTACCTGTGCCGCATGGAGCCCGTTGCCAAATATTCTATAGCCTTGTCCCCATAGAAAACGGCATTGAAGTGCTTGACTTGTGACGCCTCTGGGGGATATAGTACTTGCCTGCTTCCAAAAAGGATGTGGGCTAACGCCGTTTGATAGTAGTATCCTCTAGGATGGATAAAGTAATCAGGGGGTATTTAGGTAAGCATTGATCCTTCTCTTAATTCTTGACTGTATTGTATCAATTACTCGCGCCGAATATTCCTGAATGCCCTTGAAATTTTATGGGATCAAAGATTGCTTAATAGGTTGCCCCATAGGAAACAAATCGAAAATAGTTTCCCCTAGATCCGTTGTAGGCCAAATTATTATGGTGAGTTCTGAGGCAGGTTCCAAATTAGGGATTGGACATTTAGTCAATTTACCCAATCCACTTTTTTTCCAGCTTGCTGGGTATTGGGTATCTTCACCAAACCCGCAGGGGTCCATAACGGATCCTTGCCCGGTACCTTAGTGGGAGAGTAACCCATCCTCTAATTACCCCATATGGTTAATGCCGCCCGATCGTTCCATGTCCGCACATGGGAAGAACAGCCACGTTGTTTCTATAAAGAGGATGCCAAATCGTTATTCGGGGTTAGGAAGGCGGGTGGCCCGCGTTAAATAAATACTTGCACCGCTTCACTCTATCATAGTCACGCGAGCGGGTTCACATTTAGATCCCTTTCCGGAACCATCCAACCGTCGAACTCTATTTAGGAAATAGTTTTGCGCTTTTTCGCTCATTGTTATTGCCTAATAAATTAGGCCCTCACCCCGGCAACCACCCTAACGGATTACCCAAGTATGGGCATCCACGCAAAAAAAGTCTTTCTGGCCTTAATCTATATCTTCTGTTTGCTATGCTCTCCGTTTACGAGACGCATTATTTTTTAAAGGGCACCAATTATCTTTTCTCGAAGGCCTAGGTCAATAATTCTTCCTCGTAGTGGTCCCACTTTCGCGAAAAAGAGCAGAGCTGCCGTATTTTGCACCACCACGCTGCGTTCTTCTTCCGCATCTTGGCTGAGGAAAGGTTAGGAATTCATAGTTCCCACAGGGGGTAAAATCCCATTGCCTACCTATCGGTTTGTGGTCTCTTGAGGAAGTAGGGACAAGGACATCCATTGCATCCAGTGGCGCCAACTGCGACAAGACTTCTCTAACTCCTTGTATCGGTTCTCTGCATTATAGCAAAATTATTACGCCTACCCTATTTCACCAAGCAATTAGTATCATTTAGCTCTCCTCGCTATAGTGAAGCACCATTTGCCGTTCTCTCGTAGTTTCACACCGAGATAACTGTGCTCTCGGGTAGTGTTGAGTGTTCTGCTCTTGGTCTTGCCGTGAGGAGTAGAAAGTCAGGGTACCAGGTGGTCAGAAGGCTCAATCTTTGTTGCTTCAAAGTGTACGCCCTCTGTGACGCGATGGCTTGTGCGTATGACGTCGAGCATCCGGCACTGGATGATCCGCTTGTGGCGCTGCCAATGATTGAGCCCCGACTTCAACCCTTTGTCTTCACGCCAACGTGAGGCTACTCGTAAACTCTCATAGCTCCCTCTCAGGTCGTCCTCGTGTTACAGTGCAAACTTCAGAAATTTCGCGATCCGCTAGAAGAGATCGCAATAAATCATAGAAAGAGCACGAGACAGGTGGCCTGCGTACATGTGAATCTCGTGAATATCAATCGCCTGGGCGCGAGTGACGACTGTATATGCGTACCAGGCAGGTCCCAAAAGGGCTGGCTGGCGGAGCTTGGGCTGCCTAATCAAGTTGCCAAAAAGACTGATCTCGCGAGCATCTTAACGAGTATCTAAAAAGCGGTAATTACCTTAGCGGGCAAGTCTCTGACGGCTTTGAGCATCCAGCGGTGCGCGGATCTCTTCTCCGTGAGTTGGACATTACTTCTCAGTTTTTTCTGGGACTCGTGACAATCAATAGGGAAAGCGCTTGCGATCTACCGCTGCCTATCTGCCATTATACGAAGCGGGAGCTACTGTCTGCCACTGAATGTCCTTTCGGATGGGTTTCAGCTGTGTGAGAAGACAATTCTTTCCCTTTTTTCGTCAACCCCGTGCAGTGGGTATGTTGGGACGTGGTAACATACAAAGTACTGTTCCAGTTTTTTCTATTCAGGAACTAAAAGCTGTTACAAAATTATCCATGGGTCAAATCGGGAGTCCGAATGGTCGGTTTTATGTCTCTAGAATAGCAGCCCTGTCTGGTGCAATTAATCTCGCCCCCGCCCCTGTGCCCAACACAATCGGACTGCGTATTGGCTTCCGCCCACTTTCGGGGCGACCCTTTTTGTTCCAAGGCACTTCGAAATAGGGTTTCTAGCACTATTACAGGATTTAAACTGCCGCAATTCTCGGGCCAAAAAAACTGGCAATTGGCTCTTTTCTTTGGGTAAGCCAATCTATTAGAGGGGCCATTCCCCCATTCGGTACTTCTCCCGGTCATCTGCATGAATCACCCTCTCAACGCCTTTTACCTTGGGATGCAAGCACAGGGCTGGGCCATAGGTTAGTTCGGTGCTCCTCACCTCCAAAATTGCAACTACTGCTTTAGGTTTTTTCGAAAAACGATTCGGCAATCCGTTGTTCTTTCTTAGCCGCTTCTGCATAGCAGAGGCTACCAATTCTCCTGTTCCGGCATGCATTGGGTGACTTTTACAATTAACGGGAATCCTTGCAGCAAGAGCGCTAGCTGTGTCTCCCCAGCGGTAGAATAGAAACGGCTACATGGGAATAATTGCTGGCACCAATACGGCAATGGGCACATAGGAAGTACATTTTTCTAAGGGTCTACCTGGGTAATGGTCCCTGTCCGGCTGGCAGGTACAAAGTAGCCTCTACCCAAGATCCCTCTTTCAATAAGTGGGCAAAAGCACGTAGCTGACCATGGTCCGCCCCGGCTCCCACTTTGGCTTGACCTACCTCTGGCTAACTCGGCCTATTCATCTGTGTATCAGAAAAAACTGATATCCTAGATTCATCTGGCCCCAGCGCTTCAATTTCGGGTCCACAACACGGCACGAATTGGCCTTTTAAAAAACGTCTGCGTTTTATTGGGAAGATCTTGAGTGCGGAAAAGTGCGATATATTTCAAATGCCCCTGCCGCTTTTTTCTACCGCAGCATTTACCTCTTCTTGTGGGCTTTCATGAAAGTCCATTCGCGTTAGGTTTAGCGCATTTTTAACTTTGGACTCACCCCCCTTCCTCGGATTGAAAAGTGTATATCGCATACGTTGCGTACGTGTTCTTACCGACGTATCTACTTCAATATAGTTTTTTCCCTTAATCATTATGAATTATATGTTGATAATTATTTTGACTCTAAATTGAGCTAGTATTTCTCCACTAAAGATAACCACTTTAGCTGGTTTTTTCCCAGTTTACCTTTTAGGTGTAAACCGCAATTCTTGGTGCTTATAGATTAGGCTGTTCGTGGCAAGGGATTTTTGGTCTTTGGTCTTTCATCCCTTCTTCAAAATTTTTAAGCCTTTCCCTTTCCTCTCCTTGAAGGGGTAGAGGTCTGGGAGCATGAGGGAAGGTAGCCTTAACTTGTTCTGTTCAATTCCCTGTTTTTCGCTAAGGCTCACTTCGCGGGCCAATGTTTTATACTATTTTCGATATGGAATCCCAATTAGGGCGAGGGAGAATGCATGATCCCTTCTCCGAATTCGGCGAATAAAGGTGCAACACAACCTCCATCTGTGTAACTACAATGCAGGCTTCCTAATTTTTCCAGCTTTCTGGCCCTCAAGTTATGTGTATGGCCACATCGTTTCTGGCAGGAGAAGGGAAGCTAGCCAGAGGCAAACCGACGGCCTCCTACTCCCAGTCCGTCTGACCCATAAGGAGATACTTTCTAATCCTCGCAAGCCGCGACGGTGTCAAAAACCCCTGTAAAGGGATTCCTCGACGTTAAGCGATTTTGCCAAATCGATTTTAATTATTCTTTCTCTCTCTTGCATAGTAATATATTGAGATTATCACGTGGAAGATAGATTCCTTTAACGGCCGGCTGAGATATGATATCCATAGTCAATAACTTCTTCAAACAGCTCATCCAGGAATCGTTACTTTCTGCATTCCGTAATCTATGGGGGTTATTATAAATACCCGATAACTGGCCGTTAAATCAGGTGCTTATTGCAGGCCGACTGACTTACACAATCAGAGTTAGTTGTTTTTCAAAATCATTTGGGCCATCGTTATATAACCGCAACATCTTTGCGGGTGAGGGTAGCACGTATTAGTGCCACTGGGCCCGCCCCGTAGTGTTCCGGGCTTTTGCAAAAGGCGTGCTTCGTAGCCCCCTTTTGGTAGTTTGTTCACGCAATATTTTATGATTACAGGAATGTTTCCATCCAACAATCTTTACGTCTCCTGGAATAAGGATTCTTTTTGCTTCGTCGGTTTAAAAGTGCTAGGCTTCACCCTAGGAGCCAGGGTGGGCCAAACCTAAAATTATTGCGATTGGACCCAGGCCTCCATCTACTGTGCCGATATTAACCTCGACATTTTTAAATTCCAATTCATCTTTCTTGCTTGTCGTGACATGCTTGGTGCGCTTCACTTGCTGCATCAACGGCCCTATGCCCATTTCTACTCCTTGCATTTAGCTATCGCTTATTTTTAATGATATTACAAATCTTAAGGAAAATCACATTCGTCTTTCAATAAAAGCAATATTAGCCAAAGAGTTTTGATGGAGGAATATGGACTAATTTAAGGTCTAGGCCTCATGAAATAAATCGCCGAAACAATAATATTTTATTCGTCGGCGCCGGTCTCAAAATTAAAAAACGTTAAGCAAAATTCGTTCGATGTTCCCGCTGGGATTATTATTAATTGTATTGCTGATACCTTCCTCGTTAAACAAGAGAATATATAGTAACATGGGACTGCTGCGCACAGTACTGGCAATACGGCCTCACAGTTTATAAAAATGTAGAACCTTGATTTCCTTTCCAGTGATTTGCCTCCTATTTTTTGAAAACAATAAGTTCTGAAAAATCTTAAAAACGTTACTCAATTGGAAAAAAAAATACTGTTGTGTTGGTGTGACCACCGTAGGGCCTTCTTATGGCTGCAAACCTCTCGCAAGATAACACCATATTCCCCAAACCCAGAGGCGGAACCAGTTTAAAAGGCCCAGGTTGGCCTCGGAATTTCCTCTAGGTTTTATGCTGAAATTGTCCATTACAGAAGCAGAATTAAAGGAACATTTATATACCTACGCCTTACTGAATGAATTTTGAAAGAGAGTACGGGATACGGTCGAACGTCTCCATTTCAGCCGAAGGCGAATCAACAGAGCAGCCCCTTAGGACACCAGACCAAGAAGACATGCCAGTAGGGAGGTAGTTAAGGGCACCCCCGGCCATCCCTCTGCAATATGTGCAACTGGAATTCAGCCGCCCAAATCTGATGGACAATTACTTTCAGAATGATTTCCCTTGGTTATTAATCACCATGCAACAGGGGTTGTAGTGTTTACCAATTAATGGTAAAGAAAATTGAAAAGCTGGGCCAGATGTTGCTGCAGCTTTCCTCCCTGTTTACGCGTCATATCAGAGCAGCCAATGGAGTTACTTGAGCTAATATATGATATATGTAACATAATGGGCGCAAGCTTTGACCAGCTGCGTTATTGGAAGCAAGACGCAATAGCAAATATTAGCGGGATTATTGCCGGGATCATTGATGTAGAAGAGGGGCGCGAGACTGACAGGAATTGTTCTGATATTGCATGAAGCGGGGAGGCACCCTCGTATTATTTACTTGCACAGATGGCAATTCTTTTATTTAAGATCCCTATCTGGCCCGAAAATGAAAAGTTGGCATGTTTAGGTCACTATTTAAGCAACTCTCCGTCATACTCTATTGGGAAAAGGAAATGCGAATTAAGGCATCAAGCAAAGTGCGCATATTGGAGTTCTGTATTTGGGACTGCACGCTAACTAAAGTGTGTTGGATCGTTTTTGACACAAACCTTAGGTTCAATATGCTGATGCAATCAGGGCACACCGAATGGCGGCCCGAAGGTTCCCGCCATCCCGGAAGGCCAGAGGACGCCTGTATGCGTCTTAGAGGACGGAAGTGGAGAACACTGCTGATTTTTTTAACTTTTTTATTTAACTAGCCGCGATGGAATATGCCGCGCCCGCGAACGCTATCCTTCCCAATATTTTATGCGGAAAAAAGTACTCTCAAAAAGCATGTTGCTCACTAAATTGGTTTCTGAATATTGAAAGCGATAGCGAAGAGGTTTGTGGAGTTCGTCGGCCCGCAGAATGTTCGGTTGCCGGGGGGTTCTTTTCAGTGGCCAAGGTGAGAGTTAAAGGTTCCCGAAAAAAGCACCAAAGATAGAGTACGTCGTATATTTCAGCGCTCCTCTGATCATGTTTGGCGTTTTAGTACAAAGATGCAGGTTGCGAGTGGTTTTAAGAACCCTTGGGGGGGGCCGGGGCGGGGCCCGAGTTGATTGCCGAGCTGAAAGGACGAGTGATGATGGTTCTGGGTACGGAGTTGGACTTCTTGCTTGGGAGATTTGCAGAAGCCTTTTAAAAAAGCAGGCAGAGGGAAGGGCCGATTGACCCCACAAAGATCTGTCGTTTTCCTGCATTGTAACAGGTGAGGAAAAAGGGGGCTTCTGGGTTTCTAAATTAACTATGCTGATCATGATCCCATTTTTTCTTTGTCCCAAACTGTTGCGAGCTTGATAAATATTGACTGTATGATAGGTAGAATAGACCGAGGAAGCCCGTAACAAGGAGATTTGAGGAATTATAACTGTCTAATTTTTAAATTGGGTTATCGGATAAAAAGCTTTGATGATTAGGACCAAGCGGGAACGTTCCTATGGAATTATCAGAAGAGCGGCTGCATTGTCCCCCAAACGCCAGCTTCGGCGCGTGAACAAAAAATATATGATATTTTGAATTGGATTTAACCTTTTATGATGAAATGACGCCCAAACCGTTTTATTACGAACGGAAATCATACAATTTGCTAAAAAAAATAATATTCCTATAATTTTCTATTTTTAAACGGGAAACTTCATTGCTTATTATCACCAACCGGGAGATACTCCGGGACAAAATATTATGACCTTCTTCAAAAGTAGAAACCAGGTTGGTGTTCTTTACGGCTGGGGAAAGCAAATAGGGATTGCTCCGGCCTAAAGGTAGATAAGGCAGCTAAGTAGAATATAATTTACACTGGTTTTAGAACGTATCATTAAAAAAAGGTGGCTGAAAGCTAAATTCAAGCCACCTTTTTTTTTGTTTCCAATTACGGAAATTTTTAGTGCTAGGGTGGTTTGTAATTATTAATGGGAATTATGTAGGAATAACCCATCATAAGACACTTATCCTTATGATAGGTTATATTCGAACTTCCGCAACATTTATGTTGAACATCGTAATTATTTGTATAATAATTTCAATGATTTATAAGGATAGTCTAATTTTGTATGCTAGTGAAAAAAGTGCGGCAATAAAGGCCCTTTTATTAAATCAGAAATCAAGATTCATAAATTCATAACCCTATAAAATGAAAAACGTTATTTGATAATGTGGGAATTTTCCCACGTTGTTCATAAAATCGAAAATGGTCGGATTGTATTGTTTATTGACCGGCATCTTGGTTCATGAAGTACCAGTCCGGCTGCATTTCTAGGCTTAAAAGTTAGAGGTATTCCCAGTAATGTACCGCAGCGCGGCTTATGCTTTTTTGCCACGCAGACCATAAATACCCCATTCCCCGACAATTACCAGCATTTTTACCCGATTATAGATACCTCTTTCTCGCCAATCAGTTGAAAAGCGCGAACTGCGTTGGAAAGAAGAACTCGACGGCGGCATGAATATCCTATTGGGACTTGGGCATGAAAAAAATGGTATTGTTCACGTTGTAGGTCCTGAAATTATGGAATTACGCAGCCAGGGGCTACTATAGTTTATGTGCGTGATTCACATACCTCGACCCATGGTGCATTTGGTGCTATCGCCTATTGGATATCGGAACTTCTGAGTAGAGATGGTTTCTGGCTACCAATGTTTATAATGCAGGCAGAAAGCCAAATCGATGCGGTATTAATGTAGACAACCTGGCCAAACTATAGATAGCGGAGTTTACTCCAAAAAGATGTGGCTTTTTATATGTAATTCCAAATGACTACTTTCTTGGGGTGATGCATACAGGACCGCGGAACTTTGATGGTTAGGAAATTATTGCCGGGGGAGGGCATGTGGTTCAACGTTGAACATATGACCATGGAAAGGGCAGGTTAGAGCGGCCAGGAGCATGGGACAGTTCTTTGTCTAACTTAAAGGGTATTTGAGGATGGGTGCCCGTGGAGGGATGATAGCTTCCTGAACGAAAAAACTTTAGATTATATTCAAGGACGTGAATTTAACTCCGGGTTGGTGCAGTCCTGGTGGAACCGCCATGGAATACTGAGGGGAAACACTTAAAAACGGTGTTCAGGGCGGCATGATGGATCACCCAGGGAGCCGCACTTTTGAACAAGCGAACTTAAACTCTCTTTGATGTTTCCGGCAGACTGACTAGAAACCGAATGATTACATACGGGAGGACCCCCAATCCCCTGGAAATGAGGGCGCGCACGCTTGCTATCCGGAGGGGCACTCATTTCCCCAAATGTTGGATAATATCTTCGCCCATGGGCCGCGGTCGAACGCCAGAGGAACGCTCTTTGCCCGAATAACTGTCAGCCCCGGCGAGAGAAGGGGTGTTGCAACTTACAAAAGTCCCTTTTCAATATATGGCGATTCAGTGAAAGTGATAATATGTTTGGCAAGCCAATCGAACTTTTTTTGTTCTTTGGATAACAGGTACGGTGTACCAAATGGACGTATTGAAGACTTCAACTTATGGAGCCATTCCATCCGACTACAGCCTCCAATTGTAGAAAAGGGAAGCAGCAAAAAAAGCAGATAATGTTACGGCTTGGGTTGGGTGCCAGTCCATCGGAAATTTGCGCCAGTTAATAATGGAATCACGCTATCAAAGGTTAAGAAGGTTATTTTGGACATTTGATGCACGAAGGGCAGGGCCAACCGGAGAAACTTGCCGGGGCAGCGGGTTATGGCCGTTGAATAAGGCAGAGCCTGGGGTGATGTCGGCTATCGCCGCGTGGAGCGCATGTATCTTTTGGCCTCAACGTTTAGGGTGAAGCCCTTGAGGCCAGCTGCACCGATCCGCCCGATGATCCATGTATCCATGATGATAACGGGTACCTGCAGGGAAATATGCACGCGCAGGCCAGCCCTGCTGGGCAAAGGCGAGCTTTTTCTCAAACTGAGTTTCAGTACCTTCGAAACCGTAACTTTTTGGAAGGTAGATTGAAGCAGCCCCTCAGGAGCTCCAGTGGGTCTAGAACACTCATGGCCAGCTGGTGTCCAAACTGGCTTAAGCGTTGCAGCGCGCCCGCTGACCGTTACTGGAAAGGGGTAACGGATCCATCAAGGGGAGTTGAAGGGTGCAAGACATTTACACCAAGGTTGATAGTAACTATGACTTTGATAAAAGGTACTTTTTGCACATTCCAAACAATTCGGGGCAGAGGATTTTCTGGTACGTTTAAAAGAATTACTCCTTTGGAGTAGAATCTGGGATAAAGGTTGATAACGAACCAGGTGGGGAGCCCAGTGTCACCCGCCGCCGTTTGGAATAATAGCTAGAGTAATAAAAAAAAAGGTTCAATTTTCAAAGTATGTATGCGCTGCTGGCTTGGCTAATTCTGACGTGCAGGCGATCAAGTTGTATGGACTTTAACATGATGGGCTGACGATATTAATTTAATATACTAAAACAGGACTGTGGCGCTCTCCAGCGTTCCATATGCAATGGAATATGATTGTGCTGCAGGGATACGATTTGAACAAAGCAAACTCCATCCTTCTTTGTACCAGCGATCTAGATTTGTCTGTCAACAAGCAGCAGCACGAGCCGTAATAAGTTTCGATTCTCTGATCCAGCACGCACAATTATCGTTAACGAGGGGATTAGGCGCATGAGGGCTCATCGGTTACGAGGCCTTACTATTACCTCCTCTGGCTAGGATACAGGCAGTAACACGCAGAGAAGAGAACAGATTGTTCGCAGCTTTAAGATTATAGTATTCATATCTCTGGATTCCGCCAGTGTGCTAAAGATTTTCGATCAGCTCAGACGGCTGGAGTCACGGCAGCTCAGAAGGTTTCTCGTGGTGGTCGGCGATGCGCTGTCCTTTCGTGACGACTCGGCAGATATGCCACTGCTGCGCCATGATCGTGCCTGCCCGTGGTCTTTACTCCGCCCGTCCAGATGATGCCGGGATGACTGTCGGATTCTTGACCGGTGGTCGTCCTTCTACGGAGAGAGTCCAGTACCGCTTTTTGCTGCCGAGAGTTGCTATTTTGTATAAAAATAAACTGTGTTTGGAACCACTTCGGGTGATACCTGGTTCAAGGTGAGTCAGCCACCAATTTTGTCGTGAGGCAACCGAAAATCATCGTCTCTACCGCGGCATTGAAGGCAGTCTCTCCTGGGGTAATAATAGCACAGCCTACAGTCTTCGGTGCTGCCAATCCGCTCAGGGTTCTTAGAAAGCTCGGCTTGCGTGTCAAAGACTACAGGACCATATTACCCTTTACAATCGGGGCCTACCTACTTCGACGCGGTATGGTGAGAGGTTGGTGGAAAGCATATGACGGACTGCAATGCGCCGATTAGTAAATGATAGAGGCAAGTTCATGCAGTTAATGGTGTGTAGCTGCGCATGACTAGTGATGAAGACAAGGGCCGCTATCTGAACACTCAGAGATATTAAGCGGGATTTGACCCAAGACAGCCTCAGTAGCCATTATGAAATCCATGTATTTGGGGTTTCACCTCGTACACAATCTTAGTCAGAGAGGTGTTTCATGCAAAACTACCCTTCTCTTGCTGAATGTGCCGGTCTGATGGCGCGAAGTGCTCTAGTGTTTTAAGGTGTTATTAGGACGAAAGTAGCTGATACCTTGCTTTTGTTCACTATGTTCACTGCTCCCACTAACATGTGAATATAAACGACCAGCTCTAACCTATCGCAGTTCGCAGTGGGATCTACTACCCTCTAGCAGGTCAAAGATGGGAGACAAGCTCTGGGGGGTGTGCCTTTTCAGGCATCTGGCGTGGATTCAATCCCTGAGTTATGCTGGCAAGGCAAGAGTTCGAACGCGATCAGATCCAACATTTCGTCTGGCTTTTTACTCCTGGCCTTGGAGCATTGAATGCGGTTGCACGACAAGCCGGGCCGTTTGTTCGTCGCGCTTTTGTCCGGACCAAACGGTGTCGTGATTGCCGCCCGCGGCGATGGCTCTGACACGTTCGCTTACACACATGCTTCGGCCCTGCTGGCTTGGCCTGGTCCTGGCTCGCCGCCACGCCGGCGGCATTCTGGCGAATCACCTTGGCGATCAGCAGGCCCATGAGCGGAAGAGCTGTGCAGCGCCATCCCGCAGCCGAGCTCGCCGCGGCCGATCCGAGCTGGAGGGCTGGCCTGGCCAGGTGCTCGCCGCCATTCGACGAGCGGTGCCCGCCCACCGCCGCTGGATCTGGGCGGCACGCCTTCCGGGCGGGTCTGGCAGAGCTGACCCTTATTCACGCCGGCCGCACGGTGAGCTATGCCGAAGCTCGCCCCGCCGTCTGGGCGAAACCCCGCTCAGTGCGGGCCGTGGCCAGGCCTGGGCGCCAAACCCGATCCGGCCCTGGCCATTCCCTGCCACCGCGTCATCGGCAGCGACGGGCTCCTGCGTGGCTACCCGGGGCCCTTGCAGAGCGCAAAAAAAAGCGTTGCTTGTGAGCGCGAAGCTGGCCGTTCACGGAACG
>Ga0163217_1041679_pt1 | contig 14639 bp, 17 predicted proteins | sample SynspAceP_FD_185933 | JGI IMG/M metagenome (GOLD analysis project Ga0163217, IMG submission 185933) | Saline lake microbial communities from Ace Lake in Antarctica - Synechococcus sp. Ace-P (PacBio error correction) | ecosystem: Environmental > Aquatic > Non-marine Saline and Alkaline > Saline ... | reverse complement strand
AGGTCATCGACGGTCATTCTGCCAGGCTGGTCGCCGGCGTCCAATCGCCCCGCAACCCGAGCGAGTGCCGTCGTCAAAGTTGACGGTAGCACCGCTTGGGGTCCGCCTGAATATTCCACGTCACGAGCTGGCCTTGCACCGCAACATTTCCATGCGGCCGACCTTGCGTTCGTGGTTATCCATACGGCCCGACCACCGCGCGTCCGGCAAATTTCGCCGACGCGGGTGCTGGCTGCTGTGCGGCCGCAATGCGACGCAGTCTGCTTCGGCTAGGTCTACCCGTCAAACCCATCCGGATACTGCTCTTCGATTAAAGGCGGTGGTCTGTATTGCCTTCGACAAAAATCGAATGATCCAATCACGGCGGACAGTAAGGGCAGATGTGTTCATGCCTTCGACCCTCGAAGCGTCCAGCGCCACCGCGCATCCGTTCAATCGCCTTCGGCGCGGGTGGTGCCCATGTGCACAGCTTGGCGATATCGGGATCGTAATACATCCGAAATCTCGCCGCCCTCTAGACGCCGGTATCGTGTGCGCACGGCCATTTCGCCCGCTGGCGCGTCGCCCTGCCATATCCGTTGTCAAGCAGGGGCCTGCCGCATTTCCATCGGAGAACGGTAGCGCGTCAGACGCAGTCGAGGGCAAAAAGCCGCGATAGGGGATCTTCGGCTACAGCCGCGTTTTCAATGGCCCAACCGGTCAGCTTGACGTCGTCTGGGTAATGGTCAGGTTTCGCCATTGCGATGCGGATCATCTGTTCAACCAGATCAACCGCCCGTGATCAGTTCGGTTCACGGGTTTTCCACCGAAAACGTGTGTTCATCTCGCAGAAGAAGAAAATTCTTTGTCGCCGTCCACGATGAATTCGGACCGTACCGACAGAAGTATTAACCCACGGCCATGCGCCAAATGCGACGGAGCTCGCCATGGCTTGCGTGTCGCTTCGTCCAAGAAAGGCGACGGGGCCTCTTCACGACCGTCTGGTTGCGGCGCTGGATCGAACATTGCACGTTTCGCCCAGATAGAATGCCGTTCCGTGGCTGTCGGCACAGGACCTGAATTTGCGATGTGGCGCGCTGGGTCACGAATTCTCGATGAAAGATACGTCGTCGCAAGCTGTTGCCCCTTCGTTCATGACGGACTGGAACCCTCGCGGGCTTCTTCGTCATTCCAAGCGATACGCGATGCCCTTGCCGCCGCCGCCGCAACGCCTTGAGCATCACGGATAGCGACCTCGTTCGAGATTGGACGGCTTCGTCAGCTGTCAGCGATTCAAGGCCCATGTAACCGGGCACGGTGGAACGGCCGGCCTCTGGGCGATTTTCTTGACGTATCTTGTCGCCCATCTCTCGATCGCGCCGACAGAGCGGGCGACAAATGCGACGCCCGCAGCGGCAAGCGCTCGGCAAACTTGGAGTTCTCGGACAAAAAGCCTAGCCCGGATGCACAGCCTGAGCGCCCGATTCTTTACCGCCTCCATGATCTGCGATTACGATATAGGGACTGGTTCGCGGCAGGCAGCGATGTGGATCGCCTCGTCGCCATTCGATGCAAACGCCTGCGCATCGCGCTGAATAGGACAGGCAAAACGGTTCAATGCCCATCTTCTTGGCGGTCTTTGATAACACGGCAGGCCCAAGTTCGCCGGCGGTTGCATTAGGATCTTATGAAATCGACTGTCCCTTTTTGGTCTTGAGTGAACGGAGAAAACCCGCATCAGCACAGGCTGAGCGAGGCAAAATCTTGAGCAATACAGCTACCCGCGCGCTGCCGGCAGGCAGATGTCAGATTATGGCAGCGTAACCGCGCCCGGAACGGCAGGCCAAGTACTTTGCGCCGCACCGATGGCTGCACCTGTGCAAGGCTACGCCTGTGACGCTGCGACCAGCCCCACACACCACGCCCAAAGCCGCTTGCTGCCCAGTGTATCGCCACAAGCGCAAGCCAGCGGGACGCAGTAACGGCAGAGAATTGTTTTGATGGACATGGGTATAAACTTATATTGAACGTGCTTATTCGCCGGATGTTGATACTGCTTTAACCACGATTTTGTAGAAAGGTTCCACAAGCGTCGCAAAAAGAGCACGCGCCCCCGTCAACTGTGGCATACTCCTTGCCCAATACGCAAAGCGCATAGCGAAAAGCAGCCGGAATGATGGGGCAACGCGCATCATTAAATCCCCGAACGCGTCAGGAAAAGACGCGCGGCCAAGCGCTTCGTTTGATGACTATATCGTAGTCGGCAGATCAAACGATCGATCTACCGCAACCACTTCGCGGCCAAATAGCCACGACAAACGCCCGGCATCAAGATCTGCCCCTTTCGAACGGCTGGTCGCCAAAGGCTTCCCAGAGCGCGGCGAAAAGGAACCGGTGTCCAACGCGACGGTCCGCCGCCTTCGATCGACCGGCGTTCCGACGGGCGGGTCAACGGGGGATCCCGGCGCGGGTTGGCGCGACAGAATGGACGAATTGATAGTCTGGAACCGGGGCAATTTTACGCCCGGGGAAAACCGCGATGCTTCAGCATGATGCCCCCAGACTGCAGGGAAATGCGCGGTGATTGGAAAACCCCTGCGTTAAAATGCCGCAAGAGGGAATGAGGACAGGCGCAGACGCCTGCCCCCAGCAGTCTACTTGTACTGCCTGTGTACCGGCGGCTCACGAGATGGGCTCGGTGCGACCACGACATATTCTTCTTGCTTGCTGGACGTGCGCATTGCCGAAAACGGCTTGCGATAGGCCGATGCGGCCAGCATTTGATGCCTTGGACATGCTAAAGTCTCCTGTCACCTGTTAAAAGGCCTGGCACTGGCCTCATGGCCGAATCATACCCCGGTTTAAAAGTGGGCAATACATCGGTATTTCCCCGCCGCACTTATCGCAGTTCAAGCGCGTTGGATACGTTGTGGGTTTCCAATCCGCCCAAATTGACGCCAAAGTCCGCAGTTCGGTGGCCGCTGTACCGCAGCGCTCGCAGATTGTGGGTGCATCAAAGGCCCTCCCAGATACCAGTGTTCGTTTGCTCAGGCGAAACGCCTCGAAAAACTGTGTGGCCTCGGGGTCGAACCCCGAATTCCGTGACGAGCGATTCAAGCAAAGAAGTCACAATGACCTCTCCGTTTCAGCGCGTGTTGCGCCATATAGGGAATGGCCAGCGCGTCGCCACAGATAGGGTCATATGCGGCCCCCTACCTTCGCAAAGTCCACAGTGCCTTATCCACGCGCGATATATGGTGCGAACCGAAACGAAGCGCAAGCCATTGTTCGGTCTCCACCTGATCAACCAGAACTTCTTGCAGTTTCCAGGCTGCCCCGACGCATGTCGACCGCGCTGGCCGCGACGGGCACCCGCGGATGTCGCTGCACAGCAATACCGATGAGCAAAACCACGTCAAACGCAGACGCCCGATGGGGCGGTCCGTGCAACTGAGTTGACAAAGGCGGGCGAACCTGTCACCGAAAGGGGTCTCCTCCCCTTGTGGTCCCTGCGCGGACACCACAAGGGTTGCGAAATTGTACCCGACGTTAAAGCGGGATGGTGGTGTGCTTCTCCAAGGCATCGCGGCTTCTTGTTGCGGCAGCGAAGCAAAGGCGGCGGGCCAATCCGGTTGCGGTCATGCGGCTGGATCACCTCGTCGATAAAGCCGCGGTCTGCCGCCCAAACAAACCGGGTTCGCAAAAACCGCTCCTGTAATCAGGCTGTGTGCGGGCATCTTTTTCGGGATCATTCAGATCGCCACGGGTGGATGAATCTCTGTCGCGGCCCTTGCCCCCAATCACGCAATCTCGGCTGTGGGCACAGCATAGTTAAAGTCGGACCGCAGGTGCTTGGACGCCATCACGTCATAGGCACCGCCAGAGGCTCTTGCGGGTGATAACTGTTCACCATCGGCACCTGCATCACCATAAGCGAACAACAGTTTTTGCGCCGTGTTTGATCACACACCTATCTGCGCGTACCGGGCAGAAGCCGGGCCACTGATCGACCAGGCGTGAGATCGGAAAATTCGAAGGCACACAAGAACCCACAAAACCGCGCGGCCTTGCGCGAGCTTCGATATCCAGGACACCCCGCCAGCACCATCGGCTGTGTTCGCAACGACGCCCACAGTTTGCGCCCTCGATGCGGATAAAAATTTATTTTTTTTCCGGGGGTTTAAGGATGTTCTATGGCCGTAATCTTCTTGAATCTCGTAGAAATCAGCCTCGTCAGCCAGCTTTGTGGCATCAGCTCTTTCATGTCGTAGGCGTTTGGCGTTGCCGTACCAATGTATCCAGCGACGCCTCGATTCCGGTCAGGTTCATCAAAGAACGGGCGGACGGGTGGTTTTCACGGTTATTCGCGGCAGGAAGTAATCGACCAGCGACGACTTGGCCAAGCGCTTCGACTCATTTTCAACGCGCACATCCGCGGACAGAGGATTCGCGTCAGTGCAGTGGACGCGCCGCCCAGTTCTTCTGCGGATGACCTGTTCGTTGGTCACGTTTTCACCACGGTCCAAGGCCGTCACAAACATGTAGAGAGGTATCTTTGACCATGAAGAAAAAATCGGTCATCGCAGTGCGAATAGACCGCCCCGCCCGCGCAAGGCCCCATGAATCATGCTGATCGGGCGGGATCACCCCGAGGCTTCGATAGTTTGCGCTGGAACACTTCGGCATACCGCAAGGCTGTCGACTCACCTTCCTGAATACCGCGCCACCCACCGGAATCGTTAATACCGATAACCGCGCACCATTCTGGATCGCCATGTTCCTGAAATTTTGCAAATCTTCTGCGCGTGGGTTCTGCGACAGCGAGCCGCCGAAAACGGTGAAATCCTGACTGAACACATAGACCAGGACGACCATTGATAGTGCCCCAGCCTGGTGACAAAACGCCGTCGCCTGCGGGTTTTTGCTCTTCATCCCGAAAATCGGTGCAGCGGGTGTGACCAACATTATCGAATTCTTCGGAACGACCCTTCATCAAGCAATAGTCGATCCGCTCGCGGGCGGTCAGCTTGCCACGGGCGTGCTGCGCGTCGATGCGCTTTTGCCCTCCCGCACAATCGAGCATCATCGCGGCGGGTTTCAAGCTGCTTCCAGAATATCTTTTCATCACGCACCTCTATAGATTTCCCATATGCTAACGCCCGGGCCGGTGTGAACCAAAGCTCATTTTTGCAAATTTCAAAAATATATACTTAGTATTTTTGCTAATTGAAAAAACTTGCATATTGTTCGAGTTACCGTATGTTCTGATAGACAAGGTTCCAACCGCAGGCATACTCATGTGTAAATGGACCAAGGATAACCCCGGCCGCTTTCTGGATAAAAACCTCCCCCCCGCATATTTCGACGTTGATCCTTTGTCGGGATGGCGCGGCTGCGATTGAACAAAATGATCCTGCCAAGGGCCTTCCCGCTATGGCTGAATATTTCGACCCACAGATTATTCCAGTCATGCAGCTGTCCAGTCCCGCTTTTACCTTGCGTTGCAGCGCGGTATTGCAGTGGGTATTATCGGGCCCGTTTCCGACAATCTGGGGCGGCCGTTAATGTGTGCGTGGGGCTTTGCGATATACATGTCGCGACGGTGGGATGCATCTTACGCCCCACGACGGCCGTGTTCTCGCGTTCCGCTGCGTCAGCGCGATCGTGGCCGTATCAATGGTGCTGAGGCCGTGCGGTTGTGCGCGACATGCTTCGCCCAAGACAAGCGCGTCGATGAATTGGCTATGTCACGATGGGCATGGCCGCTGGTGCCTATATCTCTCCCGCTTGTGGCGGGTTGCTGGAACAGTCGTTTGGCTGGCAGGAACCTTCAGGGCAATGTTCTGGATTCGGCGGACTGGTGCTGGCGATTAACATGTTCGATTGGAACGAAACCCAGGTCGCATCGGGCCGCCCACAACAGCCCAACAATTTGCGAATACCCTGAAAACTGCTCGCTCTCCCGGGTTCTGGGGGTATTCGATGGCGCGCAGACTGCTGCTCAGCGCGTTTCTTTGCTTATCTGGGCGGTGCGCCCATTGTTCGGCAGCCGGGTCTTTGGCATGGAAACCGGCAAGAGCTCTGGTCTTTATTTCGGTGCGCCCGCCAGTGGGCTACTTCCTTGGCAAAATTTCATCACGGCCCGCAAAGCAACGGTAACGTCGGTGTGAACACGCTGTTTGCTGTGGGCTGTCTGGCCAATGCAGTCGTGGCTCTTCTCTATGGTTGATCTTCTTGCTGGGACTATGGCTCGCCGCGTCGTTCTTTTGGGAGGATGACGCTGGTCGCGGCTGGCAACGGGCTTTGCATCCCAACGCGACGGCGGGCCTTTTGTCGGTGCGGTCCGCATCTGGCGGCCACGCATCGGGGCTTGGCGGGGCGCGATTCATGATCGGCGGCGGTCAGGAACTGAGCATTCTGGCCGTGCCCTGCTGAAGCGAAGAAACAGGGCAGCCTACCCGTGCTGTGGATCAGCTGGCCAACAGCCGTCCGGCAGGGAGCGCGATATGGTCGTGAGTCCGCCGCGAACGGCGCGGCTTGCATCGCCTGACAAGCCTTGCCGCGGCAAGTTGCAAAGATACGGTTTGCAGAACAGCAACTTTGCAAAGGCCCCTCCCTGATGGCGATCCAAACTTACCGCTGGGCAAAAACTACGCGAGCGCGCACCAAACTGCCCACACCCAAGAAGGAATGTTTCGCCGGCCGGCTGAAGTGTCTCTCCCGTACTTGAACAGATGGAGAATAATAACCGTCCGGTCAGCACCCACTGTCGTGTTGGGCGCTGGCGACGTCGGAGTTTGGAATGGACGTGACCGAACTGTCGAGCGGCGACAAGCGCACGGCTGGTCCAGTGACATGCGCGAAGTGCTGTGGAACCCGGTGTTCGAAGGTGATTGTGCTGCCGTTGGCGGATGTGCAGCTTGAGCTTCAAATGCCGCCGGGGTGGCGCGGCGTTCATCAAAGCGCATCAAAGCCATCGACAGACGCAGGAACGTCCTCTGGCCTATCTGGACGAAGCATTGGGCCGCGAGGAATGCACGCCGTCCCCCAATCCCATGGAAGAGGTGCGCGATTTCTTCCATTATTGCGACCAACATACATTGATGCGTGGACCGCGCCGCCGAATATTTCGCCCGCGAACCGGCAGCGGCCAAAGCCTGCGCGACACACCAAAGCCGGCCCTATCCGCCGCCGGGGATCACAGTCGCGTTCGACGAGACGACGCCCTGGCGCCGCTATGATCCGGCCAGCGGCGTGCTTGCATGTCTCTGCCCGGCCTCGCAGGCAACGGCAAAACGTTTCCAGATGCTGTTGCAACGTCGGCTTGTGCGGCAGGAACGACCTGCCTTGTGAAGCCGACACTGGATTTCGCCCGCTCAACAGCCCTGCTGCCCGTGACATCGCGAAAATGGGTTGGCGAACTATTTTTTGCCGGGGCCGGCATTGAGCCTATTGGCCGCTTTCGTGGAGCACGCTCCAAAGCTTTTCGTCAATGACCTTGAGGTCCTTGCGACGCAATTCGGGGCCTCGATCGAACAGGTCGCGCACCGGCTGTCGACGCATGAACGCCCCGGATCAAAAGGTCATTCCGTTCTTCTTGGCGCTGGATCAAGCCGGCACGATCCCAAACGCCATTCCGGGTCCCACGCGGCTGGCCAATTCGCCCGTTTCGGCGGAGCTGTCCCCTATGGAATGTGCACAGCGCGGTTCGAAACGCCCGGCCGTTTTCTGCGCAGCTGGCGAGACGCCGGATGGCGTGCGCAATCTCGTTGGCGCGCGAACATATCGAAAACCGGCGGGCGGTTGGCGCACCGCGTCCGGCGCTATGCGATTTCGCTGGGAGATTGCGAGGTCTCCACGCGCCCGCGCTGGTCTATTTGCCGACGAATGGATACAAACCACGCGCCTCGGCGTTGAAACCGATCGGTTATTTCCTGCCCGCCATCTCGAGCCAAGCAATTGCCATCAACGGCTGTGCCGCGCTGGAAACGTCGTTTGGTGGTCGATCCGAACCTGCGCGACCGTTGCTGCCCTTCAGGTAGAGTAAGTGCTATCGCCGTGCGGCCCGCATCCTGCGGCACGCTGCTTGGGCGGCGCGTGCAGAACCAATGTTCGCCCTTATCGGTGCGGATCACGAGTGCGGTTTCATTAATCGCGCTGGCCCGGCGTATGGAATATCGCGTGCCCTTCTGCTTTGACGTTGCCTTTGATCTCGCAAAAACACCCGGACCGCTGACGCGCGGCTTTGTCGCTGTTTCGACGGCCGTGCGAAAGACATCAGGGCGCTGCGTTTCATAGGGCCGTGTACCCCGCGTCGCGCCGTTTGGCAGCCGCTTCGTTCTGACGTAATCGCGCTGTAGCGGATTAGGGAAAACGCCAACCCTGCGGCGACCAGGCCTGCCCCATATCCTCCGAGCGCTCTTGCAGCGTCCACGTCCGACCATAGCGGTCGGTATCAGACCCTCACACAATCAGCGGCGTTGCCCGTCATAGCTTCTGGCGACCAAGGACGACACCCAAGCGCCGCAGTTTCAAACACGGTACCATCCCTGACCGTGCAGGGTTTGATCCCCCTCGACGGCAATCGATACCGAACAGACGGAGATGCGGTTTTGCCAAGGCGATTGTATCGCCGTCAATCACCCTGATCACACGGTGATAGCGCGGTTCGACCGCCGCAGGACGCGCACGGTTGCGACCACAAAAGCCGCGGATAATAGGTGTTTTAGTATTATTTCATATCCGGCGATTGGGACGTTTCCGCGCCCTAATCAAACGGAGATATTAAGAAGAGGTTAATTTTCATGGCACCACCGTGTTCATGTCGTCCCCTGTTCACCCAATAGCGCCTGCCTTACGCTGCGAGGTTCCCAATCGGGTGAATCCAGGCGCGTTCATTGATGCTGCACATTGGAGTTCAAGCCCAGGGCACATGGTCCGAGATTTTCTCGCCGACCATGCATGGACGGCCGCATGAGGTTGCCGTTGGTGATCCGCGAAAGATCGAACGTCGGCGACGCGCAGCCCCTCTTACGCGATCCACGCGGCCCTGAGGATCGACGACGCCGGCGGGTCATCGGCAGCGGCCCATTGGCGGCAGGTGCCGCAGTGTGATAGGCGCTTTCGGCGTTCGCGATAAAGGCATCAAGTTCGTCATCCTTTTGCAGGTCAGCCCCGGCTGGATCTCGGTTGACTAAGGTTGAAACGCGTCCTGCGCAAAGATCTCGGGGTGAGGCGAATGCAATTGCGGAACTCCTCCCAATCTTTTTCCTGTTGAACATTGTAGTGAAAAAAAAATTCTTGGGCGCGTCGCTGGGTCGCCGGACGCCAGCGTGGACCGACCCGCGCGACGTGATTCGCACGGCCGACATGGGCCTGAAAACCCGTGCCCCTCCAAGCCGCAGCCTGCCCGTATAGCGCACGGCAATCGCAGAAGTGATACTGGATATCCGGGTATTTTGATCCCGCTTTGACGGACGAGCGCCGCACTTCAAAACTGGTTCACGCGCCCATGCCGGTTTCGTAAACAGCCACTTGACGCCCCGAGACAGCCTTCGAAGAAGACGTTCCAGTGCTTGTACAAACGTTGATCGGCTGGCTGGCGGCCATCTGGTATTACAGTTCAAAGGTGTCTTGCAGGTTTTGCCGACGGCCCGGCGCGGTCGCGACCGCGATGCGTGCTCTGCCAGAGTGTGCAGCAGGGCCGATGGCCGACCAGCATCAGCAGTTTAGAGAGTTGATGGATGACCCGCCGATTGATAACCTCACCGCTGGCACGCAGAATTCGTTTTTGCCACTGCGCACACTTCCGACGCCGACAGCACGGACCTCCCTCGAGCACGATCCGCTGCGCCAAGGCACGGGACCAGTTCGACATTACCGGTCTGTTGCCGGCCGCAGATAGGCGTGGCCGCGGACCACGGCGGCCTTTCCAGGACCGTCTGCCCCATCGGGCAAAGCCTTCTGCTTTTCGCCGTTTATAGTCTTCGGTGCTTCATAAGCCCGCTTGCTGCCCGCCTCGACAAAGGCCCTCGAACAAACGGGTTTTCACGCGGGCCACGGCTGACATGCGCGGGCCGTCGGTGCCGCGCCACTCGGGGTCGCCCCCGTTGCCACCATCGTGCCAGCTTTCCATTACGTTTGAAGTAGGGCAAGCACATCGGCATAGCCCCAAGCCATCGGCACCCTGTTCGCCCAATATCAAGTCCATCGCATGACCGCGCACATACACCATGCCGTTTGATCGAGGAGATCCACCAATCACCTTGCCGCGCGGGGTCGCCAGACGGCGTTATCCAGATGCGGCTCTGCTCTGACTGGTGAAGGCCCCAATCATAGGTTACTTCATGTTCATCGGGTTAGGACAGCGCCGCAGGCATTTCTGGATGAACGGTCCGCATCACTGCCGCCGGTTTCGATGACCCAGAAAACCTTGCGCCCCGCCTTCGCAAACGATTAGCCATCGCGCAGCCCGCGCTGCCGCCCCGACGATAATAAATTCAGCTTCCATCTTTATCGCTTTCTTCGTATGTCTGCGGGCGGGTCAAGGAGGCCCTAGCCGGCCGCGCGTCTGGGCGCGGCTTGTCCTTGATGCGCTCATGACTTGCATCCCAACAGGACGAGGTGCCTTGAGGATCAGAGTGATCCCCAAGGCACCTCTCAACAATTTCCCTGCGCCTTAGAAGGCGCTTCCATTAATCGCCCATGCGCACGTAGACGGTTTTTCAGCTGGCTATAGTGATCCAATCGCCCGCCTTGGAGTTTTCACGCCCCAACCGGAGTTTTTCATGCCGCAAACGTGCGCTTCGAGCCGGCGCTCGTATAAGTGTGATATAGGCAGGTGCCTGCTTCGAACCCCGCCTCGGACCCGGTGCGCGCGGACAGGTCTTTGGTGAACACACCGCGGCCAGGACCGAACTTCAGGTCCGCGATTGGCGCGAGGCCATGACCTCTTCCCGGTTCGAAATCCAAGAAACGACATGACCGGCCCAAAGATTTCCGTCCACGCGCGACTAGACATGTCGTCGGTCCATCGGGCAAGACGGTGGGCTGCATGTAGAACCTTCACGGGTCAATCGCCGAGCCACCAAAGACCAGGACGCGCGCCTTCGGCCTTGCCTTTTCGAACATAAGCTTTAGCGCATCTCCATGGCGCTTGATAACCATCGGGCCAAAAGCATGGGTGTTGCGGGTTCATCGGGTTCGCAATCCACCGCGGAATGGTCGAAGACGTATCAGCCCAACCGCTTGAGGAAAGCTTCTTGACAGGTCCGGTGCACAAAGACGCGGTGCCGTTCTGAGCAAGATTTTGACCTGAGTGTAGAAGTTACCCAGGATCGCCGCCGCTGATGGCTGTTTTCGATATCGGCGTCTTCCGAACCACGATCATCGGGATTGCCGCCTAGTCCATCGTGGACGTGCTTTGATGCCTTCGGCGGCGGCGGGCATAACCTGCGGCCGTCGGCACAGAGCCGGTCAGCGATACTTTGTCGACGCCGGGTCGTCACAAGGACGCGCCCACGTCGCCCATGCTTGGCACAACGTTGTACAGACCGGCGGGCAGGCCTGCCTGACCAGAATTTCGCGACTTTCAGCGCACACAGCGGCGTAGTCCTCGACGGTTTGAAGATGATCAATTTGCCAAGCAGGGCCAAGCGCCGGTTGCGCCCTTTCCAGCAAGCGATTTGCGTCGATAGTTCACGCCGCCGATGCCGACACAGACCCCAGAGTTCGGCCGTCGGGTATAGACCAGTCTTCCGCCCAGCTGGATATGCTCGCCCGTCAGCGATGCGGGCCAGCCGCCGAATATTCAAGGCGCGTCCCGCCACTGGTGGCATCCGCGACCAGAGGTTTCCTGATAGGGTTTTTGCCCCGTTGTCATAGGTTCGAGGATAGACAGATCGTGGTTGCGTTCGCGCATAATGTCGGCTGCACGGCGCAGGATCGGCCCCCGTTTCGGTACCGGACATGGCCGCCCAAGCCCGCTGCGCTTTGCGTGCGGCGGGTGATGGCCTTGTCCACGATTCAGGCGTGGCGGCGATTAGACGGTCGCGATCACTTCCGCCGGTGGCCCGGAATAGAACACCTCGATCGGGTGCCATGGTAGCTTCGACGTATTCCCCGTTGATGAAGGGTTGCTTTGGGTTGCGTTTGCATAGGTTCTTCTCTTTTTCGGTTGGGCCCCGCCCGTACGCGGGGCCTGATAGGTTAAGGTATCGCAGCACATTGGGGTGTGCCATCCAAGCCCGTGCAGGTGCGGCGTTTGACAAAGAAAACATATAGGCAAGCGCCAGCAGGTAAAGATGCCTATTTACGATGGTCCCGACCCACTGGCATTTGCAGCCACTGCTTGTAACAGCAGGCTCAGCACGAACAGCCGATGGCCAAACGTTGGCAAAAGACGTAAGAACACCCGTTGCCAAAAGCGTTCTGTCGTGAAGTTCAGGTTATCGTGTAAAGGATCCAAACTTTCAAGCGAGTGATCACGAACCACGATCCCACGAATGTCATAGCCCAGTTCGGAAGCCTTCGGGCCATTGCCATTCAGTGTAATAATACGAGCACGAGAACCACAGCCCCAGCGGGATCGACGGAACACAGCAAGGGAACCAGCAGCTGCCACGTTCAGCCCGCCGACAAAACGGCCTAACGACGTCCGATCATGGATCGACATGCGAACCACCAGAAACAGTAGAATTCGTAGGAATCGGTTCAACGGGATGACGAAACTGTGGATTTTGGTAAATAGGCCGCCCAGATTGCTTGCGGTGGAGGCGAATTCGCCCATTCCCATGCCGGGTTCAGCACCGATGTAAGGCAATCAGCGCCAGAAACAAGTAGCGTCGAGCGACAGAGAAGCAGCGCGCACGAACTTGAGGTCCGTCGAACTGAATGCCGCAATCAGGATCACGAGGGAAGCAGATCAGTGTCAGAAGGACCGCAGGATCGTCTCTCCGTCGCCGACCTTCGGCGATGTAAAGGGCATATAGATCAGGAAAACAATGCACTGAACGCACAGGTAGTGAATGATGACGATTTGTTCGCAGCTTGATCCGGGAATTTTAAAAGAACATTCCACCCGGTTCGACGCGCCAGAAATAAAAGTCGTCAGGAAATTGAAGGCCCAGATAGAAAGCCCAGAACCGAATGTGCTGAGCGCCAGCGTATTGGTGAAACGCGATAGCAGGCTCCGCGCCCGTATTTCCGATTAAAGCGATAGTCAAAGGCCAGTGGGAAATTGATCAGCCCCACATCCAGACCCGAGGGAAAAGGATCGCTATTAAATGTGAATAGCGCACCGGCTCACACGGTCAGCGGCAGTCCACCACTGATCGTACAAAAAACGGTTAGGCCCAGGCCATGATGACCCCGAAACGAAATGATGGTGGTTAACATATTTCCCTTCCGATATTGGGGCTGATATTATTTTATGGTGCCCGCACCCTTGGCGGTTGTTGCTATCGCGCGCGGAAAAGTTTGTTAGTCTTCGATGTCACGTTTCAAATCCATGGTGGTCTGCGCAGTATTCTCTGACGCTTTGCGCAGCGGCTTGGTGGTCCCAAGGATAATATCCGCCCTTGCGCAGCCCTCGTAGACGATCCAGCGGCGGGCCTTGACTTTTGCGCACATCCAGCGTCAAAGGCAGCCAATCCCAGCGGGCATCAGCCTTGGCCGACAGGTCAGCCGCGTCCCCTGATGGGCGGTTCCTTCGGCAAGGTGGTCAATTCATGCGGATCAGCGTCCAGATCGAAACAACTTGGTCAGGATCAAGGGCGCAGCGGTTGAACTTCCATTTGCCATTAGCGCAGCGACACCATCGGCGCGTAAGACGCCTCTGGCGCGTATTCCCATGGCACGGGTTCGTGCGCTTCATCCCCTGCCCGGCATGGGCACCAAAACAGTAATGCCCCCGTGCGGCTCCACGATCATCCACGTTCGTTCCACTCGGACCACGCCCGCCACTCACAGACGCGTCGGACAGACTTCCGATGTTCTTGCCTAAACGGCGGTGGGTGTGTCTGCAGACGCTACCATCTCGGCGCGACGCGAATTCCATCATTGGCACGCGAAACCCGGACAGGGCGCGCAGACGATGGAACCATTCTCCGAAAAGTAGCTCATTTTGAACACAAACGCGCGCCGCCCAACATATCGCCGTGGTCCGAGCAAAGACGAAATTCCGCTCCTTGCCGCGTGTCTCTAGCGTTGCAGAATTTCCCGCGATTCTGTCGTCAATAGCTTGATGTTGCGAAGCATAGCCTGACGCGAGCGTTGATGTCCGCTCAGTGGATGTCAAAGCTGCGCCAGCGGGTTCGCACAAAGATGCGTTCGTTTGAATGGTCCTGATTGTCGTACCCCAGATCGGGCACCTCGGCAAGCAGGTGTCCACAATCGTTGTAGGAATCCCAGTTATTTCTTTGCGCGCCACATAAGACATCGCAGTGCGTAAAGCGGCGGTTCAACACACGCGCGGATAAGACGCGTGACAGGTCGTAAATCTTGCGGCGCCTCATAGGCTACCGGGCTCTCAATATTCCATCTTGGTTGCTGGTTTCAGCACGCCCGCACCCGTGACGGACCCCATGTTGTGATACCACCAGTCGATGCGTTCGCCGGCGTTTGCGAATCCTGCTCCAGCCAAAATCGCGGGTAATATCGGT
>Ga0163217_1010121_pt1 | contig 14640 bp, 13 predicted proteins | sample SynspAceP_FD_185933 | JGI IMG/M metagenome (GOLD analysis project Ga0163217, IMG submission 185933) | Saline lake microbial communities from Ace Lake in Antarctica - Synechococcus sp. Ace-P (PacBio error correction) | ecosystem: Environmental > Aquatic > Non-marine Saline and Alkaline > Saline ... | reverse complement strand
GTCAAACAGCATTGTAACTGAATAGTGTAATCTGCCAAATTCCAATTTCTCCACGCAAGGTCGAAGAAGTTTATAGGCCATCTCGAGATCACTTTTCATTATTATCTGTCATTGCCTTGCTCGAATGAGGTGTTTTTCAAGGTTTTAATTGAATAGCGGTCTCAATATCTGGAACCCCATCATGTCTTCCTGAAAAACTTCCTCTCCTACCTCCACTGTCTTGTCAGATCCAAGCCATTTCAAAGCTTTCATATAGGTACTAAGAGGCTTCTTTTCTACTGGCAGATTGGACTAAAGTATATAGTCGAGATCACGAACCAAACATTTAGTCTGGATGGGTTTTGCTTTTAGTAGTATTGGAGGATCACCACTGTCTCGACGATCAGGCGGGATGCTGCAGTTAATAATCCGTCATTGCAGCAGGCAAACGTATCACGGATTTAAAGTTTTTTTCTGCTGAACCGCACTACTTTTTTTTGCCCAAAAGCAGAGTTCGTTGCACCCGATCAAAGGCCATTGATAGAATTAGCTTCTTCATGTTAAGATTTCTTTTTTGGTTTAATCCGTTTGTTCTGTTGTTGATCATCTGAGATTCGGGAGTTGTCCTCAGAGTCTCCTCAAGGAGATTTTCTACATCGAGGGTCTTCTTCCTTCTTCTCTTTAGATATTTTTGCTACGAAGAATCTCATCGTGCCCTCTATTTTATTATCGTACTCCTTGAGTGGCTCTTACCCATCACACGAAGTGATATCTACCGCCATTCATAATCAGTTGATTCCTGACTTAATTGATAATCATCAAATCATCCGAATCAATCATCTTCTTCTGATGTACAAGGTGGCCGGTCTTCTCGTTACACTCATCGCTTTGACACTTTACCTCCTCTGTTACGTGATCCCGATAATTGATCTAGATTGATCGTTTTCCTATCCTTTTTCAGACAACTACCAGCAAGCGTTGCATTTTCTCGGATGCACATTACTATGCCAATCACATAGGTCTTATCATGATTTAACTTTATTGGCTTTGACACCAGTGGCAGTTCTTTTCCATTGCCTTACCGCTGTTTCGTTGAAGTGAATTTGCACCGTCCTGACTTCGCCTGCCCGATGGACAATATGCCTGCGCTCCTAGTCAGCTCAACATTTCACTAACTGCTGATCATCCTCACGGGATGTTTAAGGGCAATGATTCATTAGATCATGGTCGACTAGTATTTGTTCTAATGTTTTTTTATAGTCTTCTGAGATTCTCCGCTTGGTCACCATGATCAAGAATGATTATGATTTAATCCGGATCATTTCAAAAATCACCAACTGGATAATGATATCGGATTTCTGATCCTCTTGAGTAATACTAATCAAGTTTTGAATTTGAGTCTTCCTTTCCGAAGTTTTCCTCCTTCTGGATTGCGTAAGTCTTCAACCAGAATATTCCCTTTATCCGTGGAAAATCAAAAGTAATTATGAGTGGATGCGGTAAAAAAGGTACTCGGTGAAGTCATCCTGTTTGTGGAAAACGCCTTGGATCCATATCTCCTTAACTTTGGGTTCGGTATTCGCGATAAAGCCGTTACGCTTTACATAGCCCTTCATGAGACACGAGTAATGATAACCTCTTTCATTAGAATCATTAATCCTCCATAACTGAAATCTTGCTGCGTTGTGCTTCGATTACTGTTACGACGCTTCACTCTGCATAGCGATCGTTCACCTCATTTCAACTCAGTTTTGATTGATCTCCATTCGCTTTTCTCGTTCCTTAGGTATTTCTTTCAAACTCGTCGATCAATGCCATTGATCTCTTTGAATTCTTGGATAATCTTCTCGCGCTCCATTCAGTCAATCGCTGCAATCTTCATATCGAGATACTCTTGCCTTTGTATTTCGCTCAATTCAAATCGCTCAATCAAGCCATTTCTGGCCGTCTCCGGATCTGCTTGAACTTTCTTAATCAAAGAATCACTTCATCTAAATGAGTCAAGCGCTATCAAATAACCTTGAAGGATGTGACTCTTTTCTTCTGCTTCTCTTAATCATACTCAGTTCTTCTGACCACCACCTCATGTCGGTGATTTACATAATGGAACAATAAGATCTTTAAGATTAGCGTATAAGGACGACCTTTAACAAGTTGCGACGTATTGACGGGAAAAAGAATAGTCTGAAGAGCGGTGTGCTTATAAAGATTATTAAAGTACAACAACTTGAATGGCATCTCGCTGTTAGCTCATAAACCACACGCCATTTATGATCGATCTGATCGTCACGAATGCAGAGATTCTCAATTCTTCTTTTCATTGATCAACTTACACTAGATGCAGTTTTCTCCACCATATTGGCCTTGATTGACCATAGTATGGAATCTCGTTGATGACGATTTCATCTCCTTTGCTTCCACCTTCTTTGGTTTCGACGTTTCGCTTTTCCACGACGACTACTCGACCTTTACCAGTTTCGAATGCTGCCTCACCACCATTATACCGTAATAAATACTCCCGTTGGAAATCTGGCGCATGATATACTCCATCAATCCGAATGTAATCTCACGATTTTCACATGTAGATGTACCGGTGTATGACTATCTCCCAAATGTGAGGAGCCATGATTGGTTGCCATCCCTCGAAGCAATACCTGAAGCACCATTGAGCAAGAGAGCAGAACCTTTGCAGGCAAAAACCAATCGCGTTCTTTTAAGGAATCATCAAAGTTGAACTGAAAAGTCAACCGTCTCCTTATGATATCAATCAAAATCTCTTCAGCGATTCGGCTTAAGTCGAGCCTCGGTATATCTCATAGATTTGCTGGGTATCCCCATCAACGGAACCCAACAAGTTACCCTGACCATTCCACTAATGATATCGGAGGAGAGAGACCAAGGCTGGAGCCATATCGCCACCATGGTGTCGTAAACTGCAGATCACCATGGGATGGTTACTTTTCAAGGACTTCACTATCTATTCTAGCTGATTTTCTTGTAAAGTTTGTTATGTAAAACTCAAAGTTCCTGCATTCCAAAAAAAGGATTCGCGCTCGTGTACTGGTTTTAGTCATCACGGACATCTGGAAGTGCTCTTGAAAGTGATAAAACGACATCGAATAATCGATGTAGCTTCCACGCAGTTCGTCTTCAATGTTGATTGGGATAATGTTCTTCTTTTCTCCTTGAGCCATATAAGCTATCAGGGATGATTAAGGCTGCTAAGATAGTAAAACCTCGAGTTGTTTTTGAAAAGAGAAAAATAAGCCAAAATTAAGCCCGGACTTAGTAACCATTTGAAACCCAATTTTCGGTTTGCATATTAAAAATGAACTCTACTCTCTTATATCTTTCGATTCGCTATGTGAGTGCATTCATCACTATTCCACCTACACCGATATTAACAAACGTTGGTACCAGGAATCTACAGAAAAACCCACCTTGCCAAATCGCATATAACTTTGGATCAATGTTTTGAACTTCAGAGAAGTTATCCATCTGGCAAAAGTGAATTTCCGTGAAACTTGCTCCACCTTTGATAAACATCTTCGTGTATTCTGAAAAACTCGACTCATTTCGAAGTCCAAGTCATAATTAAGTTCATCCGCAACCATAAGATTTGGGCCCATATGGCCGGTTTGATTCGGAAGATCCGCAGTGCCATCATATTGATTTTTTATTTCACATTGACCAAAACTCTCCTTCTAAGATAAGATCTCCAACACGGTAACTTGTTGGTTCGTGTGGTTGACTTCGATTTGCTATGTTAAACAGGTTACCGGAGCATATTTTCGGGCGTATCGCCATTCAGAAGTGCGCTTCTTTTTTTAGATTCATAGCGTGAGTACCAAGCCTACTGTTCATAGAGCTTGGCTGTTTGGTAGGATCCCCTTCAAAATGGAAATTCCTCAAAACAATCCTCCGGTCATAATTTTTGTAGTTACACGTATTCCTGACCGTAGCCTCCGCCATGTCATATAGATTAAAAAAGGATCATTCGAATTCCCGCATTAAAAAAAACTGGCAAAGTCCAGTCATTCCCTTTCATCTCAAGCGGATTCTCTTCAGAAATAATCTAGAGGGATATCGAAATTTTGAAACTGATGGGAGTGATAACGTCTCGGAAATTTCGGAGTAGAAAACTCGTTCCAACATTTGATGTTGATAGCCTGCTCCCGTACACCTCTAAGGTAAACATTTCCATTATGTTTCGAGTACGTTTTCCCATCATATCCTAGATGGCACTTTTCGTGCTTTTATTGAAATACCGTAAGTATTCATCTCTTCCTTAGTGAGTAAGCTAGAACTCCAAAATAGAAGCGAAAAAAATTTTAAAACTCAGGAATATTTTTTTTAACACCTGAGTTTGATAACGAACGTCTTACTATAATTGGTGTTAAAAATATAAAAAAAAAGCCTCCAAAATTGAGATTATCTCACGAAAAAGATCAAAGACTTTGATATAATTAATCCCCTATTGGAGGCCTCATCAGTGAGTTGATTTATGCTAATCAACCATTCACCTTCAGCAGCTTTAGCAGGCGCTTCTTTCTCTTTTTGTTGCTTTCAAATTATGTCCATCCAATTTCGAATTTCAAAGCAGGATCTTCCGATCGCACTATTGACTTTATTATAAGTAACCTGCACCAAGAATAGTATCATCCATGATCAACTCAGTTCTTATATTTTTTACACTTTCTGTAATAGTCCTGAAAAATCCTGAACTGCTTTATATGCTGGCTTTCTCATCGTCAGTTACTTGGCCTCAGCCATTTTCGCCTCATCACCCCAAGCTGCCTTATCCTTCATTGTATTCTCGCGCCACCATCTATTCTTTTCGTTATTAGAATCACTATTTCTTTAAACTCCTTCGGTCTTTTCGTCTACATAGTTTGAAGTCATTTACTTCCACATTGGCAAACTTCGTCAGCTTTTTTTCTTTTTTCACTCTGTTACTTGACTCAGCATCTTGTGCATATTGCAGCTTAGTCCTAGGAAAGAAAAAAGATCCCGAAAAGCATAAAATTTTCATCATCAGGTTTTTTTTATTTAGTATCAAATTGCAATGAACGCCTCTAAACCCGAAAAATTCAATATTACATGAAGGTTTGAGCGTTAATTATGATAAATGGCAAGCCTCCCTAAAAATTATTCTATGACCCTTCAGCTTTGCTGATTTGTCCCAATAGGATTAGGGAGTTTAAATACAAAACCTTCCCCCTACCATAGAGTATTCAGCACCGGCAAGAAGAAGCTTTTCTTGGCATTTGCCAGATCACTCCGCCATCAATTTCGATTTGGGTTGCAGCATTTTTTCTAAAAATTAATATCTTCTTAAGTCGAGAAACTTTATTATCGTTAGGTATTTTCAATAAAATTTTGTTCCCACTCCAAATCCGGGGATTTACCGACATGATCAGACCCAAATCAAATCCTGGAATTAACTTCTGGAAAGAACTCGAACGGAGGTATGAGGATGATGGCTAACGGCCAGCTTTGGCACCTGTAGCTTATCGCTTGAAATAGTACCGATGGAGATGAGGACAAGCTTCTCTGAACTGAAATCACCGCCGCTCCGCACTCGAGAAGTTCCAAATATGATCGGGATTGACTATCATTCAAGTGTAACATCCAAGGGCTTTTTTGCATGTCTTTGGCAATACGGCTGCTTTACCGGATCCAAAGGAAATATTTGGCACATAAAACTCCATCCATAATATCGACATGGAGAATTGTTTCTGAATTATTGAGCATTGCCACTCTTTTTGAAGATTTGGCAAATCTGCTGCTTAGAATGAGGGGCATTAAAGGTGACATGGCGTTAAGTATAAAGGATTGAAAATTACTTATTGCTGGTCATTAAAGCTTTGACGCTTGACCTTGTCGTCTGGAGTTGCGATGATGTTAGAGTCCTGGTTGAGACCTGCTACACCCACTTCTAAGGAACTCTAGGGTTGATCGGCTTAAGACCTCCTATCAAGCGCTCTTGCCATTGCATATCCAACAGGATGAATTTCTGGCAGTGTACCTGTTCAAAGTAAATGGTCATTTTGATCTCATCTATTGGAATTTGCTTTGGGAATAATTTCACTCGATGAGCTCCGGATTGTCTTCTACAGCTAGATTTCTCATAAAGTGGCCTCACGGAATCTTGCGGATGACCATTACCGAGTTGAGTTTATCGTTTGTCTGCAGTAGTACCCATTGCCAAAGGCATCTCAAATTAATTTAGGCCTTGGTCCATCTGTTTTGCCATGCCAGATTTCCGGAGGCCAAAGCAGTGATCGTGGAGCTGAAAATGAAGTGCAGTTGCAATCCCACAGTTCCATTTGAATCGGATCAAGGGATAAGCCATCCAAGTAGCCAGTCAGCTTAATTCTCCAGTCTACTGTCGGACTCTAGAGCTAAAGCTTGAAACAGTAAATCTTTATTAACAGACCCAATGCAAGAATCCCTTTTGCATTTCAGCAGGAGCTACTAAGCGACGAAAACGCGTGGTTCCTGTAATTGCCAGCACTATTTTACGACCAGACATTCCCTTGGCTGTGCCAATGGTTGCGGCCTTTCGTGATCGTTGTAGTCTTTCCATGCCAAATCAAGCTACGTATAATCATCGCAGAAATCATCAAAATCCCAATAACCAACAGAAAACTTGCAATGATGTCAACACCTAGACTATCCGAAAACTCAGCTTTGCTCTGGATTGCCCAGTTATTATTCTTTCCACCACACGTATTCATGGCCACTTCTTCGGTCAATCGCTTAGATGTAATGGGCATCCGGGAGCACCAGCCGATGCAGGATATTAGGATCTTTAAGAGGCGAATCAACGAAAGCACATCATCCCATGCTGAATTATCATTGATAGACATTCGAATTCAAAAGCCTACAAATCTTTTGTGCAATGATTTGTTTCATTGGTGTCTAGATGCCTTGAGCGCCAAAAGAAGTATTCGCTCCATGGGAAGCCTGCATGCAAAAACACGATAGTGATTCCTTTACCCGAATATATGCCAAGCCAGCATTGTGTGATAAGCCGATCAAGTTCATTTCGTGGAAAAATCATACGGGATTTTTGCTTTGGCCTGTAGAGTCCGCGGCCTCGAACCTTCGGCTTGGAGGCGTGGTCGCAGCTTTCGTTGGAAGTCCGGGAATGATTTGGTGTTCAATTCGGCTATTTGGAGAAGTTGGAAGGATACTCTCTCCACCGCTTTATTCGCAGAAACAAAAGGCAGTTTCCGCAATCTTCAGAAGGCTTTTGAGCAGCGGTTACTGTAATCGTTGCATCAGCCATATACTGCTGAAGTAGAGACATAATTAAGAAAGAGGACACTACCTGATCTACACTATTTTTGCCAGCTGGAGATCCAACACGTATCTGCTTTGCACATTTCCCGAGTTCTCGAGTATGCTTTGAAGGTTAAAAAAGGCTGTTGGCTCAGTTAAGGAAAGTTCGATGTGTGGAGGTTTGTATTGAGAAAGAACTGGCATAACGATCTTGGGCGAGAAGACTTTCCTGCAAGTCCCGAAAAAAACCAAAAGCAAAAACACACATAGTAGGGTTTACTTTCTTCCCGATAATCGTATCCATTCCATTGTTTTAATTGTTGAATCCGTGAATTGATTAACTGAAAGTTTGCCAAGACAATCTGGTTTGTTGCGAGAGCTCCTAGGTGTGTTAGGCGAACTTCATTCATATTTCGTCTTAAAGCGGCGATCCCTTTGCCATTAAACTTCGTAAGCGGATTGTGCTCGGAAGAGTGTGAGTCAAAGTCATGCAGCTTGGTTCCTGGTAAAACCCGATTACCCTGAGTTTCTTGGTTCTCGCTAGGAAATTATTTCTATGGCTTTCGCTCATCACACTCAGAATCATTACTTTGCAACCTATTCTTCTGCTAGCGTGCATTATCCATTTCCATGCTCTTTTCCCCTCTCGGTTCAGTAGAAAAATAATGATTACCAAAGGTTTTGGTTATCTAAAGTGTTTAACAAAGATGTTGCGAATCTTTCGGTCTGTCACGCATTCGTGTATTACTATTCACCGTAGCCTCGTCTATGTGTGGTTTCGAGTCTGATGATTTGGGAACCGGAGTTACAGCATATAAAAAACGTGCCTTCATTGAAGACCATCATAAGCATAGTAAAACACGAGATTCAAATCGCCCCGTAAAAAAAAATAGAATCTCCTGAGTCATTTTCTCCAAAATAGATGTTTTGATCAAACGGAACTGAAATTCCAAAAAAGACCTTTCACTGCAATGGCTGGAAACGTCAAACTTCAAAAGCTAAAATCGACTCTTCGGGAGCATTTCCTGTCCACAGCTGTCCCGGGCTTGTCTGCTAGAAATAAAAAATGAACAAAGAGAATGTACCAAAGACTGCTCGATAAAGATTTTTATTGATTTGGGAGATATGGCCCCTAAAAGAATTAGCAGTTTTTATCTAGTACGTTAATTCAAGTCCTGCACACGTGCCTCACCAAATCACACTATTTTCTTCTTTCCCATTCCCACCATCTTTACTTACCTTCCGCCAATATCGAAAGAAACAGACTCACTATGGCCTTTACCGAACTTTTGTTACAGAATCAAATCGGAACACCTACACTCTGACCGATGCACGCTATTGCTCAGGATGTATGTCGACCTGCTTGGATTCACCTGCGAGGAAGGTTTGCGATCGACAAAGTCTTAGTCTAGTTGTCACTCTACTTTCAGGAAAATTTCAGGTTGGGTTTCAGGGGTGTATTTTTTGCTGCAGGAATTTGAAGGGCGCAGCTCCGAAGAATCCAAAACAACTTAGCGGACGTGCAGCAGTTCAAGTGGCTGGAACATAAGAGAATAGAAACCTTACTAGAATTTCGAGAAAAAAGGAGTTAATTCATCTACTAAAATCGTTCCTATTGAAGAACTTGATGAATTAGACAAGAACGACTCGATGATTCTCGCAAAATCAGAGAAATAATTCATTCATGTGTGCCTATAATCGTTTCATTGCCTGAGAAGAGGCAGAAAGTCCAAAGAACTAGGAACTTCAGCAAAAAGAATCATACTCGGAACAGGTCTAAAATGTTATTCAAATGTCGAACGTCTTCTAAACGACCTGAATCTTTATGGGATTTCCAGGACAGGTTGGATGATTATGGGCGGGGGGGGGGGGGGGGGGGGGGGTTATCAACCTGGTCCTTAATGCGGATTTCGATGAGCTTGTGCCAGACCTACTTGGAAGCCCACTTGAAAGTATGAAGTATAATAATTTACCGGAGTACTTTGGCGCTTCTCAAAGGCATTAGGAAAGGGTAATGCTAAATCCATGAGCTCTTGATAGGAGTGAGCAAGAACATTAAAAAAAAAACCCAAGTCTTCAGGGCCTACTGACATACTCACGCTCTGCCGATGATAACGATCATTCTCTCCCTTTGTGATCTTCGTTGCCCAAACTTTGTGTCCTTGGGGACAGAAGAAAATTTAATGACTTTAGGATTAAAAAAACATTGTCAAAAAAAAGGCTGGTGAAGATCTTCAAACAGCCTTTTTTTGTGTAGGCATATTCACCAAAGCAATCTGATAATTTTCATACGGGCATTCGTGGTCTCTCCGGGTAAGAGAAAGTCCCATCCTACTCAAAACCGCATGAGTCAATCCTAATTAGATTCCCTAAAGCCTACCATGATATCATGATCATCAAGATTAAACGTTGGTGCCTCTCCAGAATTTCTTATTCTTACACCTCTAGTTTAACCGATTTTAGGAGTCTCGTGGTCATAATCCTTGCAATACTAGGAACCACATAGTAATCAATCACTTGTGTCTACAGCGTATTATATTGTGCTTTGAGTCACCCCCAATGTTCTCGAAGAACAATCGATTAGTCAAAATTTAGGATATCCGATTATGCCTGCCATTTTTCTGATTTTCGTGGAATCAGGCGAGCGCCCTACTGCATTCGCTGGTCCTATCAGCTATGATTCCACCCCACGACAGCATAAACACTCTATATAAAGTTCTCATCATGTGGTATAAAAGAAAGGATGCATTTTACTTGATTCATTTCTGGGTAGAGCTGCCCCACCCATACCTTTTCAATTGATCTCGCTGGTGTTGTCTTGATTGAAATTTGAGCACATCCAAATGCTTGGCTAGCTCCCCTTTAGAATGTTCACAATCTGTGCCCATCTGTGCCTTCCCCCCAAGTTCTTCCATAGGGCGCACACTTATTGTAAGCGTGACACAATATCCTCTCTGTTCTGCGTGCTAAAGCACCTATCGCTCTTGATGCGACTTGCGCACCCCATCTCAGCGTTACTAAAAGTCATATGTAAGTCCATAGACGAACCAATATCGAAAGCGATTTTTGCCAAAAGGGCCAAAATGCACATCTTCGAATAACGGATGGAATTATCCCAAAGTTTTAGAAGTGGATGGAAAGAGATCTTTTTCGCTTTACCACTCGCTCTCGACCCGCTGTGTGTCCGCATTACACTGCACACCTTACTTTCGTATTTACATGTTCTCTTGAGACGCCACCTCATTGTTCATACTCTGTCCATATCTCAAGTCTCTCCGCGATCGCAAAAATCACGGCGCTTTTCGAACTTCACCACGGATTCGTCTTACCATTAGTATCCAAACCAGAGGCCGGTAATAGTCTAGTCTCCATTTGCTTACGGATAATGTTTCATGGTGCGCCAAAATAATGTCTCCGTGAGACAGGCTTACGTTGTAATCGACATCTTTAGTTCTTTTCCGTCTTTTTCGTAAATCGATGAATTGAAGCGATTCATGACCCAAAGATGCAAACTGCTTGTGTATTCAGGTAAATTTAAGCCAGGTAATCTTTGGAACAAATTCATGAATGACAAAATCATGTATCGATTGTCCAATACGCCTCTGAACTCAAGCCAACCATAATCAAGAATCTATGACAACCAGTCGTGAGCCTCTTCCGAGTGATTGATAAAAAACTGCGATCGTCGACTTCGCTTCCTGGGGAATAAATAGTAAATTCAGAGCATCGCTTTTTGCCATTCTCAAATTAGGTGAAAATCTTCCTCTTATCTGTCCCCCAATTTCCCTTTATCTTGCCATTAATAAAGAATCTAAAGAAACTAGGTAGCCATAGATACTTATAACGATTAGGCCACCCAAGTGGCAGATATCCCGTGAACATCTTTTTATCCGTCTGAAATGCTTTCTTACCGTATTTTTTGCACTTTTCGTTTTGATTGGTTCAGGTTAGAAGTATTGTATGTTTTCTTTGTGAATTCAAGTGGCCTCGAATTTACCGATTCTTCAGTAGCTCATAGGTAGTCAAGTCTCTCCTCTCTATCAAAGCTAATTCTGGGATGAAACTGTTCAATGTGTATGCTTCCACAAACTCTTCTCAAGTCAAATGGGTGAAACAAAGCTGTGGTGGGCCTAATACCGCCGAAATTCCCTGACCCACCAAATGCATATAAACGAGATAGAGCCAAGTGGGAAGAAATAAACCGGTATAGAAAAAACAATTCGCTTTTTGCCATGACTTCGCCACGTTCGCCACCAAGCATATTTCGATGAGGACATTATATCTATTCTACTATCTGCTTATAACTTCATATGCGCTGATTCTTAACCCATATAAAACTTTCGTGTACAATAGCAGAGTGAACAGGGTATCGGCGCACGAATGTCTAAGGGTGGTCTCTCCCAAAGAAAATGCTTATCATCGATTCTTGCCCCAATTTTGGGGCCATCACTAACTGGGTGGAGTGCGATTACCCAATTTTACATAGAGTATCCACGTGGAAGAAACCACCTTGGATCCTACCAGTCTTCTGTGCCTCCGCCAATAGCGGCTTATGTCTTCCACTCTATGAATCCCGCCTGTCATTTTCTACTTCCACACCGTGCTCCTGATATATGTCTTGCGAGAAAGTTTTTCTATAACAAAGCACAACAAATCTCCTCCTAGGCTATATATATGATCTTGTTTGACCATTATCTTATAGAGCTGCTCGCTATTATGAAATTGTCTGCACAGTGCACAAAAGTTCAGTACCTCCTCCAAACACTCCCATTGATTCAGTCGATGTGGATGCTGTTCACGAGGAGTCACCAAAATAGATGGCAAACATCCAACGCCTTTGATCTCGCTCATCAATCGTACTAGAGATTCGTAGTACAGCTCAAACTTGTGCCCTTCTCTTTACCTTCGGTTCTGAGGATTGGATCCAGTCTCGCGTGGTTCTTGCATGAGACCGATTCAGGTTGTATTTAACTCTCTAAAATAAGGAATGTGAGAAACCATCTTGCCACCAATGGTATCCTCCGTGTGCTCCAGGCATATGCAATTGGTGATTTTTTTTCTTGCTTGGTCTCTCAAGTTTGGAGTCATAAAGATCAAAGTTGGTTTCTTATTTCAACCGATTTTAAAAAAATAGTGGTAAAGTCACTCAAATCGATATTCTCTATTGCTTTTTCCAAAGCTTTGGTGGTTGGTGTAGTATTTCACTCGTATTTTCATCACTTTATCACTTTCCCAATCCGGATTTATTGGCTTTGAGTTAGGTCTCAAAAAAAACCTGTCCTCGGGTTTACGCAAATGCGATTCATGGCCGTAGCGCTGATAGAGGATCTGGCAATTGTCTACCCCAGTATTTCTCCATCTTTGTCCACACTGCTCTTCCGTCCAAGGAACAGGACCTGAAGTACTTTCATTCTCGCACGAGCTTTGAGCTCAGTGTATCAGTATTCCCAAAACTGCCTGTTTGACCTTCAAGTAGCTTCAACATAAAGGCCGCTTGGTTTGAAAATTCGGGCTTTTCCCTTGTCGATAATTCAAGTTTGCTTTTGTCCCGCGCATCATACATATAATGGTTATCCCCAGTTCCTTTCCGGGCCTCTAATTCAAAATCACACTGACTTTTATCTCGCATTGCATCTCCTAATTCAACGTATAATTCATCCTCACCATTCGACAAACACTTCAGGGTTTACCACCCTGATCGCCAGGCGTTCTGAAGAAATCAGGTGGATTAGAAAGCCTTTTGCGCTTGTCTAACGTCCGCGCTGTGCCAAACTGCTCGCCAACACGGTGTGAATAAGTAGCCCCCAAGTTTTATAGCTGCCAGGCATCATCATCCTGCTAACGATGGTGTCAAGAGATGTTGGATCCGCGGAACAGCTGGCCCACTGGAATCACAAATCCACCAACCAATGCAGCTGTCACACATCTACTTATTCCATGTGTCCTTCTTACACTCACATGCAAAAAACCAATCCGCGTCGGATCAAAGGTGGCCGAAACATACTGAAAAAGTGTATGGATGATTCTTTGGTGGAGGCAGGGGATGTTCACACAGACATTTTCAAAATTCTCCAAAGAGTCAGACTCGGGCATTCCATGATTAATTCCACGCTGCAACGCACGACGAATCTCAATCCTCTTCCCACACCAAGTAGCGGTATCACTTATTCTCTAGTCACGTCCGAAGTCTGCGACAAACCACAATGAGATCAAACTCCCTGTATCCTTACCGAATTAATAAACCAAGGGCATCTTATCGGAATATACGCATGGATCCCATTATTCCACGCAGCATGATGTAATCGATCTTCAAGTTCATTCGTTCCCGCTACCATCATCACGTTTTCATGGGCTTTTCTGAAATCATTCTTTCAAATAATCTGATCCCTCAGCACTAGTCCACAATTATTCCTAAAGCAGTAGAGTGAAACCGTCTCCCCGTTGGATTATAGCTCGCAATTCGATTCGCATATAAATCAGTCAACTATGGTCCTGATGGCTGACAGCTATAGTAATGGGTTTGAATCTAAATTCAGATACATGGACCTCTGTAATCAAACGGGCATGAAAGTGCTCGCTGGAATTCCAGACTCATATGATCGTAAATGGTGAGCATTTCGGATTTTCAGCTTGTGTGAGTCAGTCACTATCTATTGGTATTAGAAGTGCAATAATAGCCGAAAAATGGCTAAGACCAGAAACGTGTATGTGTTCCGCATGAATTGAGTTTAATGAAATTGTGATCTTTTAGTGAAAGGAATTAGGGTTTGAAAACCCTCTAATCTCTCAGGCGGACTGTGATTACTTTTTCTGAAAGTAATCTAGTCCATTAAGAGCTCTTTGAGACCGGCGTCAGTTGGAATTTGCCTCCGAATCATTTACCGAAGTTTAGCTTTGGCATCCCCACTTCTAGCTTGTCTAACCGAGCTTGCATCGCAATATGACTCACCAAACAAACTGACAGGCACTATGTCGATTTCGCAGGAGATAGTAATTCATTATTCCTGAATGGCTCCCAGCCATTACCATGATTGCTCATGTACTTCGCGCAATTGGATCTCAAATCTGCCCCAATAAATCGAGTTTAAAATCTTAGGATCGGAAGCATCGAGCGCTTTGCTGTCGCATCTTTTGGAGACTGGATCTGAGGACTCGGAGGGCAGTATTAGCCTTCCTCGGGAAATAATCCCATATCCCAAACCATCCCGTTACTCCTTCATGAGCGGATTATCACATTTGGATGGCCTCCTCACTGGGATAACCGACTCGTGATCCCGTCGTTCATACTTCTGCTGTTGACCAGAAGTCCCCTATGGACCCATTACAAAAGGCCAGATCGTTGAGAGAAAATTTCCTGCTACAGCCTCTATAAAT
>Ga0163217_1077009_pt1 | contig 14643 bp, 22 predicted proteins | sample SynspAceP_FD_185933 | JGI IMG/M metagenome (GOLD analysis project Ga0163217, IMG submission 185933) | Saline lake microbial communities from Ace Lake in Antarctica - Synechococcus sp. Ace-P (PacBio error correction) | ecosystem: Environmental > Aquatic > Non-marine Saline and Alkaline > Saline ... | reverse complement strand
CGGATTGGCTCGCATGGCTTGGATCGTTGGATCCGCTCTTTTCTGTCCAACTGGTTTACTTTATAGCTACGTCGCCGTTCCGGATGGACGCCCAATTTCGCGCGCTCCTTTATGCAGCGCCAACCAGTTTGGCCAGCCTTCGTTTCCCGAAAATCCTGTCAGATACTCGGCAGCTGTGCTGTCGCTCGTTCATTCTGCTATGGCCTTGAAAAGGAGAGCAAAGTGATCGGCGAGATCGCACCCTACCCCGACGTCTTGACGGACAAGCTCGGGCAGGCCGGTCTTGTGCTGGCGTTGATGGTGCCTATGCGCTGTGCCTGCGCCCCGTTTGGGGTTTCTTGGATCAACCACCGTCTTCTGGTCGACCGGATCGTTCAATCTTGGGTGAACCAGATGGCAGTGTGATGATCCCTGTGTCGCTTGCTGACGGCGGGGACCATCTGGTATCTAGTGCAGGAAATCCTCGGATTTTTCTGCGCCATTGCCATTCTTCTTGGGGAACTGATCGCATGCTCGAAGGATACTGATGGCCTGCAAACGCCCTTGTCTGTCCAAAAACCTTGCGCATGGTCATGGCGGCTGGTTCTGATCGACGTCATTGGGATGCTGCCGGGTCCGGGCCGATGTCGATCATCGCGATCATGATCCCGATTGCCATTTCACTGGGTGATCCATCCGCTCGCTGATCCTGCTCGCGAGGTGTATTTACGCGCGATCTTTGGCGGGTCGACATCGTCAATCCGCCATGCTTTAATGCGCCGCTTGTCGCAGGCGACCGTGCCATCCAGCTTTGACGGCTATCGATATGGCGATGCAGGGCCAAGGCGGGCAAGCGCTGACGATCGCCGGCCAATCGCCAGTTCGCGCGGCACGTGTCGTGCTATATGCTGATGATTTTGCCCCGATGCTAAGCCTTGTCGCGCTGCCTGTTCCACTCTGCCGAATACTTCGGACTGATGGGTTCGTCGGACTGTCGGCCATCGCGCCATTTGCGAGAAACGGTCAGGTCGCCAAAAGCGTTGCTGATGACGGTGCTGGGTTCTATTGATGCAACCGTCGTCTTGGGTCGTTGTTCAACATGCCCCGCTTTACGGCGGCATGATGAGGCTACAGTCGGGGTTCGGATTTGTCACGGTTGGCGGACTGGCCGATGTTTGCTCTGCCAGAAGCGATATTTCTTGTACTCAAGCCTAAGACATAGGGCGAAACAGCGGTGGCGAAATCAAAAAGATTGCGCATTTACCCGCCGCAGAGGGCTCGCGCCATAGCACCTGTCATCGGTCGCCAATCCGGGTCAGGGGTTTTTCATCGGTGTTTCTTGCCAGCGGCTGGGGCGACGATCGCCGTTCTTGGGCTACGCCGTCGAGCGTAATATCGCGCCAAAACACGGCAGGACCCCGGGGGACGAATTTGGCAAAGGGGTCCATTCAAGGTCTGGCCTGCACCGCGGAAAAACCGCCAAACAACGCCGCTGTGTACCGATCGTTCGTGCCATTGCTTACGCTTGGTAATCCCGGGTCTGGCACGACGGCCATCTACTGGTGCGTTTGATCGCCGCTTGACGTCACACCGGGGCTCACGCCTTATTGACGACGAGCCGCAGATTTTCTGGCTGTCATCATGTCCATGTTCATCGTAATTTCGTCTTGTTGATCCTTGAACCTTGCCGCTGACCCCATATCGCCAAGTTCCTCGCAATCCCGCGCAATTATCTGATCCCGTTCATTTTGTTTTTCACTTTGGATGGAGCGCGTATATAGGTCAAACAACGACTAGCCGAATTGCTGCTGCTGGTCGCCTTTGGGGTCGGCGGCATTGCGCGAAATTCGCGAATTTTCCGCTGCCACCCTTGCTCATCGGCTTCATCCTGGCGGCATGATGGAAGCTAATTTGCCCGTTCAATGCAAGCTTTTATGGCGGGCTATCTTTTTTGGGAGCGTCCCGATGACATTGGGCTTTTGATCCCTTGCGGTCTTGCTGGTTCTGTTGCCGGGTATCGCGCGCTTGCGCCTGCGGGCGAAGGCGTCTGGGAAAAGAAGTAGAACAGGCGCAGTGCTCGTGCCTGTTCTACGTGATTTCGCAACAGGCCCAAAATAGAAACAGAGAATGGGTTCACCCCATTCTCGTTCAAAAGCACCCTTCGGCTAGACGATGGTAAAACCTACCGGAAGGTCTAGCCTGGCTCTTAGAAGCCCAGGACCAAGGAAACGCCCAAAGGTATTGTCGGTCGATTTCAGGACCGGCAGACGGGCGGTGTTGTAGTCTGTGCGATAGTCACGCGTGTCGACAGATTGTTCGACATCTGTAGTTGATGCCTGCATCGTTCGAGAAGATCGTGTTTGCATCCGATCAAGAATGTCGTGTCATTTTGTGAATAGAAACCGGTATCTGTCAAAGCGTAGAAATAGCGCGAAGACACAATTAAATCCGAATTCAGTATCAGATACGCCAGCTGGCGTCTTAGTAGTAAACGCGCACCGGGGGCTGCTTGAAACTCGCCATGTGTGGTCAGGTTCCGTTCAAGACCGGTAGCCGGGGCCAAAAGCAAGAAGGCATCGCGTTTCTGTGCCGGGATAATCGCGCCGGGTGTTGTCTGTGAGCAGGCCATACATACTGGAAAGCGGCCAATCCCGAACATGTAGAAATTCCGGTGTGAAGTAACGGCATGGCTTCATATGTTGCCAAAGAACTTTTCTTCGTTCTTAATTGCAATTGCTTCGCCGTATATTCACGGCGAACCCGACAAAGTGAGTTCCAGTCGCCAATACCGTAGCGTCAGGCCGGCCAGCGCCCCTCCAATTCACCGTTGTCGGTGTTGCCGGATGTACCGGACGCAGACGAGCGCAAACGAACGCCACCTTGGGCCACGCCTTTGCGGCCAAAAAGCGCATCTGCGTCTTGACCGCGACGCTGGTCGCGCTCGACTTCGCGTTGTGATGTCGTCGATTTGGTCAATTCAAACCGTTTACGCCTTCAATGTGCTTTGGGCTGATACAGGTGCGAGCAATGATCAGCGCAGAGTGGAACTGTGGCAAATTGTTGCGAGGCTGTTCATGGGTTCAATCCTTCCCCAAAAAAGAAGTTGATCCGAACCCGGAATAGCGTCCGAAAAGCATCTCTGCGGATCAGCGTTTAACGCCACAGTTAAGGTGAGATAAATTTTCAATTTAGTATACATAAAACGATAATTAGTCGTTTGTAATTTGGGGATGGTAAGCACCGGTTCATAAATTCCTCCATGCGGATAATTCGTCTACGAGATGATTCCTGACTTTTTCAGCCGCATGCACGACGGCCTTCAATGTCGTGCGCGGCCAAACTCGGCTAGATCAGCATCAATGTCCTCGCGCCAAACGATCCAAGAAGGTAAGAAAACCGTGGCGCGTCCGCACAATGTAAAGCTTTCTTCGTTCAAAAGCGCCCTGAACCGATCTGGGCGGGCAAGAAACCAGGCGACGCCATGGCCGGTTGACGATATACTCATCCGCCAAGGCACCCAACGGCCAGTGCTGGCCAGAATCCGTTTAAGATGAGGAAGAGCAATCCAAGCGCGTGGGTGAACTACTGGTCCCCCAAATCCACGGGGCAACATTTACCCGTCAAGGTTTTCCTAGTGTCGCGTGGATAACGAGGCAACAAGGATCAACTCATGTGCAATGCCGGTTCAACGAATCAGGCCGGGCGAGCTGGGGCGTGTATAAGAGTGCTGCCTAACCACCGCCCTCAACAAGAAATCGTGTGATGCGGTCTGGCATGCCCAACCTCGCCATGCCACACTAAGCTCGGGCATCCTCGTTTGTTTAGGCGCATCGAGCCAGCGGAAAGCCCAAGCCCGCCAAAGCGAATATTGCGCGCCGATACTGGAGGGCGCGCGAAATTACCCTGCGGGATGGAGATTTTCTTTGCCGTCGCTTCCTCCCAAGATTTTTCAAAAGGCTCCAGCGCGTATGGGCTCGAACTGTTGACCTCGGCCGTCAAGACTGCACCCGCCTTGGATCGGATGAACAGCTTGGTGCCCCAAACTATCCTCGAGACGCTGAATGCGCAGGCTGATGGCGATTGCGTTACAAAAAGCATCTCTCGCGGCAAGCGAACGAACCTGTTTGTTGGCACCTCAAGAACGTTTTGATCAGGGTAATATCATCGCAATGCCATTAAGCTTAAACTTGCCTCAAGCATTCATTCTTTATTCGTTATTGGGAATGGCCATAAAGTCCTTATGTAGAGATGGTCAAAGCAAGGCGGAAAGACGGCGAGGATTCGGTATTCGAGCCCAAAGGGTAGCTCTGCTGCCGCTTCCTTTCCGGGGTCTGCTTTGAGGATAGGCCAGCCTGATGCACAAAAGGAAAACTGAGTAGTGAAGGCAAAAGTAGTACTTCATCGCCGCAATGATCGGACCGCACTGGCAAGCCTCTCGGCCTGTTCCACCGAACAAGTCGTGCGACAAACACCGTGGGCAAACTGGTTTCGCGCTAAAAACTGCGGTTAAAGCACTGTTGGCGTCGGCGCATTGGCGTCAAAAGGTGTCAAAAAGGCTCGGTGCACCCGAATTAAGAGACCGCTCGTCAATCTGATAAAACGACGTTTATGAATGGCGCGCTGAAAAGCGGCCATTTTTGGTTCTGAAGACGGCATGACTTTCAATTTCTGAGCGCAACGTCAGTTTTGGGTTTGCCACGGCAGGAATAGAACATTAATTTTACGTGTATCATTGGGCCCAATTAAGATTTCCATTCAACGTGAGAGAGACGCCCGCCGATCCAGGGGCTCATGCATAGGTACGGTTGGCAAGGCACCGTGGTCTGCGTGGTCGACGCGGGCAAAGACCGTGGCCCCGTGCTGTGGTATAAGACGAGGGTCTGTCGCGCTTACGCGATGATAGCGTGTTCGACACGCGAGGGCTACGGTGTAAGTGTTTGCCGAAAGTGAAGCCGCTTCGACCCCGCGCTGAATTGTCCGTGCCGCTTAGTTGTTTGTACCTCGCTCGCAGCGTAGTGTTCTGTGAGATAAGACGATTTGCCCTCGAAGTTGTGCCCGCCATCTTGGGTGCGAGACGAGGCGTGCGGTGCTTGTCACGCGGTCCTCTTTGATGGGGATGTCTATACTCGAGACGATTTCGGCCAAGCTGGCGACGAGGATGCAATATTGATCAAGCAAAGGTGGCACGCCGGTCGACACCAAGGACCTTAGCGGAATCTACCGGCATCGCCATCGTTAAGGGACACGCGTTAGTCGTGGAAGGCTGCCGCCACCAATCAGCATTATGGCGTGATTTGGGGTGTGACGGTTCACGTCCGGCGCGCCGGTCGTTCCCACCGAGCACCGGCCCCGTTTCGCCGAGCGGCAACCTTTGCCGCAGCTGCACCTCGAGCTTGCGTGCGCGCCTTCTCAGTTCATCATACGGATGTCGCTTTTTTACCGCTAAGGAAAGCGTGCGTCGAGAGAGTGCGAGAGCCGTGCGCCGCATAAGCTCTCGCTTTACCTGCCGCTTAGTTGTGGTCCTCCTCGTGACAGGCCGGTGCAGCGCCAGGAAGCAGTATGCTCGTCTTCTCGCGTCAGAAATACAAACAGGTCGGTGCGGCTCTGTGGTCTGGCCTTTCGGAGATCAATTACCGGCCATATCACACGCATAACTTGCTCACAAAGAGTGTGTCGTGGGCTCGCCACGGAGTAGCTCTCGCACTCCTATAAAATCAATCGTCCTGTTCTGTTCTGTACCGTGTTGTGTCTAGTTGCGACGAGTATTGATTATTAAGAACCTCGATGACGCTCATTTGCCGCGACTGCACACACAGTATTTTTTGCAGTTTGTCGCATATGGACTGTGATAGCCGCAATCACCCTAGACACCCGGCGACGTCGTGTAATTTTTCTGTCGAAGGCCGCTTGTGGCGCTGCACGACCCGCCCTTCCGAGGTCGGTAACCTGTGTCCCTGGCAGGTTAAGTCGCCTTTAGCAGGCGCGAGTTCTTTGTAAAGAACTCAATGCGTAAGCATCCGATATTGAATTATAGAGAGGCCGCTGCACAAGCAGGTTGCAGCTCGCGCAATTGGTGCGCGGGCGAACGGAGCGCCTGCTCTGGAGGACGAGAGGCGGCGCCGGGACGTTAACACGATCACCACCCCAAAAAATACGCCATTGCTAGACTTGGTGCGCTAGCCTTCCTCCGAGAGCGAGCGACTTTAACGCAGTGTCACAGGTAAACGCAGTGTGCCGATGCGGTAGATTCGCTAAGGGCCTTGGTGTCGACCGCGCGCGTGCCACCTTGCTCAGTGCAATTGACCCTGTCTCGGCCAGCTTTGGTCGCCTGCCGCGTATAGATCCATTCAAAGCCGGCCACGGCCGCCTCGTCCTGCCCTCCAAGAATGGCGTGGGCAACTTCGGAGGGGCAAATCGTCTATCCGCGCCTCCGCGCTGCGTGCGAGGTCCAACACTCATCCAGTCGGCGGCATAATTCATCGCGCTGGGGCTTCTAGCTCTCCGGGCTTCATGCGGTTCAACCTTCCGTAGCCCTCGCATGGCTCACCGTCCCTCTCTGCCATCCGCGTAAAAGTCCAATCCAGAGCCCATTCTTCATAACTCTCACCCCATTCTGCGTGGTCTCGCCGCGTTCCACTGCTGGCATGATCCTTATTGCCAGACGCGTAACGTTTATAAAGAGTGTTCCAGTACTATCGTGGGCGTGCAACAGCGACGTTCTGCTTCTAGTATTCGGCGAATTGAACAGTCATGCGTGCGCTACTCAGAACTCACGCAATAATGGCACGCTTTTCTAGCCGCGCATTTCCATTGAGACGGTCTGTTATCCATATTGTAGTGTATGCGTCTTTTGCTTATCTCGGTTGCCGAGACCTTTTTACACTCTTGTACTCGGTGGCCATATCGGGCCGCGCCAACAGTGCTTGTAACGCAGTTTTGCGCGAAACCCAGTTGCCCCACGGTGTTGTCCACGACTCTGTTCCGGTGGAAACAGGCCGAGAGGCTTGCCAGTGCGCGATCATGCGGCGATAAAGTACTACTTTTGCATTCAACATACTGCTGGTCGCTTCTGAGCGTCAGGCCCTGCCTATCCTTCAAAGCGACCCCCCGAAAGGAAGGCGGTGCTAGCAGGACAGCTACCCTTGTGGCTCGCAACTGACGAATCTCGCGTCTTCGCTGAACACCAAGTCAATTACATAATCGACGTGTTTATGGCCTGGCATTCACAAAGAAAAACGAATACAGCACATTATGGCCTCTGAGATAGGCGAGTTTTGAGCTTATGGATGAACGATGGGATATTACCCTGATACAAAACGTTTTCCTTGAGGGTTGCCAAACACAGGTTCGTTCGTATGCCGCGAGAGATCGGCTTTTTGTAACGGCAATTCGGCCATCAGCCTTGCGGCATTCAGCGTCTCGAGGATAGTTTGGGCACCAGCTGTTTTCAGTCGATCCAAGGGCGGGTGCATCTTGACGCCGAGGCAACAGTTCGAGCCCACGCGCTGAGCCTTTGAAAATCTGGGAGGAAGGCCGCAGAAAATCTCCATCCCGCATGGTGTTTCGCCGCGGTTCCTCAGTATCGGCGCGCAATATTCGCTTTGGTGGCTATGTGCCATCCTGTCTGGCCTCTCGAGTGCTCCTCCAAACGAGGATGCCCCGGCTTAGTGTGCATGGAGTGTGCATGCCAGACCGGCACACACGATTTTCTTGTTGAGGGCCATGTTTCAGCAGGGCACTTCGCTCTATACACGCCCCAAAGCTTCGGCCCTCGGGAGTGGCTCTCGATCGGCTTGAACCGGTCATTGTGTCACGATGATGCGCCTGGATCCTTGCCTCTAATATCCCAAACGCTCCACGATCCGGAAACCTTGAGCGAGGGAGTAATCTGCTCGCCGTTTGTATTTCGTGGACCAGATGTTCGACCCACCGCCGCGTGTCGTCGTATTGCTCTTCCCTTCTTACGGTTTATTTCTGGCCGATGCTGGCGGTTGAGGTGCCTTGAAGCGATGTGGGACTATGCGGTGACGGCATGCGGCTGGTTTTTTGCCCGCCAATCGGGTCAGGCGCTATTTGAACGAAGAAAAGCTTTTACCTTATGCGGCGACGCGCCACGGTTTCATTCCCTTCTTGGTAATCGTTTGGCGCGTAGGACATTGATGCTAGTAGTCTAGTGCCGAGTTGTCCCTGCACGACAGTTGAGACCGTCTGCCTGCGGCTGCGAAAAGACAGGAATATCTCGTAGGACGGAATTATCCGCCATGGAGGATTATGAACCGGTGCCACTCCCATAATAAGACTAAGTATATCGTTTTATGGCTATAACAATTGAATTATCCTCACTCCTTAAATGTTGTGAGCGTCAAAACCCTGATCCAGCAGAGATGGCTTTCGGACCATTCCTGTTCGGAATCACTTCTTTTGGGGAAGGATTGACCCATTGAACACTCCCGCAAAATTTGCCCAGTTTCCCTCTGGCGCTGATCATTGTTGCACCTGTATCAGCCCAAGCACAATTGACCGCGTACCGGTTGAATGACCAAATCGACGACATCACAACCGGATAGCTCGCGAGGCCGCGGACCAGCTGCGGCACCGTCAAAGACGCAGGATCGGTTTGTGCGGCAAAATGGTCGTGGGCCACAAGGCTGGCGCGGTTCGTTGCAAACGCTCTCTGCGTCCGGTACATCCGGCCAACACCGACAAACGGTGGAATTGCAGGCGTGGCCGGCTGATCTTTACTCGGTATTGGCGACTGGAACCACCTTGTTCGCCGTTGGAAAATACGGCGAAGCAAATGGCATTAAGACGAAGAAAGTGTTCTTTGGCACATATGAAGCACCGTTACTTCACACCGGAATTCTAACATGTTCGGGATTGGCCGCTTCAGTATGATGTGCCTGCTCACAGACAACACCGGCGCGATTATCCCCGGCACAGAAACCGATGCCTTACCTGCTTTGGCCCCGGCTAACCGGGTCTTGAACGAACCTGACCCACACATGGCTGAGTTTCAAGCAGCCCCGTGCGCGTTACTACAAAGACGCAGCTGGCGTAATCGTGATTACTGAATTCGGATTTATTGTGTCTTCGCGCTATTTCTACGCCTTTGACAGATACGGTTTCTTTCAAATGACACGACTTCTTTGGATTCGGATGCAAACACGAATCTTCTCGAACGATGCAGGCATCAACTACAAGATGGTCGAAAACAAAATCTCTGATCGACACGCGTGAGCTATCGCACTATATCTAACACCGACCCGTCTTGCCGGTCTGAAATCGATCTCTATCATACTCTTTGGGTTTCTTGGTCCTGGGCTTCTAAGACCAGGCTTAGAACTTCGGTAGGTTTTACCTTCGTTACTACCGAGGGTGCTTTGAACAGAGAATGGGAACCCATTCTCTGTTTCTATTTGGACCTGTTGCGAAATGCACGTAGAAACAGGGCACGAGCACGCGCCTGTTCTAACTTCTTGTTCAGACGCCCGTTCGCCCGCAGGCGCAGCGCGCGGATACCCGCAACAGAACCAGCAAGGACCGCAACGATCAAAGCCCCAATGTCATCGGACGCTCCCAAATGGAAAGATAGCCCGCCATAAAGCTGCATGGAACGGGCAAAATTATCTTCATTCATGCCGCCCAGGAATAAGCCGATGAGCAAGAGGTGGCAGCCGGAAAAGGGTGCGAAATTCAGCGCAAGCCGCAGACCCCAAGGGACCGAGCAGCAGCAAATTCGTAGCGTTGTTGTGACCTATATACGCGCCCATTCAAAGTGAAAAACAAAATGAACGGGATCAGATAATTGCGGGGATTGCGAGACCTTGCGATATAGGGATGCAGCGGCAGGTTTCAGGATCAACAAGACGGAAATTACCGAGAACATGGACATATGGACAGCCAGAAACATCTGCGGGCTCGTCGATCAAAGGCGTGGCCCCCGGTGTGACGTCAGCGCGATCACGCACCCAGTTAGACATGGCCGTCGTGCCAGACCCCGGGATACCAAGCGTAAGCAATGGCACGAACGATCCGGTTACACGCGGGCGTGTTGGCGTTTCGGGTGCAGCAAGACCTCTGATGGACCCTTTGCCAAATTCGCCTGCTCGTGTTTTGGCCGCGATATACGCTCGACGGCGTACCCAAGAACCCGAGCGATCGTCGCCCCAGCCCCTGCCAGAACACCCATGAAAACCCCTGAACGGAAGGGCGACCGATGACACGATGCTATGGCGAGCCTCTGCGCGGGTAAATGCGCAAATCTTTGATTTCGCCACCGCTGTCGCCCATGTTCTTAGGCTTGAGTACAGAAATATCGCTTCGCAGGAGCAAACATCGCATCGCCAAACGTGACAAATCCGGAACCTCGACTGTAGCTCCATTCATGCCGCCGGAAAGCGGGCATGTTGAACAACGACAACAAGACCGACGCAGGTTGCCATTATCAGGACCAGCACCTCATCAGCAACGCTTTGGCGACCTGACCGTTTTCTGCAAAGGCCGCGATGCGCCGACAGTCCGACGGGGACCATCATTCCTAAGTATTCGCAGAGGGAACAGCAGCGCGACATGAGCTTAGCATCGGGCAAAAATCATCAGCAATATAGCACCGACCGTGTGCCGCCGCGAAATGCGATGGCGCGATCGTCAGCGCCTTGCCCGCTTTGCCCCTGCCATCGGCCATCGGATAGCGTCCAAGTGAGCAACGGGTCCCTGCGACACCGCCGCCATTAAGCAGGATTGGCGATGTCGACCCGCCAAAGATCGCGCCGTAATACACCCCTGCGAGCAGGATCAGCGCAGCGGATGGAGTCACCCAGTTGAAAATGGCAATCCGGATCATGATCGCGATGATCGACATCGGGCCCGAGACCCGCAGATCCCAATGGAACGTGCCTATCAGACAGCCGCCAATGACCATCGCAAGTTTGTGGACAGACAGGCCGTTTGCAGGCCCAATCCAGTATTCTTCGAGCATGCGATCAGTTCCCAAGAAGATGGCAATGGCGCAGAAAAAATCCGAGGATTTCCTGCACTAGATACCAGATGGTCCCGCCGTCAGCAGCGACACAGGGATCATCACCATGCCATCGCGATTCAACCCAGATTGAACGATGACCGGCGACCAGAAGACGGTGGTGTGGGGGATCCAAGAAAACCCCAACGGGCGCAGGCAACAGCGCATAGGCCACCATCAACGCCGCATCAAAGACCGCCTGCCCGAGCTTTGAATCCGGTCAAGACGGCGGTGATCGATCCGCGACATTGCTCTACCCTTTTCAAGGCAGCAGAATGACGAGCGAACAGCAACAGTGCGAGTATCGACAGGATTTTCGGGACGAGCTGGGCCAACTGTTTGCGCTGCATTAAAAGCGGCCAAATTGGCGTCCATTCGTGAAACCACGCGACGTAGCCATGTTAAAGTAAACCAAAAGTTGCTCCAACAGAACAAGAGCGATCCAACGATCCAAGGGCCATGCGACCAATCCCCCACAATTTAAACGTTATAAGCGGGCGGCGCGCACCTATATGCCGCTGCCCGCTTTATTAGGGCTTACAGATAGAATGTCCGAGTCGGGCGCATCGGATCCGCCGATAATCCTGCCTGTGCTTGCCTCATCCAATGGAATGTGCCGCAAATGTGTTCGCAGGGGGCGTCGTGGATGTTATGCCCTACGACCGGTGTGCGGGCACGGGCGCGCTACGGGCCTCCCATTTCTTCCGGGTCGTGCCATACATTCTTTTGATCAACATCCTGATAGGCGCGCACATGTATTTTTCGTCATGCAGAGCTCGGCGAGTGCTGCCATGAAGCCGCGCCAATTGACGAACGTCGTGTCGATGCCTTGTGCTCCATCTCTCATCGATGCAGTCTGGCGACGGCCGGCACGCGCAGTTCTGGGCGCGAAGTATGCCGAGATGATCTTTGGACTCACGGCATCGCTTCCGACAGTACAAATCGCGCACTCAGAGAGCGGAGACCCGTGACTGCGACCCGTTCATCTCACCCGATAGCAACGCGCCATCGCTCGGTATGGCCGACCTGAGCATCATTGAGAACGGTATTACCCGATGCCGTTTCACATCGAGCGCATGCTTGCCTATTTCGGGTGGGAGCCTCAGGATGCTTGCGCTGTCAGTCATCCCGCCCACTTGCCGCCGCAAACGATGATGCCAACGGCCGCCGGGACAGAACCCGCCCACCGAATGCGCGGTGCAGCTCAGCTCCGCGTCATAGCGGCGCGAGCGAAGTCTTCCATCGGAGTTGATCGGGCTGTTCTTTCCAACCACAAGGGCGCGCATAACCACCGATCATCCCCGACACCAACGCAGATCGCGATAGGTCTGCGAAATCTCACCCGTTCAGGCCAAGGACGTGCAAATCTGATGACTAGCGGAGAGCTGGTCTGCGCAGCAGTTGATTGCCCATCAGCGTGCCATTAGTTACTCTCGGCCGTTTTTCGCATGTCAAGATCACGCCTCGTCGGTGTTTCCCGCCCCCAGAGTACCCTACGTTCTGCTTGAACTCGTCGCTCCTGGTCACCTAGACAACTACATGCTCGTGAATTGCGGGTTCGTCCAGTATGGTCTCGTGTTCCCCCGTGCCGCGTGCTGTTCCATCCCAAAACCGCCACTCCAGGGCACCCAGCCGTTGTGCACCTAGATGTGTGAGATGTGTCAATGCTGTCGTCAGGCATTAGTGACTGTCCGCGCCCAGATACATTGTGCTCAGATCGTTCCAAAACCAAGACGTCGCAACAGCCGGTATCACCGATCAGGGGCACGGTTACGGCGGGCCCATCTTAAAAGTCTGTCACCTGTCTTCTCCCTCTTCATAAACGCCGTTATCTCCCTTATCTCCCGTCTGGTCGGACGAGACAACTTGCACGATCAACTGATATATAGACCTTCATCAGCCTTCTTAAACAATGGCACAAAGAGCGCATGAAAGTTGCATCCTTGTCGAAGGATGCAAGTGCCGGAGCGGGCAAATTTGCCGATATCTTTCCATCCCGATGGGACTGGCCTGACGGCGAGCGTGCAGGTATCACCGCGTCTGCGAAAGCGATCAGCGAGGCTGTGTCCTCCGCGGTCAGGGCGGTCGGTGACTACGGATATTAATGATTCTGTGGCTCGACATTTTCATGCTTGCTCCGGACCGAGCGATGGTCGCAGAACTTTTCCAAGCAGGCACCGGGCTGGCCGACAAATGAGCACGCCGGGGTGATCGTTTTGACAGCGCCGCAGTCAGGGTTTCAAGATCGAATTAGGCATGCTATGATTTGGCGCAGGATGATACGTTACCAAGCCTGTTTGATCTACTCGACCGCGAATTGATCTAGTCTCTCGCGTTGGTCGCCGCGTGGTGTGCTGTCGCCGAGACAAAAGGGTACGGCGCAAACCGACAACCCGTTTTGGAGACGTTCGAAAATTTGACCCTGTCAGAGGGTACCTGAACGTCAAGAAGGCACGACGATCAATTTGCGCAAACCGGAAACTGCGATTGCTTGACTTTTGACAAACGGCCAAGGGCGGGTCTTCTCAAAGCAAAAAAACTGTAGATCGGCTGTTTTCGTATGAGTGACGATGTGTTCCGAAAAACGCGGTCGGAGTATATGATTGGGGACGCTCGCAAACATCCGAAGGTCCAGCGTCCAGATCACAACTCTGCGTTGGTTTAGGCTAACAGGCTCGATTCATGACGAATAACGTGCGTCGCTTTGGAGCCACTGCGCCAATCGGCTGGCAGATGATACTGACCGGTGGGGCCGGCCCTTCTTGCGGATGCTGTTGTTCTTTGTGGTACGGGGCTTATGCGACCCAAATAGCGCAAGAGGGTCCAGGACAAAACATTCTCCGGCGCGTCGTCTCCTCCATTCTTGACGCCGCTGTTTTGCGCGACGGGCAGCTGTTGATTGGACTTTCCCTATGCGTCCCTGTCCATGCTCAGGCACATCGGCCGACTATTCGCCTGGACTGTTTCAGTGCTATCGTACGAGGATTGGCGCTCTCGCTGGTCTGTCTGTCTTGTTGATCGGTTAGGTGGAGGCGTTCCTGCGCCTGTCCTCTTAATCCTGTGATCAAGTCATTTTCACCCTGACGATACTTCGACAACGCACATCATCCGTGATCCTCTCACTGCGAGCCGAACTCTGATCTTGGGATCTCGCCGCGACAGGGTCTCGTCAGCGTTGGCACAGACCCAAGATTGCCGCTTGGCCGAAACGTCCGTTTGAACAGGATTTCCTGCGCTCTAAATCGTTCAGCTTTGTTCGGGGCGAGGGTTTCTTCGCCTCCTTGCGACTGCGTCGTTTTGGTCTTTTTGGCAGCGCTCGATACACTATCGGCCAACTAAGCCGTCTGACCACATCCGTGACGCGGCGCGCCCCCGCAGGGAACCTCAGCCCGTCTCAAACCGGTGCCGCTGAAATGGTTCCCACTGTTGGGTCGCTGAATCGCTCATGTCACGGGTGCTTGAACCATCTACCCTCTTAAATCAATCATCGATAGACGTGTCATCGCTCTAGCGGCGGCGCACCCGTGTCCGCACGCGCTGGCCACCGTTGCGGTCTTACGCCAGAGGCCACGTTATCAGGGGTTAGAGAACAGGAAAAACCCGCGACGCCTTGCGCTCCATGATTGCGCGCAATTTGGACCGAAAGC
>Ga0163217_1013320_pt1 | contig 14645 bp, 12 predicted proteins | sample SynspAceP_FD_185933 | JGI IMG/M metagenome (GOLD analysis project Ga0163217, IMG submission 185933) | Saline lake microbial communities from Ace Lake in Antarctica - Synechococcus sp. Ace-P (PacBio error correction) | ecosystem: Environmental > Aquatic > Non-marine Saline and Alkaline > Saline ... | reverse complement strand
TAAATCTTTGTTTCTTAGTACGCGGCGAAGCACTGGAATTTTAAAAACCCCACTTCTTTCAAAAAATCAATGCGAAGCTATTCCAAGCGATGCGGCGATGACAAGATTTGTCAGCTTTTGACGAAATGTAAAGAAAGTTCAAACCTTTCCCTTGCAGTAGAGCAAGAGTACTTCGTGGTGGATAAGGCACTTTTTTCTGCCCACGTCCGGGACTTGGTTATGGCAGGAAGGAACTGTATTCGGCCCAAGTCCAGCACGGTGCGGCAGCAATTGGATGATCATTCACTTTGCGGTTCCATCCCTTTCTCGAGTGGAAGAGCTTCGTGATTGCGTAGAATTCGAGTAGGAAGGCACATAAGTTGGGTATTCCGGTGATGACTCGGTCCACAACGAAGTGGCTCCAGGTCAGTTTGAAGTAGCTCCAGTTTAGAAGAAATCAATAAGGCTACCGATCACAACCAAACTTTTGGATGGATTGTTGATGGAAAAAGCGGCTGAGAAGCAGACTTGAAGAGTTGTTACTTCATGAGAAGCTCATTCGTCAGGTGTGGGTAAACGGGAGCGGAAAAGCACAATAACTGGTCCATTGATTACGATACAGGTGTTCAACTTATTCCAACAAGGCAAATTCTGCAAGGAAGAGAACCTTCAGTTCTTGACCTTTCCTCGTAGCGACGTATCTCAAAAGCGGTTTTGAGGACAATGGCAGATTTGCTTCGAGAAGTATTGCTTCTGCTGTAATGGATTTTAGACTTGGTGCGGAACCGAAGCTCGCACCTGCGAATCATTTGCTGTATTCTAGGAAGAAAACCACTTTACTGAGGGTTCTGATTGAGCTGGAGGAGAATGAAATATTAGATCGAAAAAGGGGATAACATGTATATGAAGCTTGGAATATCCAGATTCCTGAAATCAATCCTCCCCCTGATTAAATACCGATCGAAAACCGAACCTCTCCATGTTGCATTTACTGGAAATAAATTTGATTCCGTGCTGTTGGTTCTTTCAGCCAACGTTGCAGGGATCCAATGACACGTGTATTGAACGTCATGGTAGCAGCATGTCTTTGAAAAACAATGCTAAAAGACATTGAAAGGAAGAGATGGCTGCTGGAACAAGGAAAAGAAGAATAGGAATCGATAAATTGGTACTTCGTAAGTATATCAAAGAATTCTAAAAAGGTGAGATTTGAGGAGATGGCTACTCTGACGAGTGGGCAGCTAAGCAGAAAGAAAGAGGGTTTATCCAACTCTGCAAATTCTACTTGTCCTCTAGCATTAGATGTTTACAAAACGAAGGTGCGAGAGAAGCTGTTTGAAGCGACACAATGTATTGAAAATCATTATAGAACTCATGCGCGTCATGAAATCATGTTTGAAAACTTTATCAAGAAGTTCAAATCGAAAAGCCGCTGTGATGGGAGACCTTGCATGAATCACATTTCGCGATCATGTCATATATCTGTGTATTCAGTCCATAAAAAAATGATCGAGATGCCAACGGATTAAAAGGTCTTGGATTAGATCCATTCTGCAGCGTAGATACAATCAAAGAAGTATTCTGAAGCATATTCCAGGCGTTAAAGCTAAGCGTCATCTTGCAATGATTGAAGCCAGGAAAGCAAATCAATAAAGAACCAGAAATTTCGGAAGTTCAGGCCAAACGCTATCAAAACCGATGTTATTAAAAGGTAAATGCTTTATTGGACAACCGACATCTATTGAGTAGTGCTAGCTGATTATAAGTTTATGGTGCTTTGGTTGACGATGAGTCTTGCCCTTTGGTGAAATACAGAGAGTATTCTTCTTAGATAGTTAAGGCTATTTACAATTTTTTAAGCACATCATCCAACTTGTTAGGAGGCCTTTTGTTGTTTCAAGATGCTTACTGTTGAGTTTTTAAAAACTCAGAGTGATATTGATATTTCTTATTCTTTTCTTTTTTCAAGGCGCGTAATTTTTAAGAAGTGAGATATTTTGAATTTGTTGGTAGGTCGCAGGCTCAGTGTAGGACAAGAATATAGATAGATCTGACATTATTGTTGCTGGTATGCTACGATTTTGTTCGATTTTTTACAGCATCTTATGTTTAATTATATTTTTTTAAATTACATTTCTATTTTATAAAATAAATCGGTTCTAATTTTTACTTAATAGAAAGAAGTTTTTTGCAAGATCGTCTATTTTAGTGAAAAAATAATAGCGAATCTCTTCTATTAGAAATCTGAAATTTTAATTTGACCAAGTATTGTTTTGATTATTTTTGATTCTTACAGAATTTTATTCTCCTGAGATAACTGATTATCAGGCCATAAAAAAACTTTTATTATTTTAAGGCTGTTTAATCCAAATTGTTGATGAGATAATTTCTTTGACACAGTGAGGAGTCCTCGAGGCAGATCTGGAACGGATCGAAGAGAAAACTGAAATCAATTTAATTTCAGCGCATAATTTGTAAACTATGGAGGAAAAGTTGCTATCAATGACTTTTGCTCTTGTGCTAAGATGGGGTCTCACTAGAGCTATTGGCGCAAGCTCAGACAAAGAGTGTCTGGAAGGTGAGTCGTTGGACTGCTCACAGAGTTAGAGCGGGCTGCCTATGCCAGGAGTAACAATCCTGATAAAGGGAATAGACAGGTACACTACTAAATATAGGACGGTGAGTACACGATTTCGGTAAGCCCTAAGCTCAGTGCTAGTGTTTTGCGTTTATTGGATTTGCGACACAGGAATTTACCGTCGGGAATCGTTACTCAATTAAATTTGTTACCGCTTGCTGAGGTTCGAATGAGCTTTTCAGAAGGTGTTAGTGTTACCGCTCTGGGTTATTAGCAAAGGACGAAAGCAACTTTTGGGTTAGGTCAGTTACTCAGGTAGGGAGTGATCTTTTAGTACTCTCGTGAGACCAACGTTCAAACTCTCTGTAGCAGGCGGTTGCTGGCTTTGGGTAGTTGAAGGGAACAAATAGCGCGTCCCAGGTGGAACTCTAAATCACATTAGGAGGGGCTAGCACAAGTTGATCAGCGGTACGGATCTCGTCTTGTGTATTGTGATCAATGGTATTCGCAATGATAACACGTCAAAGAGGGTGCGTGGCTGGTCAGTGGGGAGAGGCGATAGTGGCGATGGGTCATTGGTATCTTGAGGCCCAGATGGATAGTGCGAAACATGAGCTGTTTTGATAGGTCAGCGTGCAGTCGTGCACTATATGTTCAAGAGGCGCTTCAATGGTGTGATTCTGATCACTACCAAAAGAGGATCTAAAGAGGCGGATGTCTGTATGACTTTATACGATGAACATGATGGCCGCTGAAAATGCAGTAGATTTAACTAGATTTTCAGCAAGTAATGGACAAGGTAGCTGGAGGATTGAGCCTGCCAAACAGGCAGCGATGCACAATCCACAGGAGATTGTCTTGGGGAGAAGATGGACGGTAGCCGTATTGGAGTTTGATTGGTAATGCAGTACCGCTTATTCGCCTACTAGCGACGGATATATTATTTTACAGAACAGGACTGAATTTTACGTAGACACAGTTTCTTTATCGTAAGGGGATTAGGAGAAGATGGGTTTGCATTAGAATGTCAGTGTCCCAACTTGGATGCAAAATCTATTGTTCCAAAATAATGGTGTAAATCGTTTGAGCGATCCACAGTTTTGAATGTGGAAGACAAGAATTTATTGATAATAATTGAGTGCTTAAACAGCAATTATCCAATTACCCTCAGGTTGATCATACCGAAGTCGACCCAAGTGTGCCTACCTAAGTGATGCCCCAAGAAGTCCAAATATACTTCTGGCGTTCGTGTGCCCCGAATATCGGAGCGCAGGGTATGGTTTTTGTTCCTGGCTGATAATAGCTGATTACTGGAGGCTGAAAATGGTTTTTAGTGATGGATATCTATGTGACCGAACCGTTACTTTATTGTAATCAAGGATAATGATATTGGAAGAAAAAACGAACTATCTCTGCGATTTCTACAAGAGAATATAGCGTCACCAAGAATATTTTTGCGATGATACGATTGGGTAAATGATCTTCTAATGATGACTTCTATAGCATAGACCTGTTTTGGCTAGCCGTATACGGGGGCAGTTTGAAAAGGTGTTCTAACGGTCGCGGACAATCTCAAACAACAGAAACGAACATTGATGGTATCTGGGCGGAAAAGTTTTGATTTGAACGGATAAGTTTTAAATCTAGATGTGCTTGCCGGTGCAAATATTGGAACAAAACAAATTGAATCTGTAGGAGTAGGTGGAAACAGATTCGGTCCTTCCATACTTATATTCTCCATTCCAACTTAGAGACCATTCTTCAAGATCTATGGATATAATGATTCGTGAAAGTTCATCTGCTTCTTTCTGTTGGAACCTTGGTTACAATGATATTTTGACCGTTAACCACCACTGGTAGATATGATGTCTATAGTAGCTTGCCTATTGAACGAACAATAGTATTTCTCAATTGTCCTTGGTTGAACGGTCTCTTTGGGCGTTTGTATCTTTGATCAGGTTGATTGATGTGCCAGCATTGGTATTTGGTAAGTTTATACGTCCAGTCTTAGTTGCTCGCCAGTTTACTTAGGCGGTGAGCCATTATGTAAGACTTACTCACAGAGCCACAATTTCACGTTAATAGCGAATTTCTGCTAACGTCTTATAACTGGTGAGTACCTCGCGGATCATCTTCCAACATCATCTACCGAATTTTGAACTTTGAAGCCAGTTTACTACAATTGTGAAGTAGAGTTTGCGTGTCGATTCTATAGTGTTTTTCTCATATTAACCGTTAGAGTCTTTGATTATTTGCTTACCGTAACAGAAAGAACTCTCAATGAAATCATGCTCGAGCAGGTTAAGCATAACTCAGGTTCAAACAGTTTGCGGTGGTCGTACAAAATCAGGGATCATATGACTAAAGATAACGAAATGCTATCTTTGAAGGTATTTGACTATTGTGTTGATTCCTATTCAATTCTCTCCGTATATTAATCTTCACTTGGTAAGTGTTCTTTTCAGTTCAACCTGTCGAAGGTTATAGAACAGAATACTAAGTTTACTGATTCCTAATAACAATTCCTGCATTTGCGCTCGGAAATGCACAGAGCTACAAGCTAGTGAAATTGCCCCGGTGGACAGCAACGTAGTAATTTAGATTAGCTGCGTCTCAGATCAGATGCCTATGATTAGTGCTTACAACCGCTGATGGAAGCATCAAAGTAAATGAGGCAGGACTTCCAGTTTCGTGGAGATTTGATTTCAATATGGGAACTGTATTGCCTACCACTTTATGGTGGTATGGGTGAATAAACGATTTTTATATCTACCAAAGGGATTTGTTTTCATTCTTTTGATTGACTATAACATATGGATAACAAAGGTGCTTTCGGGCAAACTGATTCTACTTCGACTTTCAGAGGAGTCCTAAATCAAGTGACAACTTTGTGAGGGTAGAGGTAATATGTGCTGGTGTGACTACTAATTGGGTGGACTGTCACAGTGGCAGAAACCGATACTACTTCAAGCGTTGGCACAAATTGTAAACTAGCACAAGTGGTCGTGGATGGGAGACTTCATCAAGTTGAGACAGTTAAACGCTGGCTATAGCTTTTCTGCAAAAGGTTTGTGTAATACTTCCAGTCTGAAGGGTTTGAGTGTATTCCATTGTGGGTAGAAATTATCGGGTTTTTGATGCGTACAAGCTTAAAAACATTGACCCTGAGGCTAAGTTTTGGCTCTAATATTAACTACACTGGCATTGAAGGGTTCAAAACCTTCTAGCACTAGATCTTTTGGTTTTACTGTTTCTCATTTGAATTTCAAATTGAGTTATTTTAATATGAAAGAAAATATTTAGTTGCTAATTCTTTACGCGGGATTTTACTATCCGTATCGTTTGGGTGATGTGAGATTTTCTGGTGGAAATCAATGACCGATTGCCAATGCCGTGCGGATGAAGCGTATTCGATCCCCAAAATCTGATCCTTCCTACTGTGTGTCCTGTTGTATAGCTTTTATGGCGGCTTTTTGATGATACTGGATTATTAGTGGTGGATGTGCACTTCTTTTCCAGTAGGTATTGTGGTTGTTGTGGTGTTACAAGGGTAATGGGCTGATTCAACTTCTTTACAGGAGGAGCTAGTTACTTACTCTCGAATGCCGATAAATAGTAGTCCTCAGAGGGGGTTACAAACTGAGTGATATATTCAAGATTATGTTTGGGTGGATAGTGGCTTCTCGTGACAGCATCAAGAGTTTTATTCAAATGGCAGGCTCTTGTGTTAGAAAAATAGGATTTACTCAAACTTTGTCAGTGTTGCAGTCGGAGTGTCTGATGATATATGTTAGTACTGTACTCTTTTTGGTCGTGGCTGTTCTGTTGGTTTATGGAGACATTTACCGTTACTCTGAAGCGAGGGTTGAATGGCTGGATAGCGAGGAAATTCACTCAAGTATCTCAAAATGATTCTCAACTGAGCTTATTACAAGCGATGCTTTCTGATCTTGATGCTGAGCACTTTCTTATAATTTACGTGAGTTCAGGCGATCTTAATCAAAGAGACGATGTTCTTTATAAAGGTGATGTTGACTTGAAATTGGAATAAATACTAGGCTATTTTTCGGAATCATGGGTTTGCGTTGTTATGGGCGATGCGGATTAGTGTGATGTCGGAGTCCAGTCTCGGCTTAATGACTTTTACGTTCATAAAAGGCTATCGCTGGGGGGTTTGGGTATCTTTTGCATCTCCTGTCTGGACGAGTAGGTTCAGTTTTAGGGTGCTCATTAGTCAAGCAAATTATTGGTTTTGTATCCCATTCAATTGAGTTGTCTAATGCGCTAAACGTTATACTGACGGATTGTATATGATAGTACGTTTTTCGTCTAAACAAGTTATTAGTTACTTCCTTAATGGCAACATACGATCCTTTCGTTTGTTTCATTAATTTGATGATTAATTCCTTGGTTGCAGGATTTGAATATGTAGGAGAATAATAAGCCTAGTCGCGCAGTTTGTGTTGATAATGACTCCTTGCTGGTTGCAGATTGGATGCCAAATGGCTATGATTGAGAGGATTGGGATTTTGATATCACAAATATATAGGTCTCCTTCCAGGGATTAGTCCAGTTCAACAGTGCTGGGAGGTGGGGTGTGTATATTTCTTTTATATTATCGCGTTAATAATTCTAGGATCCTACTGCAATGTGAACAGAGATCGAAATGCACAGTTTTCATTCTTGACCTGGATTTGCATGAGATCAGTTTTTTTCTACTTGCGGATTCTTGCGGTACAAGAAGTGATTCACTTAGTTCCCGTGGGCTAGCGGAGCTTCGGTTATTATTTATGCGCTGTGGATTACAGAGGGTAGGATGCAATGAGTGTGACTATGGGTTAAAATTCCGTTGAGTGAGGGTGTATCAATTTCTTCCAGGTTCTACACTTCAAGCTTTTGCTTTCGGCAAGATCCATTAGATGTAATTTTTTAGTACTTCTTGCAGCTTTAAAAATGATTTAATACTCAAGATTTGGGGCTTACTACCGTTTCGTGGGTGTTTGCCAATTTCGTGGTATAGAGATCTTGGAATTAATTGGAAAGCGTTCGTGAGTGTATCCCTGTTTTTATCTAGTCCTTAGTCTAATATTTTACTCTGGAAGACTTCTGTCTGTGGTGTGACAATCCCAGGAGAGGCAATTATACCCTTGCTTCTGAATAGCACTTTACGTAAGGCCCAGGCATAAATATTGTGTTAGTGCGGAGGTTTTCTAATATGGGAGGAGATCCTGGTTAAATCCGTTTGGTGGATAAGTTTGAAATCTCATTTAGAATACTTTTTCGATTATTTAATTGCAGATAGAGCGTCTTGGTGTTTTTCCAGGGCCTCTAGTCTTTTTTATTTACCAATCAATTCTATTTTCACTATGCGAATTTCCGTTATTTTTCCTATTTCTTTTGTTTTCTATTTTCTTCGAAAAGGCCTTTTTCCAGCATTGTTGAGAAAAAAAAAAGTAGGCATCGATTACGTTAGCTGGATTGGGAAAGGGAGTGGAGTGCCCGGGGCAAGAGTTCCAGCTGAGAAGGCCTTCCACTCCATAATCAACCTATGCTATTTGGCCAATGTGTTTGGGGTGTTTTATTGATGTGTCTGTTTACGTCTGTGTGAAGGTTAATGGGATAGAGCGATTGATAGCCTGTAAATGTGTTTTCGTACGAAACTTGCCATGGTGCAGCTCAAATATTCGCAGTAATCGCTATCTCTTGAGAAGGTGTGATTTTTTCTATTTGGTGGTTGGAGACTAATGTTTCTAAAGCTTGCTCCCAGCTTGGTCGCTTATAGTCATGTCTCGTGAAAGCCTGAAGGAGAAATTGCACACTCATTTTGCTTTGCTAGGTATTGTAATTTTTTCATATCTAAACGACAATATTGGGGGTATGTGGTGGATGTGGAGAGCTTTGCACTGGATATCACAGGCATTGCTAGAGGCGATGTGTGATATATATATGTGGTGCAGATGATGTATTGGACATAAAGGAGAGTAGTGTTGTATCGCTATGTGTCTCTTAAAAAAGGCGGTTCCGGATGGAAGCATGTGTGGTATTTTCACTTGGGAACGATCCAGCCTAAAAATCTGATTACTTGTGTGAGTACCATGCTACTGGTGGCTTTCTGATAGTGAGTATTTGGTGATAGTGCCTCTCAATGATATCGTTCATTGCAGGCCTAAAATATTTGGACTGAGTGATATATTATGGGATGTTTATTGTACCTGGTTGTGAGTCGCCTGAGTATCAGTGATTTACAGTGGCTCAATTGCGTTTAATCTGTATCAAAGGTCTTAAATCCCTTAAAACGGGCATGCTGAAGGTGAGATGGATAAGGAAAGAAGTCTGGATAGTGATGGTGGAGTTCTTATATTGCTAGTGATTTCTGATCATATCCGCTTGGGATTCCCGCTGCAAAAGATTGGTTCTGTGGAATCCCTGTTTTATGCAAACGTCTGGAGTTGGAATGATAGTGTCCTGGAAACAGATCAAAACGGATCTTTAACCAGTGATTGGTGTAAAGTTTGGTGGGGTGGATAGTGCGCTGTGGCTCGATGTATAAGTTTCGAAGGCGTACTGCCAGAATGATTTCCTCCTAGCGACTTGAATGAGTGTGGGGATCTGATATTATTTAGTGTTCATTATAGGAAGAACCCTTTTTTCTCGTATTTCGTCAGAATTATTTAAAAAGAAAGAGGATGTGATCACTCTATCGAAGTCCGATTCTGGTAATAGCATGAAAATAATGATATAGTTTGTCCGAAAAATGTGGATATGTGGTGCTGTATGGGCGTATTAGTTTTGGGGAATGCTATCTGGAAGATTCCATCCGTAAAATTGTCTTGGTTGTGCAATGGATCGTACCCTCAAGTACAGTATTGGAGAGTTTTTGAGCAGATCCTCTTATTATTTAATCCTTCAAATCGCATCTGAAACATGTCGTAACATTGAATACCTTAGTATCGGAGGGTATGGACATGGTTGGAGGATCATACAGATTCAGTCTGGTCTTCTTTACTTTTATTCCAGTTTAGAGGTAGGTGCATGGTTTGTTCCGATGTTTGCTGAGAAATCATCTTGTGGATACCACAGCTCTGCGGCTGATGTGTATTTTTAATTCCTGGCTTTGGTGCTGACGTTGGGATCGGGGTCCGAGTTGCTCTAACGGTTATCACAAAAAGACATAGCTCCATGTTTGGCCAATGATCGCAAATGCGGTGGGGTGTCTTGGGCCGCGGTTACGAGTTTACCCAATATGGATATGCCGCTGATTCATGGATCAGGGGTGAAATAAATTGAAGCCTCTTCAATATGTGTCAAGTTAAATGATCTGCGTGCTTGCAAATACGTCTTTTCGATATTCCTTCAAGTAGATTCAGTTCACAAAAGATAGCAGAAGCATTCTTATTGGGGAGAATAGGTCTGCGAGGATCTGCCAATGCTTTTAAAAAGAACTCTTAATTGTATATCACTTATGGATAGCTGTTGTGCGTTTAGGGCGTGTCTAAAGTCGTGCCTGTTTTGGTGGTGGACGCGTGAGCTGTTGGTATCTGCTCGCGTCGATAAGTTCGTGCTGATGGATTATGATGGAGGTACCATAGCTGGTTGTGGGGTATCTGGAAGCCAAATAGAGGTGCATCTTTCAATCTTTCTATGTTTTCAGGGGTAATGAGAACGGATGAGAATCTCAGAAAGTCTCATTATAAGATCCACTTAAGCAGAGCATATCGTATATGTGCTGTATTCTGGAATTCTCAAAGATGTGGAAGAATTTTCCTGTGTTCCCTAATTTTGATTCTTTTGGTCTTTCCAGTTCTGAATGCTGTCTTAGTTTTGGTGTGTGAGAGAACCTATGGATATATTATATTAAAGGTTGGGTCTTGACTCGTATACTCGTGAGTATATTAACCTGCCCTATCTACCCATATCTGATTGAGCAGAGACGGCTGTTTGGCGCTGGAGATTAAATTTTCTGATCGCTAGTGTGTCCGATCATAGCTAGCCTTTAATTCGGCGCATGTTCAACGTTTATATAACAATGTCTAATACCATGAATGTTTTCTCTATCCTTTTAAAAAATCGTTTGTTTATTTTTGGCTTTAGCGAGCGTGTGGTGTTAGGGTTCTTTCTAGATGCTTAGCTCCATTATAACGAAAACTATGAACTCGTATTTTGCTATTAGTGGATGATAGTCGCATTGCGGTCTTCTTTTGTGCCGTATTCCTGCAGGGCAGGGCGAATGTTACTCCAGAACTGGGCTTGTATCATCGAGTAGAGAAGGTTGTGAGGTGTCTGAGTCTGGGAGGGGATGCTGACATTCTGCCGCGTGGTGTTTCAGCAATATAGATTAAGGCTCACGATGATAAAATCTCTGGTGTAGGTTTGACGGGAATTTAGAGAGCTTGGCTTTAGCGAATAGTGTGACTATTGGTGGATCTAGAGGAAACTTTGCATGGCTAACCGGTGTTGGGTGAGTTAATACACTTTTTGGAATCGAAAGTGGCCATGAACTTGTCATTCGAGGATAGATGTGCCTCCAAGACTCCCAAATTCTACTTCATATCTAAGAAGTATGTATGTACTTTGGTGTAAGTGTTTACTTGCGTGGTGCTGTGGGTGGCGGTGGTAGTACCGAGAGTGACAAATGGGCAAGGTGAGCTTAGGTTCATAAGTATTGGAGGGGAATTGAGATCATTGTTATCTGTTGCTACGCTGTGTAATCCGATGCGGACCAAATTGGGAGATGTCGCAGCGACCTCAGGGTTTTGCCCTATCGATGGGGAAGTTGGATGCTGTCTGGAGGAGTGATTATTGGGGAGAGAATCTATCGCACCAGCTAAGGCGGGAAATAACATTCATTCAAGACGGTGTGTTTGATTTAGTGGCGGCGCGCACTTCAGTAGTGGTATGTGGATGTAAATGGAGTAGATTTAAAGGACGTGCCCAAAATCCTGCGAATTGTACGATCTGAGATCTTTATTTGTCTTGCTGGCATTGTTGCCCAACGCTGGATCCTTAACTCACTGATAATCGCCGACTTTGTATGTTAGTAGATATTGTGTGCATATATAGATTGCTCGTTACTACGGGAATAATTTGTGGTTTATTTCGCTCTTAAATCGGAGGATTGAATTTTTTATTCTATGATTCAAAGGGTTTCTCAGAATTAGTGAGGGTGAGTAGGTGATGATTTATTACCTCAACATCTATTGAGGATGATCTGCCTGTGGGAAAGATGGTCGAGTGCATCAACCAGCTGTCTTATTAGACGCTCTGCTTCTGACTACAATAGGTTAGTGGTTTTGTCTGAGTTTCAGGTACATGCGTGATGTGTAGTTCAGGATAACCAATTTCTCTGGTGACTTGAGCGATGTTAGTTGAAGGTATTCCCTATTTCGTGAGTGTGTATGTGCTACCTTGATTCCATTAATACATTCCGGTTGTTAATCCAGTGACTTATAGTTGGTTATTTGGGCATTGTATTATTTCATTCGGTGTGTATCCTCTATAGTGCGTTGATCCGAGTATGACAGTCTCTCTAATCCAGTGATTATCCTACTGGTGGAGGGTGATTGTGGTGGTGAGTTTTAGCTACGTAATTTGATTCTCGGATCACAAGAAGAACTGTCTCCGTGGGAGTTTGCAACCTGCCGTAGATTTTTATCAAGATTCGAGTCCGTCTTACTCAAGTGTGCGCGTTTTTGGGTCGGCTTTGTAATCTCTCTGATAGATCATTCATGGTCTTGATCTTAGCTGTAGAAAAGTGGTGTGTGTTCGGTGTTCTCTCGCGATATACGTGCAATGTGTGGTGCCATCGCGTACTCCGAGGCCACCGTTAAGTGAATTCAGGGTGAATCTTAGTGACAAGCCTGGGCGGGAAACCTTTTGGCCTAGTGTGTTAATGTTGCGTTAAAATAGTCAAGAAAATTGTACTCCAGGCTATGAGGAGTTTCTATCCGTTGGTAGCAGCAAGTGTCGTTTTGGATGCAATGGATGCTTACTTGATGCGCGTGTTATTTGATGTGGTTTCACTTCAGTATCCGTTCTATTTTTTGAGGGGGCAATTCAGTAAAGGAGTCGGGCTTAGGGAATACTGAAAGGTGGTTCGTAGGAGTTCACGTATCTCTGGGCATATATTCAGACTTGTTTTTATCTCTTTTGGTTAGAGATATATATATATGTGGTGGGTTTATGGTGGTTTGAGGCCAATTTTTGTCTCAGAGTTGATAAGATGTTGTTTGGGTGGTGCTATCCGGATTGTTAGTTGTTATATGATCTGGTGGAGGAATGTGCCGATGTTTTCGTTCGAAGAATAATCTTAACATCCTATTATCCTATCAGCCGTGGTGTGCTTGAAAGTGAGCACAGTCTTGTAAATTACGATAGTGCTGTATCGGCTCATAGGAACTGCATATCTGTGAAATAGATATTAACTCTTTGCTGTGATTGTGTCGGCTTTTATGTTAGGTGGGGGTGGGGTTACTTGTGTTAGTGAGTACTAATTCCTTTTGGGGTACGAGGTTGATTGGGGAGGCACAATTACAATGGATTCGCAGCGGTTTTTAATTTTATTAAATGAGGAAAATCTTGAATTTCAGGGAAGGTTATTTCGAGCACCTTACCCCAGAATCATATCTCGAATCTTTTCTCCTTGACTTACTACCATTTTCAATTTTTCTGCGTCCCGAAAACGTTGAATTCCACCATAAGTCTTGAAATAGCAGCTTTCTCTCTGAGAGCCAGTAAAAAGAAAGGATTTAAAAGGGCGCTCAGGGCACCACCCAGTCCAAAAAAAAGAGTTTCGGAAATATCATAATGAAAACTCATAATATCTCCAATCTAATAACCAGTTAGCCACTACCGCAGAAGCTCGATGCAAACATGACTGCCAGTGGCCTGAAGTGTATTCAAGGAAAAGGAGGAGTGAGGGTCTAAAGCAAAGGCTTCCAAGTTGGATCGTAAGGTATTGATTAATAACCGGTTTCAGGTCGAATCGATCGGTTTTTCGTATTTTTGGGCTTTCCAACAAAGATTAAAAGCATCATGAAGTGTTCAAACCTACCAAAGCATGCACATAGGCTGTTTCAGGCAATAAATGATAGTGCATATTCGTTGACTTGCGGCATCCCTGTTATTCCCGATCCAAATGCTCCACCGTGTGAAGATCATTTTCTGATCCCGTATGGCCATGTGTCCGGTGAGAATTCCACTTGACAGGGATTGCAATTCCTGCCAGGAATTGGCTATTAACTTTTTCTTCGGCACTGAGCTTTTTGGTTGACTTCATAGACTTCCCTATCAATTGCTTTTCAAGATGCAGAGCCTTTTTGCCAATCAAAAAGTAAGCCATTGGTTTTGGCTCAACATTCGTGGACAGATTTTGGATAAAGAAAGGTCGAAATTGTTTTCCATTCGGTTGGTTCCACCGCCGCCATATAGGCAGGAGGGTCGGATTACCAAAATCCAGGTCTTGCTTAGGTGTGTATCGATTGTTAGGGATAGGAAATAGCTGTAGGTAACCGCTTTTCTTTGCGATAGTCATGACTTGTTCTTTACTTCGGCTAAGTCATTATGCAAAGGCAACTTTATGAATTTCCCATTCCTTTGTTTGAAATCGTTTTGCTTTGAGACTTTCACTGGATCCATTTTTCTGCTTTTCCTCCCCCTCAATAAATAACCAAGAAAGGCATTTAATCGCCCTTCGCCAACTTTAACATTCGCCAAGAAATTGCCGCAAATTCTGGCGGGAAGGAATTTCCTGGTCGGAGGGAAGCTCCAGTTTCAGTCCGGTAAGATAGAGCTAGCATCTTAAAAGCGGTTGATACTTGAAATTCCGTACCCTTGCTCTCGCATCGATTTAAATAGAAGGCTAATCGTAAAGCATCTATTGCATAAATACGAAACCGCAACGGTGGGCTAGCCACATCGGTGGACCATTACTTCCTGTAATTGTGAAATAGCTGTCTCAGCGTAGGTTTTTGGCCAGTTTACCGGTTTTTTTGGCGGTCCCAAAAAGGGAAACCTGTTGATCATGGATAAAATGCCTAAAATTAGAAAGGGATATGGCCAATGGTAGCTTTTGCCATTTCAATTGATAAGA
>Ga0163217_1079575_pt1 | contig 14646 bp, 5 predicted proteins | sample SynspAceP_FD_185933 | JGI IMG/M metagenome (GOLD analysis project Ga0163217, IMG submission 185933) | Saline lake microbial communities from Ace Lake in Antarctica - Synechococcus sp. Ace-P (PacBio error correction) | ecosystem: Environmental > Aquatic > Non-marine Saline and Alkaline > Saline ... | reverse complement strand
GTTAATAATAAGGTCTGATTTGAGGAAGTAAAATATTTTTAAAAAAGAAAGCCCGCATGATATAAAAACCATATCAGCAAGCATTCCTATAAATTACCAATAAATGTTCCGAGAAAAGAAAATTGTGAAAAGTGTTATTGAAGGAGTACTTAATAGAAAGCGCAATCCACTTCCTAAGCCCCTCCTTAAAAAGGACCCAAAGAAATTGCTTCATTGCATTTAATTTTTTATTCTTGTATAAAGTAAATAAAAAATTACCATACCCATAAGGTTTCTTTTAAAAAATTTGCATTGATTGTCATTCAATACATATAAGGTTAGTATTTATACAAAGATGCACATAATTTCTTTTTAACCTAGATTTAAACTGCCTTTTTAATTATTTCGAGTTAATTTTAAATCTAGGCGGGAAGATTACTGTTGTAGATTCTGAAATATTTTTGACGGACTTTTCTTTCTTTTCGGGACTACTGTTAAAAAACTAACTAAAAAAAGCAATGTGTTCTCATTACCAATAAGAAACTTAATAGAAATTACTGAAAAAAGTTACCATACAACGTAAACGGATTTAGTTTACCAAACGCCAAAAATTACGCCCTTTTCGTATATTTTACGCTGCAAAAATCCCAGGAATGTTCTAGTGCTGTGCTTTTTATTATGAAGCGATATAATTTGTTAATTTTTTTAAGGAAAAAACTAAATAAGAAAATTAATATTATTAATGAATAATGTGAAGAAAAAAAGTCCTACCCATTTAACCTCCTTTTGTAATTTTTTTTTATGGAGTTTCATGTCTTTTTGATAGGCAATTATGGTAATTACTACAAAGCGACAAAAAAAAGACCTGCAAAAATTAATTGATCCGGCGTACCTGAAACATATTTTCTATTTTACGCAAATCTAACTTTAAATAATTAACAATTATTGAAAAGTAAGAACTGAGTGCGCGGTAGAATTTGGTTCCATATTCTTTTGGGTTAGCGGTCTGTTTTCAAAGAGCATTTAAGGCAATTTTGGGAAAGGATAAGGAATTTACTTCGCTTTAATTAATGGATGAGGAGAAACAATGAATATTTAAGAGGCTGCTACCAATAATGATGTGGTAGAAAGTGCTTGATGCCCTTTGGAATATGCTTTATATATTGTGTCGGACCATTACTGGAGCACGGAATGCAATTACAAAAATAGAAAGATGTTTTTGAGGAAATTCAGGAAGGAAGTAATATGAGTTAAATTAGGGGGAAAAGATGGCAAACCAATTTACAAGGGAAGATGGGAAAGTCCTAAAGGGCCAAAATTATTTTTAAACCCAATATAGTTGATATTTGGGATAAAAAATAGCCTAGAAAAATAAAGAATTCAATCTGTGAGTTAAAAAAAAAGGCCCCTCATCCTTTAAAGAAGAGGGGGCCTTGTCATAATGAAAATGGTATTATAATTATTATACCTTCCACTTTGATATCTCCAACCAAATGGGTTATCTTCGGCCTTATTGTATTGTTATATCGAAGCGTTTCTTTAAACAAGAGGCATAACTATTTTCTTTTATATTCTGGCAGATCATTAATCCTTGTTCTGGAATCCAAAAAAGTAGCAATAGGTGAAATTACAGCCGCATACCTTGCCTCCGAACATTTCTTTCAGAGAAACCCGTTTCTTAGAGGCTTCAACAAACCTCTTTTACAGTTAATTTTCTAAAACCTCCACATTTATTATTTTCGTCTTTGGCAATGTCTATGATGCTCTTTCTGGTAATACCGTTCAATATCCTATCCACTAGTAGGGCTGGTAATTTAAAGTGTCATTTATCCTTATGAAAAAATATTTCATGGCTCCGGCCTCCTCAATTATATTCGTTCGGTTTGTTATCAACAGGTCCCAAATTACCTTGATATAGCCTTTCTCAACTGCCAAGTGGCTAGGGTAAAATTTGTCCAGGCGTAATACCGCCCGGCCTTGCAAAGCCTACACCGCCCATTTGCAGAATCTGGCGAATATTTTTCTTTCTATCAAGACTTTAACTTTGCCCGGCAAAATAAGAGTCCCCCAGATGGAGAAACAAGCCAATAGATTAAACTTATTACTCGCTAGAAGGTGAGGCGTGGAATCCATTGCCACTGGCCTAAACACAAAAGGTCTAATGTACAAGGGAACTTTCCGGTCCTTAGTCGCGAACCAATTTAGTTGTCCAAACTTTAAAAGTTGCCTTTTAAGCCCTCCATAAAGTAATCTTCAGGGGAATTCTGCATAGCCCAGCTCTTGGACGAAAAAGTTAATTCGTTTTGCGTTTCAAATGGACGAAAAAGCCAAACAGTTTTGTCTTCATCCTTGTAGGCTTTTCATTCCTTCAAAAAAACAGATTTGCCCATAATGGAAATTTTAGCGGGATGCGTCCAGTGTAATTCGGTTGATATGGAACTATTGTAGGGAGTTCCCAAGCCCCGTTCTTATAATTACAGATCATCATATTGATCTGTAAAATCATTTTCCCAAACGATAAATTATCAAATCTACTTTATCAAATTTTTGAACTTTAACTTTCTCAAACTATTATTGAATTAAAACAGTTTGCATAAGAGATTTAAATGGTAAAGCAATAAAATAAGCAAATATCATTAGTAGATACTTCTTTTTCGCTAAAAAAAATAACCCAGTTTTGAAAGTTGATATTAATTCTGGCTATTATGAAATAATTTAACATTTTGATTTGCCATTTTTTTGACGTTTACCGCTTGTAAGCCACAAAATAAAACCCAAGGAAAAACCGTGGGAAAGTAAAAACTAGGAGTACTTTGGAGACCAAATGCTGAATTTTAACGCAGTGGACATGTAAGATAATGCTTGAAAAATTATCCAAAAAAAGGCCACGTCCGCATACACTTGTTTGCCAATTTATGTTCGCGGTTACAGAAGGTTTGGCAGCCTAAAAGGCTGTTGAAGAAATTGGAATGCGTAAACGCCGAGGGTAGGGAAAGTTTGGTGAAATTACAAGATTATTGAATTTTTTATGCCAAGGATATTTTGGGTAAAACAATCCATCGTAAATGTTTGGCCTATATTGAGGAAAGTAGTACGTTGAAGCCCAAAGCATATTGCCTGATGATGGCGGGAAATCAAAGAAGAAAATTGCCGAAATAAACTGAAATTAAAGAAAACCTACGCCCTTTGAAGCAGATGGTGTAATTTGATAAGAAAATAATTTGAAAAGGAAAAAATTATTACCACAGCAGGACGGATCTAAAAAACAATTCAAAATTGAAGAATTGGAACGAAACAGTACCATTCTATTCATGGCGCTGTCCAGGCAGGCCTACCATGTCTTTATAAGAATGGCTTATTCCCTTTTCCCATGATTCGGTCGATATCTATTTTTGGGAAATTGGTTTCGGAAACTGGATTAAAAACACGCTTATAAACTTTATGAATCGGATTAAGGCAACGTTTGGAAAGTTACTTATAAGGGTGTTGAAGCTTTATCCCGTGCTTCCGGAGGCGAATTAGACCAGTTGCTAAGCTGGAGCTCTGAAAGCCAAAGGAGTTTGAACAGTAAAAATCAATTTTTTTTAAGATGCACCAAAAACTTCATGGGCGAGAATTGGCATCAAATTAGGATCCAATTTTTTTCTTTATAAAACAGCCAATGGATTTTAGGGAAAATATCGGTGAACATTAATACTATTGATCTATATTATTTTGATGCTTTTGGTGCGCCGGGTACAGCAGAGCTTTGGACGGAGGATGTTTTTGCCTATAATGTTCAAAGCATTGAAAAAAAGCATGCCGTTTTGCTGGTAAACTTATTCCAGCAAAGGGAAGTGTTAAGGAGAAGCATATGCAGGCTGTAGGGTTTGTTGTGGAACGATTGCCAGCCCTCCTGAAAAAGAGAAAATGGCTCCAGGCCTTAAAGATCATAAATAGTAATCTTGTATTATGGATTATTTAAAACGATCTACTAACCGTTAGATTGTTAAACCTAAACAACTTAAATACAAAGTGCTTCAATATTAAAAACCATTATATTTATATCTAAGTTGATGGAAGATAGAAAAATGATAGAAAGCGATATAGAAGGTTTAGCTAACGGGTGCAACAGGTTGGTGGGGAGTGAAATTGTAAATTTGTTGTAAACAAAATAATATTTCGGTTAATTACTTGACCACCAGTAGAAAACAAAATTGTTTCTCAAACGGACCTTATTAATGGCTATTATTGGAATCCCAGCAAGAATGAAATAGATGTTGATTGTTTTGAAGGGTAACTGCAATAATCAATCTGGCTGGAACAAGTATTTCCAAAAAGATAGGACAAGAAAATAAAAAAAAAGATTACTAAACAGTAGGGTTGATTCCTTAAGGACTTTATTGGGGCTATACCAGAAGATGGTATGACACTGTATTAAAATAATTTGTGTCCGCTTCTTCCATAGGTATCTACCCTAATTTTCCTTGTCCCACTATTATAAGGAAGATGAGGGTAAATATGATAACAGTTTTTAGGGGAGGTAAGTAATTCCAAACTTGGGAGAAGGGAGGTTGATTGCGTTGAAAAAGTTAATACTTAAAAAACCCGCCAAAATTAGGATAGATTGGTGGTCTCTAATAAGGGGGGGGGCTTTGCCTGAAATAGCTAAAGCCTATAAAATCGTTACTTAGGTCGCGTCATTAGTGTTCTGGCTAACCAAAATGGCAATTTGGATTCTCTCCATGATTTGGGTTAGAATATTTCTACACGTTAATGACCAAAGAGCTTTGAACGGGAATATTTAACGGGGTAGCTCAAATCCGCGTTACTAACGTAAAGCTTACAAAAAAGAAATTGGCAGGAGTTTTAGAAAAACCGCTTTTTCTTACCAATATTCCTAAAACCGTGTATGCGCATGGGTTTTGGGTGAAAAATGTCATATTTGCTATTTGTCAGCAGCGCGTAAGTTTGCTAAAAAAAATTGAAAAATCAGGATTTCGATTTTATTCTATCCAAATATATTGTAGGGCCTTAGAAAAACAATTTATAAGGAGAAGGCGAAACATAGGACTCAGGGATACAGCTTTATGCAGAACGGAGTTCATTTCCTAGGGATACATGGAGATTGTAAAGATTGTGGAACATCCGTCATTGGCGGATGTTTTTTTTATAAAGTGTTAATGACATTTGACATTTTTAAAGAATTGGCAGTACTTTTGCCACTCAATCGGAAGTATTATAAATGTATTTTAAATGAGCAACGAAAATAAAACAGAAGAAATGAAGATGATGTTCTAAATAATTTAGAAAATCAAGACGTAGGAACAAGACGGTTCATCTGTTGGGAACGAGGCGATTTAGAAAAATGGAGAGAGCTTAGTCTTTGAAGAGCAATTACAGTGAAAGACCTTAAAAAAGGAAAAGACAAATTTTTGCGTCTTTTTTGCATGAGGTTCGAGAATTACAAAAGACGGACTTCAAAGGACAAGGATAAGATTTGTTTAAAAAACGGCAGGTCAAGAAGTTTATAGTATCCTTATTACCGGTAATCGATGATTTTGAGCGCTGCAGTAAGAAGAAAGTTTCCAAATCAGGAGGATTCAGGAAATGTTTAAGGAGTTGGAATTAATAAAGACAACAAGTCAAGGAAACTTTAAAAAAAATAAGGGGTCTGGCAGGGAATTGCGAGGTTAAACAAGAAGTGATGCCTTTCGATGCAGAGATTTCACGATGCCATCACACAGATTTCCAGCTCCAAGCAAAAAGTTGAAAGGTAAAATTATAGATGTAGTTTGAAAAGGGTTTTAAACTGAGGGGATAAAAATTATACGCCAATCCCAAAAGTGGTTGTTGGAATTTAAAAATATTTTATGAAGGAGGGCTATTTATTGAAATCTTGCGGCATGAAAGAATGCTACAGCGGCAGAGTAAAAGAATGCTTATCGCTAAAAAAGCCAAATATAGTATCATTCCCTGACAAAACCCAGGGGTTTGACGTAAAGGGCCGAGGAAATGTTTAAAAGGCAGCTGAAGGTCTTATGAAGTTCTTCAGTGACCCCCAAAATGAAGGCACGTTATGCATCCAATACGGACATGGCAGCCTTTGAAGGGCGGCGGTCGGATTTGGCGCGGCGGAATGAACATTGGCATGACATTTTTAGTCAGTTACGGCCGATATATTTGGGTGGCGCTTTTCGCCGGTATGGCGGTTGTGGCGGCGTTAGTGGTTTCTCTAGGACTTGTAGCGGCGCCGGCGGTTTGGTCAAAGACGTGTTTAAGGGAAAGTAAACCTAAGAATAAGGGTTAAACTAACCCTTGCGAGGAAATTGCCAATGGGTAGAAAAAGAAAAATTTAGGTAAGGCAGGAAAGATTCAGGCAAAGGGGTTAACCTACCAAACCGTGGCGCCTGTGGGGGTCGTGGGCAAGTAACCAAAATCACCAATACAATTCTGGAGAATGCAGACGGCAGCTACCTGTACGCACTTGATGGGTAGTGACAACATGAGTTCGATAAGAAACCTAACCGATGGGATGCCAATGGGTTTAACAGTTTCCGAGGAAACTGTCATAGTGTTAATATCTTCCCCGCAGGAGTTGAAGGAACGGTTATGCAGTCCAAAGTGCCCAATAAAGGAAACGATGCTCCGCCGGAAATGGGGTTCCGGGCGATTTGTTGGTGGCTATTGAGACGGAAGAGCAGTGAAACCCCTAAAGAGGGAAGGCCATAATCTACATTACGACCTTTATATCAGTATTTCCGAAGCCTGTATTGGGTACTCAAAAGAGATCGACGCCTGTTGGTCGGTAAGGTGAGATCAAATTGGAGCCAGGGATACATCTGGCAAAAAATTCTTAGTTAAGAGGTAAAGCGTATTTCTTAGCCTTATGGCGATTATGGCAGTGGGGATTCTATTGGTTACATGTCATTGATCTGGACGCCCAAGGAGTTGAATAAAGAGCAAAAAGACCTTTTTTGAACGTATTGCAGAATAACGAAAATTTTGAACCCAGACCAGAGAATAATCGGATAAATCATTCTTTGAAAAGGTCAAGGGATATGGTTCTATAATAGTAGTAATTAAGTTAAATAAAAAACGTTATATTTTGAGTTAATGTGGGAAACCAATATTATTTTTCTTTTTTCAATAGCCAATTTTTTTCCCATCCTTGATTCGTTAAAGGGTGGGTTTTGTTTTTAGTTTTCAACCCCATTTTATAAGCTCCAAAGGAGAAGAAATAAAGATGGGATTGGTTGGGAAACTAATCCGCCCTTTGGCGGATCTTCCACGTACCCCTGGTGCGGTTTATGTGAGTGAAACCCCGTTTTTATAAGCCCCGAAAGGGCTGCAATAAAAACGCGCAGGTTGAACTAATCCCGCTCCCTTGGCGGGATCTCTTTGTTGTAGTGTCCGAACAAGCCCTAAAAAGGGGTGCAATAAATGATGGATGTTGAACTAATCCCGCCCTTTGGCGGGATCTTCATTCGTTTACCCCGGGTGGGTATGTTAGTGAAAACCCGTTTTTATTAAAGCCCCGAAAGGGGATGTAATAAAACGCGGCCAGGTTGGAACCTAATCCCGCCCCTTTCTGGATCTCTTTGTTGTAGTGTCCGCAAGCCCGAAAGGGTGCAATAAACGGCGGCCAGGTTGAAAACTAATCCGCCCCTTGGCGGGATCTCTTTGTTGCTAGTGTCCGCAAGCCCTAAAAGGAGCGAAAATAAAAGATGGCATGGGTGAACTAATTCCCGGCCCCTTTGGCGGGATCTTCCACGCTTACCCCTGCGTGGCGTTTTGTTAGTTGAAACCCTGGGCTTATAAGAGCTTTCAAGGAAAGCGAATTAGAAATGGATGGTCCCCTTGGGGATCTCAACGTTTTAACACGGGTATTTTTTTTTGCTGTAATTTGAATAGTAGTTGTTTTTTAGGAGGGGATAATGAGTCATTTATCGCTTTTCATTTATTCTTCTTTTTTTTATGGATTTTTATTTCAAATTTTCACTTTGGGCCTAAAGCTTATCAATATCCTTCTAGTGTAGAATATATAAAAAAGCTTTTAAAAGGAAGTAATTTTATAAATATTCCAGCCTATCTCTTTAAATAGCAATTAATATATCTTTTGAGGAAATTAGCGTGCATGAATAATATCATTGGGCTCAGCTAAAGAGGTTCTAAAGCAGTTTTTGGGAGCCATTATAGCTCTCAACAAAGTTTCATAGAAATTCCCAAGAAACAGTATCTCATGGCTTGCTTGGTCCTAACGGACAGGGAAAGACTACTTTAAGTACGGATAATCAATCAAACATAATTCTTTCCGGATCAAGGGGAAATTTTTTCTATTTGATGGAAAGCCCTTGCAGCCCAATCACATATCCATGATCGGGGTATTTGCCGGAGGAAAGGGGGACTTTATTAAAGTATGAAAGTGGCGAAGCATGGTCCTTATATTTCTTGCCCAATTAAAAGGACTCTCTCTAAGGCAGATGCAAAAAGCAGATTAAAATATTGTTTGATCGTTTGAAATAGGGATTTGTACTGGTAACAGAAAAAAATTCAGGAACTTTCAAAAGAATGGCTGCAAAAAGATCCAGTTTTCGTCACAGTTTTGCCACGAACAAAGCTTTTAAGTTCGCATGAGCCATTAGTGGGTTCGGACCCTATAAATGCCAATTCTTATAAAAGGATTGAAATTCTTTCTGCTTAGGGAAAAAGGGCACATCCCATCCCTATATTTTCCACACATAGAATGAATCTGTAGAGAATTATGTGACTATTATCGCGCTAATACACAGTTCGGAAAAAATTATTGGATGGAAGCTTAGTGATATAAAAAAAAGCTCTATAAGAACCAAAAACATTTATAAGTAGGTTTGGGGTGCAAAGCCCCAATGGACTTTTGGAAGACTTAACAGGATAATTGCAAATTCTTTCCTCGGAAATTTTATTGTAGATGGGCGGGCTACAGTTTAAACTTCACCGTGCCAACTGCCCACGATGAAACAGGCCCCTTTTGTTATTTCACATTTATCGCGGCAAGGCAAATGTCAAATAATTTCTCGGAAACAAAATTCCATCGGCCAACGATATATTTATTAGAAAACCGTTCCAATCCAAATAATATATATGGGCCAAGTTGTCAACTCATCATAAAACGAGAGTATTGTAGCCAAAGGTTAGGAATAAGTCCTTGTGATCATGACCATTTTTGAGATCACATCCTTAATGTGGGGCATGGTTGATTCTTACTTGTTTACCCTAAGACTAAGTTAATGATAATGAAGTAAGGGACTAATTGGACTAGCGCTAGCTAAACTCGTAAACCGGAGTGTTAGTAACTATTTTCAAGATTTTCAGGGTACCGAAAGTACCTCTTTGTAAGACTTAAGGATATAGATTTGGAAGGCTGCCAAGGATTCTGTTCAAAATTATGCGGGATTTTATGGATTGCTTTATATCCCAAACGAAATTGGACTTGAAAAGGTGGCTTAGTAGGTTTCCTTCTTTTATACTAAGGAGCCTCCTGGTACTAATGTTTGGGACCAATTTGGAAAAAAATGTATTTGAAGACCGTCTACGATGCGAAGATTACAGGAAATTAGCGGGTTTCGGTATCCGATTTTGAAAGTGTCGACAACAATTTTTCAAATTAATACAGCTACCGTATTCCCGGAGATCGAACCTGAAAGGTATAACCGAAATAAAGGCCTAGAGGAGGGGGATTGGGGTACCTAATAATGATGTTCATCATTATATATGGTGCGATTTGTATGCGCAGCTTGTAATTGAGGAAAAAACATCAGGGATAATAGAGGTTATTATTTCTTCTGTAAAACCTTTTCAGCTGGATGCTAGGGAAAATAATAGGACCTTTTCTTTGGCTGGAGTTACCCAGTTTGCCTTATTTGGATCATTTTTCGCCTTTCTAATGTTTGCGAGTGTTGATTCCTCTGGTTTTCGATATTGATCCTTCAGCTTTTAAATTCGGAAGCTGCTTTAACGCCCAGGCCTGATTGGGGAGCAGCGTATATGGCAAACATTCGGATTCCGCAATTCAATTGTATGCAAAGAATACTTTTTAGGATACCATTGGAATTATGCTTAGTTGTTTTTTGGTAATCTATTTTATCCTGGGTTATTTAATTTTATAGTTTTCGAATATATGCCTGCAAGTGAGGGGGCTGCTGTGCATAATGAAACAGGGACACACAAAACAGTTTATATTTCCTATTATTCTACCATTTAATGTTGGCCATTTATGTTGCGGGTTCTGTTCTGTTTTAATAACCCACAAAATGTCCTATAGCCGTGGCGTTTTCTTTATTTCCTTTGACCTCGCCCATTGTGTGATGAGCGTTTGCCAGTGCATAGGGGAAAGGAGGGTTCCCTATTTGGGAGGTGTAGCATCTAAATTTCACTATTGATTATTACTTTTATCGGTATCGTATGGTTGCTGCAAAAATTTATAGGGTCGGAATATGCATGTACGGTAAAAAACCATCCTATAAAAGACCTATTTAAATGGCTGAAATATTAGAATGCGAAAGAAAATTTAAAGAATTATTGTTAAAGTTGTAAAATGAATTTCCTGCTTACAAGAAATTTGGCCTGGAGAATAAGGTGGTCAATAACGGCCCGTTACCTTATAATTATTATTATTCTGTAATTGTAGTAAACCTATTTGCCTTTTAAAAATTGGTTCACAGATTGGTTACGGCAAAGTTACCGAGGAGGGATAAGAATAAGTTTATAAAGCATTTTTGTGTTTTTAAGATAATCTCCTGCTTCCTATCTATAATGTTATCGGTCTATTCTTCAACCTTCCGGCGGTTAATCTCACTTGTCCTGGTTGGACTGTGCATCTGCCGCGTGTTTGTAGTGTTGGGATTTGCACTTTCAATATTTGTCCAGGATATTATTTCGGGAATCTTAATCATTTTGGATTCAGTCTTTGGCGTGTAGGCATTATTATGATGGGTTAAATCAAATAAAAGTGGCCAGGTTCTTTGAAATTCGCTTAAAAGGACCAACCATAGGGACAGCCTTTCACTCTAGGGAAGACAAGGTACATCATAATTCCTAACCACCAACTTTTTAACACGGATAGTATTTTATAATTATACCCAAATCATTAAAAAGTACCATGAGAGAGCGTTTAAGATTGGGGTGCTTTAATGGAGCGATGTCTAAGTTTAGTGTGACCAAATATTGGAATAAGATATAACACAGTGATCAAAAAGGGCGTTTTAAAAAACCTAAGCCTTTGTGCTAGTTTGAAACTTGGGGATTTCTGCGTATTGTTTTCCGATTCAATTTTATATTCAGCGCGATCAGTTATGTGAAGATCCAAAAGAAATTAAAAAGAGTGCTCATGTGCGGTTATAGGATAGATTGCCGGAAATGCAGGGAACATTAACTATAGACCGGTATACCCTTTCACAAAAGGGAGTATTCATCTGTTTCAATCCCCGGTGACCATAAAAAAAACTTCACAGGTCTATAAAATAGTGGCTGTTATGGAATTTAAAAATTAGGAAGGCATGGTGAATTTCTTTTTGGATCATTTTGCTACGTGAAATTTCGTGTTCCCTGCCCAGGACACCATGATTTTTTAGGTGGAGTTATATTCTTAAAATGCCAAGGAATACGCGCTTGCAAGGGCAAAAGTTTATCTAGAATTAAAAATTGGTAGCCAACTTGGCCATCATTTGTGAGACAGTGAGTGTAATAAGAACGAATAGACTCCTTATTGTTGGTGGCGCCAGTAAGCAACTCGCGATATGACTTTGATTTCTTAATCCGTGGAGCACCACCTATGACGATGTTATAACGGGAAACGTTTCATGTAGCCGGACTTTAATATTGGGCGCTACATATTGGCCAAGTACAATCAAGATTCGGCGTGTTTGTGGGGTTATCAGCTACGGTACTCTGTCTGATTATCCTTTCGACATTGACCACGATACTAGTGTGCATGCGGGGGGGGATGATGATCTGTTAAATGTCACGATTCCGGGCACTTCGGGATAGGCCGCGCCGGAATATTTGAAAAAACCAACGCCGCTATTGGTGAAGTTGGGAGTGGCTTTATAATTCAAACGGTAGGCGGTCAAGCGAATACCATTGTGCCTGTTCTGGTGCGTTTCATTTTTGAAAACAACGGCGTTTCATCCTTAAATTTGGGCATCATGGTTATTCGTGAGCGCCCAAAGGGTGCGTACAATGAAAATATCGTTTTTTAATGAGCGAAACATATGCTAAGTCTCACGATACTAGCCGAATATTTGGTATAAGTGGGATCGGAGATATTAATGTTAAAGACTTATACAGAGGATATCGGTCGCTACTCTAGCATCGGATTCTGGGTATTGGCTTCTATCCATGTTAACAAAACATCTGTCTGCATTATTGTACATTTTGGATATCAATATTGCTGTGGCCAAAAAACTATATTTTACTTCCATGGTATGCAGCTGTGCAGATAACACCTTGCGTTTCAAGCTGGGTTGTTGAGGGATGAATGATCGAAAATAATATATTTACGTTGAACGATCAACCTAGTTTCTATTTTAGAACAGCGTTTTAGAATTGCGAATTTAAAAAATACTTAGTTATGTCTAGAATATTAGTTATGGAAGATGAATCGGCTATTAGAAGGCGTATTTGAGTGAAAAATCTTTCTGAAGAGAATGAAAAACTTATAAAGTAGAGGAGGCTGAAGATGGTTGATAGGGTTGGGAAAAACCATAAAAAAAGGATGATTTGATCCTTGTTTTTATTGTGATATAAAGATGCCAAAAAAAGGATGGTGTTGAGGTGCTGGAAGCGTGTTCGTAAAATAAAAACGCATGACAAATCCCTGAACCGTTTTATCGTATGATTTCCCGGATCAATCGAGGGATAGTAATGCTGGATACGGCCGTAAATTACCATTGAGAATAGGGGCCTAATGATTATATATCCCAAGCCGCCAGATTTAAATAGGTGTTGACTACGGTCGCAATGCTTGGATAAAAGAATTGGGTGGTGTGAGAACAAAATTTTAAAGAAAAAAGTCCAGTAAAAAAAATTATGAGATGATCGGAGACGAGTAAAAGAGATTTCCGAATCAAAGGGAATATGATCGGAGGGGAGGTAGCTCCTACCCGATGCCAGAAGTACCTTATAGGGTTCTAAATGGTAACGGGAAAAGAACTTGTGGCACATTGGATTCATGAAAAGAGTGAGAGAAAATGGAAATCCCTTATGATAGAGTAAACGTGCGGCCATCCCATCCGAATTGATCGGAAGTTGAGCTTTTGGACATGTCAAGGGGCTTTTAACTTCAGCGTTCCAAGGATAGGGCCGTAAGTTCGAAGCAGCCAATAGTCGGTACCACTATTTTTAGACGACGATAGGAGAATATGAGCCTGTCCGCCCAGGCAAAAATTTTCTTCGCTTCGCACTCCAAGAAAATAAAAATAAGCAGGGTAGATCTTGATAAGGGACATTAAGAGTAGATGTTAGGGTGGTTGCTTGCCGACCAACAAGAGATCTTAAAGAGAACCGGAAATAGAAAGTGGAAGGTTCGGGAGGATTCTGTACCACAGCTGGCATGATATGATAAAGGTACCCTCATTAAATGATAGACGAGAAGATATTCCGTTACTCATAAAGCATTTCTCTCGAGAAAATCGCTTCAAGAACATGAAGCGCACCTAAATCATTTTCTTCAAAGGCAATTTCCTTGTTAAAGGGGTATGATTGACGCCGGAAAATATTAGGAATTAAGGAATCGCGTTGTAGAACCGTCTTATAATTTCTTGGTAGCAACGGAGTAACTGAAGGAGGGATGTGAAATCCTTTGCTAGAGATTATAATAACGCGGTTGATACTTTTGTTGCCCTAAATTTGTAGGTTTGGGGCAAGCACCAGTGCGATTGTTCGAATTCTAAGAAGGTACAATATTTGGATTTAGGGCCCTACTCGTCAGGCGACCACGTATGCCCATATGGAAATTTTGGGCTATTTTAGGAATGGGTTTATCACTAAGCCGAATTAATTCCTATTTTTTGCAGCTCTCAAAGCGCGCCTCGAAGGGGCTTTTTGATCGCAAGTTTCCTTGGTTCTTAAGTTATAGTATTTTTTGCCTTCTGGAAAGGCGAGGATGTAAAAGTTGGCTTGTTCGCAAATATTAGAATATGTTTTTGTGTATATGCCAAAGCCTCCGCACATATCACGGACTCTACTTACCTTAGTCCAAGGAACCTTATAAACTTCGCCAAGCAAATATCAACCTATATTCTCAATGGGTTTTTTGTCCATAAGTTTTTCGAAATTAGTTTTCGCTGCTCATGGTCCTGTCTCTTCGGTATATTGCGCACAAAACGCATGTGTTAATACCTACTGCTCATGGCGTCAGTCGTCGCCTCAACTTCTAAGGCCTCTGAGGCCATATCCTGTGGCCGTTTGTCCAACGCTTTTCAATAATAGGTTTTCAGCACTTGGGCATGGAAATGGGCCTATAAGCTGGCATTGGTTTTCAAATTAAGAGAGCTTTTTCATGGATTAAGCTTCCATCAGGGCATTGTTCACAGCCACAACCTCTAATTGGAATTTTGATTTTAACTCGTTATGGCATTCAAAGAAGCCTTGTAGCAAAAATACTCTGGTGACCATATTAATGGCTCTTCGATCCTCTCTCTTTTCATT
>Ga0163217_1033788_pt1 | contig 14649 bp, 7 predicted proteins | sample SynspAceP_FD_185933 | JGI IMG/M metagenome (GOLD analysis project Ga0163217, IMG submission 185933) | Saline lake microbial communities from Ace Lake in Antarctica - Synechococcus sp. Ace-P (PacBio error correction) | ecosystem: Environmental > Aquatic > Non-marine Saline and Alkaline > Saline ... | reverse complement strand
TCTTCATGAGTTGAAATTGACAGTGAAAAAAAGATATTATAAAGGCTTAGCAAGATGCTGGTTACACAGCAGTAAACCACTACATCAAAAAAGTATTCACTATAGAGGGAATGACGTGTGCTTCCTGCGCTCGACTATTTGAAAAGGCAATACAAAAGCTTCCAAAGTTCAAACCAGTCAAACGTCAATCTACGCGACTGAAAAGTATGACAGTGCCTATATGATCCAAGCTATACTAAATTATCAGATATAACGAAGGCCGTGCTGACGCTGGGTACGAAGCTCACGAATAGTAGACTCTGCGAATCAGCTTGATTAGACCGCGCCAAAGAAACAACAGCATATTAAAGAAATGTGGCACAGATTTTAATTCTTCTATTTTCACGTACCATTATTGTATAATTGCCATGGGGATAATTGTGTGGCGTCCTGTCGCTTACAGCCAATCATTGATCCAATGCTATTCATCGGTAAGCTTTTCGCTCAATTTCAATTTTAATAGTAACACTCCCTAGTTAGTATTATGGCCGGAAAGCTTCTTTTTACGTTGGATTCAAGACATTAGTTACACATGGACATCCAAATAGCGATCTTCTCTTGTTGCAACTTGCACCCAGTGTCCGCATTTGAGTCTTATAGCCTTTTTGGAACCTATATGATTATTGGGAGATACTAGCTTACAACACTCTTTATTATGAATCTGCACGTGTCATTTAAACACTGATCATTAGGAAATATTTCGAAGCCGTTTCAAAAGTTTAAAAACGTCAGAAGTTATAAAAAAAACTAAGGCCTAGCACCAAAAACAGCTTCGTGCGGTTGGCCGCAGCAACCGAAGAAAAACTAGAGATAGCATTGATGAAGTACAAGTCTGTGATATCGTTGTTGTTCGACCCTGGTGAAAACAGACCGGTTGATGGAATGGTAATGGAAGGGAACACCTCATTGATGAATCGATGTTTGACAGGCGAAAGTAGCCAGTAGAGAAGAAACAAGCGACAAAGTTATTGGCGCAAAGCATTAACAAAGAATGGAAGCTTTCCAATATACAAAAGTAACAAGCGTTGGGAAAAGATGTTACCGCTTTGTCTCAATGTATTAAATTGTGGAAGATGCTCAAGGTTCAAAAAGCTCCAATTGCCCAAAAATTTAGCTGATAAAATTTCCGGTGTTTGTTCCAATTGTACTCGTTCTTTGCATTTTAGCTCTGGTTTAGCTGTTCTTTCCTCTAGGCTCAAAGAAGTCCATGGATTTTTGCTCTTAACCACTTACGATTTCTTTGTTCCTTGTGATTGCTTTCCCTTGTGCGTTGCCTTGCTTACACCAACGGGCTTATTATGGTTGCGGAACGGAAAGGCGGCTGAAAATGGTAGTGTTAATTAGAGTGTTTGGGGCTTTAGAAAACACACCTCATAAAATTGAAACCTATCATTTTGATAAGACAGAACCATTCAAGGTAAGCCGTTAAAAGTAAATCCGAATCTTGTACCTCAAAATACTGTCTCTTTCTGAAAACGAAGCTCTTTAATTTTAGCTGCTCTCTGCCGATAAAGGTTCGTGAGCACCTATTTGGGTGAGGCCATTCGTCATTAACGTCCGTACTCGACGGCGCCAAAAAGAAAACAAACTAGAATTAAGTTGAAACGACAAATCATTAATGCCATTCCAGGACTTCCGTATTAAGTAAATATTGAATATTCTTTATGCCATACACTTATTGCTATGCGAAACAGAAATCTAATGAATGAAAGAACAGGTTCGTGCGAATACTTAGCGATAATCTTCATTGAGAATTGGCTATTCCAAGCACAAAAACGCCATGTATATTGCAAAAGGTGGAGAGATTGCTTGGCTTATCGCTAGTGGATACCGTTAAAGAAACAGTTTGAAAGCTATTGAAAACTACACGAATGGGTATTGAAGTCGCTATGATTACCAGGAGACAATAGCGGACAGCTGAAGCGATTGCTACAAGTTGGTATTTATCGCTACTGAGTGAAGTACTTACAGAAGATAAAGCAATGAAGCTTAAAAAAACGTTCAAGCTAAGGTAAAAAAGGGCCTAATGGGTCGTGGATGTTATCAATGATGCGCCAGCACTTGCACAACGGATACTTGGTATTGCTATTGGTTCCGCACAGATTGTCGCGATGGAATCACTATATTGCTTCTAATGGAGAAGTGATTGATGATTTCCAACAACTGTGAATTAAAGTAAGCGTAAACAAGTAAAAAATATCAGAGGAAAAACCTTTTGGTCGGCATGTTGCTACGAATATTTTAGGATTCCTAGTAGCAATGGGCCTATTATATGTATGTTCCTTTATTAAGCCCAATTATTTGCAGCTGCAGCAATGATTTTAGTTCAGTATCTGTATTACTAAATGCATGCGATTGAAAGATTTCAAACCTCTCTAATTGCAAATAAGAAGTTCACTGCTCTGGATTAAGGTATTTTTGGAATTACTCATAACTAAAACTCTGGCGATACCCTCAGCTAAAATCTTTCGTTCTTTCATCGGCCAATCTAGTTGGATGAAAGATTGAAGTAATATGATTGTTACTTATTATGTTTTACGGATTTATTAAAAAATGTATTTTAATGTACTAAGATAAGTAAACAATATTCTACTGCTGGATTTTTAAGATAGTTTCTCTGTTTTCCTGTTAGAAAAATTTAAAATATAAAAAGACAAAGACGGCACCTATAAGAAAAAAAAAAACTCTAGTGATAAGAGGTATGCAAATGTGGAGCCGTTCGTGCGTAACCCACGAGTACGAAGATAAAAATTTAGAAGCAAATTGGAAGGAGTTGTGGCAATCTTACGGTACTCCATCGATCTGCAAATAAAGAAAAGCCGATTAACCACTGAATAGCCAGTTACCACGTCGATTCCGAAAAGTATGTTTTTTTCTCTCTACTGCTTTGTCAGAGACTAAATAACGGCAGTGTGTTTAACTTAATTCATTTTTAATTAAATGGTAGTAGAACAAATTGCAGTTTTAATTCTTCTGAAATTCAATTAACGGTTTGCATTTTACCGAGGCGCCTTCAGAGAAAAAGTGTAATAACTTATTCCCTAGATAGTTAATCCAAAGAGGAAAGAAAATATTCATGAGGCATATAGCAATAAGATACAGTCATTCGTCTCAAGTAACCCACTAAAAACCGATGAACTATACGGTGATCATGATGTAATAAATGATAAGTCCACCAACCCTCACGACCTGTATGAGGTCCATGACAAAATCAATTCTCTCTAATGTTTCAGTTGCCACTCGGCATTATCGTTATGCCTAATGACTCCAATTCCGGGACGTTAATCGAGCGAGGGTTTAAATTACTTTTTCCGTATTTCAGATCTTGTCGTTGCCTTTGGTAGCAACATACTCTCATGATTTTGTAAATTCGGCAGGATCGACCATTTTTACAAGTGCTGTTCGGAATTAAAAAAAAGAGTCCTGTTATGATGGCCGCTGTCCGCATTGTATAGCGCGTGCTTCATTTCTACTGAAGGTATCTATTGCGTCGTTAGTCTTTAAGATATACAACCAGGCGAATTCGTTATGGACCTTCTTCTTTGATTCGAACGTTACTTTTAATCTGACTGCTTGTCATTGATTGAAATGAAAGCAGTAGGTGAAGCAGGAGATGCATCAAAGCGCTTTTGCTAGTTTAGTACCGAAAGTGCGCAGTGTATTCAGACTTGCAATTCTATACTATACTTCCGTTTTCTGATTTAAAGTATCGGGACATCGTTCCGGTGTTGCAGCTGGAGAAAATATTCCGGCAGATGGATTATAATAACAGGCGGATCTCGAGTTAATGAAGCCTTACTAACTGTAGGAATCAAACCGTTAAAAGTGGTGGAGATGAAGCTATTGGAGGATCTACGAATGGTGAAAAGTGCACTGTATGTAGAAATCAAAAAGAAACAGGGCATCAGTCATTTCAGCTCCCAAAGTCAGCACTAACAGCCAAGCCGCAAAGTCCAACTCTTCTAGAGCAGAAATATTGCCCAAGAGTAGCCGGCTGTTTTTTATGTCGCTTGTTATTGTCGCTGCAATTGCCATTTCTTCTATTGGATAAACGCAGTAACATTGCTCGGCGTACCGCTATCTTTCGCCGTAACATACTATGTCTAGATTTGCGTGTCCCGCATGCATTAGGGTTAGGCAGTTCGTTAACCGTCGCCTCGCAGTACAACCATAGGTGCCAGCGGGATTATTTAAGTGAAAGACTCGTGATGCGTTGGAATACAGCAAGAAATCACACTGAAGTCTATGATTTAGATTGTCAATCCTGTACCACTGGAGAATCTAACACAGTATTGAACAGTTAGCAAGTATTTTTCACACGTCTATATATAACACATGAAAATAAGAGCTGAAGTGCAGCTCTAATGTCTGGTAACAAGCCACCTATTCGCCAACAAATTATTAGATTATCGCTATAAACACAAAATGCTCAGGCCCGTTCTGTTTGATGTCAAATTGACGTGCGTATCCGGTTCTGTAATGTAGAAGGTTATTGCAAATAATATTAAATACCAGTTAATCAGCAAAAGTATTTGGAAAAGATATAGTCGGTTGATGCTTCTAAAGGTGCAATCACTAAGTTTTTAGTCGAAGATGGTTAAAGCCATAGGGGAACGTACCTAGGAGATGAACTAAAAAGAAAAAATAGTAAGGAATTGCATGCAAGTGCTGAAGGATAATTAATATTCAACCTATAATGGCTACCGGAGATAATGAAAAGGGCCGCTAAAGAAGTAGCTGAGATATTAGGCGTTGAATATAGAGCCCAATCAAATCTCCACAAGATAAATACTGATTTGGTAGAAATCTAACTGACAAACACCCAGGGAAAATATGACAGGGTAGCGGTTGACGGCTTAATGATGCTCCCCTCTCTTTGCCCTGCAGACTCGGTGTAGCGACGGATAAGCAGGAACCCAAGTCGCAAATTAGACTTTCCGCAGATGTCATTTTAAAACGCAATCTGATCCCGGTAGATATTGAAGCCTTTATTGAATTGGCGAATAAACAACAAAAAAATGAAACAAAACCTTATCTTGTCGGGTGCAGTTATAATATCCTCGCTATCCCAATAGCTTGAGGTTATGCTCCAAATTGGCCATTACAATAACACCTGCAGTCGCAGCGATTAACTGATGTCAACGTCAACTGTTATAGTCGCAATTAATGCAATGACGTTGAGATTGAAAATATTAGGTAGATTTTTAAAGTAAAGTCATAAGAAAAAATTTGCAAAGCAATGTGTTCTTGAACAATTTAATTTCATCTGAATATAAGGGACACATTGCTTGTTGATGAGTTAAAAAATTCTTATAGTCTACACCAATTCATTGCTATAATTATTTTTTTGAAAAGCAACACCGCATTCAATTTAATTTTTATTTTAGCATACAAATGATCATGTTAACGTACTTTATTTTTTAAACTTGAATACAGACAGCTTATGACAGTAAAAGTAGCAATTAATGGGTTTGTCGAGGTTGGGTCGATTAAGGCGGCCATATACATGTCGCTCCGCTTGTACGATCGTGCGCGTGGTTTTGCAGCAGCTATACCCCAACGCGACACGCTCACTACTACCCCTTCAACACTACTGTACCTTACATCCCGCTCGATGGACGGCGCTAGGCATAGCCTTCTGTCGGCGCCTGCGTCTGTACGCCGCCGGATCTCGCCTAATGCCGAGACCCTCACACAATCCACGACGATCGCGATGTGGCGCCTGCTCGGCGATTTTCCATCCTCATTCCAGCGTCGATCTGAGCTTCCACCAACGCCACCAACATCAATACGCCACCGCATTTCTCGGGCATCCACCGCTTACCGGTCGGAATCAAAGAGATTAAAATAGTACGGAATTATGAGGTTGTGGCAGTTATGATTTAATCTGTATAATGAAGAACTCTGGCTTATTATACTAAAATATGGATACTGCCCATGTGGGTAGCTTCCCTTATACCGTAGAAGTTTAAAGAGTAATCATACTTTTCTGTTGATGACGAAGAGCGTTAAGTATAAAAGAAGCGAGATGACTAGCAAACTTACCATGGGCGAGCTAGTGTACTTCTAACTATCCCGGCTATCTTGAGTGTTCACCCGGTTTCTATGCGTCTCTCAGAAAAAAATCCTAACGTTCATTTAGAATGCAGAGCTAAAAAAGTGTCATCAATCTGCTCCCACTAAAGATGATGTCACAAAAATTGGCGTGCATATGAGTTAAATGTGAGAAAAAACCTTGACATAGAGGATGACCGTATCGTTTCTGCCGCTTCCTGTACAACGAATGCCGAGCATTGATGAGCAAAATCATTAGTCGATGGAAAATTGTCTATTCAAAGAGACTCTAATTGGAACAGGTTCGACGTGCTACACTAGTGACCGCGCCACACAATCTCTCCAAATCTCCTGGTGGCCAAGAACAAAACGTGCAGCGCACAAAATGTTATTCCAAACAAAACAGGGCTCTAAAGCCTTAGGAAGGTATACTTATACCAGAAAGTTCGGAGAGGTACATAAAACAGGGTAACTTCAACTCGCGTCGTTCCGGTTATTTTTACAAGCAGGTTTGTTCGAAACTCTACTCTACCATCGTAACTCAGCATCAGAATTAACACGCATTGATAGATAAAGAAAGCTATCTGCAAGTGCTCTCGCAATGAGCATAGGTTATTACTCAAGAAATCGAAGTGTGTCCTCTGATATAGTGCGACACTACGCGTCTGTCTACCTTTTGATTCCAACCTCTTGACTGAAGTAATGACTATTGCTACACTCTGTAGTGCAGTTTCAAAGCTGAAATTCCCCTAGCTTGCCTTGGTAATTGATAATGCCTGTAGTACGGCTCGCTCGGTTGTTTCTATATGATTCACTACTGCTGAATATTTGTCAACAACTAGAGTTAAGTCAACAAAGAGATCCTATAATTTCACTGTTATAGACAGTATAGAAATGCGAGAACATGGACTAAACTATTGAAGCGAAAGATGTGTACGTATCTGTTTCCCAAAAGAAGCTGAGGACAGAAACTCTTAGCCTATGTAGAAGATTGTATTTAATGTTTACCACAAAAAATTATTACTCTTCATCATATGGAAAGAAGCTTCTATTAGCTAAGTGTAACGCATAAGCATTTTTAAATTTCGACATGACGCGTCAGTGATACCCCAAAATACTAAAGCCAAGTCACTAACGTCAGTAATGCCAGTTATGAGTCCAGCTTCGATGTCACCATCAGTGTTGCTGCAAATATTTTAAAGATCGATCTCTTCATTGACTCACATAAAGCTTTCTCAGTTTAGAAAAATTAAACTAAAAAATTAAACGAGAAATTTGAGGGGGAAAATTATTGCAGAAAAAGCGCCGTCAATAGTGATTAAAGGTATGAAGTGTAGAGGTTGCGCTAATACGTTCAGAAAAGATTGAAGCGGAATAGAAGGGTAAGAATCAGTAGAAATAAACTAGAAGTAAAGAAAGTAGTGATAGAAAGCAAAATAGAAAATTAGGATAAAGAAACATCAAATCTGCTTTGTTTCAGAAACCAAAATATTCTGTAGTTCAGGTAGAAAAAAATTGACGCTTACATAGTTTTGTCTGAAAAAAATCACTGTTTATCTTCTATCTCTGTAAAGTTCTATACCTAATTTGAACCAAGAAAGGGATCTATGGTCTGAGATTTTCCATCAAGATCTTATTGTATGTGGAACTTTATGCTAGTGGACATTCTTTCAATTTCTCTATTTTTATAAAAATAGGGTGAGTGCGATTTTATATCACCAACACTAGAAGGTATCTAAGTTTTTTCGAAATACGTTGAGTACCTTAAAAATAGTACATAAGGGATCAAGACAGTGTATTGAGGGTAAAGTCCGTGACTTAGTTATGGGAAAGTTTACCTACAGTAAAGTTTGTTAATAGTAAAGAAAAAATATTAAGGTAAACAACCTTTTGTATTCTGTATTTTTGTTGTAATCCAGCTCTCTTTGAAATCAAATACCCGATTATAAATGAATACCTCGAATAATCCAAATCTAATATAAACTACTTGCATAAAAAAAACTTCGTAAGCTAGTCATAATTGTGGAGTCGGTGCTAGCATTGAAAACAACCAAGCATCATGTAAAAAAACTTTGGAACCAAGACAAATAAGTGATCCCAAAATTAACAAAAAAGCTGATAATCAGTAGCCGGTTTATCATATTGATCCCCCATCAAAGAAACGACTAATTTTCCAAATGAATCGCTTCTTTTTTTCAGGGTAGCTTAAGAAATAAAAATGCGATCCTATCCAAGAACAATAAAATAATATAATCAAGTAGAAATAAACTTTTTCACTTCGGAAAAAATGAAAAAGGCCTTTTTGGCGACTTGGAAGTTAGGCATTTCAATTCTGTTATCCAAGGAATAGTAAGTAAATTTAATTAGATACTGTAAAATTCTTTTAATAGATCTCATTTGTTCATCTGGCAAATGTTCTTATTGGGCTATTATCAAATACTCAATATCAAATACGTATAGCGGCATAAAACTTCTATAGTCAATGGCCAATTTGACACCGGAAATAACGAAAAAAAGAATAGACAACATGAAATCCCAACAAGTATATGCTTTGAGTTTCAATGATTATTATCCCTTCGTATCCGCTATGCTATTTAGTTTAGAATCGTTTATGTATGCAGGTTCTTCTCTTAATTCTTTGCTTCTCTGTTTTTAATATTCTAAATCCTCTGAAAGAGTTCTTCATCCATGAACCTGTTTTTTTCCGTGACTCCGTGCAATCACCAGGCATCAATAAACATCCATTAATCCGCTGTCCAACAAAACATTAATGATAAAAAATAAAATTAAAGTTCCATTAAAAATCATTTCCTCTCTTTTTCTCTTAACCTAAGTTAATTTAGTGTTATTAAACAGTAGATCCTCCTACCTAATTCCATTCATCTGATGTAAAAACTTGGATAATGACAATACCGCTTGGAAGTTTTCCTGTCTCCCCGATACCCATTAAAAACAAATGACAAATCTCCAGCTTGTGCATCTTTTAATGACTTTTTCAAACGCCATTGTCCGATCCCATCAATCAATAACAATTGGCTCTCATTACAAAATACTAAAGAGATTGTCAACAAATATCATGTCTGCTTTATCTTTTTTAGTTGATTGCATTAACGAGAACCCCATTGCACATTCCTCTGTATGGTTAGAGATAAAACCTTTTTACTTCACTCAACCAGTGTGCTTTTCATAAAGATGTACCTAGCTAATGACTCTATTTCTTTTACTATTACCCATCGTCTTTCTGTTCTAGACAGTCGAATATGCTAAGATATAATGCCATCGCGTTGTTAGTCTAGCAAGTTTCGTTAAACAGCGTCTACTGACTCAGAAGTATGTGCATAAATCGATAACGGACTCCAATATGTCTTAGGTAGTAATTATAGTGTTTCCACAAATCTATCCATGACACTTTAGAGTCTTTTAAATAGGTATTAACAGAATTAATCGGTACGCCCAATTGTTGAAACAGTTGCCAATAAGCCATTAAAAGATTTTAACGTTGTGGTTTCTCACAGCCCTGATAATGGAGAAATGATGTTGAAATAATGTGTTCATTTTCTATATCATAAAACCTTGGCTTGCTCCAGACAGGAACTATTGCCTAGATACTAACTCCCAATAGTTATCTTTTAATGTTTCTACACATTTCGTCACTTTATTCTTCAATTCTCTTGGGCTAAATTTTTTGATTTCCCCCCAAGAGGGTCTCCAGTTGAACAATACTTATTCTTTCTCATAAATTAAGAAGAGACTTAGTGGAAATAATTGTCCATAGAGTCACATCGGTAATCGAGACTATACCTCCTTTTGTATTAACTAAAATCTAATGTAAAATCAAACTAATCTATCTATCATGGCACCTTTTTTCGAACTAATCCTACTGGGAATGTGAAACCTCCATTAAAGCTGACTAAATAAATTATACAAGTGTGTGCTCACCACTGGGCGTTGTATTGATACAGATCAGCTGCAAGTCAAGCATCCACGACTGCTCATCCACAACTCAATACCATTCAAATTTCATTATCCTTATCGTTATCGATTATATCCAAAACTTCTAATGACCCGTGCATCTTGAGCTTGTTTCTCTAAAAAATGTTTTATAAAATCAAGTCAATATTGTTTTTTCCGTTGTGTACCCTGGCTAACGCCCTATTATTATTTGTTCTTAACATGGTCTCATGAACAGAATGAGCACTATAGAGCATAACTCTCCCCACAAGCTTCGTCTGCCTATTATCTACTTGAATTATAGGAACGGATAGATTCTTTATCATGTCTCCAAACAATTAAGACTGGCTCCTTTATTGATACCTATTACGTTTATAAATCGTTCACATCCTTGCATCATTTTCCTAAAATGACAACCAAAACACTACCTGGGAAAACGTAGTTAGAATTTTCCGATAATCCTTTAATTTCAAATATCTTAAAAATTATAACGTATGCAAAGCTCGATTATTCAGATGGATTAAATCCTATTTAACCTTCAACTAATTCTCAACATTCCTCTCATCTGATTTGCCTATCATCCTTGTCATTCCAACTCCTACCATTTAACTGTACTATCAAACTGTATTTCGTTCTCTATCATTTTAAAGATCAGGTTTAATTATCTTATGAGGAGTACTGGATACAAAATGTGTAAGTGTGAGAATACTTTTTCCACCAAAAAACCCCTTGAGATCCACGCTACGTTGTGCGGTCTGCTATGAGCAAACTAGACGACCTACTAAGCTGAGCGTAAAAAAACTCCTAGCTATAAATATCGTAATCTGAGAACCTTGGTTTTATTTGGAATGTAGAGCATTTTTTTTTCTAACAATTACAAGATAACACAGATTCTATATACTGTCGTGACAAATTATTGCTAGAGATAACTATTTAGACTAACTAACATATAAAATCCACACAATTGAGATGTATAGTATAAAGGAGCAAGCTCAGTTAGTAACTTTTTACCAAGAGTAAACTATTCTAGACCATTAATTAAGAGGACCATCATGTCAATAAAACAATCAACTACACTTTACACTCTATAGTCGACTGTGTTCTGCATATCTATCTTCTGCTACTAATGGTAAACTTCAAATTATTCACTACATACTACTAGTAAATGACACGAAACGACAGAAGAACTTAGACACAAAAGTGTGCGAAAAAATCCACAAGTTTCGTTAATCGCAGTCCACATCAAACTTCATAATACAAGCTTATTAAAGGTCAACACAAACACGCGTTTAAAGGAGAAAAGCAAACACTTACGAGTGCAAATAAAAAACAAATTACACGTAGAAATTGATGAATTTGTTCTACAATTACAAAAAAGAAAAGGGAAAAATTTGAGAACTTCCAAAAAATTAAGATTGAAAAAAAATACAAAAAAAGAAAATTTAATTAGTTGAAAGAATTAATTTACAACGTGAAAAAAAGTTGAAAACTCAAAGGCCCGCGCATACAGGACAAAGATGTAAACGTCGCCGATCTAGTAGATGTCTGTAATTTTCTTCTGAAATCCAACTTGATTTGATTTTCGTTATGAACATTGTCCAAACAATTGATTAACGCTAATAAAGAATTGTTAGATGTTCAAGAAAATTAATGAAAAGCTTTCTGGAAAAAAAATGAAAAAATAGCAGTCAAGAAGGAGAAATGATAATTCTAAAACTAAGAAAAGCGTACTATTGGAAAAATAAATTAAAAGTAATCTTTAGTAAGCTCAAAAAATCAGAACTAGCATGAAAAATCATCAAAGTCGCTGCTTGCTTACAACATGACAGCGACGTGAAAAGAGTCATTTGTGAAAGACAACAAAGCAAGAGCTACTCAAACTAGTATATTATCAGATTGAATTAGAAGAAAAGTCAGAAAATTATTGAAGAAGAAGAGGAAAGCGTGGTCGCGAGTAAGCAAGAAGTTCTCGTTGCTCCTAAAAAGTCCTTCACCTACTTGGAAAAGCCATTGGAAGCTGAATAATTCTTGATTTATGCGACCAAGCAATGATTATACGACCTCACCATTGGTTATCGGATTCACCCAATCCACTGGAGAACGTTAAGGTGCATGAGAATTGGACTTTGGCTGAAGTGGACTGCTTTGTAGCTGGCTATTCATAGTTCATGGGATACTACGTAAAAAAATAGACATGAGAATGGGTTGGCCCAAAAACTCTTTTATGCCCATATGAAGGCTTAGTTTTGTTAGTTTCTCCCGGGCAAATAGTATCAAAAGGCTCAGCAGAATAGGAAACAATGGGACAAACAGTGACTCCACAGGTGCCACTTACATTTTGAAATTTATAAAATAAACAACGCAAGTAAGATCCTGCGCCTTACTTAGGCATGATAGGAATAGGATTCGAGTATTCTCAACGATTATATAGGTGAACAATTGTAAGTGAATTTACCTAGATAGTGAATCAATAGAAAAAGCGATTAGACAAAAAAAAACTATACTACTGGTGAAATAATCCTTATTAGCTATCTCAGGTTGGGACCGATTCAAATCTACTGGTATGGTATTATTATTGCCAATTAGCGATGCTTGTCGGCCATCTCTTTGCTTATAGGGAGAAGGAAAAAGAGAGGCTCTCAGAGGATGCGATATTTTGATATATCTTTATGGGCTATTCCCAATTGGTTTTTGTAGGTGCTCGTTTTTATTATGTTTATATTCGAATTAATTATTATCTGCAAAATTCCAAACGAAAATTCTTAGGCCATTCTGGAATGCTCGCGATTGCAATTCTATGGTGGTTTTTAATGCAGGCTGGAAACTTACATGTACATCATTTATACAAAGAAAAAATGGGATTTTCTTTAGCTCTTCTATTAGAGTTTTAGCACCTAATGTACTATTGGCCTCAAATCTATTGCCGTTGGGGAAACTTTATGAACCAAGAAGCACACGGCCGGGCCTGTAAGCCTGTCAATTTTAGAAAATCTCTATTACTGAAATCATCATCAAACAAAATGAGATCAATGCGTATTTACTACCAGTTCTACATTCTTGTATGAGTCGTTTATGAAGGCTATTGGCTTTTTCCTGGCTCATCTTCTACGAAATCGAAAAAAATTGTTGCGCCAAGGAAGAAGTAGCTTTAAGTTACATACTCTGGTATTCAATGGGAAGATTTTTTAGGGAAGAATGAAGAACCCGATAGCTTATGGATTGGAGAATTTATCCGAGTGTCGCCAGATACGATCACTTGTGTTCTATTTGTTGACTATCGTTACATGGTATGTTTCGCAGACAAGATTATCCTCCAAAAACCCTTATTATCTAGAAGAGAAGCTAATTAATGTTATAAAAATAATTGAATCAATGAAAATAATTAAAAGGAAAAGGGGATAGTTCAAGTATGAGGGTAACTTTTTTAATAGATGAGGAAAATAGAAACTATATGGCTATTAGGGATTTTTTCAAATAGCATATTTCTGATTTGAAAATTCTCATAAAGAATATACAAAAGAAACATTTCTTAGAAAGAATATTTCAGAAAAGAAAAAAATCTGTAATAAGGTGACAATAAATGGAAGAATATTTAGATAATAAGTCACCATTATAATTTGTGTAAAAGAAAAAGGCACATGAAAGCCTCTTTATCGGTACACGTGTTTTTAACCACAAAAAACATACAAGGGAGGCAATCATATGACACCAAGCACATTTTTACATTGGGAAACGAAAGAAATACAAAGCTTAAGAACAAAATTCGGGTTAAAAAGACGACCACACCGCCAAAAGTATTCCTCAAGATGTTTTCAATCAAGTTTATGGAACAAGAACGGACAGATTTACTCAAGTAGACGGGACTTACGAGCGCTCAAGTGAAACCTGTGTTTAAGCCAACGGAATGGCTATTATGAAGATAGACGTTAAGCAAACCACGTGTTGGGAACATTAGATTTGTAAAGGTCCCACGGACCCGTGACGGGAAAATTTGTCTCCGATATATTTGAGCGATATCAACGAACAGATAAGCCCCTGCTGCTTCAATGGTAGAGATGGTACGTTCTGGCGTCTCTACGCGCAAGTCTCTCAAATCGCTAGAGGAACCTATGCCGCGAAAGCACTGTAATCCAAATCATTTGCTTTTCCAGTCTAACTAAAAACAGCTCATCCCACTCGTATCTGAATGGCAAAATCGGGAATTCTCCGGATAACGAAAGTATCCATTCTTGATGATTGAACGTCCTGTATATCAAGGTGCGAGAAAATTCGATCGTTGTTCCTTCTTAAACAGTTGCCATAATCGCTTGGAATCACTGAAAAGGAAGGCGAGCGTGAGCATTTTGGCTTCATACTCCAAAATGGAGAGAGCGTAGAAAACAGGACTACATTCTTTGAGCGTACTTGAACACAACGTGGATTGAGCGAATCACAGCTCCGTCATTTCAGGAAACGCTCACCCAGGTCTAGTTAACGGGCTTATCGTCCAATCCTTTTGCCGGGCTTTCTTTCGGCAAATGATGTCAGGTTCGATTTCATTGAGGAAAATTATTCTTAGAAAACCATTCCTGAAAAAGGGGAATCTTAAAGCCCTTTTAGAGCATT
>Ga0163217_1006673_pt1 | contig 14652 bp, 12 predicted proteins | sample SynspAceP_FD_185933 | JGI IMG/M metagenome (GOLD analysis project Ga0163217, IMG submission 185933) | Saline lake microbial communities from Ace Lake in Antarctica - Synechococcus sp. Ace-P (PacBio error correction) | ecosystem: Environmental > Aquatic > Non-marine Saline and Alkaline > Saline ... | reverse complement strand
TGCACCTTCGGGGATCGTCCAACGCGGAGGGGGATCTGTTTTACACCGACCAGCAGGGAAACTGGGTCGCGACCAATTCGCTGCATCATCTTCGCAAGGCGTGTTCTCATCACCCAGCGCTCGCCTTCGAGACGCAGCCCGGTTCGACGATCGCGTGGGAGAACATTCCGACGGGATTGCCCCCCGAAGCGCGATGAAGCAATTCCCCGCAATGCGCCGCCAGCGGTTTGGTTCCCTATAAAAGGCGGGCCAATCGCCACTGACATTTTGCTAGATCAGAGCGACGGAAAGTTTGGCCGGTTCCGCAGGCAACTCTCATCGAAGTTCACTCAGGCAGCTTATGAATCGCGTCTTTCTCGAGAAAAGGTCGCATGTGAATACCAGGGCGCTTGCTTCCCGTGTCGTCTGGTTCGCCTCGCGGCTGCGGACGAACAAGGGGAAATCGACGCAAGCCTGTTTGTTCGGATTGACCAACCGGGATGGAGCAGTTTTGGCACCGCTGTCTTGACGGACTGCACGATTGGTTTGGACCCGAAAGATCCCTTTCGAAAATCTCTGAAATGGCATGCCAAACCCGAGGCTTTGAACTTGCAGTTCACTCCGTCCCGTCGATCCGTCGCCCGCAGCAATCCAGACTCCTATCAGATGAACAGTTACAACCTATCTGTACTCACAAAAACCTATGCAGCGATGAGATTCAAACAAAGAACGCTCACGATCCGATTCGAGTCGTCGTCGCGGACGATCGCTTGGCGCACGGCTATACACGAGCGGCCTTTCGCCCCTACTTCGTTCACAACTCGACGCGTTCCGGCGTCCTCGACGCTCAGGCCAACCCACTAGTTCACCGAACGCCTTTACACGCTCAACGCGATACCCTAAAAAGAGCCACAATCCGAACCTCTATCTCAAAACCTCCAATTCTAGAAGTTACGAAACCAATGCGACTGCAAAACCGCCTATCGTTGTTCTTCATTGTCGCAACACCCAGTTCGGTGGCGAATAAACCGCTAGGATGAAACTCGCCAGCGAGCTGAAAGCACGTTCGCCCAGGCGGCCAATCAACTTTCAAGACGTTCGATCAAGAACGGAGCAGGGCGTGCAGGGCCCCTTCTTCTTTATCCAACTCGCTGACACTCAACGGCATGTTCACAGAGCAAGGGTCGAGCAGGAAGCGGCTCTGGTTCAACGTACGGTCGAGCAGATCCCAAACCGACTTCGCCCTCGATCTTCGTGATCGTCTGGCTGTGATCGAACAAATCTCACTCCGAATCATCCGCGTTATCGAAGCTCAGGTTAGCCAGTTGTCATCGCGACTTTCGAAGTGGATTCCTAAATACCGCTCGTCTGTGTGTCGTAACCACGACATTGGCAAACGACCCAACGCCTGATTCGATCGCCAGCTATCAGGAGCATTTGGCGATGACTATTTTTCGTTCTGGTTGCGGGTCTATAAACATCTCCTGAATATTCCAGTCGTCTTAAAGGATCCCGAGTGGTGCTCCGGAATGTTGCTTCGGCTCAGCAAAATGCTCGACCAGACACTCAAAATGCCAAAATCCGCGAAGGCAAACACCTCTTCCTGTTTCAGCATCACCGCGTGTTCCTAGAGCATGAAGACGAAGCCGATCAATACTTCAAACATCCTCTGGAACGCGAACGCCGCTGTTGGATCAACTAAGCAGGGCCGATGTTCGAGCCGTCTTCGCGTCATTACCACCGCAATGCTACGTCGCCGGTGCAATCGAGATTGATCACGACGGGCCCGGTCGGTCTCCGCCTCGCCCATGACCCGTCCGGTTTCCGCATCGTGATCGTAGACAACAAAGATTCCAGCACCAATACTGGCATGGACTACGTGACCTGAGCAAAGTTGACTTGCCTTGATTCACAACCAGGCAGTAGCGGCAGGCAGTAGCTGCCCGTGCCTCTACTGCACTCGTCACAACTGGCAGCCCGTTTGACACCCGACGCTATCTTGTTGCTTACGATGAAAAAACGATTTTCCCATTCTATTCTAAATTTCCATTCGAAAGAATTCCACCAATAACTAACCTCGTTTCACTATTTGTGCGGTGATTGCACAACTAGCCTGCTGCAGCGTCTCAATGCGCTGACAATCAACTCACCAACAAGATCAACAGACGCTGGAGCGCTGTTCACGCACATTACGATGCTGGAAGTGTAACACGGAAATGAAATCGCTTCGGAATGTTGGACAATGCATGCAGCCTTACAAAATCGGTGCTATATCATCATTTTATGAACAAGCAATTTGGTGACTTCTGAAATGTGAGGTCAAGATGCCCTGATCATTACACTCGAATTTCTGGCGAGGAATCAGTCATCCCGGAACACTGGTTCGAGCCCAAATCGCAACCCAAACGGCACAGTTGCCACGAACTTCGGGCGCTATTACGATCTGTCCCAACAACCAAAAACGCCTCCAAAGGCCCGGGTCAGTGGACAGTGTGATATTCAATGCCGAGGGAAAAAAGCCGGAATTTTCGGTTCAAGGTCAAACGGCGAGTTGTCTTGCCAAAAGAATGCGACGAGTTGGCATCAACCGGGGAACGTGCGATGCAGGCGACCACATAATACAAATTTGAACGGTAAAAGGCCGCCGCCGTCAAAGATTTTTCCCGCGCCGTTATCTTGGTTTTCCAAGACCCCAGGTCATTCCGGTCTGGACAAAAAAACGTCAAAGTTCTGCCACTGAGCCAGCGAGAAAAGAACTGAGTTGCAAGTAGAACGCTTTCGTAAATGATCCTCAGATCACGGCAGTCCAGAAAGTGGACCATTGAAACAGTCCAGGATTATGTTAGGATCTCGAGCTATTCGAGTCCGTTTCAAGGCACGACGTCAGCGACTTTGAATGAATGCTGTAAGCGAGGCAATCGCATTAGCTTACGAAGTTTGTCTTTTGGACAGTTTTTCGATCCGCGATCGCTCAAGAGCGAGACGGCGCGCCCAACGTAAGCGTCTATCTCACAGGGCGGATTTTTCGGTAGTGGGGGCGGGCGGTTTCTGCCTTAGCCTGCAAGGCAACCTCGCTCTGGCTGACGTCGTCGACGTTTGCAGATCGCCTGACCATGGTACGATCCTCGAATCAGAAGGCATGGATTTCCGAAGGATCGATGCGCGCTCAACTCCAGTTAATCGATGCGGGCGTTCTCTTCTTCGGGTACAAGTCGAGTACGTGTGCGTTGTCGCTACGCGTGGACTCTGACGATCGCATCCATCCGTGGGGCAATGCCAACCGCTCTCGCCACCTGAGCACACACCTGAAGCGTCGCCTTATCACTCCCGGACCGTACCGAGTCGGTGCGGTCCGCGATCAAGCGACTGAGCAGCCGTCGGCCTGAGCTTTTGATCGCCGGACGGTTCGACGCTGCTGGCGTTCAGTCAAGCACGCCCTTCTGCTCTGCATCCGTACTGACGAACGACTCGGATGATCGCACGCCAACGATCCGGTAGCAAGATTCATAGTCGCGTCGATCCCGCACTCACTTGCGAAGGACATCATCAACATACGCCCAAACATCCAATTTGGTGACGCGCCCCGATGACACAGAGTATTACATCGACGCGACACCGACACCATCGCTGATCGCAGACAAAATAAACCGAGTTCTTGCAGATGTCCGGACTCTACGCAAAAGTTCATTTCTCCGTGCTCCTCATGTTGTCCAAATCGGTCCAGCAACGTCGTCCGATAACCCTTCGCAATCTGGTTCGTTAGAGCACGGCCAACTATTTCTCATCCCATATGAATTCAGCACAGTAACAACCGCTGCTTGAGCGAACTCTTGGAAGCACTGTCGGTCGTTTTTGTCTCGATCAACCACTCACGAAAACGGACATGATGGGAAAACCATTCGATGCGAAGCGCAAAGACGGTCCTCGGCGCGAGTTCGCGCAGCCGATCCTCGATCTCTAAACCACGTTAGAAATGCTATCGCACGCCCCGCAAGCCGCAACGGATCTATTCGTCCCTTCGCCTCGAACAAATTTCGTCTTCATGATGCGTTGCAGCACACGCCTATGATTCCTGGCCTCCGCTACCAAGATACACACCGTTGTGAAACCCTAAGCATCGGACCGAAAACATGTCCTTTAAACTATCAAGGAAAACGGCCGTCCATCGCGCCACGACTCTCGTGAACTCAAACCACGTTTAAGGATGGTCGTCAACCGCGCATAAGCAAAAAACGAGCCGTTCGCATCTGCCCGTCCAAAACTCGGGTCTTGCATACGAACGGTAGTGTCATCGACCAACCCAAAACGCACCGCTCAAAATCTGCGATCAGAAACTCAAAACGGCCGATCAAAAATGGCTGATTCGCAAGGCATCCCTAATGAGTTACTTCCTCGGATCAGAACACCACAACGCGTAAGAAAACCTCGCCTCGATAAGCGCATTTGGTCGCATATTGCTCGTGACACCCTGCGTAGACGCCGAAAACCCCTAATCACTTCCGAGCACCGGGTGGTTAATCCCGCCGCTCTTCCCCTTGCGGTGAAGGAAAGTGACGGGTGAATGGCACTGTTGAATTTCTGTGAGCTGTACGCACTTTCATTGCACGGAGTGGATTTTTTAAGAATACGCACTTCGCTCCATGGAATGTGGTCTAATGCTGCCCCGTCTTGGCTAGAATTGTGATGCCCTCCTTGGTTACACGCCGTGTAAAAGCCAAGGAGGGTTTTTCGTGGCCCCCCATTCTATACCAAATTGTTCCGTGCGCCTTGTAAACGACTCCAAAAATCACCGAGTCGTTTCTTCTCGTGTGGCGGACTGCCGTTGACCGGCGTTTAACGAAAGAAAAGATTCACGAAGCTTTTCCAGACACGACTGCCTATTCACCAGGCGGTACTACAGCACCGCTGTTCGTTCTATGCGTTTCCTCGCCAAGTCTTGCGTGAGCAAAAGGCCCTCCGGCCACAATTTGCCGTCTCCTGCGTCATCGACTTGTTTGGCTTAACGACCGATGTGCGCACGACAAAGGAACCGGCGATCTTGTTGCACGCATGAAGCCATGAAGGACGTCCTGCATGAATTGACTGCGAAGTTCAGCAACCTTGAGGAAGCAGCAGACAAAGTTGCTTTGGAAACTTGAGTCCGATCTTATCGATGCTTTAACTTTTACTTATGCCCGATACGCTGAAAAAACCAGGCCGTCTACCCACAGAAGTAAATCGCAAAAGCCAGCATCGGTTTTCCAATCGCTCGCGCTTTGCGATCCTTTCCTGCAACTGCCGGGCATGAACGTTTCAATCGGTCCCTATGCGGCAAAGAAACGGCGAGAATGCATATTGCGTTCAAATTGCTCTCGACACTGAGTCGAGCAACATTGCGCATGAACACCTTACTATTGCCCTACATGATGCTGCAACTTCTTCTCAATCAGGAACGCAGTTCGTCCGCCCGCAAACATTCATTGAGGCACTCTGATTTCTCCGGTCGCGACTTGTAATACGACCATAATTATTACTTGACGCGCCCACCGCCCCCAAAGTGGATGATTGAAGAACTCTTATGCACAAAATCCAAAACGCTCAGCTCGTTGAAATACGTTCAACGTTGTGTTGCCTGCAAACGGCGAACGCGAGTCGGCTAGACATTATCACCCACGTTGACGAGCGGATGTTATACACCAAGCAAGACATCGCTATCTGTATGTTTCCGTGGATCCAGAATGAATCCGCCGCGAGGCATCAAATCTAGTTTGAATATTGGTTCAGTAGCGTGCAAGTCGCCAAGAAATCGGTGCGCGAGAAAGCTTGTTGGACAACGCTCCGCTTACAACCTGATCGATACACGGTACGCTTCGCAGCGGCGCTCACTACCAAGCACCCACGTCAGATCAGTTTTACAATTACAGCAATTTCGTATGTCGTCTGGTCCTTGATGCATGCGGTCTGCTAAGAGAAATCTTAAGTATTGAATTTCATGCTGCACCAAATCAAAGAGATGCTGCCTTTGAGGTCCGTAACCGACCCGGACCGTTCGAGCCTCGCCTACTCAAGCGTCGACCCCCCCCCCTGACAATGCCTACTCATTAAATGAGAAGCCGCCGAGCAGTGCTCCGAGCAGAAAAACTCATTGCTAATAGCAACAACAGACTACCTATGACGACCAACATGAATTTCGCATGGTGCTCATATTAAACTATGAGAAATCCGGCAAAAATGGCCCCAACTGCCAAGAGTCCGAAAAAACCCATGGTAATTTGTCACGCTGAAGTTCGTCTATAGCTGCGGGCACCGCTCTTGTATAAAACAAACGCCATCGGATCACCACAACGTAGCATCAGACGACGGTGAGTGGCAGAGACTGTAACTCATTATCTCAAAACGCCTTGTGACTCAACCATGCCATCTAAGTCCTGACCCCCTTCTTACTTCCACGACTGCTCATCACCTGTATGATCCGGCTTGTTGTTGATACCACACGATGCACATAGAGCCAAGTAATTCAGCTCGGCACACCGTGGCCAACGGCTGGAGTTCGACGACCTAAGTCTTTTATCCCAAGCTTCCTTGGCACCCACAGAGTTTAGCCACCCTTCAAACCTCCCTTAAATGAGTCCTGATCCAATGCTTTGTTCCGTTTTTACGTCTAATTTTGTCCACAATCTCCGAGACAACGCAGCAAACATACACGCGATCCATCGCGTTTCAAACTTTGAATACTCCAGCTTCGGCATAAATAAAGGATGGCAAAAACATTCTCTACCGTATTTAAATTCGTTCGGCTGACCTTCCCTGGTGCTTTATCAACAGTTTTGGCAGAAGGTCATGTCGATTCTATCAAAGCCGGGAACCAATTTCAAGCATCTTCCGTCGTGCGCTCGCGCAAACAGCTCGGTTCCACTCAACTGAGATCATCCAAAAACGATTCTATTTGAAGAACCAATGAGTCTTCAGAGTTGCTTCGGTCGGAGCCTTACGGCTGTCTACACGCCCGCCTTGCCCTTGTGGCTTGTTTCTCAGTTATCTTTATGAAGCACCAAAGATCATGTGACGCTTGCGCAAAGTCGAGCTGCATCGATCTGGGAAAAAACGATTGCCGGACGGATAATCGAACCCAGTGGCTCTGGATACTGTCTGCGAAAGCGAAATTCCAGCAGAACCATACGGCCAAATGATTGTCGACTTGCGGCTTCCACTGAGGTAGCTCTGCAAAAAACATCGACAATCATTGTCCCTCCCCTGAGGAGCTCCCGAAGATCGCTCGCTCCAAGGGCATCGTTGAGGTTCGAAAGCAATCAAATCCAAGGTCGGATTTTGTATGTTGAGGTTCCACCGCATGCTCTGACACTCCCGCCAACCAGAATTCATCACAGAACAACTTGCGAACTGGCGATATTTCTACTAGCTCGATTTGCTATCACTCACTACTGGATGATTGCCTGATGCAGAAGCGGTCAGTTCATTCTCGTTATGAAGAATCACATTAGAGATGATCATCCAAGCCAATGTATGAGATCAACAGCGCATGAACCGCTGTATACTTGGTGTCTTCCTCAGAAAGCCTGTGGATTCTTTAGAAGAACTACCAGGGTATTTTGCCAGCCGAAGCGGTAATAAGACCTCCGATATAATGTAGAGCAACTGGTTCCGAACAGAAGGCTTACACCGTTGCAAACCACCTTTCTTGATCGACGACGGCATAGTCGTCACTGCTAGCCAGTGTATCTCTCGTATGTATGTTTAATGGTATTAGATCACTGAGCTGACACCTGTCTGGAATATCTCCGAAGCGAGACCCAGCGGGATCCTCTTGGAAAACTTTGGGCGGACTGCTGATTGTACAATGCTGATTCGCTTCAAAATGCTACAAAAGCTCGATCCCAACAACCAGATTGCCGTAGCATGAGTTTTTTCACAAAGCCCACCAAGTCCTGCCACGAACTGGCCCTGTGGTCGACGCAACCATGAGAAGGTCCACCGTCTCTCTGTGCCTCAGCATGCTGACGAATCGCTTGTCGCAATCCCCGGATCTATTGAAACCTCGGCCAAAACAAAACGTCGCCCAAATTACTCGCTTTGCGACTCAGTCACGCAACTGTTCAAAGATCCTCCAGCATAGTTGCGGTGATTTCCTGAAATCCTCGATTGACCCCATGTAAAACACGGAACAACGCCATCAGTCCTGACCCCTTTTCTTCTCCATGCGATGACCGAGGCACGAAGCCGCAGATTTCATAAGCCGGAGACTATCACGCGTTTCTACGAACTTGCACAAGAGTTAGAGAAAAGTATTCAAATAATTTGCTTGCTACGCTGAGCCAACATGTCATTAGTTTCGCTCGCGAAGTACGTCGAAAGGGAAAAGCTACTGGCTGGTCTCGGCCAACGCATACTGACGTATAATCACATAAACCACCGCTCGGATAATGGGCATCTCTATCAGGGCCGTTCAAAAGTTTCCCTTCCCAGGATGATGAGCATTTTATTACCGTTCGCTAACGTCGAGCGCGCAATGCTAACGCGTAACTTTGGTTTTGCAGTGCAAGACTGGCCGTTTCGTTCGCACATCTATTGGCATACTGGCGTATCGCAATTCCCTTGGCTATACCCCATGCGATTCGAAGGCCTCCTCATTGGCTCGTCGTTCAATGCTCCCTCTCGCAGAAGAACTGGATGTCATTCGAAACTCGGTCACGCGGATGTCCTATGGGTCCGAAGATTGAATTGAGCGATTGCGAAAGAGAACAGGGATCTGTCAACGAACACGTCCGCGAGTCGCCCTCGCAGCAAAGCAACAGGTTCGATGCCTGTCCAAAAATCGCCGAAATAACCCTTTCCCCTTTCTTCGAATCGATCCCGAAAAAATGGCAGCGAATGTGAGGCTCTTCATCCAGACCTTCCGGTGTCCAGGTTCTTACCGGAGAAAACGTATCCACCCCAGTAGCAAGCATCTGCCGGCAAACTGCGGATGTAATTATGTGGCAATGGGCACCTTCACGGACCAAGATTTCACCAGCGTGCCATCGAATCATCGCCCACCTTGCATTTTCAGAATTTTGATTGCAACCTCGAATCAAACTTACCCCCTCGATGGTTAAGTCAAATTCCTCTAGAAGTGCTGTGTCCCTCTATCTTGTAATTGCCGGAAACCCCCTGAGACGCTACTACCACGGGCAAAGACCGTATCGCATGATTCTTGAGAGGCGAGAGAATCGAGCGCTTCCGAGTACGTATGCTTGGGAGCGAAGTCGGCGGCGACCCGCCGTTTGGATGAGCCATCGAAATTGTCGAGAGCGACGATCCCGTGCCCGTCCTGAGATCCGGTCGCCGAGGCGAGCTCGCAAGGTTTCTTGGCTGTTCCTCTGCCCCGTATCTGGAGGCTACTGGACGACGAGGCGTCAATTGCGATCGGACAAGTTGGCAATTCGCAGCACTTCCCCGATTCTGCGCCGGATCGTACTGGATCCATCCAGGGGGGCCCTGGGGGTTTCGACGTGTCCGAAAATTCGTCGCGTGTTAAACCGCCTCAGGCACCCCTGAAAGCTGCACAGGAAGCCATCCGATGTGGTTCAAGAGTTGCTGGTGTGCGACGGAGAACCCGTCGCCTGTCTTCGTCTAAGACGATTCCACGCTCGCATCGATCCGATGAGAAGGTGCATCTGCTACGGGTCGCTCCTGCGCAGGGCGAGCAAATTTAGTGTGTTTGTCTGTGAGTCATCAGGTTTCACATATCTTAAGAAGTCGGACCGAAACCGGTATGGCCAAATGGAAAACTGACGACCGTGCGCCACACCCGTCTTCCCGACTAAAAATTTGGGTGGCTCCAAATGCGCCCCAAGATTCCCCCGAAAACGTCGGGTTACTCGCTTAGCGACAGCCAAATGAATAAGAAGCAGTGGCGATGCTAAGCACATCGGGAAAAAAAGGTTCAGGCAGAATCTCACGTAGGCGAGTTCTCTCGAGACTCCGCAAAATCCAGCGATCTCCGAGAGACCGCTCTACCTGGTTCTACCAATGAGTTGTGACGATGGCTGAGCATAGTCGTGGAAAAATCATTCGTAAATGCAGACCCAGCACAAACCATGTTGGGTCTAACTGCCGAAGCGCTTGCACCCACCCTACTTGAAACACCACCACTGATGACACCCAATGCCCTGCCTTGCTAGCCTGCTTTTCATGCCTGCGAACTCTTCTATTGCGAGCCTCTTCTTTTTCAAACCTTTCATGCATCAGCAAAAGGACATCGCGCGATCCCAGCTTCAATTCAGTCGCAAAAAATTTTGCCGACTTGGTTGCCCGGCATGCTCTATTACCGGTGCGATGCGTGCATCGTAAGCAATGGAGACCGTGCCGTCGCCGTTGACTTGTCCATGCTCATCTTTGTGCTTGCGGATTCTCCACAACGTCCCCACCCTGCTTCAACCGAGCAGGCGAAACGCCGAGAAATCCTCTGGAACTAACGCGGCAACCACGAGTCCTTCCAAACAGGGCCGACCGCGCGGCTTTTCGTCGACGCGATCAGGCTTCTTGCTTCGACGGCGACTTCGCTCCCAAGCATGCCCCAAAAAGGATCAGCGAAAGAAAGTGAAGAACGAAAAAAGGAGCAGGAAATTTTGCGTTTTTCAAAGAATTTACTTGACAGACGGCTTCGCTTTCGTGAGTCTAGAGACCGCGGTCATCATTCGGGCTTACCCAAAACACCCAGTAATCTTGTAAAAAGCAAATCTCGAATCTCCGCCGAATCGACGATTCCTCGAACCGGCAGACAGATGGCAAGGCTGTTATAAATTGCCGAACCAAAAACCGTCCATCGAATCTGCGGAATCGTGCGTCCGCGATGGCCGAAGTTCGAAGCTTCACACTGCCTAGAAGTCCCTCATTGCGATCCACGATCATGGTGTCTCCCTCGCAATTTTAATCCCGCCGTGCAGCCGCTCGAAGAGTGCACTCGGTTTCAATGCCAGAGTCAATTGAAGCAACTCGTATTGCAATGCACTCTTTCCATGTCAAAACATCGTCTGCTTGCCTACGAAACGGTTGGTTTACGATGTGGCTTGCTGTCGGATCGCGTTTGGTCGAGATCAAGCGGGCGATGAGTCTACAGTTGCTTCCCAACTAGAACCAACCCCAATTTTTAACTTCTGCGTCAAAAAACGGCGGCCTCCCCAATCAAACAGCCTAAATAAATAGGCTCGAACCCCACTTCCCTTGCTACGATGCCCCTCGCGCCCGAAGTCAACGCGAAAACCGCAGCACAATATCAATATCGGCTTCTCACCGCCCAAACCTTGACTGCTCGCGAACTGGATCACGCCGATTAAACGAGTGGCGATTCTATCAAGCAAACACCGTGCGGGACCCTGCGACTCTGGCCAATGGCTGTGATCCTTACTATGCATGCGAAGGGAGATGTCGTCGGTAAACCTTGGGTCAGTGCAGCGAGAAGCACATCGTTCAATGTATTTCCACGGCTTTCGCATTACCTATTTTTAGGCGAAAGCGGGTCACCGAAACTGCTACCGAGAAGGGCTCTTGATCCAGAACACGACCCAAGTCCTTACCCGGCGTCCATCTCGACAACACCTTGTGACGCACGTCCCTCGATCGCACGGACCACCGAAGCGCTTGATCGTCACTTCGGCGAGCGACACCCCATGGGCTCATCTTAGGGCGATGGAAAGCGTGCAGATGACGTGGCATATACCATTCACCCTGATGTCCACCTTCATGCCGGCAATCGAAGTGATGCCGATTTTTGAAGACGTCTCACCGGCAATCGCGTCTGTGCCCCACGCGTAAGCTTACGCTTCTTGGCGTAGTAATTAAAAAAAGAGAGCCAATCTTGTAGTTTTGGAAATGTTTGAAGATCCATAACCTTGCGTACTTCTAGCGTTCACTGGTTGCCTGCCTTTGGTTCACTGACGACCAAAAAGCTAATACAGGAATCAAAGCTGTTGCGCCTACCGGCTTGCAATCACTCTGATTCTCTACTTGTAAGACTTTCAACTACGCCAAATCCGAAGAAGGACATCGGCCAAGGAAAAATCGTTCCCGCCACATACGAGTCCTCAGAATATTGACGTTTACGTCGAACGTGAATGAGGTGGTGAAGCCAATTACTGCGCGACTTTCAGTACGAAAGTGTTAAGGGCAACGCTCACAAGCCCAATGCCCACGACACCTTAGCAATCGCCCGAGGTTGGTTGGATACGTGCTACAGTTTATGCGACAAGATTTCCCTCGTCCCCAACGATTGAACTCGCAACATGCACTACGCATTCTCGGATGCAGTCATACCACGCGTTTATCGCGGTGAACGTCCGACTTAAGCACATCGTCAAACTATCCGGTAACCACTAGCACGTCTCTCTTAAGGACGCTGGAAATGGCGAGTCTCAGATGAGACTCGCATACGTGAGTTCTGCCGAACCTTTGGATGATGCTTGGTGTGGAGATCCCGCCTGACCCGTGAGTTATGTGTCAGAATTGTCCTGCAAAAATCCGGCAATCAAATATCGTATGAACAACAAATAAAAGAAAAGCACCATGTTATAAAAATCACAATATCTCCGCTTTGTTCTAATTCTGAATCAACGTCGACCAATACCGGACTATATTCGCAAGGATTGCAAAGCAACATTATTCGCCATGAGAAACGCTTATCCGTTCGATCGAAGAACTTCTCTCAGACCCGAGGAGCTGGCAAGGACGACGAAACACTGCGAATACCATCTGGGAGAATTTGAATCCCGATGGAGAGACGATATTTTCATCTGATTCTCACAGTACCACTAATCCGTTCCGACGACCAGTCGACAAATCTACAGATTCGATTGGAAATGAGTGAATCAGTCGAGCAAGATGTTAAGTTCATCAGGAAACGATCGAAATTCAAGGCTACCCAAATAATCTCGAAAAGGCGAAATAAAGTCGCGGAATTAGCTCTCGAAAAAAAAATCAGAACGTGCCAAATGGATTGTTATTTCGATGACTCAATTGCGAGAATCCATTGGATCAAGCCGCATCCATTCCGTTTCTTATTCATATCCAGTAATAGTATCCTGCCAACAACGATGTCTCGAGGAAACGTGCGAACGATTGAATTTGGGAGTCGCTCGATTCTCTCTGGCAAACTCAACGAAGTTGGTTGTATCGCTCATTCGAAAACTATGCGACCGGTTATTGCCGAGCCTACCATAAATAAACGCAGATCCTTTTTGCGAGAAGGACGCGGAAAAACGCGGTGTGTAGCTCAACTGCTCACTCACCGCGAACCAAGATGGCTTTAATTACACAAAGTATGAATCTCGGACATCCAGCGGTTCGTCAATTCCAAAACAACGAAGAACTCGAAATTACGAAACATCGCTTTCGAAAGCCACAAAGTCCGTTCCGAGTTCCAGAATGCACCTGAGAGGTTTTCTGATGTGATCTTATAAAAATCACAGCAGTATTGATGCCCAGTCGGACGTAGATCGCAAGGATTTTGATGCGGCGTTTGCTAGAAAATCGCGGAAGCCGAATTCCGGCACTCCCGATCGAATTCCTACAAGTATTCTCGCCACGGTGTGATCGCAACCTCGTTGCGCGGTGATCTGTGGGCTATCTCGAATCGCGGCGGGGAAAAACGTGATTGAGGCGTCCTATCCCTTCCTAGGCTCGCGTTCGCGATCCAACTAGTATGCTTTCTTCTCCCGTGCAACGCGGCATTCCTCACCCTATTGTGGAATCTATTCGTTATACGTGCCCGCCGCGGCACTGGGACTTTACGTTTGCCTCGCAAGCCTGATTGATACGCTGATACGTCAGTCTTTCAACAGGAAAGCACCGTTAGGAAGACCTGGCAATCCCGCCGCTGAATGGGCGGCCTTTGAGTTGCACGGCGATTCAGGGCCGGGACGCTCGCTTACTTTAACCAGCGCTGGAAACATCCGCTACTGTTGCACTTAACTCCACCGGCAAAACGCCTTCGATTCAATTCATTGATCTTTGTCCTTTGGATAAGAAGCGCCAGCCGGTTAATCCACGACGGACCAGGTGGTGAAACTTTAGTTTCCAGTTGAGTTGTCTTTGTCCACCGCTTGGATGGAATTGCCTTAGCAGTCCACGATGAAAACCGGTCCACTTTTTTACACTCTTACGGCCCTTCTTCGCCTTGCTCTATGTTGCTAATTGGTGTCTTTTAAGGACTTAAAGATTTTTCTTTCATTTTCAGGACCAATGGAAATAAAGACGCACCTTGTCCATTCAGTGCTTCAAGCTCGGTGATCAGCTTTTCTGTGAATCAATTTGTGGGTTCTCCGCACCGCATCCCTCCGTTCTTTTGGGATAAGCACGTTCAGTCTCGAAGTCGTCCACGGATTCCAACCAGTTCAACGGACGTTCAGCCTCGTCGATTAGTTGAATATGTAAACCTGGATTCAGGGATATTTGTGGGACCGCGGCAACGAAGACCAGCGTTGAGTTTCTCCGAGAGGGAAACAAAGTTCCGAGTGCGGTAAAACGTCGCCCTCCAAAATTTCGGTCCTTCTTGGGCGAAAGGCTGAACAATCAACTTGTTCGCCGGGGAACCCGTGGTTAGAAAAAAAGAAAATTAATTTCGTTTTTTTTTTCCAAAAATTTCCCACCCAAAAAAAGGGGTTTTTTTTTCCGGGTTAGAAATTTTTCATCTTCTCTCTT
>Ga0163217_1078124_pt1 | contig 14653 bp, 6 predicted proteins | sample SynspAceP_FD_185933 | JGI IMG/M metagenome (GOLD analysis project Ga0163217, IMG submission 185933) | Saline lake microbial communities from Ace Lake in Antarctica - Synechococcus sp. Ace-P (PacBio error correction) | ecosystem: Environmental > Aquatic > Non-marine Saline and Alkaline > Saline ... | reverse complement strand
GCTGCCACGAAGATATAAATCTATTAACTATTCTTACCTGCAGCAAATGAGCCTGGTTTTACAATGAAGGAACCGGTGATGAATGGATTGACGTTGCCTGCCATTTTGGCCAATTTAATTGTTAATATTGCGATATGTTGCAAGAAGCATCCGCTGTCTATTTTTCCATCTACAACGTCATAGAGTCATTAATCCAAAGGGTAGCGATCAGAGTAAATCACGTATTTCTTTGCCCTTATTTTTACAACCCTAATCCCGCAAGTTGTGCTGTCTGAACGCCACACAGCTAAAAGCTACTTACAGAAAGACTGCGCCGAGCTCGGTGTTGCTAAAAGTGAACATTCAACCAACTTTTTAATTTAGTTGGTGAATGTTCAGTTCTTACAGCTGCTGTTAAAAAAAATCTAACTTACTTTGATAACGCAATTCATCTTGTTGATTTTACGAAAAATCTTAGCCAGCTCAAGATAATCCTGAGCCATACTTTTTCTCCCAGCTGCAATAAACCCGCGCTAATCCAAAATAGGATTTCATGTCTTTTTTTAATCTAGTGTTAAGGCTTTTTTAAAGTGACTCAGTGCAGTGAGATAGTTGCCCAACTCCAACTCATGCTCACCTAAACTAACTAATTAATAGGGATTATGGCTCTTTTTACCCTCTACATCCGCCAGAATTTTCTGGGAGCTTAATTCAACTCGTTCGGTAACGAGATACAAATAGGCTAAGTTTTCCCACGCAGTCCAAAATTATTCGGATTACGCTCTAATGACATAGTTAGTAATGGCATTCCGCTTGTCGAAGTGACCAGTAAGCGATATAACAAACCCGAATTAACCGCTGTAGATTCAAAGAGAATCTTCAAATTATGCGCTGCCTAAAAATAAGCATAAGCTCATCAAGCGATAATTTATTAAGGCATCGGCGCCTTTGTGTTGTAATACATCGCAAATAACTATTGATTTACTAACAAGCGTTTCTTAAAATGACTACGTGATGCAAGTGGAGTTCAAAATCGACCTGAAGCCCTTACCACGAGCGGTTGAACACAGTGCATCCGTTTGGGCCGGCTAAACGCAGTTAAATATGCCTTGAGCCACACTATAACCTTGTTTCGCGTTCCAGGTATTCAGGAATATCAATATCTTGGAAAAATTGCCATTAAAACCGCTTCTTCTGCTAAAAGATAGGTTTCATTGATAGATTAAGGAAGGGACAATTAGCCGCTTTGCGTTTAAACGGTTCGGGCAGCCACAGTATTGCATTCATCGTACAACAAAATTAAATTGGAATTGATCAAAAAGTGCATAACGAGGGCTTTAATTTGCCAAGCGGTTCACCGCTGCACCCACTGAATTGATGAAACAAATTAGTTTAGCTCGTCATCCAGATGAAAAAAATATCCTTTTTTTATCTGCTAATCTGAATTTATCAACCGAAAGCCTTTATCAAAGATGATGGGACTGGCTATCCAATTTGTAACTGTGCTTAATTGAATTGGCAGCCGCAAGCATCAAGGTACAAAAGCAAAAAATATACAGAAAAGATACCACGTTTGAGTCAAGCACATAGCAAACTACCTCCAACTTTACTACCCTACTCTGTTAATCTTAGTCTCTTAAAGCCCCTGTTCGCAATCAGCTTATCCAATCGTGCACAACTACTTGTTATCACCCTTCAGGTTTGGACGACGCAAAAAGCTATTTTACCCACATAAATACGCTGCTCATCTTGGCTACAGAATTTTGTTTCGGCGAGGATTAAAAATGCTCGCTACGGTTTGATCTCCCCCAGTTCGTAATAGTTATTGGCCAAAGCAAAAAAAACTTCATGTAAGTTTCTATCGAGGACTCAATGGCTTTGCGATTAGTAGGCCGAGTGCTGCTTGCCATATCTGACGTTCAAACGCCGCTATCACCTAGGACTCAGTGATAAAAAGATTTGCTCGAACGTTTACGTTCTTATCCTTGCCAATTATTGCTTGCGGCCTTTGTCACTCTGGTTTGTATAGCATACCAAAAAGAGCTTAAATTTTGCCATGCGGTTAAGTTATTTCATCCCACCTTCAATGGCAAGTAAATAAGTACGTTCAGCCATTTCAAAAAGACCGTTAAGCGATAAAGATAACCTAAATTTCGAATAAATGTGCCTGGACTTGGCGTCGCGTAGATAGCAGCTCGGAAAGACGCATAAGCCCGTTTAATCTTGACGAGCAGCAGGGCATCACTGCCGTTTATGTTATAAAAAGTCCCACCACTTGGACTGAGCTGAGTAAATTCCTTTTATCATATTTTTTGACTGCTTGGCATCAAAAGTCAAACTTCAAAACCCTGCCTCGTTAAACCTCAACAAAGGTTCTTACTTTGTCTGGGTAAAATTTGTAAATTAATATGTGAATGAGAATGCGCTGCCCCTCTCGCCTAGTCCAATATCCGGAATTCAATATTGTGTGAAACGAACGCCAAAACCTCAGCTCTCGTGCTAATGCAGTAGGTCATTATTGACAGAGACAAACAGTTTGCTGACTTATTCTCATAGGTGATTTGTGCAACCGAATTAGCATTACAGCGTGGAAATAGAATTTAAATTTGAATGTTGAATTAGCTCGCGCTAACCAAGGCTTATAATCTGTTCTTGAGGATTTCGCACTCGGCCTATGGATGCTTTGGCAAAAAAGTTTGGCATCCTCTTGAGTAGGAAAATGTCTTTTACTTACTTTCGATGCGAGAACGTTGCTCGAAACCCACTAAAATGCGTGTCGGCTAGAACATCCTTAAACAGAAGATGGGCATTTTAAGGGACTGCAAGCCCCTAAAGAAATGAATAACAAGACAGTAAGCAGATATTCTAAGCACTGGTTCCATATTCCCATTATGCGTCAGTGCAAACCCTTAATTTGGGTGCAAATAAAAATGCCTAATTAAAAATGCGCATGACAATATGTTATAAAAACTTTATTTCGTAATAAACTGGCGGAGATTAATTGTCATGAATGGAAGTGTAGATGAAAAATTGCAATATTGGGTTGCCATGGATGAGGAAATCAGTTATTACGCGCCTCCCTCACAGGCCCTTATCGAAAAAAAACTAGCCACATTTAACTGTCTATTTGCGGCACCCTAAATTAATGTGGAAGTAAGCCTAGTCATAATGCGGGATTGGTAAGTTGCGGCGGCATGTTTCAACAACCTTGAGTGCGTTATGGACTTCAAACCGACGATGTATTAATACAGTTCAGCAGGCGGTTTTTTCAAAGGATAGGCTTATTGGGGGAGATTGTGATTGCTTCAGGAATTGCGCATCACGATGTGGATCTCACATTTTTTGGCTATGAAATTAGGTCAATGTGCAGGTATGCCAGCCAAATATGACTGCGAGTGCTGTTTGCTCGAGTGTGCAACAGGCAAGCCATGGCAAGTATCGAAAATTATGGCTTTGAAAACTGGTTTAATTGCTCTGGCGATGCTTTTTTGTCGGTAGTGATGAGGAGCGGCAATCATAGGCAAAACTTCCCTTTTAATTAGTTGCGGTGGAAATGGAAGGTGTGGCCATTGGGTCAAACATGCCATTGTTGATGCTACCTTTTGCGGGTATTCGCTTCCCCTATCGGATATTGCAGGTTGTCAGCTCAACCCGTGTCGTTTTAAACATATTTGGAAAACAGCCGCCAAAGCATTCTGCACAAATAGTGATGCAAGACTATGCCCTTGTTGTCTCAGCCACAAAAAACTAAAAATGACACTTGATGATTGAATTTACTCACCACTTTGCAGCATATACATTGTTGCAATTTTACTCTGTTTTTTGGTTTTTTATGAAGAAAACAAACTCAAAAATTGCAGATTAAATATCACCCACTCACCTTTGCTAAACTGATTGCTGAAGCGTCTGGTTTAACAAGTGCACAATCGTAATCCCGCAATCCAATACAGCAACTTTACGCTGGCTGTTTAAGCCCCCATAGTTTTACTCACTCCGCTAATGCTCTTGCTCGGAGTGCCTTATTTATCTGTCTGAATATCCTATCTTCTTGATAGTTTCTGTGGTTTATCGCTATTTAGATTTACAAACCTGTAGTGAATACAGTTAAAAAGTAAGAGCTCTCCTTACGACGCAACAAAAAGACCCTTAGCAAAACGAACAGTTACAATCATCGTATGAGACAAAACTCACCCTACTTCACCTCTTTGGCATTGCAAAGCATTCCATAGAAAGCTTAATGTTACGCTTTGCCATACATATTGTACTTGTCATTCTTTTTATTATTTAATCGGGGTGTTAATCGTGGCACTAAGCTTATACGAATTGCTTTTTGAATTTTTCCCAGGTGCTGGAATACAACAAGCTAAATTTAATTATTTTGGCAAGGCCTGTTCGATTAGCATGAACAGTTAGTCCAATGGATACCTGTGAGAGTCCCGTCATTAGTGTGGTTTTATCCTTGTCAAAATTATTATTAGGGGCTAGTGGAGCATTGAGAAATGGCCTCAAGCTCTCATATGTAGCCGTTATTGTTTATTGCATTTACAAGTTGCACCTTAGGCATAGAGCTAGAGGTCCTTTTATTATAGCGCTAGCAAATCTCGCTTAGCTAAATGTGGTGCTCAACGTGTCGAGTCATGTTAGACGATATTTAATCGAACGATTCACGACTCAAAAAGCCCGTTGGGTATTTCTAACACTTCTGTTTTATCTTAGCTTGATGCTGAGCATAGGAAAGTAATTGTATTTTCACTGCGTTTAAAAATAACACCATTTCTCAACCTTTTTCTAAGCAGTTGCTTTTTTGTAGCAACAGTAATGCCATAACCGCATCATTAGCTTGGCTTCCCCCATATACTGATTAATCTACACACTCTGGGCTGGCGGACAAGCTCGTAAGCGGTTAGTGATTACAAGTAAACTATCCGCCAAGCTGCAGCAAAACTGCCTCGGTTGCCTAATCATAATGGCATAAGACATCGAGGGCCAGAATGCCACTTAGGCCGATCGCATTGTTGCTGCAAGGCGCAATAAACCTCAAGATCTCGCTCGACTCGGTTCACTCGCTTCACTGTTTATGCTCAGCGCCTCAATCTCCTGCTGACATTAGCCAGGGATATTATCCCCAGCTGGAAAATCATCGGCCAAGAAACAACAAGCCCACCAGTAGCCCAGCAATATATTTCGGGTTGCAATATTAAGCAACGATATTAGCAAGCAGAGCAAAAAAAAGGTTTTTTATAGTTATGACGGCGCCATTAATGGACCATAGGCGCTGATGCTTGGCGAGCAAACTACTGCGCAAATTGTGCGAACACGACAATTTTTGATGACTCACCTATTTCCCCTACCCGAAGTGAGCAAAAAGAACAGGTAATCGGCCGCCAGCCTGATTTATTAATTGCGGCTATGAACACTACAAGCTGAAGCAGAACAAATTGGCAAGCAGACAGAGACACTTTTGAGTGCCCCCCGTATTGTGGTTAACCAGATCGAACTGCATCGCTTACCCCGCGTTTGATTAATGTTTAAGTTTGATGTGTAAACAAATTAATGGTTTTAAATCTTTTTGTGTTATTACTCTTATCTGTGTTTATTTTAAAAACATGAGCTGAAGACTGGAGACACGATGTCGGTACCCCCGTTATCAAGACAAATATGCCATGTATTCAATATGAACCGATGCCAAGTTTTATTTTGGCATGCCATGGTGTGATTGGCAAAACTGTACGCTGCACTTTCATCGACATTTTTTCAATTAGCTGGAATCCTTAGCCAACACCCACCTTGGCTTATTGTGCAGATCTATCCGCTGGCGATGCTATACTAATGAGGCTGCGCAGAGTGTAAAGCTCTCTCATCAGTTTGGCATCACCGAGGTGTATTATGATGCTTATCAAATTCTGTTCCCCTTACGTGATAAAGCCAATCTCAGAAATTTCGCGAAGCGCTTGGAGTAAACTAGCCATATAAGTAGACAGATTTTTACTGATGACAAAGGCTGTATCGACTTCACTTCATTCTGCCACTAAGTAAAAAGACTAATACATTATTTGAGCAAATGAATGAAACATTACTTTACCCACAGCAATGTATTTCCGGCAATATCGTTCTTCTATGCTTGCTATACCAATCAGCTTTTTAACCTTGGCATCGGTCATTTAGGAAATTTTGATTTACAACATCAAACTGAAAATGACTCAAGCACAAAATTGTAACTTGCGGCCCGATCTTATTGATTTAAACGTATGCAAAAGCAGGCGCTGGGATTTCTTCTTTATGTGGTTTTGTCTATGCTTAGCCGTTTTATGCAGACTACCAAGCCAATCGGCAGCTCAATCTTTGCTATTACTTAGTATATTACTGTATTCTCTTGGCTATCGTACTAGAAATTAGGATATCGGTGCAAGCCCTTAGATATGCATTTAAGCTCTTCTGAATATACCAATAGGAAAAAAAATCAAATAACCTTTCCGCTTATGGGTCAGTTTCACTGGAACCAAAGCGGAAGCGGAAGCTGGGCTTAAGCAGCACTTAAGCTCAGGGACACCGCGCGAACTGCGTCTTGCCTACTTGAAAAAACAAATTCTGCACAGTATTGAAAACCAACTACTTCTTGTATTTTTTCGCCATCTTGCTGTTACCCGCCGCTTGATCATGCGCATCGCTTCAGATGTAGACGCCACCTAATCCAGCGTTCCTTGAGTAAGTTGGCCACGGCCTAACCTTCTGAACCTAAGGTCAGCGAAAATTCAGGCATTTCATCTGGAATCATTTTCTGGAAGACGTTGGATTAAATTTCTTGATGGGCAGCTTCTGTCCTGAGTCTTAGAATGAAAACGGCGATAACGCTCTTTCGCTAAGTCAATTTAATATCCTCTTGATTCATTACCGTCTACAACTTTCGCTGTTTAACTCTGTAATAAACATTCTTTTGTAAGAAAACTGAGCAACTCATAATATCGGCCACATCAATCATCAGAAATTGACATGATTTTGCCGAACATTCATTAGGAGCATCATGTTGATACGATATAGTTCCTAATGATTTCGACATTTTTTGCACGCCATTCAAGCCCCTCCAATAAAGGCATCATTAACACGTTGCTGGCGTTGTCCTCTGACTTTGCAGCTCGCGCCCCATCAACAAGTTAAAACGCTGGTCGGTGCCTCCAAGTTCGACATCAGTTCAAGGGCTACGAGTCCCACCCTGAACCAATGATATAAAAAACCTCATGGATCGCTATGGGTTTCCATTAGCATAGCGTTTTTTGAAATCTCTCGCTCCAACCATCTGCCACTGTTTGGTGGCCCAGCTAACTTATCATGCCGCCGCACCCAAGCTGCTCCAATCCATCGAATTAAATCGAATTGTTGGTAAGTTCGATCGAAAAGTATTTGAGACTTGCTCTTTAACGTTTCGGCGTTGGCTAATACATCTTTTTGGTAAGGCTACGTGTCACAATTTTTACCCTTGGGTCGCCATCCATGCCCAGTAAAATCAACCGATTAAAAAAAAGTAATCTTCATGACCCAATTGCTGAAATGTCGCAATTTATTGATCAGTACAGTATGCCTAAGTGTAAATCAGGCGCTAGTGGATCAAAAGCCCGCTTTTATTTTTAAAGGTTTACCTCTTTTTAATTAGCAAACCCAGCTTCATCAAGCAAAAGAATATCGTCTGTCCTCGTTGAATTTTCTGCTAGGCGCACTTGCCAGTAACATTGGGTTCAGTACCTTGGCTCTTATCAGTCAATATCTTAAATTGCCGCGCATTTTACGTGGTCTTACCGCCCGCAATTGAAAGCGGTAGAAGTTTTTATCGACTTGCAATTAATTAAACTGAAGATAGAAAGTGTTCAAAAAAAACTCCTACTCTAGAAAATGGGATAATTTCAGATTATTCATGCTGCCAATACAGATATTTAGAGTTAGTCTTCGTGGTCAAAATTTCCTTTAAACCACTTACCAAAACCTCATGAAATGACCATAAAGCTCCGTAAATGGGCGTTTATTGGTGTTAGTCTTATTCCGTCTGAAACCCAGGAGTGCATACAAAATACCGCCAGTTCCTGCATTGGAATTAGGTAAGCGTTATGACTTTGGCTGTGACTTCGCTAATCGCCCGAGGCACAAATCAATGCTGTTTGATTCTGCCGTTGAGCGAAAAATATTTAAGGTGAAAAAAGGCGATAAATTTATCCAAAAATATTCCAATCGTGCTGGGCTTAACTCCTCAAGATAACTTTATTCGCGTTTCCAAGTGAAAGGAGCATGCGAAGTAAATTAATTAATTGTTACGCGGGTGAATCCCTCGGTTAGAAATTGATAATGCCGGCAACTTAAAGTCGATCAGCCTATACTGTATTCCCCTACTGAAAAACCTTGTTATTAATAGAAACGAGAATAATAGCTTTCTGGGACACATGAGGAAACCTGTTGAGACGAGGTTAAACTTTGCTCAGGCGAAGTTTTTAGCAGTTTCCTGGAACGCAGGACTAAAAGCCAATTTTGAGTGAAAGTCAGATATGAGTTGGCTGGAATTTTGGCTGGATATCGATTTCGCTTGGAATTGAGATCGGGGATAGCTTTCTGTGATGTCGGAGAGCATTTTATGACGGTGAATTTGCCGTTTCATCGAGACACAAATGTGCCTGATATCTTGATTGACAGCACACAATTCTGATTTACAAATAAAGGAGAATGAAACCATATTACTCCATTTCCTCATCCTCCTGACGGCAGTTTTATACACTGAATGGTCGCAGCTTTACGGAGAGCCTTTTTAACGCACCGGTCCCAATTTCCAAATACATCAGTTTCGAAGTTCAATCCAATTCGTTTTCATTCCCATTCAAAACGTTATTAAAACCGCACTAACTGATAGACTACCGAGCCGCGAAAGACTCTGTGTAGCTGCGGAGATGGAAAAAGTCATTGAGGCTGTTATAATCGCTTCAATGGTTATTACGTATTATTCAACATGGTGAAACCACACACCAATACTTACCCCACTTTCTAAGGGACAAGCAGTAAAAGTGGCGCCAAGGTAAAAACAAGGGCAAGTGATTGGTTATGTTGGCGCTAACTGCATGGCAGAACCCGCATCAACATTATGGAATTTCGGTTGATGGCGTACATCGCAATCCACGCTACAGTGCTTGCGCTAAAGCTCTCCCCATAAAGCCATCAGAAGCAAAAGCGTTGCCAGCATGCCCAAGAATAGGAACTACTACAACTGGAAGAATAAGAAACGTATCATGTTGGCGATGAAACTAACAGGAGTAAGTTTGTCGCAGTTTATATATAGGGTTGATGTCAGCACCAGTAGGATGGGTTGATGTCGCCCTGGTCGATTTCTCTGGAACTTCACCCCATTATTAGATTGCCAATCTTTCCTTATCCCAAAGCATTATTTAGCACAACTACACATCTTGTTGCTCCCAGTACTACGAAATAGTGCAGATGGTCACGGCTGACAGAAGCGTAGCCGAAGTATTCGCGCAAGCTCACCTAATTTTACTCAAAGAGAACTATATTCGCCCCGAGCAGTTCGCGCCATTGGGCTCCATGGTCAAACCATCGACATGTTCATCTGAGCGAACATAGTTTTACTCGTGCAAATTGGTGATCCAAATACCTTAGCCGTAGCAACAGGCATGATGTTCATAGCTGACTTCGTCGCCAAGATATGCTTCTCGGTGGCAAGGTGCCCCTCTAGTACCCAGCATTTATCAACGGTCTGTTGGCCACCGCCTCGACAATTCGCGGCATAGGTAGTAAATCATTGGTGGTATCGCCAAATTTGACCTATTTGCCTAGACGGGCTTAGGCAATAGTACGGGCTATGACACGGTCCAGCAACACCTTAATGGATTGCTTGGTGTCATTTAAAGCACACAGTCCAATCATTTGACTTATAGGTCAATGGCTGCTCAAAGTTCAAGGCTTCGTCAAGCACTTACTGAGCGTTTGTGTCAAGCATAGTTATTTGTTCAAGCAAAGCGCCTAAAAAGTACGCGAGAATGTTTAAATGACCTGGTAGAACACAACTTGCTGCTCATTCCGATGATTGTTAACCCCAGAAGTGCAAGCCACCTTAGTATGTTTACAGTAAAACTATCGCTGTATGAAATATACATTCCGCTGATGCTAGAGCAAGTTTATATTGTGCGTGGTGTGCCAATAATTGAGTTTTTATGATGTTAGAGTCGCGAGTTGCTCATGAATTGAAGTGTTAACTACTGATGAACTGGGATTTGCCCTGACGCGGTAGAAGCGATGGCATTTGCCTTGGTTAGCCTATTGCCCACAATATAAGCTTAAATGCAGTCTGCCAGTGTCACAGTGCCACACGCGACGCAGGCTTGGTTACGTTTTGTTCCAGGTAAAATAGGATGAACCAACGGACGCCTATTAGATACGGACTGATTTAGCTATTCTTGCTTTGCTCTATCAAGAGGCACATAAACAAAAAGACATTCGCGAACAAGTTGGACTCGCACCGGTTCTTCGTGCTTGGAAAGAATTCAAAAAAGTACAAATAGACAACATTTCTTAGGCTCGAGATTAGAATTAAATTTACATGCCCTGGGTGAAATAATTTCAGGCAATTGATTTCGGTCAAATTGTCTGGATCACAGGCGCGCGACGGTGGACCAACTACAAAGACAGTGGTTAGAATTACCGGAATGTTGAGTCTTTATTCATAATGTGTGGGGGATATGATTTTTTTGTAACATGTTAGTGTCTCAGACACCTCACACTACGAGGAATTTTGTATTTAATCAAAATTACCGCTCATAACGAAGTCATCAGTTGAAACCGCACTGGTTTACAACATTCGAAAAGTGATACCCCTTGCCCAACGTTTAATCAACTGGTTTCAAGTTCAAAAAAAGCCGTAAAACACTTTACAGCTGGGTTGCCACTGAGTTACTGAGGCTGAAGAAAATGCAAAATAGCGACTAAGTCACACGGACGAGAATGCAGTGGTAGCCGACGTCATTTTCCAATTTATCCACGTGGAGTACGCGAGCTAATAACTCACCTTTTTTTACATAGTCGCCTGGCTTTGCCACTACTCAACAATCCCTCCTTTGCTGAGTATAATAAATTTCTATAATTATTTTAAGGTAACGGCGATACGACCCAGGTTTGTGGTTCAATGGTTTCCTGTAAAAGGCAGCCTTAGCGCTTAAAAAAGTCAGATATACTCCTTGCAATCATATTCACCTCGTAAAGCTAAATTACTTCCTGACTGCCATTTCTAAGGTAAAACTTCAACCGCAAAATCGACTGCTCTTGACGTTGAAGCACTCACTAAATCGCTCAGCGTCCACCAATGACCAAAAAAGTGGCTTCATCCAATGCCCCTAGAGAAGACATTGGGGTATAGATGACATGGGGAATATTAAATTCAGGCAGAATTCGGCATACTGCGCACATAAATATGCAGTCGACCCACAGCCATTGTGCAAATCGAGACATAGGTCGGCATCAAAGGCTAACTGTGAAGCTTCAGATTTAATCGTTTGCGCGAAACCCAGCCTCCCCATTCTGATCGAGCTTTTGCTGGTAATCGTTGTTTTAATTTGCTGGCGAAATTGTTGTTTTATGCTGTAATCGAGTCGGCATTCATTTACTGTTGCGCAAATTGATCACAAACTGAGCATCAAAAAAATAGCCTCTATTCCAATTGCCTGCCATTGACGGGATCAAAGCCGACCAAGGTGTATTCGCCTGCTTTAATTATTGTTACCTACCATGGATTACAGTTTGCGTACAGAATAATTTCGCCGAGGCGATAGGTAAGTTTTTAAACCATTGGATCAAATGTAAATAACTACGTTACCCTGAACTTCCGCACCGGAATTGGAGCTTTGAAATATCACACTTTAGGCCCAGGGTTGGGCGCATAAATCATAAAGAGCACATTCATATTACGCCCAGAAGCCGTTCTGTTGCCACTACTAATAATCTTTAATGAATTGGTTATGGCACCTTCACAGTTCAATTAGGGCGGCTTAAATTAAGAATTTAGGCTACTTTCCGGGAAAATGCGGAGAAAAGATTTTCTTACCCATTACCCCAAACAATCGCTTCGTTAAAAAGACTGTGTAAAACGTTTTTGACTCCAAGCTCTAATTATTTCGGAAAATTCGATTAACCTTGAGCCAGTTACCGCTCTCAAAGGCCTTGACCAAAAGTAGATCATGGCAGTAATCATTCTTGACCGCCACACAAGCCCACTTCTCACGCTCATCAAACAAGAGTAGTTATTTCCACTAATAACTTTCATATCTTGATCAAGTAAGCATCAAAGTTAGCGAAAACAAACCAACTAAAAAAGCCCAGTGGTGGATTGCTACCCAGCTTTTTCTATCCCGACCAAATCGCAAAACTTCGCTCTAACCAAGGATAAATGAAGTAATGCAACTGGGTTTTATCATCACTTAAATTAGCTTAAAGCAAGCAGAGCAATAAACTTCTTAATCTCCACTTCTTCCCATGTAATTTAATGCATGCGCAGATGACGTATTTTTATAACGTTTGTTTAAATAGTTGGGTGTTTAATAAAACGCAAACAGCATGTAAGACAAAGCCTACATTCGTGTTTCAATCACACCATTGATGTATCAATATCAAAGGAGACCACTAGAACTCGCTCCCATTTTAATTCAACTAGGGTAAGTTGGAGGTGGGAATCGTTTTTGGTGGTTAACTCAGGCGAGCAAAGAAGTAACCTTGAAAAATAATCAAAACCCATTTCGCGATAAATCGCCAAAATCTGTTGTGTTTCGATTTTTTCGGCAACAGGCGCACTTCGATCGCGACCGATTGCGGCTCCTATTTGACGGCTGATACCAACTGTCACCACTCTGTGTACACCCATCGGCAATTAATTGCACGATCAGAATACTTTTAGATGCTGATGTTTGGCCAATATCCCTCGTAATCTCTTGGTGGTTATTAATGTTTAACCAATATCAATGAATGCACAAAATCATTCCCACTTGTTTGGTTTAAACGATGGCCTTCAAATGGCTAATTTTAATCCCAGTTTTACGTGTTTACATTAAATTCAGAAACTATCATGGCTAAAAGCACGTATATAGTTCTATTATAACTTTCTCAGATCAAGATTAGGCGGGAAGCCATGTAAGAGCTGTTCAGGCTTGGAAATTAATAAACATTTTTTATTGCAAGAAATATCATCAAGCCCGAGTTAAATTAATTTCTGGCAATTAGTTTTTGTTGTTGCCTCATCTTTACCGTGTCGGGAAGCAGTTGTTTTTTCCGTCGCGAAAAAGCATTCATACGCAAAAACTTCTTTTTCTCTGTCTAAAAACAGGGTTGCCGAGGATATAAGCGAAACATGATCTCCTTATGAAATATGATGTATTTATCTTTATTAAACCAAGCTAACGAGTTAGACACAATAATAATCAAGAAAAAACACTACGACTTAATGATGAATAGTATCGTAAACTAGTAAAATCAAATCTACAAAACTGTTTAATAGAATATGCAACAAAGTTAGTGCATTGCACTTAATTTAATTCATTAATATTGTTTCATTGCATTTTTTTCCCCCCCAAAAAAAAAAACCCCCTTTTTTTTTTATTGCCCATGGTAAAAGCTTGAGGATCGTGCAGGTTCAAGGTTTAACGTTTGAGTATCTCGGGTAATACCCTGCCAAAATACCCAATCATAGGCTTTAATCAAATCTTAATGTAGCTCTTTGTAATTTCCATGGTTTTTCACCCACAAAGAGGGCCCCCTTTCAATTGACCTCACCCAAGGGAAGTTTCTGATCCAACGACATTGCCGCATGTTGATATCTAAAATGGCACTAGTTGAAAAAAAACAGAACGAGTAAAAAACCAGTTGCGGTGTTGTCGGAAAGTTTTCTTGCTTTGCCATACTAACTCAACAAAAATTAGCACGTGATTAATGGGATTAAATGAAGTAATTCAATGTCTTACTATTACCTAGAATTAAGCCAAAGCAAACCAAGCAATAAATTTTTAACTTCCAAACCCGCCATATTAATTCAAGCATGGCGTAGGCTACTAATTTTATTGCTTTTATACGATTAAAAGGGTTATTAAAGCGCCAGTAGCTTATATGACCCAGGGAAGGACGTCTCGCTCATAATGTTCATTTAACCCTTTGTCCAGGTTGAAAATTCACGGCCGCATGCACAACCAAATCAAAATCAGAAGGCAAGCTTACTGGTGGGAATCTTTTTTTGTTTAAAACGAGAGTTCTCAGGGGGCCGCGCCAAAAAAAAATAACCTTTGAAAATAATCCAAAAAAAAACCCCAAAAGATTTTGTATCTTTTCAAAAGGTCCTCCATTTGGTTTTCTATTTTTTTCAAAGCCCACCAGTGGTTATATTGGCTTGTTTTGGAGGGTCTGTTCCCAATATTAAACTTGCGCATCAGTTTGGTTTGGTCGGCACTTCAAAAAACCAAATATCGACCTTTAACAAATATCCAGCATTTTTAGGCAAGGCCCAAAAAACGTCCCCATTTTGGGATCAGAAGTCCAAAATCGTCCAAGAAGCTTTTTAACTTTATAAACCCATTTCTTTAATATTAATACAGGCCTGCACCAGCTCGGGTCAGTTGTACCGTTCAACAATTTCAATGACCACATCTCTCTCTTG
>Ga0163217_1064319_pt1 | contig 14653 bp, 22 predicted proteins | sample SynspAceP_FD_185933 | JGI IMG/M metagenome (GOLD analysis project Ga0163217, IMG submission 185933) | Saline lake microbial communities from Ace Lake in Antarctica - Synechococcus sp. Ace-P (PacBio error correction) | ecosystem: Environmental > Aquatic > Non-marine Saline and Alkaline > Saline ... | reverse complement strand
AGGAAAAAGCAAGAAGCGGTGCTGGCCCGCCCTGCATCAGCGCCCTGTAGGCCCCGAATTCCTCGGCGCCTATGGCCCGGATCCGCTGCGTTTCGCCCGATCTGGCCAGGATTCGTCAACCGGGGCCAGTTTCGAGCGGCTTTCGGCCCTGCTGGAGGGGCCAGGCAACGGGGTCAGATCCTGGCGGCGGCCAGAGCGGATTCCCGAGAGCCTGCGCCATCGCCCCCACCCTGGCTGGCCGTCGATCAGGCCGGACGGACCCGCGATGGCGACGAAACTGTTCGGGCCCTTAACTGCCCGTGCTTGAAGTGTCCCCTTCGCTGGCCGCGGCGATCGCCGCATCAATGACGCCCCAAAACCCCTGGCCCTGTTATCTGTTCAGCCAAAGCCTCTCGCCCAGAGACCCTGGTTGGCCGGCACGGAAGCTCGGAGGGGTCTGCTTCAACACGTTGTTGATTGCAGGTGGGGGTGCCGGAACTGCCGTTCGGAGGCGTGGCGCCAGCGGCTCATGGGCAACTTACCACGGCAAAAGCCGGCTTCGACACCTTCTCGCACCATCGCAGCGTGCTCAGACGCCCTTCCGGTTTCATCTGCCGTTCCGCATATCCGCCCTACGGCGACCGCCTCGGCCCTGATCAAGCGGCTGCTGGATGACCCCTGCCAGGGGGCTGGCGCAATGGTTGCGTTCTCCTTATGGTTCGAGGGCATGCTTCTGACCCTGTCCATGCGACGTTCCCTCGCCAGCCCTGGTCCCTCGCCCTGTCTGTTGCCCCTGCCCGCCATGGCGGCCGAAAAGGCATGTGGTGAAACGGGGCGAAAACCCTCTCCAGATTTTGTCCCGAGCGCTACGGCGTGGTCCACCTCCAGGCTGATGCAGCTCAACAGCATCAAGAGCGCCGATCTTGATCCAAACGGGCACCAGCCTGCGCCTGGCCGGCGGACCCGGCCGCGGCCAGCGCAGCGTCTGGACGCCGCACCTTACAGGTTAAACCGGTGTGGGAACCCTCTCGGAGATCGCCGAAAACGCAGGTGGCATCTCCGTACGCCGGCCTGAGGATCTCAAAACAACCACTCAGCCGCGCACCGACCATTGGTGGAAGCCGGGCCGCCTCCTGGTGCGTGCCTGCGTGTCCTGCCACTGCTGCTGCCTCCTCCAGGCCAGCAAGCGCCGTGAACAAAGGCGGCCAAGCACGCATGTGGTGCGGCCGGCGAAAACCTCATCCGGGCATTGCGAGCTCTATGGGCGTGCCGGTTCAGCAGGTGTGTCGCTCAACGCCATCTCCAGCCCCGACAAGGTGGAGGCCGGCACCGCCTGGCCCTGCGTTTCACCAGCTGCGGCCGGCGAAACCTGCTCCAGCCAAGACCCGCCCACCCCCAAAGCAAACCCAGGCCAAAACCCCGCACGCCAGCACCAGCCGCAACCACCGCCCGCCGCCCAGCCACTGCGCCACCACCACCCCAGCAACCAACAGCCGCAGCAACCACAAGCCGCCGCTGTGCGGCCCGCCTGACTGGCGGCACCTATGGCCCTATCCAGGTGGATTTCAACCCACCTGGCAGCCCCTGGAGCCAGCCAGGTCGCAGTTCCGCGCTCAATAAACCAGGGCCAGCAGGCTGTTTCTGCGGTAACTTGCTCGGCCAAGAAGATCAACACCACGGCGAGGGCGGCCCCCGTCTGGAAGGACCTGGCCGCACCCCAGGCCGACTTGAAGAACGTGCTTTGATCGTTGATGCCTGCTGAGCTCAGGCGGACCCAGCGCAGCGGCCACGGCTGCTGCAATAGCGACGGCCGGCGAGCCGGCAACCACAGCGCTGGCTGCCGTTCATCGCTCTCACTGATCAGCTCTTCCTGACCAGGCGGCGAAGCCAGCCAGCCCCAACATCCTCTTACTGATTCCGCCGTGGGGCCAGGCATCGGCCAGGGCGCGCAGATCAAAAGCCGCTTGCGCTGCTCATGGCCAGAAGCACCTGGCCACCTCGAGCGACCCAATCGGTGGGACGGCTGCCGCGTTTGCAGTTGTCACAGCGACCGCAGGGGGCACGAAGCTCAACCGACGGCCAGCAGAAAGCGGTCTGCTCGCGCAGGTTGACCCTTCCGCCACCGCCTCCATGCGCCGGAGCTGCTGCTGGGCCAGCTTCCAAGGCGGGGTTCGCTCCTGGCTCCTGCCACGTCGTCTGGAGCTAGCCGCATCGAGGCCCGCATTCGCCCAACCCAGGCTTGGTGCGATTCGGCCGGATCGAACAGCACCAGGCACTGGGCCGCAGCCATTCCGCGTCCCGCCCGGCCCGACTCCTGCAGGTAGCCCTCGGCGCTGGCCGCAGGTCCAGGTGCAAGACCAGCCACATCGGCAGCGGTCGACCCCCATGCCGAAGGCGACCGTGGCCACCAGCAGGGCCGGGGGTGCTTGCTGAAAATGCTCCAGCGGCAGCAGTCGGGCTCTCCGGATCCATACCGGCACGTGAAAGCGATGGGGCCGCCACCCAGCCGCGAAGCGGGCGGCCCAGGCCTCCACGAACCGCCGAACGTTGCGCGCGTAGATCAGCACCGCCCCCTGGCGGCCGGGCCACCGCCTCAAGCCACCGCCGCAGCGGCTCGGCCGGCCGCCGTGGCGCATGCGTAGCAGAGGTTGTGGCGGACGGGCCGAGCGCACCTGGATTCAGGGGCCGGCGCAACTGCAGCAGGCGAATGATGTCGGCCCGCACCCGCGGGGCCGCCGTTGGCGCTCAGGGCCACCAGCGCGCACGCCAGGGCAGGAGGCGCGGCAACTCCCCAGCGGCGTACTCGGGCCGGAAGGTCATGGCCCCAGGCGCTGATGCAGTGGGGCTCATCCACGGCCAGAGCCACCAGGCTTGCCTGCTCCAAGCACCTCCTCCAGCAGCCGGCGGTGCGCCTCGGCGCGCAGCCGCTCGGAAGCGAGGTGAGAGCGCCAGGCCATTGGCCTCGATCTGCGGATGCAGGCGGTGCGCGAGCCGCTGTCGAGGCCGCCGTGCAGGCAGGCCGCCGGGATCCCGCGCCGCCGCCCAACGTGGCTCACCTGGTCCTGCATCAGCGCCACCAGGGGCGAGATCACCAGCACCAGCCCCTGGCGCAACCCAGCGGCCGGCAACTGGAAACAGAGCGACTTGCCAACCGCCGGTGGGCAAGCACCGCCAGGCAGTCACGGCCGGCCAGGCAGGGCCTCTAACCACCTGGCCGCTGGCCGGCCGAAAGGTCACTCCAGCGAAACTGGCTCTCGGGCGGTCTCGAGGGTGCTGTCAGATGGTCTCGAGTGATTCGGTGCCAATCCCACCCCAGATTGGTGTGTGGCCACTGTAGCGGACGCCCAGATCTGCTCAGCTCGCGAGGGAAGGCACAGCCCCAGCCCGTTGCTGGGGCGGCGCTCGCGGGGCGGCGGCCCACCCACCGATGCGGTGGCCAAAGCACCGTGCGTTGGCGCGGGCGGCAGCGCAACGGCCAGCGCCAGCAGCCCCCGATTGATTCACCACCCAGACCGCTCCGGGCCTTCACCCCGGCTCAGCTGCAGGAGATCATCGTTCGGCCGCTACGGTGAAGGCCAGCTCAGATGAGCGCAAGCCGGCTGGCTACGGCGCAGGGCACTCCAGCCCGCGCCAGCAGCGGCCGCAGCGGTGGCGCGGCGCCCAGGGGAAAAGCGTCCCAGGGCATGGCCTCGCGGGCAGCGGGTTCCAGTGCCACAGCGAGGCCCATTCGGTGCCGTAATAGAGGCAGGCGCACCCAGGCAGCAGGAACAGGAGCAGCAGCGGCCAGGCCCAGGCCTCCCGGTTCGCCGCCGAGCACATGCAGGTCCCGGGGGTGTCATGGCTGTCAAGCAGTGTTTGAGACTGGCAAGCGGTTGATCGCCGGCCGCTACAACCCAGCACCTCCTCAAAAACCCTGGCGGCGGAAGCCGGCTGACCAGGGGCTGGTAGGGGCCGGGCAGGCCGGCAGGGGGGGGGGGGGCCCCCCCCCCCCGGGCAAAAAGGGCTGAGCCGGCACGCTGCCATGGCGCCGACCCAGCCGGAGGATCGCCCAGGGCCAGCGGGTAGTTCATCGTGCCGTCGAACAGCCGCTCTGCAGCCCAGGGGGCGCGGCGTGCGCCAGAGCTCGCCGACGATCCAGGCGTCGGGGGCCGCTCAGCGCGCACCACCGCCCGGAACTCCCGCCAGAAGTCGTCGGGTTACCTATCGGGCACATCCAGCCGCCAAGCCATCCACCCCGGCGGCAATCCAGTGCCGCGCACCACCGCCAGCAGATAGGCCCGCACCGGCGGGTTTGGCGTGGTTGAAGCCTGCGGCAGGGCCGCGATCGTTCACCAGCAGTGGTAGCCACAAGAGCCGTCCTTTGCAGCAGCGCCCAACCGCCACCACCACCGCCACCGCCGTAGGGGTCAGTGGCCATGCTCACGTGGAACCAATCCACGTAGGGCCGAGAGCGGCCCGTTTCTTCGAGCAGGTTGATGAAGGCCCAGAAGCCGCCGCCGCATGGTTGAAGACGCCATCGAGGATCAGAGCGCATTGCGCGGCGATTGCAGCTCCGCCACCAGAGCGGCCAGGGCCGGCCGTTGCCCCCAGCAGAAGGGTCCCAACCTGGAAAAATACTTCGAAGGTGTGATAGCGGTGGTTGGCGGCTGAGGCGAAAGACCGTTATTGAGATAGAGGCAGTGGCGCCAAGTTCATGCGGAGATTCGTCGAGCGCCTTCGATCACGCCGTAGAGATCACCGCCTTGTTCAAACCCCTGGGCGGCCGGGTTCCTCCCCCACGGCTTGCCAGGGCCAGCCCCTGCTGGGCGCCACCTTGCCGCTGCGGCGAAAGCGGTCGGGGAAGATCTGCACGATCACGCATCGACCCACCCAGTCAGGGCGGCTGGCGGAGGTGGCTGGCGGGGCGGCTTTAGCCTGTCGTCGTTCGTGTCAAGACCCGCATCGACCAGCCTGAACATGCGCTCACGAAGCATGAATAGCAAACGCGACAAAAACGGAACCCCACATGCCAACAGACGCCCTCCTTCTGAACAGCTCAGACCAGGGGCAAACCACCCAGCTCAGGAGGGCCTCCCTCCACCCCACCGCCCGCAGGCCAGAGCGCTGCTTCAGCGCAGCGCTTCCCCTGAGCATTGCCGGGCACTCCCGCCAGAGACGGCTGGATCAGAGACGGACCGGCGAAGAGATCTGGGACAGCGCAGCTTCAACGGCCGCCCTCCAAGCCCATGGAGGGCAGACGATCAGCCCGGAGCAAACGCCGCGACCGTGGCGGCCATTGCGAGCATCGCCAACCAGCGGGGGAGACCACCAGCTGCTGTCTGTGATCGCCGCCAGCGGGCACTGCTGCGAGGCGGCGATTCGATCTGCAGGACGGCACGCGCACCGCCGGCCTCTGACAGCCGACTGGGAGAAACGCAACGCCTGAAGCACGTTGGTGCGGGGCCGCCACCGGCCAATGCTGCTGGATCGCGCGCGTTATTTCAGCGCCAGCAAGATCGTTCTGGCTGCTGCGCGAGCAGCCGCAGGCAGGCGGCCGCCTGCTGCAAGGGCCGAGGGAGCTCTGCTTTGGCACCGTCAAAACAGGCATGGCTGCTCTGGCGCCTTCAACCGCGGCGGCCAGGTGCATGCCACGACCGCAAGCAACGACCAGCCGCACCCTGCATGATGAGGACCTGGAGCAAGGGAAGTCCAAGTGGGATCGGAACTCTGTGACGCCTTCGGGGTTGCGGACCGGCCTCCTGCCGGAAGCTGCACGCCCCTGCCACGCCACTTCGCGCCATCACTTGCGCAGCTTGACCCTATTCGCCGGTGTGCCGCATCCGGGGCCATGCTACGGCGAGAATCAAACAGGCCGCCACCCTGGGTCAGAACTGCCGCAAGCCGGGTGAAACCAAATGCACCTGACTAGGCACGGCGGCCTTTCTGCGTAGATCAACACCGGCAGCAGACAGGCGTAGGGCCGCAGCGGACGGAGGGCCTGCTGAGCACCTACGCGCTGGAGTGCGGCAGCCGACGCTCTCCGCACTTACTGCCTGGAGGGGCAAGGCAACGTGCTCAATGCCCAGGCACGCCATCCATGGCTGCGTGACGCGGCTGGGCCATGATCGAGAGTCCGACCGAGACATCGATTGCGGCTGGCCGGCAAAACAGACTCCCGCCAAGGCAGCGGCCTTGGATGCTGGGACGAGATAACCGGCCTCACGGCTGGGAACAGCCCCACTGGGATCCCACGCACCGCGGACCTGGCGAATCGGGCATCACCCGCGGACACCACGGCGGCGGCGCCATCGCCCCGGTGCCCACCTCGAGAGCATCGACCCTGGCCGTGGCCACCCTGGTAGTTGAGGCTGGCCACAACGAAGCCCTGGAGCTCCAGGACTGAGGAGCATGGCCACCGATGGCGGCGCCGCCGCCAGCCGATGGGCTGCTGCCAGGCCCAGCCGGGACAGCTGCGGCCTGGAGGTGCGCCGCGCGCCGATTCGAAGAGCACAGCCGGGGCGTTATGGCCCTGCTCGCCGCCCTCGATGCCAGTTTGGTGCCTGGCCTTGAGGCTCTGGGCGACCATCCCCGGACGAAACCAGCCGCCAGCCGCCTTTTCAACCAAGCCTCCAAGCGAAGGGACCGACGCCAGCGGAGTGGCTGAAGCAGCTGGCGGGAGGCGGTGACGTCCAAGTTTGCCTGGTATGCGCAAACCAAACTGCAGGAGAGGCCCAGAAGAGCCGACCCAGAACCGCAACCTCCAGCAGAGAAATCCTTGCCGATCGCCAACGAATGTCTTTCTCCTGGGCCTCCAAGCCATTCAGGCCCCAGGTCACGGCCCTTGACCAGGAACCCTAGGCCCACGACCACGGACAAGGTCTTCGATCTGCTAGACGTTGATCGGCGCCGGCGCACAGCCGGCGCCACCATCGCCATGAGAGAGAGCCGTGACGCCGCGGCCTCTCTAAGTGGTTTGCTGGTGCAAAAGAGGGCAGTGAAACTATTCGCCCTCGGGACACCAGCAAGCCGGCAGCACCAAGTTGCATGCATGCGGCGTTGCGCTAATGTTGGTAGCTCGGCCGTCAAAAAACCTTTAGATCTTGACGCCAAGCATGCAAAGCTGCGTGCGACGAAGCTCTGGGCGAAGCGGCGGCCACTGGCTGCAGGACCCGTGCCGTTTCCCTGCCCAGACCCCTGGAGCTGCTGCTGACCAACCACCACCCGCAAACCGCTGGCCACCGAGCTACCTACGGCGCACAGGCCTGCCGGACGAAACCCTGCTGGCCGGCCGGAGACCCCGCATCAGCCGCCAGCCGCGTACGCTCTCGCGCCAGGAGGTGAGCCGCCAGATGCCCGACTGGCGCCTGGCCACGGCGCGTCGCCTACGCCGATGCCCGCTTCGACGACGGCCCGCCTCACACCTGCTGATCGCCCGCAGCCGCCGCCTCGCCGGAGCCCGCTGTACCACACCGTCAGCGCCGTGGTGAGAGCTTGCTGCGCGACGGCCAGGGCCAAGCTGAAATGGGGGCCGTGATCGCCAGCGGAGCCGGATGGCCGCCAGGCAGGCGCTGGCGCGCCCGGAGTGGTAGCGTGAACGCCACCAGCATCGGCACGCCGACGCCCTGACGCCGCATGGCCAGGCCGATCTGCCGCCCAGGCTGCAGGGAGAAGGCCGCGGCATGCACGTGGTGCTCGACGACGACCTCTGCCCGGACGGCCTGGGCCTGCTCGGTGCCCGCCACCGACGGACGGTCGAGGTGGGTGCTGTTATCATACTGCCGCTTCTTCGGCCGCACGACTGGTGGGCACCACCGACACCGCCTGCCCCCTGGACCGAACCGAGCGGCCCGCCGCCAACCGAAGGGACCTACCTTGCTCGACTACCGTGCAGCGCTGGTTCCCCTCCAAAAGATTTACTCACGCCAGTGAGTGGAGCAGCCCGCTGGCGCCGGCGGACGACCCGGCTGTTGACTGCCCGAAACAGCGGCGGAAGCGGCCGACGGCACGGCGCGGAGTGGTGCGGAGAGCACGCGGGTGAGAGCGGCTCAGCTGCGGTAATCTTGATCAGAGCGTGATGGGCGGCAAGTGGGACGCACCTGCCGCAGCATAGGCCATCGAACCGCCCTGGCCGTTGTAGGCCCGGAGCAGCTCGCCGGGCCCTTTAGGGGGAGTGCCTTGTCGCCAGGAGCGATCCTGGTGCCGCCAGCGACACCCAAGCCGCCAGCGCACGCCCGAGCTGGCCGCCCTGGCCAACAAAGCCAAGCAACGAGCTGGGAGGGCCCACTGGCGGAAAACCCACACTGGATCGCCAGCCATGGCCTGGAAGAGGACCCCCGCGGTGCTCGCCTGCGCCGACCGATGCCAGGCAGAAGCGCACCCCCCATAGCGACGTGATGCCCCCTGACCGCCGCGGAGGTAGCGAACCACATGGCCCGCCATGAGAGTCCCGCAACCGGAAGGATGTGCTGGACCGGCCGGCTGCCGGCTGGCTTTGTTACGATCAGCCGAGGAACCGACCGAGGCTGAAGGGCACGGTGGGCGATCTGCGCGAGGCAGGAAGGCCGCGCGGACCTATTCGCTTCAACCAGCCACCAGAAGAAACCCATAGGGCGGCAGGATAGACGAACCCACATCCGGGCTCGCGGAGGAGCAAACTCCACAACCACCCAGAGCGTTGTCCAGCAATAGCGATGGCCCTGCCACTAGGATGCTGAGGCGAGCCGCAGGTAGGCGCCCGTTGCCGGAGAGGTTTGGCGGGCACGATTCACCGTCATCGCCGACAGGATATCCTCCGCACCTCGCTGTCGCCTCCTGGCAGGAGAACGGGACGTAGCAGAGCACGAGATGGGCGTGGCCGCTCTCGATCTCAATCACACTGTCGCCGAGTTAGCGCCAGGGCCGGGTTTAGCAAACCGAGCGGACTTGGTGAGCATGCGTATGATGCCAGTTGAGCAGGGAGCCCGAGAGCTGCTGCTGCACCTCCACGTTTGACCACGCGGTAATCAAAACCGGGTGAGGTGATCGGCGGCACACCAGCAAGGGCTGGAGCGCTGGAGAAACCACCGTTGGGGGCCCGGCTCCAGGGCCATCGGTGTGCGGTTGGGGTCGCGGTCGCGCAAGTCCGGCCAGTGGCCCATGGCCCAAGTTCATCGCCGTAATAGCGAGCAGGGCAGGCCGGGCAGGCTGATAGATGAGGGCAAGTGTAGCAGGGTGTGGGCCGGCATCGGCCATTGAGCAGAGAGGTGCCAGCGCCGAGTTGATTCCGCAGTTCAGCCAGTGTCCACGTTGAGCGTCGGGAAAGCCTTGAGAGGATGGAGCCCACCACCGCATCGAGGCACCAGGTGACCATTTTCCCGAAGCCCAGAGCTCATCGGGATTGCGCAGCGGCAGGACCCAGCGGCAGCCCGGCACACATACGTCCTGGGCAATGGGAGTGAGGCAATCGCGCAGGGAGCCATTCGATGCGGCCATTTGGCCACGGCCGACGAAAACAAGTTGGGCCGTGAGACCGAAGTCGAAGGCGGCAATTGAGTTTTCATCGTTGAGCCAGGTAGGGCGCCGAACTCATCGACCGGCTGAGAGGATCGCCATCCGAGCCAACAGCAAGAGCACATCCCGCCCGCTTGGACTCCACCCGGCCCTCAACCGCCGCAGGAGGCCGCTGAGTTTCGGGCAGGCCCTCAGCAGCGGCTGCCCTTCCGCCCTAAACAGTAAGCACGGCATCGATGGCAGAAAGCCGTTCGGCACCCCATGTCCAGCACAGAAGTCGAACCACCTATGCAGCATCTCCTCCTGCACTCGGGATTGGCGTAGTTGAGATCGGCTGGTGGCGCAAAGAGAGGAAACGGATGCAGGTAAGAACTGGCCACCGCCACTCGTTCCTACCAGCTTCGCAGAGGCTTCGAAGTGGCGGAAACAAGCACCGACGGCATCGGCATAGCCCTTCGGTTCGTCGCGCCAGACGAGTAAAAAACACGCTCTGCGCTGCCTTCACCCCCCCCCCCGGGGGCGCCCAAGAGGGCGCGACTGAATACCAGGGGGCAAAACGCTGGTTGTGGTTCAACACCAGGTCGAGGATCACGCGGATTGCGTGGATGTGGGCCTGCTCCAGCAACAGGCCCCACGCGCGAAGATCGCCGAGATCAGGGAAAAAAGAGTTGGACAGACTGGTGAGTCGGTGATTAGTCGTAACACCGCCATCGCGACAGCGGCGAGGATAGATCGGCGTCAGCCAGATCGCATCGGACCCCGAGCCACTCCAGGTAAGGAAGTTCTGGAAAGGTGATACCGGCCAAGGTTCACCGATAGCCATGGCCGTCGGCTCGTGGAAGCTGGCCGGCATAACTTGATTAATGAACGCAGGCCCTTCCCACCAGGGAGGTTTGCTTCGCATACAGTGAAATGTGGAAGAGGGATGAATGGAAGGGTGAATACGAGGAGAAATGAATGGTGGTCAAGCCGTACAGACGCCGGCCGACCGGGCCGCAAATACGATATATGTGACTCATGTTGTGGCCCCAGGGCGATGCGCCACGGCTCGCCTATTGCTTCGCCGCCCATCGCAAACCAGCGCCAGGGGGTCCGCGGGCTAGTGGTCGAGCTGCAGTTGCTGGCAGGCGCCCTGCCAATTCACGAAAAAACGCGACACTCACCAACCCGATAAACCTGCAGTCCACCTCCGCTACAGCATGGAGGGTGTTTCGGTGAGACAGGCACGACGCCAGGCAGGCTGCCATCGGGTTTCTTGAGAGCAACGTTGATCTGGAGAAACCGAAGCCGATGAATGAGGCGCACAAACAAGCGGTGGCGGGATCGCAGGTGGTTAGAGCTAGCGGAAGACGTGCCGGCACATGCTGCCGGCCATAGCAACGGAGCGATGCGCAATCGGCGAATGCCCATGGCTTCTTGCTGATCAATGAAGATGGGACTAGACACCGGCGGCCCACACCGCGCACGCAGAAGGATCGACCGCGCTAAGCTGCGGGCCGCAGCTCCTCGCGCACTGGGCGTCGCGAGGTTGCTCATCGGCTATTTCAGTCGAGCAGGAAACACTGAGCGGGACGCATGCGCAGCAGGGCACGAAGCCAGGGCCAGCGCAGCTGCGCTGCGCGCACGCACGGAAGATCGGCGGGCCGCCTTTGGCGCAGCTTCACCGAGCTGCAAGGCAGCTCGCAGCACCGCATCGAAGGCTGCGGGCGATGGCCGCATCGACGACGGACGGATCTCCATCCCCAAAGCGGAAAGGTTGCGGGACCACCTGCAAGGTGGGGATAGAGCGCGTATTTAGCTCGTTGAAACAACCATCGCCACCTGACGGCGGCCGGCAGGCAGGCCGGGTGAAGTGATACAGCTCGACCGAGCAGGATGCAGGGCCCCGGTCGGGAGGAAATACGAGCCAGGAGATCAAGGGACAGGAGATGTAGACTCTTGCCGCAACCGGCTGGGCGTAGGCAGCAGGCCAGGCACTCGCCGGGGCTCCAACCGTACGAGATCGAGATTACTTCGTAGGATCGGAGTTTGCGGCGCAGCCGAATGCGGCGAACTGATCCCCTCCCAACTGCATACGCGAGCGTAGGCAGCGCTGGTGGTAGGATGCTGGAAGAATCGTTGCTTGGAAAAAGCGGTCCATCGGTCGTATATCGCACAGCAAGAGGTTCAACCCTTGATTGGCGCCCTGGCGTAGGGCTGGCCACGATCAGGCGGCTGAAAGACCAGAGCAAGTAGCAGCAGCAATGGCACGCTGCCAAGACACATATACAGCGAAGGCGCAATAGGAACCCAGAGAACACCGAAATGAGGAACCGGCATGATGCGGGCAACATGTCGCGGGCCGGCCAGGCGTGAGCAGCTCCGAAGCGGCTCAGCCAGAGTGGGGCGCGATCGGGAACTCATTCCAGCTGAACAGTAAGCAAGACACGAGAGCAACGGGGCCGTTGCTCAGGCACACCGCCGGGCCAGAGAGGCAGGGGCACCAGGAGATTCCAGCGCAGACGTGCCAGAGGCCGCAAAGCGCGCTATCCAGCAGTGCGCTCTCTTCGAGCTCGCGGGGCAAATTCGGCAAAGCCGCCTTTAGCCAGCAGCAGCACCGCCAGGGGAGCGAAACCCGCAGTAGGTCAGACAGAGCGCCAGCAGGTTGTTGGCCAGGGACCGAACTGGCGCGCCAGCTGACAGCAGCCCAATGGACAGCAGCACCGAGGGGAAGGGCGGCAGGCCACACAGCGAGCCCATCCACCAAGGTGCCGCTTGCAGGCCGCCGCGCCGACTGCAGGGGAGCGTAGGCGCAGGGGATGGCCGATCAGCAGGGTCAGCAGCGTGTTCCCCCAAACCCCACCAGAAAGAGTAAGGTTGCTGTTAGAGCAGGTAGCGCACGGAAAGGGCAGGATCACATTCTTGCAGATCCTGCCGTAGTTAGCCAGAGGTCCAGCCCCGACCAGATCGCCGCAGCCGCCAAGGGCATCGGGAGGAGTGCGCAGCGAAAGGCTGTAGAGCTGCCAGAGCATCAGGGCGCGAGGCTCCATGAACAGACAAAGCAACGCCACCAGGTCCGCGGCGCGGTCTGCACGCCCTCTGTGAGGCGATTCGGTGTGCAGGACGGGCGAAGCAGGCATCGGATTGCGGGAGTGCTGACAAAAAAAATTCAGTGCAAGGGGAAAAGAGCTCAGGGCAGCTCAGAGCCTGGCAAGGACGGCGCAAAACAGCAAACAACACAGCCCCCCAGAACAGACAAGCAAGCACGCCAAAACATGCCGATCATACACAGTTGGCTCTTGTAGCCCGAAATCGGTAGAGAAGCGCATAGGGAGCATTGAGATTAGGCGTACGCCCGCCACACTCTCAGGGTGCCGCTGGAGCAGGCCCGCCGCCGATGAGCACCAGCGATCAGAATCGAAAGACGCCCAGGGCCTGGGCCAGGCGGAACAGCAGAGTCAACATAACAGCAGGTAGGCCTGAGCCAGGGGGTGCAAGGGTGATGCGCAGCAAAGGCCTGACGGGGGCGCGCCGTACTCCGTTTCCAGCGCCCAAGCGGCCCTCGTAGAGATCGGCGGGATTCATCTGGCAGCCTCGGCCAGCAGCCAAACAGGGCCACGGAAGGGCGTCGTCTTACCCAGGACATCGGCAAAAACCAACAGGGCCAGCCAGGCCAGGGAGGGGGAGGTCGTAGGAAGCGGCAAGCGTTGGCTGCGCGTGAGGGCCCAGGCGATCACGCCGTTGATCGAGGGCCGCTGGGGTCGTTAGAAGATCCAGCGCCAGGCCCAGGGCATCCCGTGGTGGGCAGGGCCCAGAGGCAGACAGGGTGTGAGGCTGCGCACCAGGGCCGCGACCGCGCCAGCGCTGAATGAGCAAAGCATGGCTCAATGGCCCCCCCCAGGGGCCCAGCCCCAGCTCCAAACGACACCGACACCAACGCGAAAGGCGCGAGGGTCTGGGCCGCGTCCTGCCAGAAGCGGGCATCGAGAAACCCAGGCAGGGTGCAATTGAGCATCCCCACCGGAACGGGCTGGAGAATCCAGTGAAACAGGTTCTGCGGGAAACTCAGCCGACGGTAAGAGGCCATCGGCCAGGAGGAACAACCAGCAGCAACAGGCAGCAGGGGCCGGGCGATTCAGCACCACGACCCATCAGACCGCCTCCACGCACTGGCGTGAGCACCGCCCGGCTTGCTGACGTTCCGGGCCCGGCCATCGCCACTATACAGGGGCCGTCCCCGCGGTTGATCGGACGTCGCTGAGAGTTGGCGGGCTGAAGGATGTCGCTAGTTGGGCATAGGACCGGGGTGTGCATCGGCCGCAAGGCCGGCCACCTCCAAGAGGGCTGGCGCAAGGGCGGGCCCAGCAGAGGGGCAGGGCCGCACCGCAGCTCGGGGATCGTCGTCGAAAAACAGGGAAGGCGAAGCGTGGGGCGTGTAGCCCCAAAATCACGGGCCAGCCGACCGCTGGGCTCTGAGCTTCACCGGTGAGGGGCCTGCAGCACCGCCACGGCATTCGGCCGGGATGGGCACTGCCCCGCGGCAGCCCCCGACAGGCCCCCCAGCTTGCCTCTTTGGGGTGCGCAGCCGGAGCCGGACTGGCCGGGCTCCGCCACCATCGTTTGAGAGTGTGATGCCCGTGCGCGCGAGCGCGTGTGTGCCGGCCACCCCGGCCACTAGGGCCCGGTTTCTGCAAAGCTTACCTTTCCCACAGGCGTAGGGCCACAATTTGCGCTATTAGAAGGGGTCGGCCTCGGCCACTGGCGAAGGCCTTGCAGGGCTTTCGGGGTTCGTGCGAAAACGGGCCACCGGGGACGCGGGCGTCCGCCACACCCGTTTTCGGGACCCATGGCTGGCGGCAGCCAGGAAGGCGGGCCCGGGCTGCGGCCTTGGGTGGGAGTCCCAGGGCCGATGCCGGCTGGCCGCCGCCCCGGCACCCCACCTGGGCCGGCGGGAAAGCCACGCCAAACCCCACTTCGAGGGGAAACCACACCCAGCTGAGGGGCCCTCGTACTTTTCAGACGGGCCCCTGACCCAGGACGTACCCCAAGGGCGCACTTCTCTGAAGAGACAGGCGTGTCTCTGCTCTCCCGTTCGCTATTACCAAGCGCCCTTCGGAACGCGAGAGAACCGAATCGTGGTGCTGCCTGGCCGGCGGCTATCGGCCGCTACACAGCATGACGGTTGCGCGCAATCAGTGAGCAGGCCAGCGCGCCATCCTCGTCTCAC
>Ga0163217_1009272_pt1 | contig 14654 bp, 23 predicted proteins | sample SynspAceP_FD_185933 | JGI IMG/M metagenome (GOLD analysis project Ga0163217, IMG submission 185933) | Saline lake microbial communities from Ace Lake in Antarctica - Synechococcus sp. Ace-P (PacBio error correction) | ecosystem: Environmental > Aquatic > Non-marine Saline and Alkaline > Saline ... | reverse complement strand
AATTGCTGTTAGTCACAATTTGCAATCAAAGGTGAACTCATGGATGCCTTTCTGGGATGAGCGTTGGCAGCGCGGGGATTGGTTTTCAACAATCCAGAGTCAATGCGTTTTGGCACGTGGGTGCCGACGTTACTTGCCTTCGGCTGTCTTTCGGTCAGTGTGTGTCAAGTGTGTTGTTCTGGCTGCGCGGGCCAGGTGGCGCAGTGGTGGGCGTCGGCTGTCGCGTACTGGCTTTGGGTTTTGCGGTTCGAGCACCAGACTGTCTTGACATGGGTACCAGGCTGTTTCCGATTATTTTGGGCAGGGCTCGAGCTCTACGCGGGGATGTGTTTCCCGAGCCAGAGCATATGGCCAGATGCGGCGGTGTACGCGTGCCGCCTTGATTCGCATGCCTTTCAGCCATGGGCACAGTATGTCGCGCATACTTGAGGTGCTGCCAGCGGATGGCAGTGCTGTTTGTAACGTGGATTTATCGCAGGGCTGAACGGCGGGGCGCCCTTTACTGTGTTGCGACGAAGGAGGGTTACGGGCGATCTTTGTGTTTTTATTACCCTGTGGTGACAGGACGTTGCTGTCGGATCATGCGGTTTATTGTTGACCCGCTTGCTGACGGGTGTACCACTTGACCGCAGGCTGTCGGCTGATTCATGACGCGGTGTTTGCCTCTGTTATATCACGGTGGGGCTGGCTGGTGCGGGCGCTATCTGGCAGGCCAGCGGGTAGCACATCTGTCCCGGACATAATGCTGTGTATATGTCACCCCCAATCGGCGATATTTGCGCGGATGGGCGCGCCTCTGTGACCAGTGTGATTTTTATTGCTTTGGTGTTCGCTTTTGCTCGGCGTTGGGCGCTGGTTGTTACTGCCGCCACGGCTATTGTGCTGCAAGATGTGGCTGAAGAGAGCCCGGTTCCACTTTGATCGGGTTGTCGTGTGTGGTACGGGCTACGGTATTTCGGTCGGGTAGCGCTGGTTTGCGTATTCGGGGAACGGGGTTGAGCATCTATTTTTCTGTGTCGGGGTCACCTGTTTGAAACTTCGTGTGGCTTCTATCTCGGCAGGCGGGGGCCGTTTTGGTGTGCGGCGATGTCTGCTCAGGTCGCGCGGGTACCGCTTATTTATGCTTCGCTTGGCGGTCACGTTGAATCCTGCGCAGTCGGATGGTGAGGTGTGATCCGTGTTTGATGCTCTGTTTTCGATTTTAGATTGATTGATTGGATGGGCATGGGGATTTTCGCTGCGTGGCTGCGGGCGAATTTGCGCTTCATGGCTTGCTTTTTTTGGAAAGTTCGTCTCTGCTTTATTGGCCGTTGGCTTCTGTGGGTCGGATGTCGGCTTTTGCGAATTTACCGATCTGGCGTATACCAAGCGATTTTTTATATCCATAGGCCATCCCGGATAATACCGTGGTCATTGCATGCTGGGGTACGCTCAGACAGTGGCGTGTGTGGTGGGCCTCGTGGTCAGTCCTTGGTGTTGCCTGGGTTGTACATCCCTTTGATGGTTTACTGGGTTCTGGGTCGCTGAGTTTTCCTTTCCCTTGCCAGTGTTTGCGCTTGACTGCGCTTGCTATCCATCTGGCGATCCATTTTCCTTATGTGTGCAAATGCAATACGCAAATATTGGGGTCGTGCATGATGCGATGATGTTTTTGCCCTTTTTGAACATATTGTTTTAATAGAAAATTTATATTCAAGCTGGCACGACTGTGCATTCCATAATGCGATGTTTTACGATATTGGCGGCCACTCGTGGCTGATTGGTTAACCCAGGAGGGAGACGCATGAAGTACAAGATTTCGGACAGGTGTATTGCACTGTGTTGTTGGCAGGTGCCCGTGATGTTTTGTCAGCGAGGGGCAGATATGCGACAGAAGCGCGCTAGCTTGGTTCCCTCCCGCTGTGTCGGCCGAAAGCAGCAGCAGGCTAGCGAGAATTCGGGAATCGTGTTGCTCTGGCGTGCTGTGTATCGCAGCGGGGCAGGCCTAGCTGGGTTTTGATAGAGTAGTTGTTGTTCAGCGATGCGGGTTCGTTCGGGCTGGACATGAGCTCCAGATTGCATTGCAAACGATTAACAGCAAGTCCGCAATAACGCTTAGTAAGTGCGTAGTGAGTAACGAGTAAGTGTGATCGGTCCGGACCCTTGGCTGGCAACCAGTGGCATCCTTCAATCTTGGAGTTTAAGGAGGTCAAGCTATGTTCGTAGGCCTTTCTTTTTATTGTAGCAATTTGCTGCGGGCTATGTTGGTTTGGCGGCGCGCCGTCGGGGTTGTCTGCTGTGTTGGTGTGTTTCTCTATCATGCTCATGTTGTACTGTTTTCTTACTGGGTTATGGTCGGCGGATCCGTCAGCAGCGCATGCTCTGGCGCGCGCCAGCTTTCGCTAAATGGCTCGCCGTGCATAATGCCGGCTGCGGAATCTGCGGCGCCCTCACTTCAAGGTGGGCTGGCCGGCCAGGTTTCGCATAGATAGCCTTGATTTCGCCGCGACGTATCTGATCCACTGAGTGCGCTTGCAGATGCCAGCGCTGTTGTGATTGATGGGTTCTTCAATCACTTTCTTTACTTAAGGTTGCAGATGCCCTGTTTTTGAAGCCTATTGGATTCCCTCTCACAATATTCGTTGTATTCCACTCGATCTTATCGGACACGCATGCCTGCGGCCCATTGGTCGAGTATGACCATGCCTTGGGTCTCCGATTTGGAGGCGACCAAAGATATGCCCAGGCATAGTAAAATGGCCATATCTGTTGGCTCGACAGTCCCGATGAGCGATACCCGGACAGTTGAAGTTGGTCTTCTTTAGGCGCCTCAGTTTGTTGTCCGTCTCCAATCCATCAGCAATCTGAAGGGGCCGTGACTCGTGTGGCTGGTCCTGCTCAATCATGGAAATCCGGATTATTGTTTTCTGCGTTAGCAGGCGGCCACGACTGATCGTATGATTTTCTCGCCATCTTCAGATGCGTCGCAGCCTGGCAGGGCGTCGGTTTCAATGTTTCGGTCCTTGGTGCACATAGGTTGGTTTTGACGCCATCATGCGAGGTACTCTTCTGCAGGTAGGTAGGCACACATGCCGTTGCACTTGTGGCAAGCGTCTGATCAGGGTGGAATCAGATGCGGCAAGAGAATCCGGGTGCGGGGACAAATGCGCGTCAGTGTTCAAAGGGGTGTGATAGGTTGTAGACCAAGGGTACGCCAGGCGTCTGCAATTAACACAGCGAACGACCCATATTGGATGATGCAGTTGAATATGTCTGGACGAAAGGCCCTGATCTTGCGGTAAGATTCCCGGACTGAAAATATGGCAGTCTGACTCTGACGCGCACCCAGGACAATATTAAGGCGAGCAGCACGACGACACTCTGTGCTCGTTCTGCTGTCGAAACCTTTGGCAACGATCAATACTCGTTACTGCGAGCTTGGCAGACGTTGCACAAGGCCGCTTATTAGATTGTGTGAGTTGTAGTTGTTTGGTGAACATCGGACTTAATGGGCTTGTCGGGCCACGGGCGGGGTTGATATCGAGTTGCCAGTTAATAGTCCGGCCAACAAAACCGGCGGTACAGGCATGGATAGCCAACACTGCAGCAACGCATATATCTTTCGTAGAAAAGTGATAAATGAAGAACACTTTTCCAGCTCGTTGACAGGGGCTGGCCATCTCGACGGGGCATTTCGTAGACACGCCCCGCACTGCGACCTGCACTTCAGATAGTGGTTTTGCTGCTGTCACATTGAGGATAGGCAGCCAGCCACGGCCGGTAGTGATACGGTGCTCAATGTTTCTATCCGAATAAATGGTTTTAGATTGGCGGAAGAAACACCATGGTCCACTGATGCGCTATTGACAGCGCTGAGCCGCTTGGGTAACTCGTCGGGGCGGGTGGCAGAAATTCTGTCTGTTTCAATCAGCAGGGCTGTCTCTGTCTAAATGGCATTATGGGTGGTGATTGAACACGAAGGTGTGTGCAGCATCCGGTGCCGAGCAGAGCCGCTGCATCGAGCTGCCACGGAATGGTTTTGCCTCGTACTGTCGAGAAAATGAAACGTGTTGCCGAGCTTCATTGAGTAAAGTGCGGCCCGAGATGTTCATAAGAGCGAAGGCTGCCGAATTTGGTGTTTCGGCCCGAAATTAGCAGATAGGGGCACTTTCGACGCTCAGGATGCCGTAAAGTATGCGCGGTACTTGTCTTCGCGCCGGCACTCACGCATTGCGCGGACACCAGAGTCGGCGTCGTGCGATTCACGTGGATAAAGTACGCTCGAAAACCCCGACGGACATGTTGATATTGCGACCTACGGGCCAATGGAATTATCAGCGTCCTTAGACTTGGTTTCTGTCGGAGTAATTGCGGGTGTTGCACTGCTAGTTGAAATCGGGGGTTGACAGTTCAGATGCCTTGTAACGATTAACGCTACGCCAGCACAATATTGAGGTTCAGGCCTTGAACGCGGCCTTGTGATCATTGCTTCACGCGCGCGGCTGAGTCGACTTGCGGTCAGGAATCAGTTTATGCCTTTATAAAGTAGTCAGGACAGCCAGTGATGGTCACCAGTACTCAGGTGCTCAAACGCTTGCAGCAGCGGGTGCTGAAAATAGCTGCAATACCCTTCGGAAATTGCCTGAAGCACCCGAGGGTGGGTGAGATATGATAAAAGTGGTGACCACCAACAGACGACACTGACAGATTAGCGAATGAGTGCCCGGCTGGCAATCAGCATGAGGGAAGCTGAACTTTTTTGTGACTATAGACGGAATCGAACCAACACCTACATCAGACCTCTTGCCTCCAATATTTAGCGCTTGAAGTGCGAGCAAAGGCTTCTTATTTGCAATCCGTTGCCGTTACTGCTGATCAGTTGTAGCGGCGGGGCGTATTAAAGGCTTGAGGCGGTTGATCAACCACGGGTAGACAGAGCACTTACTGCAAAAGCCAGAAATCAGTTCAGCACGGCTAGCCAGCGCCTATGGCGCATAAAAGCCTGGTGGCGCAGCACTCGAGGTCAGCAGGAAGATCGGCTTCGGGTAAAAATAAATGACGCCAGCGTGTGCGAAATGGTAGGTTGCGGCGCCTTGCAACGCATAGCTGGACGCCGGGGCGTTGCGATCCACATCTGGCAAAGCGCCGCGTTCGCCATAGGCGTGATATTGGAAAAAGAAGATATTGATAAAAAACCAGGCTGAACAGGGCGCTTCACGGCAGGTACTGACAGCGCACGCTAGCGTAAATGCTGAGCTCACCCGTCCGCGAACCGATTAGTACACAACAGCAGGCCGGCTTATCGGACAACAGCGTGACCCAGTTGCAGATGACGCTATCAAACTGAGGCTTCTGGCAGCAAACTGGTCGTACACCGCCCAGTACCCAGCGCGGCAAAACCGATAAAAAGGCAGCCGTGTTCAGCGTCTTGTCCTGCGAGGGTTTTGGCGCTGCATGAGGTGAGGCGCGGGGCTTTTGACAATGGGTCGTTCGTTTCCAAGGCAAAACGCATTCTTAGCTCGAATTTATAACTAGGTCCGAAATTAAACGGGTTTCTCGCCAGCGCATTTTCTGCACGTCGGAGTGAGCAGCGATTACTTGTGCCTGTGCTGACTGGCGACGCCATTCAGTTTGAGCAGGTTTATGTTTGGCCAAGCCGTTACAATAAGCGCGGCCCGTCCAGTCGGGTTCTTATGTGGCCCTGTCGTTTCGCCGTTAACCTGGTTCAGGCCGGAAGGAAAGCAGCCACAAGCGGTTAACATTCGTGTGCGGGTGTGTTCCACCCAACTTCTTATTTTCTCCTGTCGTGCACGTCGCAATGTCTTGGCGCATTGGTACAGTGCGGCTTGCCTTCAGATCACACCGACTACAGACATCCATGAGTAAATAGTACTGCCCGTAAATGGCGGCGCGCTGTTTCGTGGAAATGGTCAGGTCAGACTACGTTTTACAGGCCTGTGTCTGATGTGTTACCTTGACGTGACATCATCTACCTGTTCACGTGGTACCCGGGGGTGGCAAGACACATCGCGCCACGTTATCTGGGCTGCTGATGTGTGTGTTGAATTGTGAAACGGGCGTCATTCGAGCCTGCGGCAGTTCTGTGGGTGCGACGAGATTTGATAAGGCCGGTTTCGTCGATCTGAATTGAGTGGATTGCGGCCAGGCCGCACCAAGGTGGAAGACACGCGAACTCCTCGACAACGTTCATACGCTCCCTTTCAAGACGGCCGTTACAAGGTCTACCTGAGTGGACGAAAGTGCACATGTGTCCAGCACAGTTTCAACGCTCTTTGAAAAGACGCGGAAGAGCGCCCTGAACACGTCAAGTTCCTTGTTGGCTACGACTTGGATCGCAGAAACTCGGTTGACAGTACTGTCGCGCTGCCTGCAGTTCTACTGAAAAAATTTGCCGGAAAAAATCGTTGATCAACCTCAGTATTTGATTCGATTCGACGAGGGTAGTTCCTTTGTGTGCTCGGTCGCGCCGCGGATGGTCGATTTGCGTTGGACGCCCTGGAGCTGACGTTGATCTAGCTATCGCCTTTGGATGGCGCCTTGCAGGAGTTGCGTATGTGCGTTCGATGTCGGCCCGTTTATCGATTTATTTGGGCACTGCTTGGAGCCATGGCACGCATGATGCCCGGCGTTTCTTGGGGCAGTGGCACCAATTGGCAGAGGCAGGGTGCGATTTCGGTGCGTGTGGCGAGGTTATTTCCACCTTGCAGGGGTGGCGATCGCTCAGTATTGCGACGGCGGCGAGATAACGTTGGCGACTAGGCCAGGTGTGGAATTGGCAGGGCCGCTTGGCGCGAAGATGTACAACTGTTTTATCAGTTATGGGGCTGCACGGCCGCCGCGATTTCCCCTGGCGCCGGACCACGCGTGAACGGTTTCGAGATGGCCTTTGCGTAATTTGCTGGCGTAGTTCTCCGGCCGGGGATTGTCGAGGTCGCGGCATTCAGGCTGTGTGTATGTGAGGAACCATCCAAGCCATCGTCGGCGCCGCCGGGAAAGTCATTCGGAGGCTCAGCCGGCCAAGGCTGATCCCAGGTTAGCGGATACGGCGCAAGAACTGAAACCCCACCACCAGCGGGCATTACCTCCGACAGCAAGTCTCGCCATGCGCCTGGGGAGCAAGCTTCCAGGCAAAACGGGGTGTTACTGTTGTTTGATAGCCCATGCCCAGTCTGGAGACAGCTTCCAATCGCACAGCGCACCGGCGCGCCTGCTGTGACAATTGAGCAAGAATAACGCTGAAGAGACAGACGCTGACAGAAGCAGAGGAGTTATTCCCGGCGGCGGATGCAGCAACCAACGCCGCCGCCGGCCGGGTTGACCGCAGGGGCCGCCGCTTAAAACAGTAGCCGGTAAAGCCGCCCTGGAAGAACCGCCTGCGGATGTGGCTGCAGCCATTCCTGACGACGATCGAGCGGACAGAATGGGCACGCTGACACTGCGATGAGATCCTGAGATGTCATCAGTACATGGGCGATTGGAGAGCCGGAGTCCGCGTTGGCCGATGCCGCTTGCAAGAGGAGTTGTCCAGCGAGTGCAGGACAGCAATCAGGATCTGCCTCACGGCTAGCGTGTTTGAGTGAATGGCTGGCATTTTCTGCAGGCTGGGATTTGAGGGGGCTGACGCAAAGTAATTGATGCCCATTGCAGGCCTAGTGCACGCGAGACGGGATAGCCTGACGCGGCACTGACCCCGGCACAGCGACGCTCTATAACGAGATCTCGCTACGACCTGCAGCAGCGCTCTGTGAGGCATTTGAACGAGCATCGTGCTAGGAGGCAATATTCAGGCTCCGACAGGAGAACAGCTATCGCTGCTCCAGGCGCAAGTCAAGCGCCAGCAGAGACGGAAGCAGCAATCTGCCAGGGACCCCTGGTCTGGGATTTGATACGGTTTTTTCGCAGAGATTTGTGCCGGCAGCATTCGCCCCATGACGGCGAAAGCTTGAAATGATCACATTTAGCATTGGAATGAGGAACAGCATCATGTGAAAGGGTAGAAGCATGGCCGGGCGGTATAGAAGCAGGCGCAGGAAAGCAAGGAAAATGCAGAAGATGCAGGAAGAAACTGGCTTAAGCCGACGGTACCGGTTTCATCCGGTGCGCGTGGTATACCGGTGGGTGATACGGCGGCATGACGTCAAACGCGTTTTCGACTGGAACGACGCCTTGATGAGTGAAAGACAAGGAAATTCTCGAGATGATGCGCTGCGTTCAACGACGCCGTGGCGCAGTGAGAACAGTAACAAGAAAAAATGCAGCTGACCGGGCATGAATTTGCCCGCGCTTCAAGATTGCCTTCTGAGGTTTTGTAACTTTTCGCGCAAGGCTTGCAGGTGATGAGTATTCAGCCTTTTGATACGGCGTTTGATTGAACGGCCTTTCGTGGCTTGGCCCGGTGTTGGCCCAAGACGCGCCAGCGGCAGGGCGCTGCACTTGCCTCGAACGTGATCGCGATGTGGGACGCGGTAATCTGCGAATCGCTGCTGGCAGCATGGATGGTTGGATGTCGGCTATTGCCAGCACGTTGCGGACGTGAGCGAGCACGATGTGTGTTGGCTATCTGCATGATTCCCCTGACGTGATGCCAGTTTGCTGTTGCGTGCTTCAGAGCCGGCTGATTTGGGCAGATTATTTAGAGGCAGGCAGTGGCTTACTCAGCGGGCGCTATTTTGTGCTCAAGGGGCGTATCGCCGATCGATGACTGGAGACCGGAATGAATCGGATATCGGCGCTGCTCGATTGCGTCTGCAACGGGCTGATGTGCGAGATTGATGCTGAAGGACCAACCCGGACGGTAGGTGTGAGGCGACGGTCCACTATATCGCAATCTGTTGATAGCTCGGCGGTATCCAACGTTTTCGGTATCGCCCATGTGATTGCCCTTGGCGGCGAGCTTGAATAATATCGTGGCGGAAATTATGGCCCCACCGCGTTTGGCAAGGACGCACGCCCGTTCTCTGACATGGGCCTGCAAACGGGTCCGTTAGTGGACAGGCTGCGTAGCGGAGTCGCGCAGTGCTTGCTCCCGATTTTCCTCGCGACTGTTCATCACGAAGGGGCCGTATTTCACCAATACGGCTCGCAGCGGCTTAGCCGGAATCAGCGCGGGTCGCGGGCACCTGTGCATCGCTATGAGTGACGCCAAGGTTGCCACTGCAAGACGGCCAAGACGGCCTATTTGCTCAAGGGCGTCCTTGCTCCTGCGTTGAAGATGACATCACCTCGCTATACCTAGACCATGGGCATTAAGGTGCATGGCTACGGGCAATTGCACCTGCTATCCGCCAAGCGATGCAGGTCCAGATACAAGGATTGGGTGCATTTTGCCGATGGATCGGACCTTTGCGGAGCCGGCGCCCAGATCTATCTCGCCGGCTATAGGCGCAGGGTGGCGCCACGCTCAGTGGACTGCTCCGTAACTTAGATGAGGGAGGGCAGGATCCAGATAGACGCCGGCCTGCATTTTTTCCACACGGCAGGTTTACAGAGCTGAAACGCGCATGAGACAGAGTTCTGCTGGGGCATTCGGAATGGACATTGATTACTTGCGGCAGGCATCCACTTGCACGCGCCGGGTCGAGCAAGCCGCGATGCCCATATTGGTCCCTACGTGCAAATAGCGGACCTTTCCAAGCATATAAGTAGACGGTTTTCGAAACCGGGGCGGTGCGGAGTGAGAACAAGAAGGAAAGCCGCCCACATAAGTCCGCAGCCTGATCGACCCGAATCGTTCAGCTCAGAAAGGGATCGAAGCGCTCGCCACCAATTGCCCCACCCAAAACACGTTTGAGATATATTGACACCTCACCATCGGAGCGCTTGGCGAACACAGTATTTCGACAACGTCACGATTGGCTGAAACAAAATGACATATCCTGTTGGATATCGTCAGTATTCTAAGTGGAGTTTGTTGATCGAATAGCGCAAAAACACCGGCTTTCGAATCAAAAAATAGATAGGACGTTTATTCGCTGGCCTTGCTATCCAGTTCCTTGATGATGCGCTCGTACGCTTCAACAGGCGCATGATCGCTACGGGTAGAGGTCGGCAGTTGCAGCCCCAGCAGTTGGTGTGCAATCGATTGCCCTTGGCCTGGTCGCCATCGGCCAGCCGGTGATGGTTTTTGCCACTTCTTCGGCTTTTTGCATGAGCTCTTCCGGAGTGCAAGCATAGGACGGCAGATGCAGCATGCTGAATAGCCGTGCGAGTCCGGGCCCGTTATATTTCATGAAAATTTACCTCGTTAAGCCTTTTTGCCAGTGCGTGTGACGCAATGAAGGCAAGTAAGCGACAATACCGCAAAGCTCAAGCCGCCAGGCTCAACCCGTTCGCCTGGGCAACGGGAATAAAAACTGATTCACAAGGGGCTCTGGCTATAGTGGGTTATGGCCGTCAGATTACGCCACGAATAACATAACACACTCGGACTTTTCCGCATCTGTTCTCAGATTCCGTATGCCAGTGCTCGTGTCCTTTTTTCAGGAGAAGCGTTCTGGCATATGTGTGGGCATTGTTACACGATTGTCGATTAGTGGCTGATTCGTCTGATTGAAATATGCTTCGCTTGGCCACTTGGCCAGAATTTGGTGGCGGGGGCCTGTTTTTGTTAGTGTGTCATCGGGACATAAAACAAGACTGGGAACTCACATGCGCCTGAACGGCTGACCCGTACTGATTCTCTCAGTTCATTCCTATGGTTAACCTTTTTATGGCAATTCATACGACTTCACGCCATAGCGCGGGCTCCGACATTTGCCTCCCAGACAGCGTGCGCTTATGACGTTTGCAAAACCTGATGCAAGGACTTCCGATCCTGCTGAAAAACAGGTGGAACCGCAGCAATTTTCTGACCGAGTACCACCAAGGTGCGTTGGCTTCCCCATTCGATATGCGGGCGAGCTTGTCTGCTCGTTCGCGGCAGGATATCCAGAGGCCTGGGGAGCAGTCCCGACTGACCGCCGGCGACGACGGCGCGCCGAGATTGATGCATTGCGCTTTATCCGGACCGAATGGCGGTTCTCTAAGTTTTGCCGATTACCTGACGCGGTCCTAATGCGGACTGCAACTCGCGTGTCAATAGGACGGCCAGTGATATGTTAGGCTATCACGAGGGGGGTGGGATATGCAGAGCGGAATTCCGACAATTGATGTGGTCGATGACCTAGATCGTGATGGTCTGCTGGCAACCCACTGATCGAAGAGGGGCGTATTGTGCTGTAGGCGCAGAGTTACCGACATGTGCGAGCTCAAGGAGGCGTGGGAAGGGCGACGCATGGCAACAGATTATGAAATATGACGGCAGATATCGAACTACAGCGAAGTCTATGTTGATTGCCTCTGTAGTTCGTAGTAGCCTTCCTGCGCATGCGTTTCCGCCCCGCTGACTTCGAGAGTCAACGACAGAGCTTACGGTATATTTGCGACCATTCGCGCTTGCCGTGGAGGCAAGGTGAAGCTTTGTGTATTTCACACCGAGGTACTGGCTGAGGTGTTGCGCGAAGGCCACGCAACACTTCGCGGATTGATCAGCGAGCGGATCTGGAAGGCAAGACCTTTGGTTACTGGATTATGATGCCTAGTGCTGCATGACGGCATGGGGGACGGAGTATGGCTGGGGCCGGATGACGCCAGTCTGGTTATCTGGCCGGTTCGGCGCGAAGAGTTGATGCGCTGGAAGGCGCTACAACGGTGAGGCAGGTAGTCAGCGCGAGTGGTCAAGGCCATACGGTGAAGCGCCGCAGGGAGGCTTTCAAGGCCGCCGGGCGCGACTTTCAAGCCGGGCTTATCCCTAATCGTAATCAATGTGGTCAGGCCATAACGGGATCTGCGCTTACGAGGCGCACTGGGGGCTGCAAGGCCAGATTGATTCCGACGGTTACAACCGCTAGTCGTAGTGGTCGTGCGTCTGTCATCCGTACGGTATGCCAGTTCTGCTCAGAACACTTCCCGAACACGCTGCCGGCCGAGCAGCTCTGGCTGATTTATGCGACAAAAAACCCTGATTCTGCAAGCAGCCCAGGCCACCGTTCCGGTAAGCCGGCAGTTGCGCCTAATCTGAACCGATGGGCTGTCACAGGCATAATCTGCCTGGTACGTCGGCGGCGGTGCGCCAGGCTTGGTGTCACCAGCGTTCGGCATTTGCATAGACAATCACCACATGCCCTTGATTGAATCTGGTTTGCGCAAAAGCGCTCGGACGCGTTGCATCAAGGTTTGCATTGTAGCCGTTATCGAGTGCCTCACGAGGGCTGACTTGGAATCCATCAGCAGGTCGTCGAGAGGTGGCTGGATCAAGCAGGTCGTCGGAGGATTATTCAGCATAATGTGTGTATCAGCTTTCTTGTTATTCATCGATATGGGTCTGTGATCACTGCCCGGCCTGTCGACATGACTGCGGTTTAGCGAATGATTCAGATCCCTGTTTTTATCTCTGCGCCTACCCGCAGTAATTGCTCGTATGGCATTGCCAAAGGGTGGCTTCGGCGGCAATATTGCCATTTCTTTCGGTCCGCATGAATGGCCACTGGTGGTAGCACCGCAAAAGGCGGCAGCAATTCTACTGCCGATACTGATCGATGATGAGATTGACGCGCTGCGGAACTTCCGCCGGTTCAATTGGCAGAGGCCTAAATCGAAATCATCATCCGCGGCGCTTGAATCGGCGTTGTGCTTGTGGCTAGAACTTTTCGGAATGCTCAACGAACTCGCATTACCAACTTCTGATTGGCGGCATAGCGTATGTTGTTGTGGAATATCTGGCTCAGCGTGGAGAAGCCTCAGTGGGGGGCCGAGCAAGCTGCGAGGTGGCTTCTGGGGATGGTGGCGGGGATTCACAGTTTGGTAATCCACCGCTGGGGCCCGCCTATCAATTGTCTTTTATTGCTGCGCAGAAAATTGGATAAAACCCTGCTGATGGGCACTATTGCAGTGTTCTTTGCGTGGTGACCATGCAAACTGCCGCCTATATTATATCTCGACCGTTCCATACCAGCAAATTGCTGACGCTGGGGCGCTGTTGCACGCTCGCTCCCCGTGGGCCGTCAAGTGGGGGTCTGGATGCTGCAAGCGCAGCAATGAAAAGCTTATTTATCAGTTGGTGTTATGTATTTCTGTTCTTCACCGGCGGCAAGCTGTTCTATGACGGTTTTAACAGGCAGCTTATCCGGTTAATTTGAGCAGACATTGGTTATCACCGCGTACAGACGCGTCGCGCTTCAAGTTTGGCCAGATAATCAATCATCCGGCGTCGCTCCCGCCTGGCAGTGGCTGTCGGAAGTGCGCGGTTCAAGGCACGATGTAACGGCTGGCAGCAAGTTCGCGATCGAGTGCATCGTATCTGTCGGTGGCTTTCGAAGCCGGTCCAAATAGATCGGCATCTCGCCGTTCCAATCAGGAATCAGTGAAAACTGGTCAGGGTGGCGCGGTAAGAGCGCTCAGGAGCATCGAGGGGCCAATTGGTGGGTTAGACAGCTTAGACAGGCAGCCGCGCTTCTCCAGTCAGCCGCGTCACGACCGATCTGGGTTTAACGGTTGTCCTCCGACTACCCAGCACTCGCAGTGTCTGGCTGATCGGGACTGGGCATACATCCAGGTTCGTATTCCGCTATGCTGCTGCGCCAGTGCCCTCGGTTTCCAGGGGTTGCAGGGCTTCGCGCAAGTTTTGTATGGGCGTTTACGGGGCGTATTTGCATAGCCGGCAGGCGCGAAGGGTGCGCAAGGTCGAGTTGCGCTCCTTGGCATGACTGGAAGCCATTACCAAAGCGTAAGGCGGGGTGGCTGGCCCAAAGCCTGATTCAGAGGCGGCCAGCTCCTGCTGTGTTGAGGGCCAGGAGTGCAGGCACCAGCAGACCGGGAGCAGGGGCCGCCCTTGACCCAGTTTGGCCACTAGATTCAAATTGGTTGCAAAAGTCATAAGCAAAAGCGGGTGAGAGCAAGAGCGCGTAAGCATTGCTGCGCAAGGCCGCATCGGCCGCTGAGCAGCCAAGCCTGGCACAGTACCTGGCGAGCAGCGCAATGGCAAGGACTCTGGCGCGCAGCGCGCAATTCGAGGCACAAAAACTTGAACGTGCCGCCTGTTGCGGCTGGCTTATTTCGGACTTGATTCGCTGCCGCCATTCAACTTCAACCAACTTCCTGACTGATTTAGTCAGCCAGGCCGCTGCCCCCATAGCGCGCAATGGTGCTGTATCGGCCTGGGCGAAGGACGGAAACAGTTGGTGTGGCATCGGGGGCTGTGCGATTCCGGTTATCCGCTGACGGCAAAGAAATTGGCAGCCGATGATGGTGCGGGGCTGGACAATGAGGCATGGCGGGAACCTCCAATTGGTATATGGCCTTGTTTCCGATGAACTTACCGGCGGGCTCATTCAGGTTGAGTCAGCACCTGTTTGAGGCGCCGTCGGTCGGCCAATCAGGGGATTTTTATGGAGACCCTGAAGAGTTACAGGAGGCGTTGGCAGATTAGACTGCGCAGCTGGGGCCTTGTTAGAGCGCATCGCAGGTTGAACAGGGCTGCCAACTGTTTCCGGAAGCAAGCTTTCTTTTTCAGTTTTTTTTTTTTTTTTCCAAAAGAAAAACTTGATTTTTACCGTTTTTTTCAAGGGAACGGGGCCCCCCCCCCGGCAAAAAAAAACCGTTGGGCCAGATATTTCGGG
>Ga0163217_1119351_pt1 | contig 14656 bp, 7 predicted proteins | sample SynspAceP_FD_185933 | JGI IMG/M metagenome (GOLD analysis project Ga0163217, IMG submission 185933) | Saline lake microbial communities from Ace Lake in Antarctica - Synechococcus sp. Ace-P (PacBio error correction) | ecosystem: Environmental > Aquatic > Non-marine Saline and Alkaline > Saline ... | reverse complement strand
GACATAATTTCCTTACTCTGGTTTTAATTTAAGTTCCACTTAATAATAATTTTTTTTTTGAAACTCGCCAAATGGTATGTGTGCACTCTAGCAGGATATCTAACATTGACTGAAAATGCAACAATATTGGTTATTTATTTTCCGCTATTATAAACACAAGATTGATCAAATTATTCCCCTGTTGCGTTAATTTTTGTGTTAATTGTTAGTTAAGGAGCTGCTATCTGTTTCAATGCCACATTAGATCTTTTGCATTTTTATTCTGACCCAAATTTATAGTACCATCCGGGTAATAGCATAGATTTGTTCTCCTGCAAGTAAATCAACAATATTTTGGAAAGCCTAGCGGAGGTATTGCTTTTGCTCTAATCTGCATAAATTTCCGAATATCAGTTATACTTTCTATCGCTGTCGCGACGGCACATACAATTATTGTATCATGACATTTCTAATCAACGGGCAGTATTGTAAGATTAATTGGTAATTTAGGCCTTTTCTTGTCATGATTAAAAGTATTCTTTTCACTCAGCTGCGAAAAAAACCATCAGATCCTGGCAACTTTTGCTCAATACTATGTTAAATGCAAGAATTGAGACAGATTATTTCTAGGTGAGCAAGTCGCCCATATCCTCGCCCTCATTTCCAAATCTTTCCAAATCTTTGTCCTGAATATTAAAATTTAACTACGGGGTTTATTTGTCTTTATTTCACTTTTCCCTACTAGTAAATATGTCCATTTCCTTGTGGCCTGGTTCAGTTGCGAATAACGTCTGAATTGGCGTTGTATTCATTTTCATCAGCAAAAACGGGTAATGACATCGTCAATCTTTAGACATCTTTCACCATAGGATTTCATCGAACCATCGAAATCGATTCTAAACCAGACATGTGGCTACCTCGAAGCAATGGTCTCTTCGTATAACCAAATCCCATCGTTTTATCAGGCCTTTATCCACGCTTTGAAGCCCCATTTTTACATAAGTCCCTTGGCAAGTATATTAAAATCGGCTTTCCTTTGCGATTGCCCCAAAAATAAATTACGGAGGTATGCTAAGACTACTTCCCATTCTGTCTTTCCATGGCCATTGTCCAGATAAGTTTACCTGTTCGTGAATCAAGAGCTTCCAACGCAATTTGCTTTGTTAACTTAAAATATGTACTGAGTTCGAGGTTATGACCAAAATAAATTTCATCAATACATAATTATCAGTCGATGGAAAATTGGGTGTAAACCACCTTCCATTAATAGTTACAGCCCCAAGTTCTTTTTTCCAATTAATTGCCATCAGTGTGAATTAGTGCGGGAATTTTAAGTTTATCGGATGGGCAAATGAAACATCTCTTATATTGGGGTCATTGCCTGTATCGGCAGGGAATTAGGCATATATCGCCGATTATTTGGGCAATTATTGCACTGGAACGCACGTACGTCCCAAACTGTGCCAAGGGGAAATTTCAGCAATACGTTGAGGTCAATTGTTATTATTCGACTGGCCTTTTAATGAAAGATTATACAAAGAAGTAATCAACCAAACTTATTTGAAGTTTCTATCGTTAATTTTTTGAGTTTCATTCGTTAATCTTCAAGTTTTGAAGATTATGATGACGGGGTTGTATAAACCTAATTATCCTTTGGTTCAAGCTGCTACCAACAGCTTTTTAACGGGCAGTTATAGTTGCTACCCTCCTCTCGATTTCTCTTCCGTCCAAACCCATTGGAGTAATTACTAATCCATTTCAGGTGAAGTGCCTTTAGGATTTAGTAGGTCTAGACCACACTTCGGCATTTCGTGAATACAGCGCATATTTTCGCAGGCTCGGCAGCTTAAGAATATGCCTAGTTGAGGCAATCTGTCTTCAAGGAGTTCCATATGGGGAGTTTGCAGCTCCCACAGTTTATTGTTGGCTTTCAAGTAGCGAGTTGCCATTGAATGCTTGCTTTGGCCTTATTATTTAGATGTACATTAGGTCCCCGATGAAAACGACCCCTGCAGGGCCTGTAATATATTTCTTCCCAAATCGTTCAATTACCATCCTCATGTCTCTCCGAACATTACGTTGCTATTAGCCCCACCATAATTTTGCGTTATTGGTTACTTGGCATGGGTAAGTTTTTATTACTGTTCGATAACCATTGAACTCATTTCCAATGGGTATCATGTCAAAATTTTCGGCTGTTGACTGTGAGATATCTGCAAAGGTGTGTGTTTCCCCCATCATTAAATGATTGGCGCATATAAAGATTTCCTTTCCTTTATGGAACGTCATCGAACAGTCGGTTGGTATTTATAGAACTATCTTTTTTCTTCCGCTTTTTTAAGTAATGAAATTAATCCAATACTTTCCCATTTTGAGTCATCTTTTGTTTCATTATTCATTGCATAAAGAACATTGCAATATTAAGGCTATACGAAAACATTTTGTTAAGAAACGCTCTTGTCTGTAGATCACATCAATTTTTTATATTACTTTGGAATATTCAGGAAGGGAATGGAAAAAGGGATGGACGTCCTTGGAGGGCATTTTGAAGAGGATAACTTCTCATCAAAGCCCAATCCTTCCATAGCTATATATATTATTTAGACGAGGATTCCAAGGACTTATTTCCAGTATTTTTGGGAATATCCAAGCGGTCCACACCTGATCGTGTACTATAATATCTCGTTCATTTGTCATTTCAGCATTGTCTGAATTTTCCAATTAGTCTTCGTTCCACTCATTAAGGTCCAATTATTTAGAGTCGTCAACTAAAGCATAGGTTTGGAGTTCTTTGCCATCCGTTGACACATCGTGTTGCGCACGTAGTTAGCCCCCCAACTTTCCTTCTCTCATTCGGAGATGCTCTAAAAGTCCATCAGCAGGAAAAATTATCTGTTTTGACTACCACAGGAAGGAGCACCGGCTCTCCTTGTATTGCCAATACCTTAAACATTATTTGACCAAGGTTTGTATTTCCCTTGGTTTTGGGACTAAATTAGTACCTTTCTTGTGCCCAAAAGAGGACATGATGAATTTTAGAAATAAATAACAAAGTTCGTCTCATGAAAAAATAATTAAGATTACTTGAATATTATTGTGAGTGGCCAACTTTATATTGCTAGAATTTGGTTTTTTTTTAAACTTGTTTCGGCTGAAAGTTTTCTAGACTTCAGCCCCATGTATTGTTAATTTTCAAATCGTTCTAGTTAAATTGGCAGTATACTGACCAATGCCATATAGCTAGATTTTCGGTATTATTTACCTGCATAATTAATCCTTCGATGAAGAACTAACTCCGGGCGCTACATCATCTTAACTTCTAGAATAATGATATCATTGGGAACATTGTCAGGTATTTTAACCTTACAAATAGCGTTCATTTGGTATTACTAGGCTGAACCCGTTGAAACGGATACTTCATAATTATTCCCACCAATTAAACTAATTGTTTATGGGCCATCAGGATCATACGATTTATTTTGCATCATTGTTAATAGTTTCCTGGACCTTTAACCCTTTTTTAATGATACGGCGATTACTATCATTGTCAAACAATCACTATTGGATTATTGATTTACTTCTGTAAAAGAAGTAGTTCCATCTCATGCGTGCCAAATCTTGGGTGGCTTCACGCAAAACGTCATTCGTCCATTTTTTGTCGAACGACCTTATTCAATTTTCCTGACCACATGAATCGTCTTCAGGCTCATTATATCGTTTCTTCCGGCAGCCAGACATAATCGGTCCTCCCAACCACCCCATTCAGGGAATCGGATTGTTAACCGATTTTGATAAACAAAGAACCATGAAGGCGTATCTCTTCTTTATACAATTAATTTCTTTCGGTTGGGTGGGTTTGATGTACATTATGGAATTAACACGCGGCCTAGCGGTCCCAGGAATTGATATTTTCTTTATCCAATTTATCACTATTTCAGTGCTCTTCAAGACCAGAAGGCTTACAATGTAAGGTTTTCACGTACTTGCTCTTGAATCATTTTTGATACATTCGCGAAAGGATGATCATTAGATTCAATGTTTAATGGCCCCATGGTTCAACGTACCCAAATTCCTGGAAATTCTGTCGATCCATAGACCATACCCATTTTCGATGGGCTATTCCATCAAATCTTGATCCGAATGCAAAAACACGTAATTTTTTAATGAACCTTTTTCTTTTTTGGTGACCAAGATCCCGCGATTTTTTACATCAAGTAGCTTGGGCAAGATCATGTGCACACCAATTAGTAATGTAGAGCAGTTCTTTTGAGGCATATACTGTTTAATTAATATGTTTTGATTCGAAGTTTCTTTTTCCTATTAGCTAAGTTTTCAACCCGATCACTTGCCTCATGGTACACTTCAATAGATGTAGCCGATTGAGATAGTTAGGGTCTGTAGGGAGTAGATTATCTCTACCTCTCCAAGGCTTTAATTGTATTAACATAATCTGTCGAATACTATGTTTATACCTTTTGTGTATATTATCCGAGGTAGCAATTGAACCTTTCATTCTTGAATTCATTAGGAATACACTAAATAAAGTGTCATGGATTTCATCGTCTTGGTCCTCAAATATCTGTAAGCACTAATAACCTAGGCCTGCTATTCTTTTTGTGAAGTTACCAGTAAATCTTTAGGAAAAAGAAATAAAACCACAACTAAATATTTGAGCATTTTTAATATATATATTTAAGTGATTTTTTTGATATAAATTAAGCTGGCCAGGCTTATAAATAGCTGTTGACCAGGGCAAAAGTATTCTATCAAATTATCCGGATTCTCGGGAGCCAGGCAGGATTATTGGCATTTTCTGGCAGTAATTAGGGAAATATAGTGTTTTTTTATCGAATTCGATGTTCTTAAATTCTCTTGTATTCAAATTAGGAATTTACTGTGGAAAGGTTAATAAATATAATTTACTCTAGTTAAACGATTTGGAAACTTTCATCTGCAATTCTCCATCGCTTTAAGTCCAATGTTCTCAAAGGGCTTCAGAAGCAAGTTTCTCCTTCTCTCTGTCTAATTTTAATCTGTTTCGTCTATTGCAGTATGTAAGGGTAAGCAACGGTCCCTTATTTCATTTACTGCCAAGGCTTCAGTAGATTGTTATATCTTTAAATAAATTTGCAAGCTTCTGCATAAATTTAAGATATTTCGCCAAACGAAATTGAAATTTTCATGTTCTTTACTTTTCTTTGTTAAAGATCGACTGTGGGTCAACACTTTTTAATAAGAAATCTGAAAAATCCCGACAGAGGTTCTTGTAATTTGCCCCCATAACTGGCATCCCATTATAAAATACTGAAACGAGAATTTCTCCAGCCCGCTGTTCGAATCCATATAAATATGGGGAGGATTAAACTTCCCAATTACTTTCCATGGGTGCAAATATTGCGTAGGAAACGACCGCTTCTAGAATTACCATTAATTCATCAAGGTTCCTAATTTGTTGGCGACAGCTTCTCTGTCCCAAGGAAACATAGCCACATCTTTGGTTCTCAAAAACTACCACAAATTCAAGATAAGGTACAAATTTTTCGGTCATCAATCGGCGCTGCTTTTCCAGTTACTGATTATCAACGCTCACAATATTATTTACTTTACCCCCTCTAATATTTTGCCGATATTACCTTCACTGTTGTCTTCTCGTCTAACAAATGCCTGTGGTAATTTCAATGATGTCTGCAGATTTTTTGTTAAGTGAAAAAGGGCCCACAATAATCGCCTTGGAAGCTCATAACTTTAATTTGCCAAATACCTGTTTTCATTTTGATCACTAGGATGACTACCAAACCATTCATTTTTCACATTCCAGACGGGCATACTAGAGCATTACATTGCGGGGCCTACTCTTAGAGCCTGGGCCACATATGTTGTGGGATCCCCTAACGGCTGCAGAAGGTACATTTAGGGAAGCATTGAATTATTTATTTTGATCTCATTCACATTCCGCATAATAAAGTCATGAAACTCTATTGGTTCTGTGTTCTAGAACAGAGTAACTCTTCAATCGGTGCATCTAATTGCTGTGTTTCAGAATAATGGGACAATACCTCCGTACCATTTTACCTGGTGAAGTATGTAAGTGGCCCTTGCAAATGTTTATACGGCCGATGAGTAAGTTTTTTTGATCTTCAGGGAAAGTGGGGCCTTCATATAACCATGTAATCATTCATTTTACGCCATTTCATAGTTCCACTGCTCCAATCCACCATCTTGATCTAAAAGGCCTGCTTGCATTTGGACTTACAAGGTCTATGTTGTCCCTTTGCGTTGGTTGATTGATCCGGCTAGGGCATTTATAGTGTTATATTATTATTTCCTTATTTATTCAGCGGTTTCCCAGTCGTTATACATAAATTACATATGACTGTAAACGTCTAGAATATAAGCATCTACAAAAAATCGGTTCATCCCAAACAATAGTTATATTATAATTTTCAAGTGGTTCTACGCTTCAATACGCTGTCACTGAAGGACATACAAGTGATGGATACTAGGTATATATTAACTTTTTCCATATTTTTTTTTTTATAGGTCTTTATTGATACTCCGAGTGAAAATGTTCTTTGGTTTGAGGATAATATCGACAGTGAAATTGTTTGACGCTTCCCGGTTCCATACCATTTTGTTCACTCACTAAAAGTCAAAAGATTTCGTTCCCGTAGGAAAAGGCGCATGAGTCTTACCACTTGATCGCAAGGGAATGTGTACCTAAATTAAAAATTCTTTTATACGCAGGTTGTTCCATTCAATGTACCAAAATCTTAATGATTTGGAGGATATGTATTGACGACTTACCTTGTTGCAGATACTCTAGGAATATGATTACTATCCGATTTTAGATGGATCCACCTGTTTTCGTTAAACAATGGATAAGGTATTTACCGTACCACCAGGCATTTATACATTCGAGCTTAAAACAATCATATTTAGCCGCTCGATTGTAATAATAGTATAAATAGAACCCTTGATAGTCCTTTGACATATTTAGGCAAATGTTAATTGAGGAATGTTTGAAGTAGAAATAACTCTTGATTCTCTCCAGTCCAAAAGTACCTTTGTTCTACATCACTATTTCTATGTCACTGGAGAGGGGATTCAATTACCTTTTTTGATTTGTCAATTGATAATATTCAATTTCACTTTGAGACGGTAACAGCCATCTGTTTATAACCAAAACCGATCGGGCCCAATTGCCGGATCTTGTTCTTATCTTGATGGTCATCTCTTCGAATAGGTTTTCGTCAAAATGATCCCACTTGGCCCTTGTGTCCAGCTCTTTTTGGCATGTAATTCATTAATTAATTCGTTGGTTTACGATTTCTGTAGAACTTTATTAACAACTCAAAAAATAAATTTTTTTTTTCCCAACCGATTTTTTTTTTTTTTTTTTATTTTTGGCTGTTCCAAATTCTCAGCGGGAGATTGGCACCAAACGTATTTGGTAATGATTGGATCTTGTGGGCTAGGCATATTGGTTCTTTCCGATAAAATTCATCCCAATTTTCCATACAATGCCCCATTGTTGATTACTGAATCTAAACCATATTTAATTGTCATGTCTTCCAAGTAATTTTGGTTTGCGCAGCCGGTTGTTTGTATGGTGGTGAAACGGCGTTGCGTCAGAATAACAAGTCTACATAGGGTTCTCAGAAAAACCTACCGGTAATTTACTATCGCGTCAGATATTGAAATTACGGTGGCTCATACCCCGATTATATTTAATTTGCCCTTAACGGTTTAGTTATGCTATCCATCCACCTTATCCCTTAATAAAATTCCTGGAGAAATTCTCCATTGCTGAAAACTCGGAAAAAGACCCACCTATTGTTTTTATTGAACTTGGATCATTTACTTACAGTGTTGAAAAAAGGTACTTACTATCGTATGGCTATAATTAGTCGCCCTACTTTAGCTCTCTTATCAATCTTCGGGGCTTTCCATTACACGGTTGACTTTCACCACAGCAGCGAATAAATATCCGGATAGGCAATCAGTTAGGTTATTTTCACATGTGCGCTGTACATTAATGTCCGTTGTTTTTAATTCTTCATATAGAAACAGTGCATCAATATTATGCTTCTTTTCTTCATAGGTCCCTCTACTCTAGCTGACAAGGTTGCTGGAATGATGAATTTACTTCTGTTAGGCCCGGGGTCTTATTAGTTTTGGAACTAGAACCTTATCCTTATAGGTTACTTTGGAGATATACTTCAATGTAAAAAATAATTTTTCCCAATTTTATAGTCATTTTCGAAATTCAAAATAATACCAAAGCCATTATGGCAGACCTCACTACAGGAAATCGGAGTTAAAGTGAACCTTAATATTGTATGTCTATTATTATCCGTTGATAGCCGTAATTCGAAGCGTGAACGGCAAACTGGAGAGATATGGGACCTGTCCCATAAGCAATTTTTGTTTTATCGGTATTCGCCCAAATAGGTAGCAAGGAAATTGTAAATCCTTGCCACAAATATTGGAAACCGTTTACGTAAGGGCCTTTAAATCCTCAAAATGATCGAAAGTCTAATGAGACGAAGATTTCTTAGTGGACCTTCTGCATCAGTTGGGCCTCACATTATATCGTTTGTATTTATGTGTCTCCAGATTTTATAACTCCTTGTTGGTCCAAGGTAACTAATAAGGATGTAGTATTTATTTTTCGGGACCCCCCCCTCATGAACTCTGCTGCGTTCTGTGGAAGATAGGTTGTTCATAGTCAAATCCCCACCAGTCGGTATTCGGAATTAATTTATAGGTGATTCCTATCCACTATAATATTTTGCCCCGTCTTCTTCGAGAGAGTGGATCTATCCTCGTTTGTTTTCAATTCGATTCATTATTCAGCATATTGGCACTATTGAGTATAGGATGGGTATTCGTACCAGCCTTTGAAAAAGGTGTGTGGAATTAATTGCTTATTTGAGGTTTGCAATGGTACTCTTTTTGTAGTAATTAAATTACTCCATTACCGCTCGGGCCCATATATTGCTGCTGAGGCATTTTTTAATACCGTCATGGATCTACTCTTCGGCTGGCATTGTCATTAAAATCGCGTGAATTCCATCTTACAAATGACAATGGTGTCCCAATCACGCTATAACTAATCTCGATTCGTATTTCCAAGTTCGCCGCTACTTTGTTGTTATTAATGCCGGCAAACGACCAGAAACCGAATTTGTTAAGTCCGCAGTTTTGGTCCTTTGCAAGAGCTTTCCTTTTACTGTAGCCACAGCCTGTGATATCCTTTTTTCTTCTTGTGTGCTCCATAACACTTTACGACTACTTCATCCAAGGCGCCGCTGAAACTTTCCTCCATGCAATGTTAATAGTGGACTTTCCGTTTACAAACTACCTATACGTGGCAATCGATATAGGAACCCACTATTACGGCATTATTTATATTTAAATCGTAGGAACATTGCATCAAATCTGCAGGTAACACCTTGTCGTTTTCCTTTTCACCACATTGGCAGCCTGGTTAGTGGGTGCCATCCGTTGGAATAGGTTATTGGTACGGACACTATAATCCTGTAGAATGTTAGAATCCCGTCTTGTCATTTTTCAACGTCGAGCGATTATACTTTACCCGTGGTGGTAAGTAATATTTTACGAGTCATCTCCTCATAGCCAATACCCTCATTCTTAAAAGTAGAATCCAAATGTGTTGATGAAAACCCTCTCTGCAGAATAGGAAACCTTTCGTTGTAAAAATCTTACAGTCTTAGATGTTGAATAACTTGAATTCCGTAGTGCTTCATCTCTAGATACTATTCCACAAGTGCGTTTCAAGATTCAAGATATTTTGGTTTTTTGGGAATACACCGAATTCGCCTGCATTCGTAAGGTTACCGGTAATCAAGAAAAGAGTAGAAACTTCATTTTTTAATCAAATTTTAAGCTCAAGGAATTATTTCCCAGATTTTTGGTTTTTCATAGTTTGAGATGTTTACTTGTGTTATACTTTTTTTTGTGTGATCACTTTACGAAATCGGGGAATGATTACAAGCATTTTTCGATTTTTCGTTTTGACTATTTTAGGCATATCAGTTATTATAAAGCGATTAAATTGACTTACTAGGTTTATTCCATAGGGATTTGGTTTAATTAATTATGATTTTGTTTTTCTATTAATTTTATAACTCATTTCATAGCTTATTAAAAATATAAATACTTGTTCAATGGTTCTCAGCTTGGTTTCAATAGTCGCATTAAAAGTTTTCGGGACGCTAATTTTTTTGATTATTATTTTATTGATGACTACATCTATAATGCCTCTCCAATTTTGTATATATTTTCGAACGAAGTATTTCTAATACTAAATTTCCATTATTCAAGGGTATAATTTGCAGTGTTCACTCTTCCTGGGAAATATTATTATCTGCCTTATTAAAGATCCCATAATCCAGGTTTTGAAACTACTTCTCTTCTTGCTCCTGTCAATTGGTTCCTATAGGTTAACAGGAGGCTCGACCAAAACACTTCTGTATCCCGATATTCGGCGATTGTTGGACCACATTAAATTTTGTTCCATATACGCCGGTATAGCCAAATCCTGTTGCATTAATATGAAGGAATGCTTTTGGTCGTGCGAGGGCAACATCAAAAAGCTTCGGCCGGTTAAAAAAAAACTTGCTTTGTTGTTCTTTTATAAATTATAGGGACACCTAATTGAACTTCAGAGGTTAAATGTACTCAGTACCATCCGGACAGCGCCACAATATAAGTGTTGTCTTGCCATTAGGAAACGCTTAATGTATAAAACCATTTCAAATATCACCCTCCTCTCACAAGTTTATTACCTGACGTACACAAACCCTTTCCCATTAATTCTGAACTTGAGATGTCCCTTCTTGCCGAAATTCACTTCAATATCGCGCCTTTCCTATTGGAAGGGTAAGCTCGCGTTACTTATAGGGCTTACAATTTGTTCTTTTGAGGTTTTGTCAAAAATACCTTGTGCAAGACGATTACCCACTCCTTAAGAAAATAGCAATGCCGCATATTTCTTACGGACAGGAATTTACGGCATATATCCTTTTTCTTTGCCTTCTATTTCTTTTCTGAAGTTCTTCTTTTATTTTTATTTAATTCAGATAATTCATGCCATGTGATTGCAAAATGGGTTTTAATAAAGTCCTTAAGATTTTGTGATTTTTCATCGTGGTCTCAATCAACTATTTAAGAAATCAATCGGCTGCAGTTGCGGAATTGGGGAAATATTTACAATAATAGTTCAACTTAGTTTTTAGAAATCATTTTTAAGCCTTTTCTTTTATACTAATACAAGACAGAATTACCATTACCCTTAACTTCTATCATTATTTTTCATATCATATTATTTTTAGGTATTATTTGCGATACTTATGTATGTTTTTATGGAAATTTTAACAACAATGGCGGTTTTAATAGAAAACCTCAAAAATGGTAATTGAGAAGCACTATTATGTTTCTTTTGGAACACCATTCAAGAAGAGATTACATTGCCTATGCCCAACCTTGATCAATGATCCAGACCAAAGCTCGACGACATAGTGCAAAAATGTTTATTAAAAAACATGGATTCTCGAAAAAAAACTAAAATAATCAATTTTCCATTCAAGCTTTTTGTTACAAGTCTGTTTACAATGATTTATAAACAACTATCAAAAAAAATAAGGCGTTGATGTTTTACAGCAAAAATATTTTGGACGGTCACTCGGAGAGGTTTGGAGGAGACCGATGGGGGAAAACATAATGGACGAATGATTCGTGATAACACTGCAAATAAAACAATCTCCCCAAAATTGTAGAAAAGTATTTATATCCTAAGTAAAAAAAGAAGGCCCTTACAACAAATGATGTTGAAATATCAGACACACTAAAGCGTCTCTTTAAAAACAAGATAGAAGTCTCATTACAAGGCGCTTCAAATTTTAAGGAAAAAAAATTAGGAGCGACAGTACAAAATGATTATGTTGATTCGTCTTTGGGAGCGAATTAAGGGACTGGCTTGAAGTCCATTTCCAAACAATGTATGTTTTTATATCCAAGTAATTTAGTGGGCCACAGCGGCATCCTTTTACTTTTACAGACTCATATTTTTGCTGCTTCCGCCTAAATAGGCTCTTCCCGATTGGGGAGTTTTAATTATGGACATATAATTTTTGTCTGGCCTGTTCAACCATAAGCATTATTCAATTAATATCTTATTAGCTGAGAAATAATTAAAAAATGAGCGATTAAATAAATTATCGGTCAAGCATTATAGCGTCTGCTGTTGTTATTACAGGAATGCTTTTGATATGTTTATATTCAAAATGTGGTAATCCATTTATATAAATTAACATGGAATGGGGAAATTGGTATCCCATTTGTGACTCAAGGGACTCGGACAGTATTAGTAAAAATTAAGGATTCGTTGGTAATGGTTAGCGGTTTGGCAATTAGAGGCATCCAGTTAATCGCGATCGAAGGACAATTTGGAGTCCGACCTCTAGTACGATTTCTACAAATTATTGGTATTCCAAGGTCCCGTGCAAGTAGATTCCCAATTCGAGCGTTCTTTTAGATTTCAGGGGACTTCGAGTTCTCTGGGAGTGACAATTAGAGAGACCAACAAAAAGATTAAATAAGGAAATTATTTATTGTGAATTTAAAATATTACGACCAGGTATGCCTAAATTTATCGTTTATTTAAATTTAAGTATCTTTTGTCCCAATTGAATTTCGTACTTTCAATGCTATATTTGTAGAAATCTGGCATGTAATGTATTTAGGACACAAATTTTAAATTTTTCTTAATATTGGCTGAAGGGTACTTTTAGTACAGGACTACTCTTTTCAAATACATTCCTAATATTTCTGCGTGATATGTCTGTCTCCAAAAATGCCATCAGCAGTAACTTCGTTGTATGCAGTAAGGATAAAGTCCTTTCGGTCGGGACGTTTATAATTACCATTTTATTTAATTTCCTTCACATATAGCATTGCTATGTGCGACTAGTTCAGTGCGGCCATGAACGACGTGGATGATGCTAAACAAATAACTGCTTTTCATATTCAATCTGTTTCTGTCCGTCAGAGGGCTCTGTTGGGGGAGCGATATTTTTTCGCCCTTGTCGATCTATAAAGTTTCATTTATACGTTAACCGCCAGATTTTCATGGCCACAAGACGGTCTCTAATCATCCGTTATGTCCACTAATTGTATTGAGATTCAATTGAGCGTTGCTATTATCCAGGGCATACATTGCTTACGTATCGAAGCCAATGCTAAAAGTTTTTCTTCTGACCCTATACTTCGGAACCTGTTTAACGAGTTTGAAAAATAAGCAATCCAATACATGTTCTTGTGTCTACCTTGGTCTTGGAAATATCTTGGTTATAGTGACAAACGTTTTTGGAGGCTAGGGTTGAACATTGAGGAAAGAATCTTGTCGCTGGTATTTGGGCTTTTGGCCCTTAAAAACTCTGAATTGGCCGACAGTGAATTTGTTCTTTTGACCAGATAATTCCTCGGATCCCAAGAAGGCTCGAAGCTTATGGGCTATATTATTAAATATGTTTTTTCAGTAAGACATTAATAGTTATTTTACGCTTTTATCTACGTAAATTTACCTAATTATTATGAATTTAACAAATTGCAATGTGAAGTTTTGTCGAAGCTTCCTGCGGAAGTTATGAACACTTCGCCTCGATTCCTCCCGGCGTAAACTTCGTCCATAAGCTTTCGGTCATTTTTCAGTACGGTTTTTCATCCTCGGCCACTGGAAGCACAAGGGGAGAAATACCCTTGACCTTTTTCCCACTACCACAAAAAGTTGGATCATTTTTTTTCCAGTTCATTAAGTTTTTTCAAACCTATTTGGACAGATAAATTTGCGCTCCTTGTACCCATTGAACTCAAATGATTCCATTCATGTTCTATAGGGTTAAAATATGTGGTTATTAGTCATTTTTATATTCATACGATCAAACTAGTATTTATCCTTGGAAAGAGATAGGCAAGATTGTATTCTAATGTAATTAGAGATTGTCTAAATTCTGCAGTGTTTGCCTTAAAATTCAAAAGAATGGAAACAGGAAAAGAGGCGTACACGATTCAGGAAAAAGTAAAGGCCTACCTAAAACGTAATCGCTGCGGTTCAAGCGGAAGGAAATGATAAATTGAGGCCTTTGATCTGTGATCTTTAAATTTGCGAGGATATTTCCGAATAGGGGCGTAATTAGCAATTACTAAGAAGGTTCGGTATTGGGCAGGGAATCGGCAGGAAAGCGAAAGGTGCCGTAACACCTACGGCACCTTGCCATCATATCAATAGGGTAAGGCAAGTAATACAATCAATTGGGTACAAAACTGGTAGGCACACTTCAAGAATTGAGAAGTGGATCGCGGAAATCCAGGGTCTTACGTTTCTATGGATCATCATGATACTCGAATACGAAGGACCACATGAATGTGTAGACTCACTATATCGAAATCAACAAATAAGAGGAACAAATGGGCATGAATCAGGGCGTCAATTGGATTATGGGAGAAAAAGCTGTCAGCGGAAATGCTGAAAAACTTCTGTGTTCGGCAAGGCAAGGCATGCAAACATGGTCCTCGGGTTACAGGGACAAGTTCCTCACAAAGGCCATATCACAACAGTTAGTCGGGCGCGTTACTCCAATTTCCCGGGAACCGC
>Ga0163217_1094816_pt1 | contig 14656 bp, 10 predicted proteins | sample SynspAceP_FD_185933 | JGI IMG/M metagenome (GOLD analysis project Ga0163217, IMG submission 185933) | Saline lake microbial communities from Ace Lake in Antarctica - Synechococcus sp. Ace-P (PacBio error correction) | ecosystem: Environmental > Aquatic > Non-marine Saline and Alkaline > Saline ... | reverse complement strand
CGGCCCCTTGAGACACTGGCATTTCATGCAGCCTTACCAGTCTTAAAACTCAAGATAATGGGCTTATAGAATTTGTTTATGAGTTTAGAAGGTCGCCATACTGTGCTGGCTTTTTTACATACCAGAGTTGCGGGAGAGTGTGAGAGCAAAGAAGGTTGGCTTAATATTTTGACGAAAGTTCCATATGAGAACTCGAAACGACACTGTTTTTGATGCTGAAGAAACAAGGGATTGGCATGACTTTTTTTCATCGGCCTGAACTATACAAATTGATAGCACAAGCATGGCAGCTTTTTCCTATTTTAACTCCGTGGCATTTGAAACAATTACCCATGATTTTTGCATAATGATCAAGACTATTATAGGGACGCTGACAAAAAGATTTTGTGTAGATTACAAGGTGGTAAATTTATTGCGCTGCGTTTATCAACCGTATTCAACCCCTGCTGAAGGGAGCCAGTGTTGTTGAATTGTTTATGCTGGTGCCTTGGCAAAAAAGATGAGGCACCAGTGCGGCCTTTCTCGATTTCAAGGCATCAAACCCTGTAGCGAAATTAGACAATTCCAAGGATTATTAGCGACTGGCCCAATAAACTCCGCCAACTTAGCCGAGAAAGACTGCTAATTTTGTGCTATTCGAACCCTTGCCGTGTACCTAAGGCAGTTATTAGCGGAATTAGCGAAAATATCAACACCAAGGCTCAATTGGTTACAGTTTTCGGGAATATGAGCTTCAATGGCCATTTGGCCGACGACATGGTTGTTGGGGGTAAACGAGTTCAAACCTTAGTCATTTACTCTTGGAAAAAGAGCAAGGTCAGACTAAAGGACCCACTTGTAATTATTGCCTCTACCAGTGTGTTATTTTAATGGGGCTAATGAAATCGATAATATTACCCTGAACTCACCTTACGTTGGTGATAATTGGGGCAAGCGCAAGAAGAATTCGGAGACCTACGAGCAATTCATATTTTATTACCAGACCTACCCCTTATTTTAAAAGAAGTGAAATTCGACCATAAGCAAATTTGATTACTAGTAACTACTGATGAAGCACACTATATAAATAAATCGAGCAATTAAAGCGTGTATGCGAAAGCGGTCTTAAAGATAACAGAGTCTTCCACAAAACTGTGTTTAACGACACCCAATGGAAACCACTGGGAGTTCTGGGCGGCAATTTAATTTTTATGCCTGGTTTTTAGGCCGGGGTAAGGACCAATTGGTAGGGTTAAGCTGTTTAGAACCCCTATCGAAAACATTAATGATCGGATGAACGCAAAGTCTAGATGTTCAACCAGCGATAAAAACCATTTATCCTGCGGCGCACCAAAGACGTATCGCTAAGAGAATACCTGAAGAAACCATTTATTGTGCACGAAGCGTGGCAACTATTAGCAACAAGCCTGAATTATATCGAATTTCAGTGCGGCTGACCGGATAGTGTCTAAAGAAGTTGATGCACCAAAAAAAAGTCTAACAACGCCAGTCAAATTGAAAATTCTCTGACGCCTATATAAACTACGCAAAGTATGTAATCAACCACAGTTGCTTTCACTACCAGTGGCTAAATTAGTGTACTTCAATCCGCTAAGCTTGAGTTTTTTAATGGAACACCTTCTCAGAGTTGATCGACGAAAGGGCGTTAAATTGTAATTTTTTTTTCGCAGTTCACTATAGTATGTGAGCCCTGATCGAAGCGAGCTTAAAGAGCAAATATCGCTTACGTAAAACTCCGACTGGTAGCAGTAAAACTCGTCCAAGGAATGGTTTGAGCATTCAATCTGACAGGTACAGTATTTTTAATTAGCTTTAAAAGCCAGGTGGTGTAGCTGTAATTTAATCCGCTCAGGGATACGCGTATTCCATTCGATCCTTGGTGGATCCTGCGTAGAAAACCAGGACCGATCGTGCTTACTCGCATCGGCCAAGACAAACCTTCCAGTATTTGATCTACCCAAGCTGATCATCTGGAGAATTCATTGCAAGAAAAAAATTCAACAAATTCAAGATCAGAAAGAAAGCCGAGTATGGCAATGCCCTATCTTTATACCCGAAAAGTTCACTCAGTAAGTTAAGTTTAACCAATGATTTATTCACTCGCGAGTTTACTCGCTCCTTTAGTGACGCTCTCTGATTAGGGCTTGCCTAGGTTTACATCAAGGTTTTGGTTAATAGAAAGGGCCATTAGCTTTACAACTAACTTGCTGAGCTAAGGCGCACTCAAACGGTCTCAAAATTGCTATAATTGTTACTATCCTAATAGGACTTAAAGGCCTAGATTTACAAAATGATGTTAAACGAATGGGTAAATATTTTATTGTAGCTCATGAAAAATACCCGTTTAAGATATAATGGCTTAAGTGATTTGGTACGGGAATATCAAGCTTAGACTTAACTATCAATAAATAGACTACGTCGGATGGTACGATGACCAAAATGAAGTATAGGCAAGTTCCTTGAGCAAATTTACAAGTAGCCTCAACGGAACTCAGACTCTAACAATCAAAGAATACTTTTTCATCAAGGGCCGATATAGGCAGAAAAACATTACTGGCTCTGCATTACTCGGCTCATGCTGATTTATTGCAGTGATAGTAGGAATATTAACGTGCAATGGAACAGGTGGGAAGCAGACCCCAGTGGAATTTATAATGGGGGTTTTTTGCGCTTACTTTATATTCCCTTTATGCTGCGATATGTTTAGCAATACCTATAAAACGCTGGCACGACCGCACAAAGTCAGGCTGCGGGATTCCTAATTGCTTTTTTCCAATATTAGTGCCCATTCTGGGTTTGTTTGAAATGCTGTTTATCTGTTGATGAAGGCACCCAATAACTGGCCCTGTGCAAAAGCAATAGAACTATTCAAAGTGAAAACCAGACCATCTGCATAGATGGCTTTTTTATGTTCATTTAGTATACTATTGGAGGATTAATTTCGTATTTTGCTTCCATCTTGATGTGGGATTCGTTTATGCTACAAAACAAGTACTTAAACCATCCCCGCCAACTTAAAGTTGGCTTATAATAGCCATTGGATGAGCCCAGCATCAATTGAGAGTCTGTAACTCATTTTAGTCTTTTACTGTTTATAATTTTATAAAAATCTAAATCGTAATTGAGTATTGTTGCTCCGCTCAAAACCCGAGCTACGCCAGGCCTCAACACCAGTGCAGTTCAATGCTTTAATCAAAGCGGCAGAACAGACAAGTTTCTTGTTACATTCGGTTTCTTATTCAGAATAAATGCTTTTTAAATGCGTCCGGACTAACACTTCTGACCAAATACTCATAACCTTTTGTCTTGACTAACACAACTTACGGTCTTTCAGTCAAAAACTGGGATGATGTGTACCGGAGTTCCAATCATCAAGAACAATAAATGAGCAAAGTTAGTGAGATTTATACCAGCACAAAGCTCCTAGCCTCCTCCTGCGTTAACGCAATTGCGTTCGTGCCAGGCCATTGCCCTTGAATATGGAAATGAATTACTATGTCCATCTAGACAATTTATAATGGCCTTTCATTACCTGATACCTAAAACATCTATTATGCGTTACTTTCTACATATATTAGACACAAGATGAATCCTGCGTAATTAATCCACCTAAGTGCCCCATAGCAAAACAGCTAACTATCAAATTAGTAAATTAGAAAAAAATCGAAACATAAAATCTGCCGCTCAGCTGAAATTTGATTAGCGCGACATGAGTTAACTAAGCGACTATTTAATGTCTTTAACCAACTTAAGCAGTCAGTGAGACTGAAAAATCCAAAGGTTATCTTGCGATTCAATCCATTTATTAAAAACTAAGCCCTACGACTTCTTTTACGTTTAAGACCTTTTGCGCTCATTATCTGACGGTGGGAAAGCAACGTGATTATGCTTGCGCACCCAGTTAAAATCACTGGAGTTACATGATTCCTGGTAGGCTTTTTTACAGCAGACAAAAGCATGCGCATCATCTGACATTTTTGCCCACGTTTTACAAAATATCTTATCCATTCTTTGTATCTGTATAATCTGCATGCTTAGCGGCCAAATTCAGCATGTAATGCGTCCATCAAACACTAATCCAACAATCTTCAAAGTAACTGGGTATCTGAGTTGATTTGATACCCACTTTTGGCCACAGCTTTTTTTGCCCGCTTCAATCTCTTCTGCATTAAAAACCCGCTTGCAACACACGTCTGCGACTTGATCGGAGCATGGAAGATATTAAAGATCGCTAGCGCCACGATGATACCTGCCTTTCCAATCGGATACCGCACTCGAGGAGATGCCCAAGCGCTGAATATGATTGGCCACGAATAGCTAGCTTTTTACATAGTCAGAATCACTTCTGTAAGTTCTAACATGGTTGGCATACGCGGACTATACACAGTCTTTTGCCAACCTTGCCCTAGCGCTTTCGATTTTGGTCTTGACCTATATGGCACTATCATTAGATTAACCGCGTGTTCATAAGCAGGCGAGGGTCATGAGGCTCTCCGAGACAATTTAAGTAGGTACCAAGAGCATATCAACAGATACCTGTTAACCCGAAATTACACCGTATGCTTAGAGGGATTTTACTATAAAGTAAACTTAATTTAGTAAATAATGAGTGAAAACTTTACTTTTTAAGTGAATTGAATTAGAGTAAGTAAGATACATTTGTTTTAGTTGCTTAATTTAATCGAGAATGAAGAAACAGTAACTACATTGCAAAGTTATGCATATGCCACATAAAACCTAATTTCGTCTTCCTCGCGAATTGTTGCGAGATGAGTTTATTTTTGGTATTTGGATCTAGTTTTGGATTTAAAATACATAATAAAAAATTGTGACCCGGAGCCATACTTGAACTGGCAGACCTTACAGATCTTCGAGGATTTTAGAAGTACCCTTGTGTGCTTACCGATTTCACCCACCCGGCATGGGTTATTGCACTTTGCAAGTTTGGTTGTGTTGTTGAGGCGTTATGAGGGACGGAACCTGGAGTCGAACCGAGGTCCTGGATTGGCAATCCGCGCCTGCATAGCCATGCTGCCTTCCGCCAAAATTTAACGTTTCAAAAATTTGGAGTTCATCCTGCTTGCAATGTAAAGATTTATAAAAATGCTACGCCTACCTAGATTAAAGCTCAGACTAATAATAAATATTTATTATCACTTTACAAATTTGGAGCGGGAAACGAGATTTCGAAGACTCGCGACCCCAAACCTTGCAAGTTGTGCCTACACTGAGCTATTCACCGCGCATTCAATTTTTAGTCGCAGCCAGTGACTTATTATTTAGTAGGAATGGACTGGTTTAAATTAAGTTGCTTGCTGTTCCTCAAACTGTGGCGTGCATTCACCTTCAAAGTATTAGCTGTCAAACCACAAAAATGTTGTTTTGGACTACTGCTTATTTTTTGGCTTATACGCCCCTATTTTTTTAAGCAAGTATCTCTTTTTTATTGATGGGGAAACTTTTAGAAGATTTTACATCTTCCATTTTGCGGCTAAGGTATAAGACCACATGTGACCACAAATCAACTTATGGGCCAGAAGATTTACAAAACCGTATCGCCAAAGTCACCCAATAAATACGGAAAGCCCATAAATATTATTGCATTTCTGCTAATAAACCGAATGAGGTTGTAACCATTTGTGCTGGTTTTGCTTTGCGCGTAAACGACACTTTAAACCAGTTCGTGTTTACCTTGTTGCCCCATCATTCCGCAAGCTGAAATATAGGACTTATTTTGCATAAACAAATGGCTGGGAAATCGTTAATCCCATGATGTTGCAATAGGTATGGGTCAACCAATAAAGCAGTCGCCACTATGAGTTCTTCGGCAACCGATCTAAAAAAACCCCCAAAAGCGTGGTTGGTTTTAATTTACGCGCTAAAAGTAAACCGTCGCCATCGGTATATGGCGGCCAACCAATATCAAGGGCCCCTGCTTGGTGTTCGCCATTTTCAATCTAAAACTACACAACAACAAACACAGGATCAAAGTAAAACCAGATCATGGTAATGAATATTTGGGTGGTCCACATTGTGGCTTTATTTTCGCCCTATTTTTACAACTTAAACGCAACGCCGACTTTCACCTTATATTCACAACGTCCACAAGCTTATTTTACAAATCATTAATGCTGAAGATGCCCGTAAATGATTTACTGCCAGTCTTCACTTATAACCCAGGTACTATAGCTATTTCGTCATCTAGCGCTGTAGTTACCCGTAAGCCGCCCAATATATTTAAGTAATACTTTGCCGCTTTTTCAGCCAACCAATCCCGGTATAGATTTCCAGTTAGGTGTTTTTAATCTTTTTGACGACGTCCGCAGGGTGACCAGGTATTAGGGCAAATTCGATTTGGCTTCATCTCTGATATGTTGTATAAGTGCAAAGCAATGGAAATCACGCACATAGGAACAGTTTGGTGCTACAGGCCATATCAGGTTTCTAAGCCTGCTTTTCGACTGAACTGCCTTAGCGACACAATTAGCAGTGGTTTTTGCTTTGCGTTCAAGTTTCAAATCATTTTCAGCTTGAGCTAACTGTCCCTTACACGTCATAAACGAAATTATCGGGATATTTTAGTTTCATTCTGTTTACATCCAATACCGCTTGCTAAGGGCTTGCGGGCCATCGCCAGGCATAGTTCTCACCAGGGTAATGCCTCCAATGGTTGTAGCGCCGATAATCGGGTTTTATACGAGCTCATTTCACATTGAATACCACACCTAAGGCAACGTTAACTGTCCCTGAGATATGGCTAATATCAAAACCATTCCATACGTTGAATAGGAACCTGCTCCAAATTTCAAGAAATCTGCTCTAATTCTAGATCTGGCACTAACAGATTTTTTTGACTGACTGTGCTTAGCAATTTAAAGCATTTTCGCGATTATTATTCGCCACATTTGTAAAAAACGCGCTTTTCATCTGTCCGCACCTTTAAAAAACTGGATTTTACGCCCGGCTTCTTTACTTAGAGTAGTTCAATCGCTTCTGGTTCGCTATTCCTGATGGGGATAAACAATTGGTTTGAGGATTATTCAGCTTGATAGCGGCCAAGTAAAATTGCAGAAATTAAATGATGGAAGACTTCTTCCTCACTAGACTGCGCAGGCCCTTGGATAAAGCTTTACTGCCTAAGCAGGTTTATTGTCACGATTAACATCCAGTAGATGCTGGCGCTTTGCCATTGCGATAGCAAAACCACATACAATCAGTTTTGTTCGTCGCCACTGACCCTATGTTGCTCTTGAATTTTATTTAGGGCATGATTTGATCGCGGTAACGGGCCGCTTTTTTCAAAATGCAATTGTGCACTGCCCCTTCATAATTTTTGACTAAAGATCAATTCACTAACTTATTTTTCCTTGAAAAGAGTTAAACGGGCCAGTATCACTTTGTTGAGCAATATTCTTCATTCACTAAATTAGCGCCTTTACACGAAGGCCACACAGCGTTTTACTGATTACTGCAAAACAAGGCCGTGTGCGGCGCCGTAATAATGTCTTACACATTGGCGAATAGGAAACAGGCGCTGATAGTTGCGTAAACTTTCACGCAAACCGCCCCAAGCACTGTGGTAAGGCCGAAATACGTCACTTTGGCTTGACGCGGCTCGATGATTACTGAGGGAGGATGCTCCATGGGCAAGATAGAAAATAAAAGGATAGGATTTGTCATCCGCAACAAAAACGTTTTGTTAGCGTGGTTTGTTACTTTTTACTATATTTATTTTTCAAGAATGAAGGGGGCTTTAGCTTCACGTTAACTACCGTGACATCCATTTCCTTGAATTTGGCTAACCAAATGAGGGGCTTTTTATCTATCAATGGTTTTTCGAAATAACTACTAACCGTTTTTTAAGACTTTTTTAGCCTTACCGCATAAATATAAATACTTTATGTTTCTGATTTACATCCGGTTAACACCCGGTTGATTGGTCAGATTCTTAAAAGTCACTTATTGATAAATGGCTCAGGGTTCAACATAACTTAAAGTTTGGTCTGGAATTAGTGAACTTGTTTCTAAGCGTAAATGCGTCATTCAAATCATTAGATACGCCAAGTTCTCAAAATGGCGGAAATTAAACATGAGTATTAAGCGTTTAGGCCTGAATACTTTAAGTGATGACGCGTATCGGGCACTTTTGCCGCTTTAGTCAACAAAGGCACTCGCTAATTCTCGTTCAGACGAACTGTTCGAGGGTGTGCTCTTTAGTGTCAATTGCCTTATAGCAATGCTGGGCGATATCTGGAGTACACGTACTTTTGACCTTGCCCGCTACTTTTCGAATAGCTCTGATATTTCTTTCAGGAGTCAAGAATCTGTGGTCAGGTTAACCAAAGGCGGCCCATTTGCATCCCACTTGGCAGGTATTGGATTCTCATGTTGAGATGACACACATTAATACGCAAATGCTCTGAAAAACGCGTATTTGCTTAGTCTGCTTAATCCGCCCATTACCGTGGATTTATTCATATCCATTCAACAAGCAAGTATCAGTACTCGTTTTTTACGACAGAACTTACTGCCTCTTCACCATTGATAGCCACACCATGACTTAAGTCTGGCAACATCTTTCAAGTATTCGAGCGAATACCTTTTTGGCTAATTTCATGAATCATCAACTTAATAAACAACTTTATCAACTTTTCCCCAACCAGATTGCCAACTGCAAAATACAAACAGATTAAACTCTAGGATAAACAGTTTGCAGATTTGAAGACGAAATCCTAGTTTCAATAATTACCAATCTTTACGCGCATTGAGATATCCGGTAAAATGCAGACTGATGTCTATTCCAACCTAGAATAGTATCACTCAGACCTTGTCACCTTCGTTTCTGCCGCAGCGAAATTTCTATCTTGCACATCGTATTCGCATCGATAGAACAATTTGCTACTAACTCTGGTTAGTGGTTCAACACCGCAACGACAAACGAGCAGGAAATGAGCAACTTGATGATGTGAAGATGAACTACTTTTTTCTTTTTTAGAAGCACATAAGGGATTCAGTGCGCATATAACAAGGATAGGTGAAATAAAGGTATCTACACCTGTATTAAAACCTAAAATAATTAAAACACATCTAAAACCAATTACTGCTTAGGTTTGTACAGGGTTCCTGCAGTACCGCTTAAATTTACCCACCGCTAAACGCCAGTTTTAAATTAGCGCTGGATTAATATTTATATTTGTTTAAGTCCTTGTTAAAGTCCTTAAACATATTCAGCCACATTTTTTAATTTAGGAGCAATTTACAACAGTACAATATTTAGCGGGGCCCATCTCAAAAAAGTGAATGTTAAGAAACTCACTTGAGGTTGGTTATTTTTATATTGCAGTGTAAAAAACTTGAAATTCACGTCAACCACTATCCGTAGCGCGAATTATTTATTGAATATATTAGTCATCGTTAAACGCCCACACTTTGTGGTTTTTGTACGGTAATGTTCATATTCATTTGCCTATAATAAACCAAATTCCGCAACAGCCTTATATGAGATGACCCAGTGGTTTGCGGCAAACTTTGCTGAAACTTTATTAGATTGGCTAGATAGACTCAACCTTTGGTTTTCACATAATACTGCCGCTAAAACGACGCCCACTATGGGTAGGAACCCTTGACATCTCCCATGCATCAACTGAAGAACGCCTGCTATATGCGTTGGCAGATTAGGGACTTCTTTTTGTGAGGCTAAAAGATAAAAAGGTAGCAAGTTTCTTACTTGGCGCTTGAATTGTATCTCTGAGGAAAACCCATTAGACTGAGATTAGACAATCAACCAAAAGACAGTTTGCCAACAAAGATGCTGATAAAGCCATAATATCGAACTGCGTGTTCCACCCGAGCAAAGGCAATAGGGTAATATTAGCCAAGAAAACTCAATGTATAAGGATTAACAATCTTTAACTATAATTGAATATATGGGTATTGCGAATTAATTCATTTTAAATTGGCAATTCAATTTGTTTTGATTCGAATTTTTTTATATAAATTTAATTACATTTAAGCTTCATGTTAGCCTGAACTCTATTGGTGCCTTACGATGCCCATAATTGCCTAATCAGAGGTAGCGAATTCCATAAAGTTTTCTACACCTAATTCCATCAAAATTGTCTACATGAAAGCCGTGGGTATATATATTTCTGGCCATTCCTTATAATCCCTAACCTAAGTATTCCAAACTATTCTGGAGAGTCAGAACTGAGACTAACGAACTCCATAAGTAGTTTTATCTTTAGCGAACGGAAAACTCATCAATCATACACACGCCTGACTTTATCTTTACACTCTTTTTTTTCTTCAGGCAGTTAGTTCGACACCGCTTTCAAAGCATTTTTTTTGCGTTATTAGTGTAAGCGAGGTCATTGTTACGGTTGAGATTGTGGTTCTATTTTTTGCCAGTTAATTCAGGACCTGGAGGGAACGTGAGTGCTCTATTGAGACTGAGGTTATCTATTCACAGGCTCCAAAGTTTAATGATAAAAGCAGTAGCCAAATTTAATAGTTTCGATTATTTTCCCTAAAAAATTAGGAATGGGAAGTGGTTTCTAGAGAGTCAGCGGCAGACCTCAGTTTACTGCGGTAATTCTTTTTATCAGCAGAAAAATGACAATAACTTAAAGTCTGCCGTTGGTCGCTCCACAGGGCTAAAGCCTTTCGGCTTAGGGTTGCCGCTTTCAATCGCGAAATCTGGAGTCTGCCATTACGGTCATATGCGTGTAAGGCATGATTACCTTCCCCTTGCGTATATATGCTTTCCGGCTTCATTAAGCTCGCAAGAAGTTCGCTATATACTTGGCGGCTAGATGCATTTATTTATGTGACCCGACAGGGTTCCGCGGTGATGCATGTTTCCACTCAGACAAATTAGGGGGATCACAAGTTTTCAAGAAGGGCCCGCGTTGTGCGGCAAGTCTCCATCTTACAGTCTGAAGTGACTTGCGTTTCGGCCAGTGGGAGAGCGGCAATGACGAGTATGCTTTGTCCTCTTCGAGAACTGTCTTAGTTGGCTTAAAGCTCCGCTCCGAGATGTGTGGGGTTTACCGGACAGAAGAATGACATTCGCCGCGCGGATGATCTTTCGCGTCCAACAATGTGAGATTGCGGCTGGGCAGTCCAAAAAAGATGAAAGTGGGTAAGTATCCAAAAAAATGGTTTCGAGGAATTGGTAAGCGTTTTGCGCGAACCTTTTGTTTTATTTGAGAGCCGTTTCAAAATGGGCAAGGATAAATCGCAAGTGTAACAGTTCGAGATTTTCATACTCTGTATAGCCTTGATGTTTTGCAGCATTTGTCGTTGCTACCATCAGTGGTTTGGTCCCCTTTTAATGTGGGATATGCGAAAATATAAATGGAAGCTCCCTGAGATTTCTAATGCCCAACAAAAGTGTTGGCGGGCACCCTGAATTGTGGCGCCAATAGGCCAGGATGACGGCATGGCGTTTTGCCAACGCCTCCTTTATTTATAGAGCGGCAATGACTTTCATGTGATGTCTCTCTTGTCCTGTTTGAAGAAGTGGAAGCTCCACGGTTAGGTTCATCGTCAATAACAATAATTGCTCCACGCACAACTTTTTTGAGTTGTTGTGTTACAATTAAGGTTCACAAGGGTTCCGAGCGCCAAGCCAGGCTTTATCGCAATTGCTTAGGCAGGCGGCCGAACTCCAATGCTATTGGAAAATACAACTCGGCTGCACACATAAGTTCAATTTGGTTAGTCTCCCAGATAGCTTTGCAGATTATCAACTTGGCGCAAGCAGCTTCTCGCACTTGCCGTGGGATACGGTGTTGAAAATTCGAAGAAGAGCGAGCTCTTTGCATTCAATACGATATTCATGCAGGGTCTTTATCGCTGATTGTTGGTTGGGCGCCAACCCATACAACGGTTGCTCTGGTACTTTTTGTTAATTGTAATGACTGGCCAGGAGGGCGAATAGGCAAGCTGTGCTTGGTCCCTGCGGAGCTGCCTCAAGTTGCTGATGCCAGCGAGTCCAATTATTTGTACAAAAAACATTGCTGTCGAGGCCGTTCTTTTAGTTCTCGAGTTGCGCCTAACGGTTTTGTCGCGTTGGCGGAGAACCATTGAAGGTCGGGCGCCATAGCGTGAGTACTAGGTGATTTAATGAGTCGTGGGCGAGCAGGTTAACACGTCATTCGCGTAAGCTATGGTCAGTGGCTTAAGGTCCGAAATTTGTTTGGCCCGTTGTGTGGAATTTCCTTGGGAAAAGACACCGTTTGTTAGGCTTAAAGGCGCGCGTGTGGCCTTACAGCCACACGAAGTCGTGCAGGAACTCGCTGTCCACATCCTCGTAAATTGCCTTGTGATTGTGCGTATGGTAGTCAGAGGATGTAAGGGTGGGTAAATGTTCCTTGGCCGGCCTCGACAGCGCTGGTTTGTGCTTAAGCTGCGAAGTTCAATTGCGCTGTGTCCAAAGGCACCCGTCCAGGCAGCTCGTTATAGAGTTGCTCAGTGGTGATTTGTTTCTTTGCGACCGCTGCTTCCAGTAAGAGGATTGACCATTTCGAAACTAGCTGATAACGGCTAGGAGCGGGCTACTAATGATAAAATGCCTCTTTGTCTGTGCTTCACATCAGAACATTAATGCGAAGTCTTGATTTCATCGTCATACAATGCGCCCAATAGAGTATCTAGCTCAAAAGTGGCAAGAGGAGAAGGCCGACATTAATAAGAGGAGCCAGTTCTGCGAATAATATTCCCGAGGTCTGCACGAATTTCGGCGGCTCACGATCTGAGTAAATGGGTAACCTGGTTTGCCAGCTTATGATTGAGCAAGCTAAGTTGGAACCGTTGAAAAGTAGTGGTAGCCTTTTTGTAAAAGTGACGCAGTCAAAGTGTCAATAAAGTCCCCCTTGGCGGAGTTGGTTTCTCCTCTCTATATTTAAATAAGGAGGTGGAAGCGGAAAGTAGTGCTGCAACACTCACTTTAGAGAAAGAAAAGAGGTCTCATCACAAGGTTCTTACTTCTTACTTTTTTTCCTTTTTTCTTTATTTTTATTTCTTTCTTAGTGTTTTCTCACTTTGTTTTGTTTTTGGTTCTTTCTTGGATTTTTCAGCTTTTGCTCGCTTATCGCCACGTTTTTGCGGCCTTTTCGTGTTTTTCTTTTCGCTCTTCGTCATTTTCTTTGACTTAGCTGACCGGACTCCTTATCCTTTCTTGACTTTCGGACGTTGGGGTCATAGGTTAATTGCTTTGGCAGTGCAATTTTTGTCAATTTTAGCGCTCGTTGTGTCTGAAACGTTGAGTATGTAACTCCGTCGGCGAGTGGTTGTATGCAAGTCTAATTGCAGCGGCAGTTATAACTCTATGGCAGCAATGCGGTGGAAACGCACGAAGGTAAGCAATTTAGGTTCAGTAGAGGCGTAGTGCTTCAACGGGTTGTACCCAAGTCTTTGAGTTGCTTAGCTTATGCTCTCACCTACGCAGAAATCCATATTACACGTTTAGCGAATAACATTATTCTTCCATAGTAAAAATTACACACTCAGAACCATTAAATTCAAAGATCAGTTTTCAATTCAGCGATAAATAATCATTAACTACTACAAACTGACGTTTATTAACAATATCTGCGACGCTTTGGGTAAAAACTATTGTCATATAGCGGCGCAGTCGCACAACAGCTTCACGCCCAGCGGCCATAAATGTCAAATTGGTTGAACGCATAGATGGGTGAATCAGCCGCGTTCCCTGATTTTAATTTAATTGATTTGTTTCAGGTCGCAAGGAACGAATATTTCATCCGCTTGACCACGGCATGCTCCGTTGGAGTTCGACTGATTGAGGCAGTACTTTCCGCTTAGGGATAAGCCATTTTAATGTGTATCAACGTTATCGGGCTTAACAAGGGGCCGTATATTGCTGTTTGATGCGCTTTCTAGGTTTAAACAATGACACATTTAATGGGCCCTCAGCCAAACGCAGCGATTTCCTGCTTAACTTCATCGCCCAACCAGGCAAAAGCCCTTATTTGCATTTTTTTGGCTGCTGGTTATATAACCAGCCAAGCTTAACCAAGCCACTTTTCAAAACTTCGTGCAAACAAAACACGAAGATAGTTCGATACACACTGCTAAATTCAACAGGGCATGGGCTGCGTTGTGTAAGACGGGAATTCAGTGCAGGCATGTAATGACCGCATCTGCATAAAAACTCAGTAATAACGGCACTAACATCGGCCAATTATCAATAGGCCCATTGTAAAATATGAGGCTTCACCGCAACAGGCTATGAATGAAACAACTGTCAATCCGCACCGTAAACGATTGTCTGCCAATCTACTCCGGGAAATAAGCCAACCATGCTAGCTAAGAATACCAGCGACCAAAAGCAACCAGATTAATATTGCTGCCACATGCCTATGAGGAAAAAATGTATTTTCCTGGCCGGACGCGGAAACACGTTTGCATGTATTAGGTTCAGCAGGTTTCGGCCTAAATTGCCAGCCCAGCAGTCGTCGTCAGTAGGTAAACAACAAGATATGAATGGGCAGATACGAAAGGGCTCCCACAGCTAAAAAGTGTGAGATTAAGTCTATATCTTCTTTGATATTTATGAACTCAAGAATTTATCCTTATGAAATTATTCGATGTAATCCAAAAATCCGTCGGAAACCTGCTTGTAACTGCACCC
>Ga0163217_1072906_pt1 | contig 14658 bp, 6 predicted proteins | sample SynspAceP_FD_185933 | JGI IMG/M metagenome (GOLD analysis project Ga0163217, IMG submission 185933) | Saline lake microbial communities from Ace Lake in Antarctica - Synechococcus sp. Ace-P (PacBio error correction) | ecosystem: Environmental > Aquatic > Non-marine Saline and Alkaline > Saline ... | reverse complement strand
ATCTAGGTTATCTGCATAAGCACCTGCAAACATGTGATCCGTCCCTTCACGGCTCACTATAGATCAAGCGGGCCAAATTTATGGAGCGCTCCAATAGGAAAGGCAGTTCCTTTTCACAATTGGGCGAATATTCTGTTTGCGTCCAGTCCCGACCAACAGCCCAATTTCAAATCGAATCCCCTTTTCCTGGCATAGACTTTTCGCGAAAAAGCTGCCAAATGAACACTCGTTGGGGTGAAACCCTCCCGGCTGTCCCAAGTACGGATACGCGATGGGTATCAACTTCCTCAGCCGCATTGCCATACTTCCCAAGAGATCTGGGATGATCCAGTTCATGTTAATATCTTAAAACCGTTCATCTTCCAGAAACTTGGAGCTCGGCCTGAAATTACAAACCGTTTGGTACAGAATCATACGGCTGACGCCTTCGTTGACTACTTTGTTTGTATCAGGTAGTCGCAGGTTGTATAGGATATTTTTTAAGGGTAGCGCAGCGGGAATGCAATTCACAAAACTAATCACCGTAATTTCTTTCACCTCTTTTTGCCGTTTTCAAGGTAAGGTTTACCCACTGTTCGTCCGTTAGTTATTGCGGAAATGGGACGAATTTAAGCGCCAAACTGCCTGGATCCCCAATCTTTTGGCAAAAGGCGTTACGGTAACAGCTTGTTCCTTCCTTTCTAATCTTAAAACCTCGGTGGGTTAGGTTGCCACGCCCGCTCATTTTTAAGATGGGCAAGCATACCCAAATTCATAAAGTGCAGGAAGAGTTATGTCCTCCCAAAAAACCCAGGCTTGCTGCGGGAAAGCCCCTTTCCTTTTTTGTAAAATCCGACATGGGTAATTTGTCCAATGAATCATACCCTAGGTTAAAAAGGTTGGTATCTCATCTTTAAAGGTATCCAAATATGCTTGGTTATAAAGCGACTTTAAATCGGACCAAGGATGGGTAGCTAAATAGCTTATTTCTCTTTTGTTAAAATCCAAAATCCTTACCAATATTTGCAGGAATCCTGGAGCAATTTGTTCGAGTAGTAAAACTTTCCATTTGATTTCTCCGTTTTAAAATTGTTTCTTCTAGGGTAGGGAAGTGCCGAATGTTGATTCACTCAGGTATTCCCAATATGTTTCGTAGCCGGGTTTAACAATGTGTTTTCCTGTCCGAAATCCCCATAAAAGCCCGTTCGGATAATTCGTCTCGTGTTGGTTTACACATGTCCACCATGTCTGCCAGATGCTTCCAAAAACAAATAACCTCATGGCCCTTTCATCGTTCATAGCGCACAGGCATAAACCACCAATTCCTGCACCCAATAATTATTTTTTTTGAAGCTGTGAAGGTTTAGGCCATTTCGGAGGCCTGGTCCTCTTGTACAATATTTGCGTTTAATGAATAATAGGTAAACAGCTGGCCCAACATCCATGCGGTGACCAACATTTGTTCATAAAATTCTTCTTTCTTAGATGGCCTCATAAATGGTGTATTAAATCCTGGAAGGGCTATGTTGGCTGTAATGAAATATACGAAACCTTTTTTCAAGGCTGGCCATATGTAATTTCCGCAAACAAAATAAGTGCGTGCTGGAACAAGTAAAAGCGACTTCTCAAATAAGTCGGCTTTTAGTAATAAAACTTAATATATCGTTTATGAACTTCCTACAAATAATCTTTTTAAAATTTGATTAACGTGATTTGTTTTGTAGATTCGAATCGCTTTTTTCTCTAATCTGTCTTACACGTTCTTGGTTATATCAATATTCGCCAAATTTTCGCTCAGGCTCATTGGGGTTCTGTGTCCAATGCCATAATTTAGGAAGACGTAAAATGTCACTTTCTCTATTGGAAAGTGTTTTTAATACCCTGATCAATAACCATTCTAAGGGAGTCTTTCATCATTTTTAGCATTCAGGACTCTAGCTTCCTTAGATTTATTACATTGTATAAATTTGGATGATGTCCCCTTCCGCAAAAGCGTCGCGTCCATGCGACAAATGGGCTTTCTCCAGTGTATTTTTATATGGCAAGGTTTTAACCTGATCGGGAGAGACAAACAATATTCCAAGCCCTCCTCGCTCGCTCTCCTCTACAGCACTTGGGGGCCGTTGCATGGGATCCTCGCTCCTCCCAAAGAAGAGTATACCCATATTTATTTTACTTATCTTCACCCAATTTTGTTTCAAAGAGCAATCGGACCATACGCATTGTTCTGACATCGCCTGCAATATAAGCTTGGCGTGTTACCCCACCACACTGCGTAGGAAGATAAATTAAAACCTCTCGTCTCGTCAAACCGTTTAGCTGCTTTGACCTCAATCCTATATTTCCTTCGTTGATCAAAGTTGGAAAAGGCGTAAACCGTTTTCCTTTGATATTTTTATGCAGCAGGAAACACAAAAAGTAAATTGGCATTTACTAATTTTACTTAAAGGGCAATCTGATCTCCTTCACGTATTCTTTTGGCCCAAGTTCTACTTCCTCATCTTGCGGTAATCAAAATCAATTTTTGATATTTCTTGAAAGTACTTTTCTAATGAATTTTGTACTCTCTGTTGTAATTTGTTGGTGATCTTAAGTGGGCCTAGTATATTTGTTTTATTAATAATTCTTTCCCTATCAATGTACATCTTTTTTTTGCAGAAATCCTTAATTTAAAAATTACAATCTTCTTTGATTTTTATTTTAAAAATTAATAAAAACTAGCCTTTTTATTGCAGTTTTAGGTTTTTTTCTATAAATAATGGAATAAAATTGGTAAACCGTTACAGGAGGCTAGCTGTTAGCAAAAGTTATTAGTGTTCCCGATGACCATTGCGACGGAGGTAGAAATGGCAGGAATCCGTTTTACAGTTTTGTGGGCTACTTATTTTTTTAAAAAGCATTCTTTTAAATTTAATCGACACATTTGTTTCTACGTTTAGTACTAAAATCCGTTGGAGCCAATTTTTCACACAAAAAAATCTATATTAAAATGTATGCGTAAGCCTGTCCTGAGTTGGCCACCGGTGCACTATTGCTTGAGGCATAAAAATGTAAGCGTTTGCTAGATCTTTATGTTATCATTGGGTTGGAGTTCAGGGTATTGATCCTTCACTTTTTTATGGCATTCTTCTGCCTTAACTGCGCGTAATCACCTCAATTCTAGATATTCTATAAAAGTACCGTTCCATTTATTTTGATCCTCTACTTGTAAATTGTTTGGGGATCATTTAGACGCTAATATTTAGTTGTAAATTACTATTTCCTCTTACATAGTTAGGTTTTTTTTGCCAAAGCAATATATATATTGACTCTAAGATAGAGCACTTTTTGTAAAAAATTCCTTCAAATTACACTTTTAATCAATTTATTTAAAACAATGCATAAATCAGAAAGTGACATTTCTATTGCCACCTATTCCGGTTTAATTAATAAATACACTACGAAGTAGGTGAGATTTCCAGTAGATTGCAAGGGGTTAAGGAGGAAATCATTAAGTGGGTAAAGTTTTAATCTAGTTAGCGTTCCCCGGGCTCTGCCTCGGAGTGTAGCGGTAATGAGATGCTATTTTTGTGGTATGAGCGAACAACAATTCATAAAAACCATATCAAAAGCTTGCTTTTGATCATTTTGTTTGTCATCAATATAGGAAGAAAAGGCTGCTTAGTTGATGAATTACATACGTTCAGAAATTTGTCTTGATAGAGGAACGTTCGAGTTCATTTTTGGAATCGGCCTTGATGTCACACGTTATTTTCTTATTTTCCAGCGCGTCCGAAGAGCGCGCGAAAATATCGGAGCGTTCAGAGCATGACGCAAAGAATGCAGGGCCCCCCGAAGGACGAGAAAAGGCGGCACAAAGGAGGAAAACCCAACAGACCAAGTAACCGCCCAACCCCCGAGACCAACGTAAACAAACGCGTGTCGGGCCAAAAGCGAAGGCACAGGCGAAGCTACGCACCCACCACCCACCAAACCACCGAGGACAACGCCCCTAACCCAAGGCCCGCAACGGCATACAGACAGAACACCGAGAGAGACACAACAAACAAGCCAACCGAAAAAAAAAAAAAAAGAAAGGCAGAAAACCAAAAACAAAAAAATGAGACAAAGGGAGCCAACAAACAAAAAAAAAAGAAAGAACAAAGCACCCAAAAGACGACGGAAAACGACGCGAAAAGCGAAATTGCTGAATGAGTTGCGAAATATACTGGTAGTTACTTATACTCGCAACCAACTCTTAAGGCGTGGCGTATGCGTCGTGTGGCAGCAGTGACAAGGACAAAGGACCAATTAAGTTAACATAATTTTTATATATGTTTCTATTTATAGTCTATAAAGTTAACATCAATTGTTTAACATTGTGTACATTCCAAAAGATATATCTACAATACCTCTCGCGCATATGTCAATATAGCCTCGGTAATTGTCGCTATTTGCGATCGATCTCATGTCAGGTCGCATTCTTAGTATTGGGTAATGTGAGGTAAAAAAATGTATTACTTACTTATGATTATAATGAGAAATGACTGTATCGCGCTTTGATCATCTTTTCATCGGTCATTTTAGCCGATTTCGAGCCATTCCTAGAATTTGTGTATGGTTAAGAGTTAACGAACCAGGTCTTCTGCAGTCAATGGTTTAGCTGAAAAGTCGAGAGACTGACCGGTGTTGAAAATTAGCGACATCTCCATAAACGATCTGTAATACCTATTGGTAGGTCAGCATAATTCTTCTAATGGGTTCGTGTACAGACAACAGAAAAGAAATTGCGTCATAGTGCTTCCATTGATCGATCCCAATTCGCGGTTCTCCATTTTTACTCGTTATATACTGAGACCCTCACAGACATTAAGACAGTATGCTATAGTGCGTATATCCACATACTTCTATCGCTTGACGCATGGCGCCAGAGTTCCTCTCAAGTACTCCTTCTATGTCTATGTGCTTCTCGGGTAGATATATGTATAATTAAGTGCTAGTGGTTATCTGGAGGTTCCGTATTTAGTTAGTGAGACCTGTAAGGAATGTATGCCGACACATTCCATCGAACTCTAAGTATGACTAATTATTTGGTGTCGTATGTCTGATATTATAATTGATCTTTAACCAAAAAAGTAGAATTAGAAATAAATTTTCTATAAAACCTACATTTGACCAAATAATGCACTTTTAGTCGAAAGAAATTTAACAATACTAATGATAATCAGAATTTTTTGTGTGGAGTAAAGTTTGAAGGCAGAATATCAATATTTTTATGAAAAATCTTGGAAATAATAAGCATGACTTTATAAACCGGTTTGATACGCTATTCAAAATAGGCAGTTTTGTATTTTTAGTTAATTTCAGGGCTTTTGCTTAACGATAATCCTAAAAAACATATTTGGGGACTTGCCACCAAATCATAAATTAGTCCATAGAGTATTTTTTGGTGTGTGTGCCATGTCTCACATATGTTAGTGGCAAGTCGCCAGCTCAACGACTTCACTACTCCCGCTACCATGCAACCTATTTTTTCAGGTTGCTAGGTCATTATTATTGGTCCAAGAAATTTTCATCTGCAGGAATTCAAACAGTAATAGTTTTGTCTTTCGTTAAAGGCTTATTTGGTTTTCGCCTTCTAAAGATCTTAACTGTTGCAGTAATAGAGAAATCACTTTGGCAACATCACTTAAATATCTGATGTTTTATAGTATCCTCAAAATACTTCTTTTTTCAGTTACCCGGAGTAGCCAGCACTAATTCCTATTTTTAAACTCTAAGTTGGTGTAAAGACTTCATTATTAAGGACTCTTTACTTTTTATCCCACAATGTAAGGGCATCCGTACGGAGTCAGAAAGAATATCAAAAAAGGTATTTGCTTCATGTTTTTTTTACATACCGTCGTTATAATTGGACGTCAACGTTTTATAAGATGTTGTGTAACCTCTATAGCTGCTTTTAATATGATTTATTTCGGTATCTCTTTGGGTTATAGGTTTTATTTTTAACGACCATTAGGAGTTCTAAAGCAGGGTCATTAATAATGTTTAGGCTTATATTTGCCATTTTCGAGGTCCTCAATCGTCTCAAAAAAGATTCAACAATAGTATCATTACTCAATAATACGTGTGGAATAGCGCCATGGGCATTTTTTCATGCAAATTCTTAAGCGCTGTTTGTTTGTTGGCCTCTATTAACAGAAAGCACGTTTGTCTTTTTTCATCACACCAATACGTTAGGTCCACGACAATTCGTATTGATGCTCATTTATCCAAATCGGCTTGATCATTTCTTGCGACATGTTTAGATGTAATGCCTTCAGGTAGGTTATTGTAAATCCAAAATAATGCGCATAGTATTGATTGTTGGTATAATATACATTAATTTCATTGTTTGGATTCAAAAAGATTTTATCGTCTTTGACTTCTTGAGCATAATTGTATTTTTTGCAAGCAAATACCTTATTTTATTTCCATATTAGGACATTTTACATTACCACCATGTCAACCCCCATTATTTTTGCCTTATATCAGGCTTCAATTAAAGCAATGAACTACCTCGAGGCGAGCATCGAGGTATCAAATAAACGTAATTGATTACTTATGTATTCACGCATATTTGAGATTTTTTCCCGGCTTTTGGAGGTATTCTTAAAACCTCTTCATTCGCATTACTGACCAACCGTATTCACATAATAACCCACTTGTTCCAAACTTTATCCCCCAAAGCAATCTTTCACTTCGGGTGGAGCCTGAAAATTCTCCTTTGCCGTAATGCTCTTGACTGCTCCGGATTATCTTTTTAGGAGCGCTTCGTTCGGAAACGCTCTGAATCGAATGAACGTGGTCGACATCAAGGCCCGTTTCCAAAAAATGAATCTCGTAACGTTCTCTATTCCAAGGGACAAATTTCCTTTGAACGTTTATAGTAACTTCATCACTACGGCACCTTTTCTCCTATATTGATAGGGACAAAACAAAAATAGATACAAAGCAAGCTTTTATATGGGCTTTTATGAATATGTTCGCTTCTACCACAAATACATTAATCTTACGCTACACCGGGCAGAGGCTGGGGAATTCTATAGATTAATGATGCTAAGCGAAGTATAAGTGCTCAGGGCAGAGTTCAACAAGTGGGAACGAAACCAATAATGATAATGAGCATCTTTATTTTCTTCTTGGCAACAAGTTGGTTTTTATCCCTTATTTATTTCAGGCTACAAAAGATTTATTAAATATTGTAACAAATTAGTTAATTTACCCTTGTTGATGGGCTTGAAATATAATCATTTACATCCTTCTTCAATTATCCTTTCTTTGTCTCCAGATAGTACAGATGGCCCGTTTGTGCCTTATAATTTAATCTTTATTAAATTGACGGATTTTGTCGGGTTGCCGGCAATCCGTTAACTCCGGGCAGTTGATAGGATTCCATAAAATTAAAATCAATTTACCGGGATTGTTACGACATATATTCTACAGCCTCGCTAAACCTGTTTTCGCCTGAAGAATATTTACACTATTAATCGTGGACCATGGCGGATATAAGCATTAGCTGATATTCTTGTCATCTTCGGCAATCAATATTTTTTATTTAAGGCTTTAGGGCCAATATACTTTTTTAATATTTCCGAAGACGAGGATGGTTTTACTAGGTTTGATTGTTCTGTCGTTCATCCAATGAGTATGTGAAAATTAAAATGTTTGAACCTTTTCCTTCTTGACTTTTCTACCCAAATTCTACCACCAAGCATTCCAAACATTATGCTTTTTGGAGAGGACAGACAAGTTTCCTTGCTCCCTCAATGGCCATATTATCTGAAAGACCTTGCTTGAATAAAACCGTTCGAATATGGCACTATGTCTTTCTTTTGTATTCCTTATGCCCGGTATCGTTTCACATAAACTCCAATTCTCTTGGCTTTGGGGTTTCTGAATCTAATCAACATAACCAGCTCATTTGTACCTTGCTCAGAATACTTTAATGGCATTTTTAAAACAGATTGGTTAGAATGCGAATAAATTTTTTCGCTATCGGATTTAATAAAGCCTCTTTTCCACTTCAAGGTAGTTTTGATCAGCAAGCTTCCTTCTCCTCAATTGAGGTTTAAAGAATGTATGTATAAATTCAATTTGTTTGTTAATAGTCGGGGATCTCTTTGTATAGTGAAAGTTCAGTATATCCCGATTCAATTTTCGGAAATTTCTAAATTATATTCATTTTGATTATATTGAGCATTCGCGCTCCACTTTCTTTAATAATACCTATATATCTTGCTGCCATCTCCGGTGTTCAGGTTCTTCAACAACAAAATCCGGCAAACCCAAAATCCATTCATTAGGTTGTCCTTATCTCTGGCTTCATATGCTAAGAACAGCTGATTTGAGCAAGTCACTAATTCTGGCCTTTTCCTTTGCCTGTGTTAAATTCTAAGCACGCTTTTCTTTCTCTTCGTTTTGAAACCTAGTTCTTTATTGGCAACAAACCAGTTCGGCTGCACGTTTCGCTTTGTCTTGCGTTTCTGTGAAAGACAAGTTCTTTGATTGGCAACAATCAGTTCGGCGCCGCACGTTTCGCTTTCTCCTTCGTTTTGAAATGTAAGTTCTTTAGTTGGCTTGTAATCAGTTTCGCCGGCACGTTTCGCTTTCGCATCGTTATTGAAAAAACAAGTTCTGTATTCTATATAATTAATTTCGCGCCCGTTTTGATTTCTCATTTTTGAAAGACAAGGTTCAATATTTGCAATGACCAACTCGCTGCACGTTTTCGCTTTTCTTCATTCAAGAATTTAAGTTCCCAAAATTGGCAATCTATTTAATTGGGGCGACCGTTTTGCTTTTCTTTCGGTTTTGTATGAAACTCCTTGAATAGCAATCTCAATTCTTGCTGAAGTGATTGCGTCTGTCGGTATCAATGTCTTTTATTGAATTAAAAAATTCTTGCTGTCAATTCCTTTAAAATCATCTCGAATCTTTCCTGGATTTATTTCTGATCACTCATAAATTAAATCTTCTAATTTAAGTTGAGTCGTTTAAATTTCAAGAGCCTTAAGATTGTTAACTTCGCTCAACCCAAACCTTAATATGTCAAAATATTTCTTATAGTAGTTGTTATGATATACTAACCATTTAAGTTTTAATATTGGATAATCGGAACCCTCGTGGTAATAATTTAATGAACTTTACCTCGAGGCAGAAGCATCGAGGTTATCAAAATAAAAACGTAATTGATTTCTTTAGCTTGTATCACGCTATTGGATTTTTCCCTGGTTTTGGAGGTATTTTCTTAATTACTCTTCATTCGCATACCTGACCAACGTATCACATAATTACCCACTGGTCCAAAAATTTACTCCCAAGCAGATCTTTTCACTTCGGGGTGGAGCCCTGAAATTTCCTTTGCCGTATGCTCTTGACTGCTCCGATCTATCTTTTTAGGAAGCGCTCGTTCGGAACGCTCTGGATCAGGAAATGAACGTGGTCGACATCAGGCCGATTTCCAAAAAAAATGAATCTCGTAACGTTCCTCTATTCAAGGACAAATTTCCTGAACGTTATAGTAACTTCTCACTAAGCACCTGTCTCTATATTGTTGATAGGACAAACAAAATGATTACAAAAAGGCAAGCTTTTAGTTATGGCTTTTATGAATATGTTCGCTCAACCCACAAATACATATCATACGCTACACCGAGGGCAGAGCCTCGGGGAATTCTAATAGACATGACTACCTCAGAGCCAGAGCCATCGACGGTATCAACATAAACGTAATTGATCTTATGATTCACCGCGTATATTGAGATTTTTCCCGTGGTTTTGAGGGTATTTCTTTAATACCTCTTCATTTCGCATTACTGACCAACGTATTCACAGATCCCACTTGTCCAAATTTTACCATCCCCAAGCAAATCTTTCACTTCGGGTGTGGAGCCTGAAAATTGTTCCTTTGCCGTAATGTCTTGACTGCTCCGATTAATTTTTTAGTGAGGCGCATCGTCGGAACGCTCTGAATCAGAAAATGAACGTGGGTCGACATCAAGGCCGATTTCCAAAAATGGAATCTCGTAACGTTCCTCTATGCCAAGGACAAATTTCCTTGAACGTTATAGTAACTTCATTCACTTAAGCACCTTTCTCCATATTTGCTAGGACAAACAAATGGATCAAAGCAAGCTTTGTTATGAGCTTTCTATGGAATATGGTTGCTCCATACCCACAAAAATACATATCATTACCTACACCGAGGCAGAGCCTCGGGGAATTCTATAGATTAAAACTTTACCCACGTTTATGTTTCCTCCTCTAACCTTGGCAATGCTTACTGGAATGCTCACCTACTTTTCGTAGATGTTATTTATTATTAACCGAATAGGGTTTGCAATAGAAATGTCACTTTTCTGATTTATGCCATTGTTTGTATATATTTGATTAAAAGGTTAATTTGAAGGAATTTTTTACAAAAATGTGCTCTACTTGAGGTCAAATATATATGCCTTTTGGGCAAAAAACACTATACGTGATATAGAGGAAATAGTAATTAACTATAATTAGGCGTCTAATGATCCCCAAACAATTTACAAGTTAGAGGCATCAAAAAAATTGGACGGTTACTTTATAGTAATATCAAGAATTGAGGTGATTAACGCAGGTTAAGGCAGAGACTGCCATAAAAAAGGAAGGATCAAATACCCCATGTAACTCCACCAATGATAAACATCAAGATCTAGCAAACCTACTTTTTATGCCTCAAAGCAAAGTGCACCGGTGGCCAACTCAGGACAGGCTTTACGGCATAACCATTTTAATATAGATTTTTTGTGTGAAAAATTGGGCTCCACGGATTTTGAGTACTAAAACGTAGAGAAAACCCAAATTGTGTCGATTAAAATTAAAAGAATGCTTTTTAAAAAAATAAGTAGCCCACCAAAAACTTTGGGTTTAATCGGTATTTCTGTAGCCATTTCTAACACTCCTTCCGCAATTGTCATCGTGAAACACTTAATTAACTTTGCTACCAGCTAGCCTCCTGTAACGAGCTTTTACCAATTTTATTCCATTATTATAGAAAAAAACTCAAAAAACTGCATAAAAGGCTAGTTTTTATTAATTTTTTTAAATAAAAAATCAAAGAAATTGTAAATTTTATTTAGGATTTCTGCAAAAAAAAGAGTACATTATTAGGGAAGGGAATTATTAATAAAAAAACAAATATTGAGGCAACTTAGGCCTCACCCAACAAAATTAGCAAACCAGAATACAAAATCATTAGAAAGGTACTTTTCAAGAAAATATCAAAATGATTGATTACCGCCAGGATGAGGGAGTAGAACTGGGGCCAAAGATACGTGAAGGGAGATCAAGATTGCCTTAATTAAATTAGAAATGCCAATTTACGTTTTGTGGTTTCTGCGCAAAACAATTATCAGGAAAACGGTTTACGGCCTTTCCGATTTGATCAACGAAGGAAATATAGGATTGGGTCAAAAGCAGCTTAAAGGTTTGCGAGACGAGGGTTTTAAATTATCTCCTACGCAGTGTGGTGGGTACGCCAAGCTATATTGCAGGGCGATGTCAGGAACAATCGCGTATTGGTCCGATTGCCTTTGAACAACATTGTAGTTGAAATAGTTAAATAAATAGGGGTATACTCTTCATTTTGAGAACAGACCCATCAACGGCCCCCAGTGCTGGTAGAAGATAGCTAGGAACTGGATATGGGTCCCGATCAGGTTAAACTTGCCATTAAAAATACTGGAAAGCATTTGTGCCATGTGACGCACCTTTGGGAAAGGGGATTCATCCATTTATACAATGCTAATAAATTCTAAGGAAGGTAGCAGTTCCTTGATGCTAAAAAATTGATGGAAGACTCCTTAGACATGGATATTGAATTCAGGTATTAAAAAACACTTCCAAATAGAGAAGTGACATTTACGTCTCTATTATGGCATGGACACAGAACCCCCAATGAGCCTGAGCGAAATTGGCGAAATATTTGGATATAACCCACGAGGAACGTGTTAGACAGATAGAGAAAAAGCGATTCGAATTCTACAAAAACAAATCACGTAATATCAAATTTTTAAAAGATTTATTTGTAGGAGTTCATTAAACGATATATTAGTACTAAAAGCCGACTTTTGAGAACAGAAGTCGGCTTATTACTTGTTCCAGGCACCAACTTATTTGTTGCGGAGAAATTACATTATTGGCAGCTTGGAAAAAGTTCGTATATTTCATTACAGCCCAACCATATAGCTTTATTGAAGCCATCTAAAAAAGAAGACTTTTATGGAAAAATGTGGGTTTCACGCGCCAGGAGTTGGGGCCACCTGTTCTACTTTTAATTCCATTAAACGCAAATATTGTTGTAAAGAGGGACCAGCGCCTGGCGAATGGCCTAACACCTTCAACAGCTTCAAAAAAACATAATTTTATTGGGGGGTGCAGGAGATGGTGTTGTTTATGCTGTGCCTGATGAACTGATGGAAATAAGGGCCATGAGGTTATGTTTTGGAAGAACTGGCAGACATGGTGGACATGTGTTATTACCACACGAGACGAATTATCCGTATCGGGCTTGGGTATGGGGATTTCGGACAAGGACACATTGTTAAACCCGGGCTATCGAAAGTATTGGGAAACCTGGAGTGGAAATTCACATACGGCACTTCCCTACCCTAGAAGAAAAAAATTTAAAAACGGGAATCAATGGAAAGTTTTATAGACGCGAACAAAATGTCCCAGACCGCAATGAAGGATTGATTAAACAAAGAGAAATAGAAGCTATTTATCTGACGCCATCCTTGGGGTCGGGTGTGGCCGACTTTAAAAGTCGCTTATAACCATAGCATATTTTGGATACCTTTTAAGACATGAATACCAACCTTTTACCTAGGGTATGATTCATTTGACAAGTGTACCCATGTCGGAGATATTTAGCAAAAAAGAAGGGGGTTCCCCAGCAGCCTTGTTTTTTGAGAAGAACCTCGCGCAGCGTGTAGAATTGTATGTCTGCCGATGCTAGAAAATGAGTGGCACCTACCTCACCCGGAGGGTTTTTGGGAATTAAAGAAAACGCAAACGATGACGCTTGCCAAAAGATTGGGATCAGAGTTTGGCTTAATTGTCCCCGATGTGTCCGCGAGTAGAGCGTAACGGAGAATACAAGGAAGATCGTTACCTGGATGAACGGGCAAGAAGTGACGTGGGGAAAGAAAAACCGGGTGATTATATGTGATGGATTCCGAGCTACCCTTAAAAAATATCCCTATACAAGCCTGGCCACAGCCTGATAACAAAACAAATATGATTCAACGAAAGCATCAGCCTGATGATTCTAATACAGAAACGGTATGTATTTACCAGGCGAGCTCCAGAAGTTCTGGGAAGATGAGCGGTTTTTAAAGAGATTAAGACGATGAATTCTGGATCTGTCCAGATCTGCGGAAGTATGGGCAATCGCTGAGGAACGTTGATACCCATCGGCGGTAATCGTACTTGGACAGGACCAGGAGAGAGAGGTTTCACCCCAAACGAGATTGGGCAGCTTTCCGCGAAAGTCCTTCCAGAGAAAGGGGATTCGAATTGATTTGAGCGGTGGTCGATGACCAAAGACAGAAATATTGCCCAGAATGGTGAGGAAACTGACTTTCCTAGGGTTGAGAGAGCGCTCAATAAATTTTTTTTGGCCCTATCAATGAGAACTGAAGGACGGGATCCATTTTGCAGGTTGCTTATGCAGAAACCTAATTTGGGGCACAGAAAGCTAGGCTACTAGAGATCCGCTTACCAGAGTTAGCCAGAAACCATAGACCCAGCTCTAATCCCTTGAAATGGATTGCCGAAACAAAAAATATGATTATGTATTATCTTTTCTGTTTCTGCCTTATATTTATTCTTGGGTTTTTCATCGTTTCAAATTCAAGGGAAAAACAACCTCCAGAAATTAGAATTATTGTACCTGTTGCCAAACAGTACATTTAGTTGGAACTCCATTTTTACCGTATTGAAATACAGGTTTTAGATGATGAGGATGGGCAATTCATGAATACGATTGAAATTTAATCCGAACGACAAAGTGCTATTGGTACGGCTAAAGGTCATTGCATGATCCTTACTCGGGTTACAGACCTGATTTGCAGGCGTGAGAGTCCCAAACACCAATTTAATAAAACCATGGTCCCCAGATGGCAATTTCAAGACTGCTTTTATTAAAATTTAGCACAGAGCTAAAGGAACATTAAATAGAGTCCAATCGTCATGAACGAATTGCAGGCTCCAAAAATTACATAATGACCAAAGCAATAGAATCCCTGCTGAAAAAATTAATTTACAGGGAGCACTTCTTTTTTTTGGGGTGACAGAGGAATGCCCCCCCATCAAGATTTGGATGGGTTGTAGCTCTATGATGATACCAATGGATTATTTTGTGCTAAAATTTAGATTCAAATATTAAATTATTTATGTGGTTATATAATAAGGTACACATCTAAATAATGTATGATATAGGTAAAATACCTAATAATGAATGTCTATATATGATAGTGGGTTAGCACGTATTGGTAGGATATAGACGGCAATGTATTAGTTGAGTCGATGGTTCAAAATGATCACAAGACAATAAATGCAACAAAGCCCCAAAAAAAGTAAAAACTTATATTTAAATTCTTTTTCTTCTTTTTTTTCCTCGTTTTT
>Ga0163217_1078165_pt1 | contig 14661 bp, 7 predicted proteins | sample SynspAceP_FD_185933 | JGI IMG/M metagenome (GOLD analysis project Ga0163217, IMG submission 185933) | Saline lake microbial communities from Ace Lake in Antarctica - Synechococcus sp. Ace-P (PacBio error correction) | ecosystem: Environmental > Aquatic > Non-marine Saline and Alkaline > Saline ... | reverse complement strand
ACCACGATCAAGTGGCGTCTGGTAAGAATTCAATATTCAAGTCGAGATGCAATCTTCAGCATCGGAAAAAAAGCAACGCCAGTTTCCGATAGGGCGCGTGTGAATTTAAAGCTTCATTGCACGCCCAACAGCTTGGTGACAAGAGCTGTGTTTAAGAGCGGCGTTTTAAAGCGAGGACTCTCTAATGGTTAGATTGTCGACGCTGTCTTGGGGCTTTACCTTAAGTTCAAGTTGACGTGGTGTAATCGGTGTTCTTGGCCGGTTAATTTTGTGCATCGCTTGGGTTGGCAGGACTTAGTCTTGCGATGTTCCCGAATGTCATTGGGTTGTGCGCGTTCGCATTCATGAAAACTCCGGAAGTTTAAGAAATTCGTTGCGAAATACCTCCAGCCATTTCTCTCCGCGCTCTCCTTGATTACGATTGCCTTCCATTTCTATTTCATACGATGTTATTGCAGCTGCATGAAGTCGGCGTTGCCATCACCTTAGGCTTGTATCGCTGTTGCTCTTATTGTTATTCGTGTGTGGATTGGGCTTGTCGACTCAGCATTCTGCGCTTAGCGGTAGGACTTTGTTTTTCGCTAGTGGCTGTGCCTATTAGTTCGAACATCGATCTGGATATTCAAGCGAGCACAGCCTTGTATGAAGCGTTTATTTGCTGCCAGTGTACGACTATTGGGTTGTTACTTTGCCCTTATTTTGATCTGACATTTACAAAGAGCCTTACAAACGCAACCTAGTCACATGCTTTGCCGTATTTGGGTTTAATCTTATCCGATGATTTGGACTAACCTGTTGTACCAAGGTTGTCTTGCGCGCTGCCGGTTAGTTGTTGATTTGCATTTAGGGGGCAAGCGCTTTTTCAGCATGAGTTGCTCCTGCGGCAGAGCTCAATAGGCATTATCGGCGCCAACGATTGCTTGTGCCCTTAAATATTTTCGCTTTATTGGTTTGTGTCTGCGGGCTTGCCGTTGTGAGCCCCTAATCAATCAATTCAAGGGTGGCTAGAAAGCTACTTACGTCGTTTGTGTTATACTCGTGTTATTCTCCTGCTCTTGATTGCCTGCGCTTTAGCCAAAAAGTGTATGCACGTGGATGTTAGCGACGTGTGATGGAGGTGCCCTTCTTAGAGTTAGGGGTTATATGCGCCGATCATTCTTTACTTCGGCATTGTTACGGCACCTTGATGTTAGCTTGGGATGCGGCTGAAAACGGCAAAAATGCTAAGGGCATAATGAGGTGGTGCCCAGAATTCCTTGTCACAACCTTCAGTTAATTTAACTCCCATAGCATCCATTGCACGCGCGACCTTTAGAAACCAGCGATATTAGCCCTGCACAATAGTTGCCAGGCGAGCCATACTCTTCAGCGGTTTTCGTGGCAGTCTCGAGGTGCATATTAATCATGATACTGGCGAGGCATTCTCAGTATGTTCGGAAAGTCCATGAGGCGCGGCTAGCATTTTGCATGCATCTCAAGGCGGATGATGCGACGACCTCAGCATTGGCGGCTTTATCGGCCATAGCGATTTTTGCCGTCTTGAAAAAATTTGCACGCCTTTCCGGTGTAGTGGCATTATTTGGCGCCTTCGCGACAGCTATACATTTCCGTTTCGATAACGTAGGTAGCATCTTTGCCCGTTAAATTCGTTTTGGGTCGCAACCATGGCAGAGCTATATCGCAGGATATCCAAATGCAGGCCGTCACTTAATATATTTCGCGTCTTTGTGGATCTCTAAGTAGGCGCTGATACGCGTCGTCAACTTCTTTGATTGTTTTATCACCGCAAGGTCACAGACCCGTTCTCGTGTATTAACACGCCACTTGAAATCTGAGCACGCTATCACTGTCGCGCCCAGTTCGTGCGCTTTCTCGGATTCAAAATAAGCAACATTGCCAGTGCCCGATACAGATGTCTTTTTACCCTCTAGGGATTATTTCGTACTTTTAGCATTCTCTTGAGGAAGTAAACGTGCCATAGCCTGATGGCTTACTTGTTCTGGCGTAGACTGCCGCCCCAAGCTCCTGTCCTGTGATTAACACTCCGACGCATAGCGTTCGTAATGCGTTGTATTGGACCGAATAAATGCCATTTCACGGCTACCGACACCAATATCACCAGCAGGACGTCTTGTGTATTGGCCTATGATGTCGAAAAAGCTCTTCATTAGCTTTGGGCAGAAACGCATGATTTCGTTATCGGATTACCTTTTAGGGTTGAAGTCGCGCCGCCTTTGCCGGCCTCCGATGGCAGGACCGGCAAGGCATTCTTGATAATTTGCTCAAAACCCTAAGAACTTGTGAGCAATATACACGAGGTGGAATCGCCCATACCGCCTTGTAGGGACCTAAGGCGCTATTGAACTCAAACGCGAAACGCTCTGTTGATATGGATCTCGCCTTTACTCGTTCCTGCCAAGGCCCGGGGAAATATTATTGGTCGTTTCGGGTTTCGCAGATGCGCGTATGATTTGCGTTCAACATACCTCTGGGTGCTTACTTAAAACCGCGCCCAATGATCTCCCAACACCTCTACGTACTGGCCTGGTGAAATATCCTTCTCGTTAGGATTGCGTGGAGTAATTCTTGGAAGGGTTCTAGCTTATTCATCTAAACATACACTCCATTGCGTGGGCCCCAGATAAGGAACAGTTAGTTTTGGCTGTTCTTTCACCCAAGGTGAAAATTCTGGGAGCAGGCATCAATATTAGGCAATTGGTCGTCGGCGCGTAGGATGAAGGAAGTTAAAGTGTCATGTCGGACAATCTTCCCACTGAACTCGGTGTTCAGTGAGAAGATGTCCATTCGAAGTCTAAGGATTAAGACGAATTGAACTGTGGTGTTTCTAGCCAGCAAGAATTCTTTATGGCTGAGCGGCATCTTTAAGTGGCCATATCGGATTGGACTGACTTCGATTTTGACAAGCACGGATTAACACCCTTCATAAGTCACCGCAAAACTTTTCGTAGCTCGTGCGGCGTGCTCACAAAAACTGAACAGGGTAGGGCGGGTCATCATCAATGAGCCTTTTTGCGCTAGCAATGCGGTGGAATGCGGAAACCGGGCTGAAAAGGCATTGCCATAGGGACAAATAGGACGCGTTTTTGCAGACATCCAATAGGCTGGGAAAGTATCGCTTACCAATGGAGATCAATAACACGGCGAGCATTTCTTCCTGTTGGTGATGAGGTTTTAACGCGTTTTACAAGTCCTTTGGTTTAATTGAATGGGTAATCACAGCCATGGCTTATAGCGAGCTGGCTTTCTTGGAGAGTGACGTTTCCGATTTACAGTGGCACTAAGAGACTTTAGCCCATTGTGCAAAGAATCAAGCCTACTCGCTCTGCGGCCGCGTGACCAAAAATGGTATCGCCTTTTTTAAACTTGTTAAATTTGAGATAAGATACTGCCGGTCATGCCTTATAAGGCATTCATGCCGGTGCCAACTTCATCGCTGATGTGTTTAGGCACCTTCACCAACAACGGCGGCACTGAGATTCACTTTTTGGCATAAACAAACCTCGTGCCGTGCGGTGCCGCATTTTGCACGCGATCGCCGATTTTGAATTCAGTCATACCCGGCCCCTACAGCCTCGATGATGCCGCAGAGCTCTCACCAGGAGTAAAGGGAAGTGGGCGTGGTAAAAGGCCTGTGCGTGATAGGATATCAATGAAGATTAACGCCAATGCTGCACGCCGACGGTCACTTGTCCTTTACGCGGTTTTCCCACTTTGCGTCTTGAGTTCATTACATCGCGTCGCCGGTCTGTTCAATGACCATAGCTTTTGCATTACTTGCTTCCTTTGGAGTTTTCCAATGTTGTTTTTAAGGGTGTATATCGCGACTCTACTATTTTGCTCACAAAGCTAGCGAGAGGCCTTCTAAGGACCAGCGATATGCGACAAATATCGAATCAAGGGAAACACACAAGCAGCCGATACCAAGCTTGTACCGAGAGCATTTGGCGCGTAATGTCCCCGAAGAAAATGAGCGTCGAGCTCAGTGGAGACTAAAAAGTCGAATCAAAAGCCTATTGAAGAAAAGATGCGGTTCTAGTCGCCCATTACTACACAGACCCCTCATCGGAACTCGCGCAAGAGAGGGGGCTTTATCTCCGACTCGTTAGAGATGGCCTCGGTTTGGACGTGATTGCGGGCCGCCACAACGCTCGTCGTGGCGGGTGTTCGTTTCATGGGTGAGACGGCGAGCATTCTAGCCCTATAAAAACAGTGCTTCTGCCGACTGTTCGAGGCAACATGCTCTCTTGATGTACCTTCCTATTGATGAGTTCTCGGCCTCCCCCCCCCCCCCCCATTTTGTGACGCTCAACCCTGATCAGAGAAGTGGATTGTGTATTGCCAATACCTCTGCAGCTGTTAAAAGCACCGCGCGGATTGGGTTGTAAACTCCAGCATGCTGTGGATTGTGGCTCGAACATCTAGCGGCACAAGCAAAAAATTATCTGGGCTCCGACCAAGACATTTGGTGGGTATATCCAGAAACAAACTTGGCGCCGATATGCTCTCTATGGGGATGGCGCGTGTATTGTCACGAAGAGTATTAAAGCGCAGGCTTTGTTGACTTGAAAGCCGTGCACCAGAGCGGCTATATTGGCCCACCCTGAACCCCTGATTGCTGTCATTGGCAAATTAGCCGATATGGTCGGCTCTACCCGACTCAGATTATCAATGCCGCTGTGTCGATGCGAATGAGTTTATTCATCGTGGCCACAGTAAAGAGCATCTTCTATAAAATTGCGAGCAAAATGGCGCCAATAACGCTTTAATGATCGCGCCGAGCAGCGGGCGTGATCAACGATTCGCGTTGCGCCCATTGTCCTTGATGGCAATGAAACTCTTTTAGACAGGTTTCATGAATTCTTATTGAATGGGGACCTAATGCAGTGAGTGTCGATCTGAACATCGCCAGCGCGATGCGACCGCTGCAGCCCATGTGGATTTCTCGGTGCAACACAAGTTGAAAGTGGCTGAAAGGCTTAGGTTCTTGAGCCACGTTCCATCCGCTCAACATCGCGAGAGCGTTGGCGCAATTTCCGGTATTACGGGCCGTTATCTCTTTATCTGATTCTACTCCGCAGGGCGTAGGCTTAAGTTGCTCTGACGCGCTTCTTGGAAATCTCTACTAACACGAAATATTCCGCTTGGCGGTTGGTGTTACTTGCTGACATATGCCCACCAGGCCTTGGGTTTCGGCCATTTCTACCATAAATCATGGTCTTCAGGCCTAGTTCACTGGCGTGCTTTGCTAGATCTTTTTGCTGCCTCGTGTTACTGCCGTCCTGTTAATTAGCGCCTCGGCGATAGTCATGGTCAGTGGTGGTTATTAGGATGATTAGGTCAGGTGTCCTTTGCTTAACGAAATCTCGGGGCTTGTCCGGAATTATTGCGGCAGTGATTCATTTCCGTATCGGTCACGACATAGGCGATTCGCGTTGGGCTTCACCAGCAAGTAAGGCGCTAGGGCCTCATGAGGATTGGTTGAACTCCTCTGTTCTCATATACGCCAGCGCAGGCCGTATTGAGCGCCACTGCGTCATTCACTCGTTGCTCGCATTCCGTGAGGAGCTGTCTGAAATTGAGAAATAGACAACTAGCGGGTTGGCTCGTAAGAATCGGAATGCGTGCCCGCATGAGCTGAGTATTTCAGGACTGGTACATGCCTTCACGCTCAGCGATACAACGATTTGGGCGCGTCACGAGTTCGGGCGACCCGAGCCTCGGTCACTGGATGGAGATAGCAAAGAAATCGGAAGAGGTCTGGCACCCAAAACGATTCATGCTAGAGAGACGCTCAAAATCGACGGGCATCGCGGGGTCACTAGCCCTGCATCGTACAGGGCGTCTATGGCCGACACGGCAGTTCGGCCTCGTTTGTGCGCGGAAAGCGGTAATTGTTTTCGATCGCACGGCCTTGTTGCGGCCATGACCGCCGCCTTGTCGTGTTGCCATCGGAATGTTCCCCATCACCACGATACTAGCCAGTTAAGTGGCTAGTCTGGATATCGGCGCCGCTGAGGCATCTTCGAACTGCCGTGCGAAGTGCGCTGGCTCACTGCCTGAGCTCGAGCTCGTAGACATGTACGACAGGAAAACTCACCTTCTGTTATGGCATTGAGAACAGACCTCCATTGACTCCTTTGATGCCCCCTGGGGCCGGCAAAGGCGATTCAGCTCTGGTTCAATTATGGATAAATTGGCCAAGGGGGGGGCGGTAGTCTTGAGCTCCCACTGTTGTAAGCAGATTGGGGCAATATTACCACATAATCATTGAAGTAAGGGTCAGTGATGGTGAGCGCTGCGGCGTAACCGAGCGCAACAAATTCACGGGCGAGCGCGGATCATCATCAAGAGAGATGAGTCTGATATACGGTCTCCTGGCTAGGGAGTGTACTTGCAGCTGTTGCTAATTGGCTTGACTTGAGCAAAGCAACTGCAAGCGTGAGTTTCGCAATTTTAAGGCGTACATAAATTCTCTAAATAGGGAGAAGAGTCGCTTTGATCACTGCTAAACCTAAGACCGGAAACAGTACAAAATAAATTTCCATAGCTGTTTGTCAAACTCTAATGACTGAGGCTGGGCAATTACTAGGTGTTTTGCAAGTTTGCTTGCTAATACCTCCCTATGGGAAATCAAGTAATTTAGAACTCGATGCAAGCGGGACTCAGTTGGTCCGCTCCCTTACTTAAAAGCCAAACTTGCGTTGAACTCACTGCAAGCGGCGCAAGTGCTAAAAGGTGATGCGACTGAATCAGGTCAGGAAAGAGACTTTGGAGTGTATTGTGCAACAAGTCGCATACTATATCTTGGTTTCAAGAAGGAAGTGCCAACTACCACTATTGGATCAAAAAGGGCTGATAGCATTATTGCGGACACTCCGCTGCGCAGTTCTTTAATCGGTTTATCCACGATTGAAAGAAGCATATTTTTTGCATCCTCACTCACTATCGCCTTGTTATTTCTGCCACTATGGGTTCATACTAGCGCCTTGCTGGCGGCGGTTATGACCGCCTATCTCTTGCAAGGGCCTAGTGACGTGCCTGTCTACGTACTCAGTGCCTGTATATGTGGCTGCATCACGCCTTGTATGTGGTGTTTATCAGTCTGTTTTTGTGGCAATCCTTCTGTGTCTATTGCCCGCAAGCATGGGGGCAGTTAGGGCGACTTTATAATGACCTGCCTCGTTTGATTATGAAGGGCAGGAGCTGCTACTGCAATTGCCTTGTAAGCCTATCCAAGTTGGGTTGAGCAACAAATTACAAGACATGATTAGCACTCTAGTGCGAATCTTGCCATATTAGGGCAGATGGTGGCTGTCCTACTCTATTATCAAGATTCGCGATATTTTCGATGGCTCGTAATGTTGTTTTAGTACCCGGTCATTAGTAATTTTTTCATGTGAAAGATAAAGCACATGCTGGTGCGTTGTCAGCAGCATGCTCGCCGCCAATCGTCCGTTGATGTTGAGATCTGGAAAGAATGGGATCAGCATTGGCTATTATATTCGCGCAAAGTGCTTGAGGTTACGATCGTCAGGTCTTGTAGTTACATGCGAGCGTTTGTCGTGTTGGCGTCAACTACGCCGTTGTTGCTTTCGGTGATGGTTGGGTTTGCAGTCATCGTGCAGGTTATAGGGGGTGGCAGTGGTCACGGTTTGCCGGTAATGGCTGTGGCTATGTGCATGGGCGCATAGAGGGAGTGAGTTTACACGGGTGCTGGCCTACGGGTCATCAGTTATTGGATTGGCTAATGTGTTGGTGCCAGTTGATATTTTTCCGAAAACGGTCAATTACACCCTGTCGCTAATTATCGGTGCCGTATGGGGGTGTTTTGGTGGGTTTGGGGCTTAGCCGGGTTGTCTTTTTCGGATACCCTTTTAGCCACATTTATAAAAGCCATTATTAACGCATGGCGATTACTTGCTCACAAACCTCCACCAAGCGTTAATCTTGTTATTTGCAGCGACTAGATTTGTTCCCACAGCGGGTTGTGTGATACAGTCGCGCCCGTATTTACAATCTCTCTAGGCCTAGGGAATAGTAATGATTCAAGCGAGATAATCGTGGCTATTGTCACTCCGATGTCACCCGGGATGGTGAAAGCGATATAATCCGGCACTCGACCACCGAATTGAATGGCAATTACGAGGGGCACTGAACGCCATCGTAGTACCGGAACAGACCGAGTGAAGTCGCCCGACTATTACAGAAGCACAGAGCACTGCGACCTTATTAACCAATGGTGAAAGAAGGTGCAGACGTATTCCTGTGGTTCGTGGGACGGGCTCTAACTCTACAGAGAGACTATGATTCTATCACGAAAGCGCTAAGAATATAGGCGGCTGGAATTGCCTGTCTATCGTAGTGCCATAACTACGAATAAGCCTAGCCAAGAAAGGTTTAGGACCAGCACTTAAGAAAAATTAGCGGAAAGCGTTTGATAGTCCTCCAATATTGTTACAATGTTCCGTCGCGTGGCAGGATGATTTCAGGCGCAGACAGTATTCGCGCCATTGCTGACGACCGGACATCCGTGGCATCAAAAGGCTAGCGGAGATCTTGAATCGTGTCAGAGAAACTATTATCACTTGTGTGTAATCGATATTAGACATCTCTCAGCGGCGACGATGCGACAGCGCGCAGTTGATGCTCGCAGGTGGTAAGGGCATATTTCTAGTCACAGCCAACCTAGCTTCCCTCGCAGAATGCATGAATGTGTAAGCGTTTGCAATCTCAGGTATTGCGAAGTAGGCTAGGCTATTTGATACACCAGCTGTCTGGCCTTTACACAGCCGCTTGTTTGTCGAAAGGCAATCCGATCCAGTAAATGGGCAAATGAGCAGATGGGTTTGATTCAGTCAGGAAATTCGTTTGCCTAGGGAACGAATCTGCTTTTAAGGTCGAGTAGCTGATGCAATGCGCGCAGCCGGGATTAGCATCGCATAATGATCTACTCTGGCAATTTGAGGACCTGGGTTGACCGAACTTCATTAATGAAGAGGGCACAATGCAGGCTTTTAACGATGGATGATGGCGTTTTTGCTCCGTTATAGCTCTGCAGGATCGTTCGTACCACTGGAGACGATGGCTATTTTCGTGACCGTCAAGTGATTACTAGTCGCACCATTTGGCTCTATGGAAATTCCCTCGGAGTTAGACAGTTACACATTAGACGCTTTATGTGGATGCCTGAAGCGTTATTAGAGGATCGTGGCATCTTCCTGCGTGCGCAGGTCCCGAGGGTTAGATAACAAATGTTCGTGAAGCGTTGTTTTCAGCGTTTTGGTGATCGCCGCTGGATCGTATCGGCGCCGAAACCGGTCAGGTTTGGCGCGTATGCGTGATATGGTCCGACCTGCCCGACCAACTTGATTCTGTAGACCCAACCGAGGGACATGGAAACGGCGTGGGTTAGGGAAGACGAGGTCGAGCGCAAAATATCAAGTGCGGACATTGAGCCAGGTGTTTCATTCTGACTCTGAAGTCTATGTGCCGTCAGGGTGTCTGAAAAGCACGTGGAACCAGAGGCTTCAGTTAAACTGGCCCGAAGACTCGCAAGATCTAGAATTAGAACATGCCATGTTAGCGATTCATTTCATTGTACCTTGCCGATCGCCAGACTTGTACCGTGCCTCGTCAGTCTCATTGCTTGCAGGCAGCATTGACCGAGAGTAAGGCCAATATTATGGCCCTTCCTAACGGCCGAATGTCTGCAAATTAGAGGTCGATTTGGTGCGTGCGTGGTCGCAAATATCCAAAGCATTGGATTAACGCCTATGAACAATTTGATAGTGACCGTGATGCGGGTGTCTATACGTGCTTCTTATGCTGGTGAGTTCGACCGAGATGACCAACCTGGCTTTTTTCGGGCGATGCTTCAGACGAGGTTCTAATGACGTTGTTGAGCCTATTGATTTAAGGCACCATACGACTGAAGGTTGAGCGTGTTCTTGATATTGTAACGCACGGCCTCCGATGGCACTGCTAACGCAGACTTGCCACGATTTATTTGTTCTACCAGTGGCACCGCAATCTTATTCTAAACCCAATTCTAGCCTTCTCAATTACGTTGGAAGCTGGGAGTTGAGTTCCCTCTGTTGTCCCATGTCACCACGAAGTGCTTAGCTTTCGCTGCGATTTCAGCCATTCTGGCCATTAGCCTCTGTTGCAATTACGTTCCCGCCGTGCACCTAATCAATCCGGTGAGTTGGGCCGGTGCTGCAAGAGCGCTGAGCGCCCAAGCAGCCGGACTGGCCGACGCGCTGGCCCAGCCGCCTGCAATCTCAGATGAAGACAAGTCCCAATTGCTTGAATCTTGATGTTCGGCCGGAGAAGAGCAATGCGCAACTAAAGACCCATGTAGAGCAAGAACAAAAGCCCAGAATCGAACTGAAAACTACCAATTGCTCAAATGATCGCGTGAGCAGAGCCCGCAGTTCAAAGCATCGCACGGCGAGATTCTTGAGAAAGAGCAAGCGCTTCTGAACCGAAAGGCCAATAAAGGGAAAGCATGCGGCAAACCTGTAAACCCCTTAATGAGAAAATACCATCTTTTCGAGAAGAAGGTCGAAAGAGACCTATGATCCAGTGAGTCAAAAGGCCGGTTTCTCGTAGCGCGTGAGATTCGCGAGCCTTGGCAAGAGCTGAACCGTGCACGTAGTAGTGAAGACGCCGTCAAGCGCTTACTAATGCCTTGAAAGGTGAAAGTAAGACGCAAGCACGTGGGGAGAGGTATAACTGGAGGACAATTCTGAGAAGAGAAATCGGGCCTAGTGAGAAGGAGCGCGAATATCAAACTCAGCGTTAGTCTTCAAGGCTGAGGATGGCTCGCTTCACAGCCCGAGTTCATTGGCAAGGCCTGAGAACAAGCAATAATTATTGATGCGAAGGTATCGTTAAAAAAAGCCTTATGAAGCCTTTTGTTCGGAAGACGATGCAGGGTAGAAAGACAGAGATTCCTAAGGCAGATGTGGCGTCTGTGCACCCATATTAAAAACCTTTGGCAGCAAGGACTATATCAGAACTTAATGTCCAGTAAACTCCCTAGACTTCGTGCTCTTCGTTTATGCCGATTGAAGCGGGCATTTCTCCAGTGGCAATACAAGAGACGGAGAGAGTTACCGATGCGTTTGATAAAAAACATCTTTTGGGTGGCCTTCAACATTATTGGCCCGCTGCGCACCATTCAGAATATTTGGCCTATGAACACAAAATCAGGAACGCCTGGAGATCGCCATCACCGGTGCTCGTAGGACACGTTGTGTCGCGCTTTGTTAGGGATTATAGACAAGATTCGGACACAGATTGAAAGTACTCGGCAAAGTTACGATAAAAGCCCATAACAAACTAGTCTCTGGTCGAGGCAATCTATTGGTGCGTGTCGAAAAGCTCAAGATCTTAGGGCACGCACAAGTAAAACAGCACGCCGATAATCATATTGGCTCAGGCCGATTATTGATGGAGGAGGAAATTTAGAGACCAACGAACTTAAACCCATCCCAGAAGAAAAGGACTAGAGCGAACGAATTGTTAACGAAAGATACTCGAATTCCTCGTGTGAACCCCTAAAGGCTTGGTTGATAAGGTCTTAAGCAACCCGAGTCTATGTCGATCACGCTATGCTGAGAAAAGGCCGGCTGCCACGAGGCGAGGTTTGTTGTTCGGATTCTGAACACCACAGAACTGCCGCTGCGCAAAATGTCCCATTGGCACGGAAGAGTTATTGCACTTTGAACAGGTTAGTGAACTGCTGGCAGAGCGCAATACGAAATCCACTTAGGGCGCTCCCACCGTTATGCGGCGGGCTCGAGGGCATTTGCGCAAGACGGCAGAACGGCTTGATAGATACGTGATAGTGGTGGGCGTTTGTAGAGGCGCTTCCTGCGAGCGCCTTCGCAAAAAATTGCTCACTTGCTAGACCCGCTAGAGAAGTTCTCCGAAGCTCTTTTGAAGTCTGAGGCGCGTCCATTATGAAAGACTAATTTGGGCCTCGCGGCGCTTTATAAGCGGATAGGTGACATCACTCCTCATATCGCGCGTTTCGTGAGGTCGAGGCGTGAACTAGATTGAAAGTCCAGACGGTGAATTCCGCTTTTCATAGCGGCTGTACAGCGCTTTTTAAGGCACCTTCTTCAAGACGTAATTCGTGCAGGTGGGGGGGCCAGGGCGCTGGAGATTGTTATGCAAGCTTTGCGGCCAGTTCTGTGAGCTGACTACAGCTACGTGGTGGTTGCCTGTAATGACGGATCGATGTCAGCTCTTCATTGCTATTCAAACGTTTCGATATCACGGCACGCGTTATTGTCAGGCCTCAATGAGCCTCAGGCGTGTCTGAGGCTGCTTGCCTAAAGCGTGCTTACGCTACTTTAATGCGGTTGTTATGCTCAAATCCAATAAAATTGCAGCCCTTTCCAATAATTGCATTCCTTCTATGCTTTCGATCTCCCAGCCGGAGCATGACAGGAACGGAAATAAGTTTCGATCTCGGCATTGGGCAGCTGCAATGCTAAGATTCACACACCCCTTGCAGGCCTGGGTCTGCGAAAGCATAGGCTGTGCATTGGGCGGGATCAATCAAGTGTTTGCATGTTTAGCTCACTGCAAAGGCCTTGAACAGGCATGCTAAGGAGCTCAAGCAGAGCACACCGAGACCGAATTAAGAGGCTAGTCTCAAGGTGCTGCTCCTAGCGGCGCAGTTCAAGGACAATGGCGGTCATTTATGATGCTTCGAATGTGAAATACCGCTGTATCGCCCTTGATTTTTCTCGGTGGAAATTCGGAACAACGAGTCCATTTATTCGTCTGCCCTAAGTCCAGGTGATCTTATGCATGCCTTGAAAAGGTGCAACAGTGCCCAACACCTTCACCTACAAAACCATTAGAATAACTCATCAAGAAGGAAAGTCGCCAGAATTTCCCCGTTTTGATTTGAGCCTAGCAGTGCTTATTGGCTGTCTCGCTATAGCTACAATGAGCGCGGCAAAGCCGCAGATAGCGCCGTAGATCTGACATCTCAAGATAATCAGGATCAGCGTTACAGTATTGGTGTCAAAAAACATTGGTCAAAACCTTGCTGGTCAGGAAATCATGTGCGCAATCCAATCTTTCGACGCATTCTTCGAGTGATTCGCGATGTCGTCAAACTGGCGAACCTAGCTAAACACAGACCGAAGATGGAGGCCGGCAGTTAGACGCATTCCAAACACAGCTTATGGGAGCAGCAAGCAATGAAGTGGCGGGCGATCCAAGTGAAAGCGAAGCATTCCTTGCGGCCAGATGCCGCAAGAAGATGGCGTTGATGACGACTGATTCTGGTCTTTCTTCAAGATACACCTTTAATCGGAAACCGGTGATGCTGCGGTGTTCTTCACAACGCTAAATGACAGTCGTTTTTAGCCCATTACCATGGCACCTTATCGATGGCGAAGTGTTTGATAGCGCTCAGTTGATCGCGGCGAGCTGCAGAGTGGCGTTGGCCAGGTTGATCTGCTGGTTGGACTGAGCTGAAGCTTGAGATGATGAAGCCAGGCGACAGTGGCGTCTATTCATTCCACGAATCTTGCCTGATGGCGAAACGGTTCTGGCCCTATCGGACCGTTACCGCGTATCTCTTGATGTAGAGTTTTACAAGATTAGAACACGCAATAATTTTAAACAGTGAGTAGTGGAGCGGTAACTCGGGCGCAGCAAGCATGCAATTGGATGACTTTAATGCAGGATTATTTAAAGTTTATAGCGAATCACCTACCGCGTTTCACGCGGACCCAAGCCTTGCCGCCTAATACGCGCAAGGCTTCAAATGCTAGAAGAGTCCGAACCTTGGAGTATTGCCAGTTGTAGGGCGCTATTGCGTGACCGCACGGATCCTCTTTAATCGCCTTTACTATTCCTGAGCGCACAGAAAAACAGATGAACCTGTGCGCGATGGCAGTGAATAGTTTGGCGCCCACACCGACCAGCCCTTGGCCTGCGTAAAACCGCACGGGGACATGGCAAGAATAATACTTGCACTAGGCGTCGCATCTACGGTGGGCGCACTCTTCAATCCTTTGGTTTTGATAGAGATCTCTCATTGCGGCGTGGCCGATTTTCTCTGTAAAGATGGCACCTCGATAAGCGCTTAAAATCGATTTGCAGCGAAACGATTGCCGTTATTCCTAAGCCTTGCGATTCCATTCTTGATCGACAACGAAACCAATCCCGAAAACTGTGAAATGGCGCAAAACTGGGCATTTTGCCCGCCCGTGTTATCAATTTAAAAGGGGTAGAAGGGGATGCTCTTGAGGATTTTGGCTTATGTCTTGGAGCTGGGCGAGTTCGCGCAACCGTCATGATGCGGCCAAAAGTGCGTCAAGTCATTGAATTTAAGGGTTTCTACGCGACCACCATGGCACCTGCCAATGTGGGCTGCACAAAATGAGTTTATTGCCTCGGCAAGACTCGACAAATCTCTTAAGTATTGTATATATCGTGCGAAGGCTTGGGTGGAGTGTTGATAACAACGGCCTGCCCAATCTGCTTGATTTGCAACGGATCATGAAGAGGTGGGCAGTTACTTAAGGCCGATGCGCGACACGGCCTTTCCTGCGTTCAAAGTTTTGTTTGGGAAATCGGATTTTTTTCTTTTTCCTTCTTTTTTTTTCT